>Ga0302253_1000105_pt1 | contig 90251 bp, 74 predicted proteins | sample AAG_RA_Trp_MG_FD_193537 | JGI IMG/M metagenome (GOLD analysis project Ga0302253, IMG submission 193537) | Enriched activated sludge microbial communities from anaerobic digester in WTTP, New Holstein, Wisconsin, United States - AAG_RA_Trp | ecosystem: Engineered > Bioreactor > Anaerobic >... | reverse complement strand
GCGATGAGTTGCAACAATTCCGAAGAACTGCGCGAAAGGTCGCGCACAACGCCGCCAGAGTGCCGCATGCCACTCTCCGTGGCATTGGCGATGCCGCGCACCTCTTCGACCGCATCGTTGATGGCGTCGTGTGCCCTTTCATGTTCCTGCGACAAGGTGGCTATGCTACGAATCTGTTCTCCCATGTGCATGGAGATGGAGACGATATCACCCAGTGCCGCACCGGAGGCCTCCACAAGCCGCGTTCCTTCCCTGACGGCGTCCACAGCCTCTTCCGTCCGTTTGAGATTCTCGCGCGTCGTCTCCTGGATGTTCCGGATGCTGTTGCGCACTTCCCCTGTTGCGGCGACGGTTCGTTCGGCAAGCTTGCGCACCTCGTCCGCGACCACCGCAAAACCTCGTCCACTCTCGCCCGCGCGTGCGGCTTCAATGGCCGCGTTCAACGCGAGCAGATTGGTCTGGTCGGCGATGTCATTGATGACCCCCAGAATGGAGCCGATGGACTCTGTCTGTTCACCGAGTTGATGCATGGAAGAACTGAGCGACATGGACAGGCCGTGCATACGCTGCATGGCTGCCGCCGAGCGTTCCATGATCTCCGTTCCCGGTCGTGCCTTCTCACCGGCCTCTCCGGCACTGTTGACCGCCTTGTCGGCATGTTGTGCCGCAGCCTCAAGAAGCTCGGCCAGTTGCCTTACGGCAGCCCCCGTGTTCTCGAGGCATGAGACCTGCTGACGTGCCCCGTCGGCGCCATGCTCGACCTGTCGTGCCAGTTCCTCCGTCTCGTCGGCGACACCGGTGGCAATCTGCTCGGCTTGCGCCGCCACCTCGAGCATCATGGCGTTCTGGCTTCGCACACGCTCTTCCTGTTCGCGGATGACCGTGAGGTCGGCAATGAGCGCAATGGCTCCGATGAGGCTTCCATCGAGATCGTTGAGCGGGGCTGCATCCAGACGCACGCGACGCACATGCCCCGAACTGTCGCGCATCTCGCGTTCGATAGCCTCGACGCACTCGCCAGTTTCAAGGCAGCGCGAGGTGGAACCGGAACCATCCCCCTTGCCCTGAAGCACTTCGGTGGCAGAACGCCCGAGCAGTGCCGAAGGGGGCACCTGCAAGTCCAGAAGCTCGATGAACGGCTGGTTGACGAACGTGACCCGGTTGTCCCTTCCGGTGACGACGCACGGTACCGTAAGGCTATGGAGCACCCCTTGCGCGAAACCGAGCTTCTCTTTCAACTCGGCGACCATATGATTGACACCTGAAGCCAGACGACCGAGTTCGCCTCTGAACTCCCCGCGCAACATCCCCGAAAGGTCGCCGTCTGCCACGGAAGCGACATAGCCTTCGATGCTGGCGAGAGGACGCAGCAACTCCCGTCGCAAGAACAAGAGCGCCCCCCCTATGGCAACGAACATGGTCACAACGCCGAGTACTCCCACGGTGTTCCGCAGACTGCTCACAGCGGCAAGGGCCGTTACCGCCGGGACTTCGCATACGAGGGCCCATGTGGCCCCAGCCACCTGCACACGGTCGAACGCAACGAGAATGCCACCCCGGTCTGACGTACTGATGACGCGCTCTCCCGCACCTCCATCGAATGCGGCACGCACGGCCTCTTCACTGGCAGAAATGGGTTTGCCACCATCGACCGCTGACGACATGTCCGTGCGCAGGATGCCATCCGCACCGACAAGATAGGAAAGCCCCGCCATCGCCTGCGTCCCGGAAGCCTGTGTCATGAGGTCGTTCAGTGCGGCACGCGGCACACGCAGTATGGCCACTCCGAGGATATCGCCGGTGTAGCTTTTCACCGGGGCGGCGACAAAGGCGACCAGACGCCCTCCGGCAGGGCCGAAGGCGAAGAAATCCGTGAACACCACCTCGCCCTTGAGTCCCTTCTGCCACGCTTCAGCCAACGGGGTTCCTGACAAGACGCCTGTCTTGAGGTCTTCGCCAAGGTCGGTCCCCCGCTTCACCGAAAACAGGATGCGGCCGTAGTCATCGACAAGAAGGGCATCCTCGTAGCCGAGATGCTGGACGAAGGGTGTGAACGCCCCGGCAACGTAGCCGTAGACCTCGTTGTAGGCGTCCGTATCGACGGGCATCCGTACCCCGGGACGCGCCTCGGTCATGGCATAGTCCCGTAACATGCCGATGGCGTTGTAGACCTCCTTGATGGCCCCGAACATGGCGGCATCCGCCAGCCAGCGCCGCCCGGCCTTTTCCGTGGCGGTATGCTGTATATCGCGGACAGATGCCAGCCGTGCAAAGGCGGCACCCTCCAGTCCACGCGAGGCAAGGTCGAGGCTGATGCCTCCCATGAGTGCAAGAGGCAGAAGACCGATGGCGATGCAGAAGGCGAGGATTCTGGTGCGTAGCGACATGTGTCCCCCCGGACAGAGTGCTCTCGTTGGAAAACCCACACTCTGTAACCGTGGCACATGACGAATAGGCGTGAGTATCTTGTCGATACGGTTACGTCATAGACCATCGTGGCACACAACCGACACCATCCCCCCCCGAGACAGGTGCCAGCAAACCGTTCGGCACATGCCACGGAAGACCCGCAGCATTGCGCCGTCAGCCTCGAGGCATGACAAAAGCGGGGGGAGGTCTCCCTCCCCCCGCATCATGGGCTGCATGAATCGGCGCTACGTGCCGCTACACCGCCGGAATCCGCATGGGCATGTCGCTTCCGCGCCCGGACTAGCCAAGCTTGGAAGCAAGAAGTTCGTTGACGAGCGCAGGATTGGCCTTGCCGCGCGTCTTGCGCATGACCTGCCCCACGAAGAAGCTCACGAGTTTGGTCTTGCCGCCCCTGTAGGCTTCGACTTCGGCAGGATTCTCGGCGATGACCTCATCCACCGCCTGTTCGATGGCCGACGTATCGGAAATCTGCACAAGACCGCGCTCACGCACGAACGCTTCCGGCATGGCACCGTTCTCGAACAGTTCGCCGAACACGTCGTTGCCTATCTTGGCACTGATGAGCCCCGCATCGATGATGCGCACAAGTTCGGCAAGTGCCTCGGGACGCATGGCAGAGACGGCGAGCGAGGTGCCGCGCTGATTGAGTTCACGCTGCAACGGCCCGAGCATCATGTTGGCGATCTTGCGGGGCTGGTCGTACAGCTTCACGGCGGCCTCGAAGAACTCGGCGTGGTCACGTTCCGCCGTGAGCACCTCGGCATCCTGCGCCGAAAGGCCGAACGACGACATGAACCGCTCAAGCCGTGCCTGCGGCAGTTCGGGCAACGTGGCCTGCCATTCGGCCAGACGCGCCTCGTCGATGTGGATGGGGATGAGGTCGGGGTCGGGGAAGTAGCGGTAGTCGTGCGCCTCTTCCTTGCCACGCATGGAGACGGTGATGTTCTTGACGCTGTCGTACAGGCGCGTCTCCTGCACGACCTTGTCGCCATCGTCCAGCAGGTCGGCCTGACGGGATATCTCGTACTCGATGGCACGCTGCACATGCCTGAACGAGTTCAGGTTCTTCAGTTCGGCGCGTGTACCGAACTCGGCGGCACCACGCGGACGCAACGACACGTTGGCGTCGCACCTGAAGCTGCCCTCCTCCATGTTGCCGTCGCAGATGCCAAGATGCACCACGATGGCACGCAGGGCCTTGAGATAGGCCACCGCCTCCTCCGCACTTCGCAGGTCGGGTTCGCTCACGATTTCGATGAGCGGAACCCCTGTACGGTTGAGGTCGACGTAGCTCACGTTCTCGCCCGCCGAGTGGATGTTCTTGCCCGCGTCGTCCTCGAGATGGATGCGCGTGATGCCGATGCGCTTCACCGCGTCGCCCACGGAGATGTCGAGATGCCCATGCTCGCAGATGGGCTGCTCGTACTGCGAAATCTGATACCCCTTGGGCAGGTCGGGATAGAAGTAGTTCTTGCGGGCGAAGACCGAGGTGCGATTCACGGTGCACCCCACGGCAATCCCCATACGTGCGGCGAACTCCACGGCCTTCTCGTTGAGCACGGGCAGCACACCGGGCATACCGGCGCACACCTCGCAGACATGGGCGTTGGGGTCGGCCCCGAAGGCCGTCGAACACGAACAGAACAGCTTCGACCGGGTACGCAACTGGGCGTGGACTTCAAGACCGATGACGGCTTCGTACGAGGCCATGGCTACTCCTTGCCGGACACGGGCTGCGCCACGGGGGCGGCGGCGTACAATTCGGGGTTGAGGCTGGGGTCGTTGTACATCTTGAACTGGAAGTAGACCTTGGGGCGCTTGCGCCCTGCCACGAAGTCGCCCACAAGCTCATGGACGGCCCACGCGAGGTCGTCGCGCTGTTCATGCAGCACGGCCAGCTTCTCGCGACAACGTCCGATATGCTCGGGGTCGGCATCTGTGCGCACGGTCTGTTCGTGCATGTGGAATATCTTGAGGCTGAGGATGGACAGCCTGTCGATGGCCATGCCGAGCGATTCCGTATTGTGGCGCGGGGCCGCGTCTGCGGGCAGATAGGGAGCCAGCAGTGCCAGCAGGCAGGCGTCGACCTTCTCCATGAGGTCGTTACGGCGCTGGTTGTAGCCGTCTATCTCACGCTTGCATTCGGCGATGACGGTATCATCCACATCGCGCCTGCGCGCCACGTCTTCGACGTGCCACAGGCTGAAGTTCATGAGGTGCTGTTGCAGCACCAGCGCCTGCAGGGTTTCGGGCGAGGCTTCGCCGCCCGCATCGGGGGCGGATGGCGTCTCAGCGTGCCAGCGTGCAGTGGCTTCCGTCTGGGCTTCGAAGCACGACCCCAGTATGGCTTCCATGTCGGCGGGGATTCCCGCTACGGTTCTCGAGGACATGTCTTTGCTTTTCCTTGCGTGTTATCCGCTTATGCCCACGTCGAAGTACTTGCCGACACCATACTCGCGGCGGCGGAAGAACTTGTCCGGCGAAGGGCCGATGATCTGTAGTTCACGATACTTCTTCTGCAGGTCGAGGGCGATATGCATCTCCTTGGTGCACCCGGTCGAAAAGGTCGAGTCCTTGCCCGACCACGCCGAGGGCACCTTGCGCCCCATGAGCGCGAAGCTCGTCTCTATATCCTCGACGGTCTGGAAACGCCAGACGTCCAGCAGGCCGCTGCGCTGCACACGTTCCCACATGAACATGAGGTCGTCGCCGTCCATCCCCTCTTCGAAATGCTCGGCGGGGTTGATGATGAACGTGTTGTCGAGACGTTCGCGCAGGTCGCGTACGAAGGCGTCCACCACGCCGATGGCGGTCTTGGTCTGCCCCGGCACACTGCCGATGATACAGCTGTAGAACATGACAGAGCGCCCGGCGCGGCGCGCCTCACGCATCTGCTGGATGATGTCCTCCGCCTTCTGCAACAGGTCATGTTCGGTGAACTTGCGTACGCCTTTCGCGCGGGGCTTGCACTCCATGTGGTATTGCCCCTGCTGGTCGAACCAGCACATGACGATGTCACGGGTGAACTGGTGGCTGCTGAGACCGAACGTGTGGTGGTTGCGCCACCCTCGTGCGATGACCACGTCGCACTCCTTCCATGCACGGGCGAACGTGACGCTGACACGATGCAGGTTGGTGCGCTCGCGCGTTCCGTCGGAGATGACCACAAAGCGATGCTCACGCAGGTGGCGCAGCAGGTCGTTCTTGGTCACCACGTTGTCATGCAGGACGAAAGCCCCTTCCAGCGCGGACTTGAGGGAGGGGTCGTGCTCGTGGTCCCATATGCGCGGTGCGTAGAAGTAGAATCCTTCCTTGAGGGCGAACACCACCTGATGCCCCATGCGCAGCAACGTCTTGATGACGGCGACGTCGAAGATGCCGCCCCCGTCGGGGTCGCACAGGTAGAGCACCTTCTTGCGCGGCTCCGTCTCCGGGCCGAAAAGCAGTCCCAGCGAACCTGAGGCGGCGCAGCCCGTGGCGAACTCCTTCTCGATGTCCAGTGGCGAGGGCGGCGTGTCTATCCACGCCCTGCCTGCATTGGCGAGGTAGAGCAGCCGCTGCAGTTCGGCAAGGTCGAGACGCCAGCGCAGGTCGACGATGTCTCCATGCGTATCGAACCCGTCGGGCACCTGCCGCAAGGCACGGCGCACCGTGAAGCTGTCCAGAAGGTCGGCGGCACGACGGTTGGCCTGCTGCTTGCGCTCGGCCCACGGGTCTTCCTGCCCGCTTTGCGTGAGTACGATGCTGGTCAGGCGTTTGACGAGACGCGAAGGGATGATGATGTGCTGGTTGATGTGCAGCCTGAAACGATGCCTGCAATACTGCATGATGCGACGACGAACCGAACGTTCGAGCGACCGCGTCCGGGCGATGCGCATGATGATGCGCCACGCACGGTTGTACTGCTCTTGCAGTTCGCGTGTCTTCTCCGGCTGCATGAGCAGAGAGAACGTCTGGTCGGAACAGGGCATGTAGATCTGGTCTTCATCGAGGGCCACCATGAACCGGAGCTGCTCGGGCGTCGCTATGAGCGTAGGGTTGAGCAGATGCTCGATGTTGTTCTCGGTCATGAGGTTGTAGACCCATGCGTCGAGATAGGGGTCCTTGCGAAGGCGTATGTCGCTCACGGCATCGAACTGCGGCAGTCTTTTCATGGCGGCTCCGTTCAGCGTGCAGGAGATGGAGTGACGGGGGCTGCCAGGCCCCCTGGACGGCAACAACAATTGGCGGACGCATCACACGTCCGTAGATGTCCCCCCCTCATCGGGCAACATATCGGGCAACGTACAGGCATGGTCGCGGACGAAGCCGCATGCGCGCAGCCGCGCACAGTATCCGCCACCACCCAGCGTGGCGAAGCACAGACCGTCGCGCAGACCGGTGAGGGTTATCCTGTCGCCCGAACGCAGGGCAATGCCCTCCTGTCCGTCGATGGTGGCATGGACTTCGGTTCCCTGTTCCCGGATGCGGACGGAACAGACAGAACCGCCCCCGAGAACCAGTGGCGGAAAATTGCCGAGGAACGGACATATGGGTGTGACCGTGAAGGCATCGAGAGCGGGGTCCATGAGCGGCCCGCGCGCAGAGACGGCATAGCCCGTGGCACCGGTCGGGGTCGATATGATGAGCCCGTCGGCACGCAACCCGGCGAGGCGCTCGCCGTCGACATCGATGTCGAGCGTGATGACCCTCGCCAGCGCGCCACGGTTGATGACGACATCGTTGACGGCATCTCCCTGAAAGATCTCGACGCCTCCGCGTTCGACGCCGAAACGAAGTGCCAGCCTGCGTTCGACACGAAGCGGTGCGGCAAGGAGCCGTTCAAGCGTGGCTGCCCACTCACCGGCGGGCACTTCTGCGAGAAAGCCCACCCGGCCGAGGTTGATGCCCAGCAGGGGCACGCCTGTTCCGGCAAGACGACGCGCCACGCCAAGCATGGTGCCGTCGCCACCGAGGACGAGGACGAGCCCCGCATCGGCTGCCAGTTGGCGCAGGGGCAGGGCCTCACCCGGCCCTTCGAGGATACGGCAGGATACGCCGCGACGCGTCAGCCACACGCCGATGTCCTGCGCGAGGTCGAGGGCCGTGGGGTGACCGGGCTTGGTGACGATGAGTACAGAACGAATGGGATGCATGGATGTTCCCTAGTAGAATACGGCCCCGGCTTCAAGGCGAAACCCCGGCCAATCGTGCGGAGTTGTCACCAGAGGGCATTTGGTATACTGCCTTGGGGTTCCGTTCCCGGTCGGGGACAGTAGATGGAGGGATACATGACCGAAGAAGCACGCCGCATCGTCATCGAACACGCCGTGGAAGGCACTCGCCTGCGCGAGTCCTATTTCAATGGCAATGCCGACAAGGTGGTCGACGGTGCGCGACGTATGGCCGTGACACTGGCAAAGGGCCACAAACTGCTCTTCTGCGGCAACGGCGGCAGCGCGGCAGACGCGCAGCATCTCGCTGCAGAATTCGTCAACCGCTTCCAGATGGAACGCCCTCCCCTGCCTGCCATCGCCCTGACCACCGACACCTCCATCATCACGGCCATCGGCAACGACTACAGCTTCGACCAGATTTTCGAGAAGCAGGTGCAGGCACTCGGCAACGAAGGCGACATGCTCGTGGGCATTTCGACTTCGGGCAACAGCCCCAACGTGGTTCGCGCCATGCGTGCCGCCCGTGAACGCGGCCTTGCGACCATGGGCCTCACCGGTCGCGGCGGTGGCGAGATGGCGGGGCTGTGCGACATCCTCTTCGATGTCGACCACGGTCGCACCGCCCTCGTTCAGGAGGTGCACATCACCATTGGGCACCTTCTCTGCGGCCTCACCGATCATTTTCTCTTCGAGAACGTACTCGCCCTCCAGCCGTGGCTGAAGGACGCGACCAACGCATAGGCATCGCAGGTGTTCCGTCCATGCGACGGAACCGCCATGCCGGAGGAGACACCATGCCCATCTACGAATATGAATGTCCCAAGTGCGGCAAGCGCTTCGAAGAGATCGTCTTCGGTAGCGATGTGCCCGCCTGCCCTGCCTGCGGTAGCGCAGACACCCGCAAGCTGCTCTCGTGTGCCAGCTTCCATGTGCCCGGCGGCGCGCCTTCGGGTGCATCGTCGTCCGGCGGCAAGAGCTGCTCCGGATGCTCCGGCGGCAACTGCTCCTCCTGCGGCTAGCACCCTTTTCCTGCCACCCCAACCCGCCCGAGCACCATGAAGCACCTCGTCATCGCAACCCGCGGCAGCAAGCTCGCCCTCTGGCAGGCCGAACACATCAAGTCCCTCATCGAGACCGAACACGCCGGCAAGGTCGACGTCTCGCTCAAGATCATCAAGACCAAGGGCGACATCATCCTCGACGTGCCTTTGGCCAAGGTCGGAGGCAAGGGGCTGTTCGTCAAGGAGATCGAAGAGGCTCTGCTTGACGGCAGTGCCGACCTCGCCGTGCACAGCATGAAGGACGTGCCCATGGAATTGCCGGAAGGCCTGTTCCTAGGCTGCATCCCCGAACGGGAGGAACCGTCCGACACGCTGCTTTCCGTCCGGTACGCAAGCCTCGACGCCCTGCCCCACGGCGCGCGGGTAGGCACCAGCAGCCTGCGCCGCCAGTCGCAGCTACTCGCACTGCGCCCCGACCTCGACATCATCTCGTTGCGCGGCAACGTCGACACACGCCTGCGCAAGCTCATGGATGGCGAATTCGACGCCATCGTCATGGCCACTGCCGGTCTCAAGCGCCTTGGCCTCTCCGCACCGCATCACGAGGTGCTTGCCCCGCCCCGCTTCCTCCCCGCTGTGGGTCAGGGGGCACTGGGCATCGAATTCCGCGAGGACAGGGCAGACCTGCGTGACCTGCTGGCCTTCCTCGACCACAGGCCCACACGCATCCGCGTCGAAGCCGAACGGGGATTCCTCGCCGGGCTTGAAGGCGGCTGTCAGGTGCCCATCGCCGGACATGCCGTCATGACGGGCGACGACGACTTCCGCATCGAAGGCCTTGTCGCCGACCTCAAGGGTGAACGGGTCATCCGCCGCACGCTTGAAGGAACCGGCGCCAATGCCCGCAACCGGGGGCTTGAACTGGCGTCGCAGGTACTGGCCGACGGCGCAGCTGAAATCCTCGACGAGGTATACGCCTCCGGCGCAGCCGACAGGCAGTAGCCCCGAAGCAGCCCGGCGCACCCGCGGCCCATCCCATCATCGTAGCGTGGCGGTGACAGCTGCCCCGCGTGGTGCGGTGGCCGTAGGACGATGACCACCTGCATCCGCAGCTTCCGGTATGCACTGGTGCATGGGACAGCATATTGGGGTTTAAAAGGCTGCATCAGGGGTGCGCCAGCCCCTTCGCCCCAGTACGCCACGCACGGTGCGCCATGCACGGTACCACAGCGGAGACGTATGCACACAAAGGCCCTTCCCTGTGATATACAGGGAAGGGCCTTCTTCGTATTCGCTAACCCGGTGTGGTGCAGGGTATCAAGCCACACAGCCGCAGCCGTGGTCTACCCCGCAGCCTCGCGACTGCTGCGGTCGACGCGTGGCAGGTCGATGTCGTAACGGCGCAACAACTCGTCGTGCTCGCGCAATGCGGCATACGATGCCGTCAGACGGAAGGAACTGTTGCGGTTGTTGCGGTAGAGCACGTTGAGGTCCCACATGGTGTCCACGTCATTCCAGTCGGGCAGGCGCAGGGTGTCGCACCGTGCCTCCTGCAGCCGTTCGCGCGTCACCTCGAAGACCTCGGGGGAGCTCCATGCGATACCCTCGAAGACATCAGGCCGGTAGGTGTCGCGGCGGAAGCCGATGAGGTAGTAGCCGCCGTCATTGGCAGGGCCTATCACCACATCGTGCTGGTGCAGGTCGTCAAGCGCCTTCTGCACAAGCTCATGCGGGTAGTCGGGCACGTCGCTGCCCATCAGCACCACCCGCTCATACCCGGCGGCGAACGCCTCGTCGAAGGCGTGGCGCATCCGCACGCCCAGGTCGCTGCCGACTTGCGGCAGGTAACGGTGTTGCGGCCCCAGCCATTCCTTGAAACGACGCGCCGTGGCTTCGTCGCCGGGGGCATGCATCACCCGCAGGTCGGCCTGCACCAGGCCCAGTTCCAGCATGAGGTCCTGTACGAAATGGCGGTACAGCGCCGCGGCATTCTCATGCCCGAGCACCTCGCCAAGGCGCGTCTTGACGGTTCCGGGGTCGGGATACTTCACGAAGAACAGCACACAGGTGTCACTCATGGTCGTTCCTTGTGGGCGCGATACCATCGCGAGAGCGCGTGCGCCGGTACGCCCAGGGCATACAGCAGGCGCAGGCAGAGGTTACGCAGGGTACATCGCAGGGGCCCTTCGACGAACCATCGCCGGGCCGACGTCTCCACCCTGCCGGGCAGGATGACGATGCGCTCGCCCGCCTTGCGCAGACGCCGCATCACCTCCACATCTTCCATCAACGGCTGGTCGGGATAGCCACCGACAGCCCTGAACAGTGCTGCATCGAAAAACTGGGCCTGATCACCATATGGTGTACGCACAAGGTGGTTACGCCAGCAGGCTAGGCGCTCGACAAGACGAAACCAGAGGCCCGGCGCGGCGATACCCAGCCTGAATGCACCGGCGCGAATCCCCGCTTGTCGCGCGCGGCGCAACAGCGTGAAGGCCTCGGGCGGCAAGTGCGTATCCGCGTGCAGGAAAAGCAGTGTCTCCCCCCGCGCCTTGCCAGCCCCGGCATTCATCTGCCGGGCACGCCCCGGACATGAGGCGACCGCCGTGCAACATCCTTCGGGCAACGCCGCGAGGGTATCGCGCTCTTTCGCGCCGTCGGCGACGACGACCTCCACCTCCATACCGCACCGTGCCGCCACGTGGCGCACATGTGCGACCTGCGCCGCTATCGTCACGGCCTCGTGCAATACGGGAATGACCACGCTGCACCAAGGACGGGCCGTGGAGTCTGGGCCATCAGGATGAGGAAGCACGTCCGGCATGGGGCATCATAGCCAACCTCGGCCCTCAAGACAAACGGTGCACGGCTGGTGACAACCGGGCTTCAAAAAGCTAAAGTCTGCGGTCGGTCTGTCTTGACAGGCCCAGTACAGAGCACATAGGAGCATCATGGCCAGGCTATCCCCCCTTCCGGCACGACGTCTGCGGGCGACTCTCGACCCTGCCCGCATCCACTGGGAAACCAGCGACGGCATCCCCCGCAACGGACACAGGCGACCGCCGCAACCCCGCGCCCTGCAGGCACTCGAACTAGCCCTGCACATCCGCGATGGTGGCTACAACGTCTATCTGTCGGGTGAGCCCAATCTGGGACGCACCTACATGCTGCGCGAGTTTCTCGCACCGCGTACCAGAAAGTCGCCGACCCCGCCCGACCTTGTCTATGTGAACAATTTCGACGACCCCGACAGGCCGCGCCTCATCGAGTTGCCAGCGGGGCAGGGGCGCAAGTTGCGTGCGGCGCTCATCCAGGCACTCTCGCGCATCCGCAAGGAAATCCCCTCGCGGTTCGAGAACCACGCCGTGGTGAAGAAACGTGCGGCATTGCTCGACAAATTCCAGACCGTGCGCTCGCGCCTGTTCAAGAAGATGGACGACGTGGCCACCACGCAGGGCTTCAACCTCGACATGGACGACCAGGGCAGCCTCACGCTGTATCCCGTCATCGAGGGAAAGCGGCTGAGTGAAGAGGAGTTCGACAAGCTCGACAACGGGTTGCGTCAATCCCTCAAGCTCAAGGGCGACAAGCTGCTGCAGGCCATGACCGGCCTGATGCGCCAGCTTACGCGCGCCGAACAGGACTTCATCGAAGACGAACGTTCCCTCGAACGCGAGGTCGCCCGCAACGTCCTCGACGCGGTGCTCACCCCCGTTGCGGAACGGTTCGCCAAGGCGTGCCCGGGCAAGGACCTTCCCGCCTTCTTCGCCGCCCTGCGTGACGACATCATCGAGAACCTCGAAGGCTTCGTGCACCGTGATGCAGGCTTGCCCCATCAGGCGGCATCGAGTGGGGACACACCGCCGTCCCCGTTCGACGAATACCGCTACGACGTCAACCTCTTCGTGGACAACAGCGCCACCACCGGGGCGCCCATCATCGTTGACGACCACCCCACGCCCTCCAATCTTCTGGGCTGCGTCGAGCGCGAATCGGAAATGGGGGCACTGGTCACCGATTTCACCCTCATCAAGGCAGGGTCGATACACAAGGCCAATGGCGGCTTTCTCGTGCTGCACATGGAGGACATCCTCCAGCATCCGGCTGCGTGGGAAGGGCTGCTGCGCGCCCTGCGTTCGGGAAGCGCACGCATCGAAGACCCGGGTGACGGTCAGGACACCACCAAGACCAAAGGTATCGAACCTGAACCGCTCACGTTGCGACTCAAGGTCGTACTCATCGGCACCGAAGACCTCTACGAGGCCCTGCTTGAAAGCGACGACCGCTTCCCCAAGCTCTTCAAGCTCAAGGCGCACCTCAACGACGCCACGGAACGCAACGCCGAGGGCATCCGCATCTATACCCACCGCATGGCCCGCATCATCGACGAGGCCGGTCTCCTGCCCTTCGACCGTGAGGCGATGGCTGGCCTCGTGGACTTCGGGTCACGCATCATCGAAGACCAGCGCAAGCTTTCGCTGAAGTTTCCCCTCGTGAGGGAACTCATGCTGGAAGCCTCGGCCCATGCCGCCATGCGCGGCAAGAAGCTGGTCGACAGGGCTGTCCTCGATGAAGCCCTGCAGGGGCGCGTATACCGTGCGAACCTCTACGAAGAGCACTTCATGGAGGAATACGACCGCGAACTCATCAAGGTGAAGACCGACGGTGAGGCCGTGGGACGCGTCAACGGCCTTTCGGTCACGTGGTACGGCAACTTCGAATTCGGTCTGCCGCACCAGATTTCGGGCACCGTGGGCGTCGGGCACGGGGGTATCATCGACCTCGAACGCGAGGCGGAACTTGGCGGCCCCATCCACACCAAGGCCATGATGATCCTGAAGAGCTACCTCGTAGACCAGTTCGCGCGCAACAAGCCGCTGGTGCTCACGGGCAGCCTGTGCTTCGAACAGAGCTACGCGGGCATCGAAGGCGACTCCGCCTCCGGCGCCGAGCTTGCCGCCCTGCTCTCGGCCATTTCGGGGGTGCCCATAAAGCTCTCGCTGGCGTTCACCGGCGCGGTGAGCCAGTCCGGCCAGATCATGGCCGTCGGCGGCGTCACCCGCAAGATCGAAGGGTTCTTCGAGGTCTGTTGCAGACGCGGCCTCACCGGCAGCCAAGGGGTCATCATCCCGCAGGACAACGTCGACCACCTCATGCTCAAGCAGGATATCGTCGACGCCGTGGAACAAGGGCGCTTCGCCATCTACCCCGTCGGGCATATCACCGACGCCCTTGAACTGCTGACAGGACTACAGGCCGGAAGGCTCCGCAAGAACGGCAAGTTCACACCCGGTTCGCTCTATGACAGGGTCGACCGACGGCTGGATGAACTCGGCAGACAGGCCGAACACGCGTTCAAGAAACGTCGCTAGCCGCAGGTGTGGAGAAGGTCATCGGGCCGCCCCCTCCCTGCCCCAGAAACGGACAAGACGGCAGCCCATGCAGATGGGCTGCCGTCTACGTATACGGACTCAAGCCGATGGTCGGCAAGAAAACGACGTGTTCCCGGACAAGACGCCCTTGTAGCCACAGCGCCTCCGGCACGAGAGGACCACGTCCGTGAGGATTGCCGTGACGGATGCCTACAACTGTTCTGAAGAAGGAGTCGATGGCGTACACAGCGCCTTTCTGGGCAGGGCGATGGTCTCCGCACAATGGGGGCATACCAGCGAAACAGTCCCGGCTGTGCCCTGAACGCCCTTTGAACGATAGAGAAAGACCTTGCTACAGTAGGGGCAGCGCACCTTCTTCGCGTCAGCGCCGGTGGGGTTGGGCATCAGTGACATCCTCCATTCGCACACCCTACATCCTCTGACACACGACTAGCAAGAGGCACGGTCGCCCACCAATGGCTGGCAGGGCTCAAGTCCCTCCACCAACGCAAGGGCACACCGGTTCATCAGTGCAGGAAACAGCCTTGCAGGATGTGGCTGACCGCCTCTTTCGCACACGGCCCACCCGGTCTCGCGCCTTGACGCACTGCCCAGCGAAGCCTACAACCTCCGGACATGCCAGAAAAAGCCCCCTCCCTGCGCGTCGGTCGCCATCTTCTGCTCGTGTTCGGCATCACCCTCATGGTCGTGATGGGTGTTTCAAGCATCATGCCCATCCTGCCCGACCTTGCGCGCACCTTCGACATGCCCATGAGTTCGGTGGGGATGGTGTTCATGGCGTTCACCCTACCCGGCGTAGTGCTCACGCCTCTGGGGGGCATCCTCGCCGACCGCATCGGTCGCAAGAAGGTTCTCATCCCCTCGCTGCTGCTCTTCGCTGCGGGCGGCGTCGCCTGTGCCTTTGCCCCGTCACTCCCCGTACTGCTCGCCTGCCGCTTCGTTCAGGGCATCGGTGCCGCGCCTCTGGGGGTGCTCTACACCACCATCATCGGCGACCTGTACGACGGCAACCAGCGCATGCAGGCGATGGGCTTCAACGCCGGAGTACTCAGTCTCGGCACTGCCATCTATCCCGCTGTGGGTGGTCTGCTCGGCGAGTTGGGGTGGCGCGTCCCCTTCCTGCTGCCTTTGCTTGCACTCCCGCTCTGTTTTGCCATCGCGCGCACGACCTTCCCCGAACCCCGCAGCAGCCAGGGGATGGGCGAGTACTTCCGGTCGACATGGGGCATCATCAGCTCCCCCCGGGCCATCACGCTGTTCCTGCTCACGCTGTTCACCTTTCTGATTCTCTACGGCCCCATGGTGACGTTCTTTCCGGTTCTCGCCGACCAGCAGTTCCACGCCACACCGTCACAGATAGGGTTCGTGTTCTCCATCGCCTCGGCGGGCACGGTTCTCACTGCCGTAAGGCTGGGCACTCTCGCGCGTCTCATCCGCCCCGTGCGCCTCTTGCTCGCCAGCCATGGCCTCTACGCCCTTGCCATGGTGACCATGCCCTTCGTGCCCTCTCTGTGGTGGGCACTGGCACCTGTCTTCATCTTCGGCCTAGCGCAGGGGCTCAACATCCCCAATACGGCTACGCTGCTCACCGACCTCGCCCCCATGGAGGGACGGGCTGCCATCATGGCAGTTAACGGCACGGTGTTGCGTCTGGCACAGACCATAGGCCCCGTGCTGGCAGGAATCGCCTTCGCCACCGGGGGTCTCTCCGGAGTATACACCTTCGGAGCATTCATGGCTGCCAGCATGGCGGCACTCATTCTTGCACGCGGCCTCCGCTGACGCCCTCCCCTTCACCCTGCACCGCGGCGCATGGGTTTTCGTTCATGGCTTCACCACAGCCTATGCGTATCCCGGAATCCGAATCCATCGGCGGTCACGCCTTATAAACCGAAGTCAGCAGTTCATGCGTTCACTCGACGCAGCATACCGGAAGCGGTGTTTGCAGGGCGGGCCTAGTGTCATGCATCCGCAAGAAGGCAGGCGCCCACAGGAGACCGGGAGGTCGACCGATTGACGCGCAAGAGGCAGGCGACGCAAGGGGCAGTGGACGAATCGGGTGCCACTCGCGCACCGCGCATGAAGAGAGGCGGATGAGGCTGCTTTCCGCCGCAAGCTGGCGACTCAACGTGTGCGCAGCTGAACGTTGTTCTCATGAAAAGAACGAAGGGTACCCGGACACTGTCCATGCCGCGGCAGTCAAACACGTTGCGCCATCCGGCGAAGACGCGCATGCGAATCATCGAACCAGCCTGGACGCACCGATGCAACGACCAGAGCCACGACACAAGCACGAAAAGCCCGCCGACATCTGTCAGCGGGCTTCTGGTATCGATAGGTGCTAGACCTAGGCGACCTGATTGACGGCCTTGGTCAGGCGGGAGATCTTGCGTGCAGCGGTCTTCCAGTGAACAACGCCCTTGCTGGCAGCCTTGTCGAGCACGGCAGAAGCCTGAACCAGCGCAGTGGCGGCCTGCTCCTTGTCCTGCTGCTGCAGGGCGATGCGCACGTCCTTGATGACGTTCTTGATACGGGTCCGCACCGCACGGTTACGGGCGGCGCGCTTCAGGCTCTGCTTGTGCCGCTTCAGGGCAGACTTGTGGTTAGCCAAGGTAATTCCTCCAAAAGGCTTCTATATCTTGTAGTGCTATGACTCACTGGAACACGGAGAACAAAGTCCATAGCCCCGGCTCCTTCCTCTGTCAAGCGTAAAGGGCCCGATGGGCCTACATCTGCAACGCGCCGAAATCGGCAAGGCGGCTGAGACGGCCCACCAGCGCCTGTAACAGGTTGAGCCTGTTGGTACGAAGCGCGGCATCATCGCTCATGACCATGACGCCTTCGAAGAAGCCATCGACCACGGGCCGCAATTCACCAAGCAGGCCGAACAATGCGGGGTAGTCCCCCTCGGCCCACAGCCCGTCGAAACGGGGGAACATGGCTTCGAGGCTGGCCGCCAGTTGCCTTTCGGCGTCTTCCACAAGCAAGTCGGCCTTCCATGCGCCATCGAGGGCCACATCGGAGTCGCCCCCCTGCTTGCGGATGATGTTCGCCGCACGCTTGAATGTCAGAACAGCCGACGCGAAATCATCCCTCCGGCTGAAGGCGGCAAGGGCTTCAAGGCGTGCCCCGGCGCTGCGCACATCATCGCAACCTGCGGCAAGTACGGCCTCGACCAGAAGCGTCTCATACCCGTTGGCAATGAAGAGGTTACGCAGGCGCGCCATGAAGAACTCGTCAAGCTTGACCAGTGCGTCTTCAGGGGCAAGCTTCCACGCACGCTCTCCGTACAGGGCGAAGGCCTTGGCGAACAGGCCTCTCACATCAAGCTGCAGCCCGTGCTCGAGAATGATGCGTGCGATACCGAGAACGCAGCGGCGGAGGGCGTACGGGTCGGCGGCCCCGGTGGGAATCATGCCCAGACCGAAACACCCCGCCAGTGTATCGGCCTTGTCGGCAATGGACAGCAACGCGCCGCACATCGACGACGGGACAGGGCTGTCCGGGCCGGCGGGGAGGTACTGTTCGGCAATGGCGGCGGCGACGGCCTCGGCCTCGCCCATGCGGCGGGCATAGATGCCGCCCATGATGCCTTGCAGGGTATCGAACTCGCCCACCATGCCCGACACGAGGTCTCCCTTCGACAGGCGTCCGGCACGCGCGGCAGCCGTGGCATCATCAAAGCCGACTTCGGCGGCCAGCCATGCGCAAAGCTGTTCGAGGCGGCGCGTCTTGTCGCCCATCGACCCCAACGGGCCGAGGAAGATGACATTGTCGAGCGAGGCGAGCCACGCATCGAAGCTTGAAGCGAGGTCGGTCTTCCAGAAGAACCGGGCGTCCTCAAGCCGCGCACGAAGGACGCGCTCCCACCCCTTGCGCACGAGGTCGCCATCAAGGGGGGTAAGGTTGAGCACGGTGAGGAAATGCGGCATCAGTCGCCCCTCGGCATCCTCGACACCGAAGCTCTTCTGATGGCTTTCCATGCTGGTGAGCAGCACCTCGCGCGGCAATTCAAGGAAGGAAGGGTCGATGTTGCCAAGGCAGGGAACAGGATGTTCCACAAGTCCCTGTACCTCATCCAGCAGACTGTCCTTCCAGATGACCTTGCCACCCGCTGCGACGGCTAGGGCGTTGCCGCCCTTCACGACTGCGTTACGGCGCTCTTCGCCGACAGGTGTGACCCCGCCCTGCTCGCGGATGACCCGCTCATAGTCGCCTGCACGCGCCACCGTCAGAGGCCCTGCACCATGAATGCGATGCCCGTAGGTGATGTTGCCGGAACGCACGCCGCCGACCTCGAAATCGACGACGCTCTCATCGAAGAGGGCCAGCAGCCACCGCATGGGACGGGCGTAGGTGAAGTCGCCGCTCCCCCAGCGCATCCGCTTCGGGAAAGGCAGAGCCCCGATGATGGCGGGGCAGATGTCCCGTAACAGGTCGATGCTGCGAGCGCCTCCCATATGCTTGCGGACGGCGATGTACTCGCCCTTGTCGGTGGTCAGCCTGAAGATGTCGGCAACCTCGACGCCCTGCGTGCGGGCGAAGCCTTCAGCGGCCTTGGTCAGCCCGCCTTCGGGGGTGAAGGCGATGCGCGCCGGCGGCCCGGTGACGACCTCTTCGGATTCACTCTGGACAGGGTTCACCGCATCCATGCGCACGACGGCACGCCGGGGGGTGGACATGACGCGCACGGGGTCGCACTCGATGCCCGCATCGGCGAGGGCACGGGTGAAGCGTTCTGCAAGCTCCCTTTCAAGCGCAGGCAAAAAACGGGCAGGAAGCTCTTCGGTTCCGATTTCAAGGACGAACTGTGACATGCTCTTGCTCCCTCTCCTCATTTCCGCAGCATGGGATAGCCGAGTTGCTCTCTCTGGGCGGCGTACAGTCTGGCCACACCCGAGGCGAGATAGCGCACGCGCCCGATGTAGCCGGTACGCTCGGTGATGGAAATGGCGCCTCGTGCATCGAGCAGGTTGAACGTATGCGAGCACTTGAGGCAGTAGTCATAGGCGGGCCAGAGCAACCCTTCCTCCGTCAGGCGGCGGCACTCCGTCTCATAGGCATTGAAGGCGTGCAGCAACATGGCGGCATCGCTACGCTCGAAGTTGTACTTCGACTGTTCGACCTCGTTCTGGTGGTAGATGTCCCCGTAGGTGACATGCTCGTTCCAGTCGAGGTCGTACACCGATTCCTTGCCTTGCAGATACATGCACAGGCGTTCGAGGCCATAGGTTATCTCGACGCTGGTGGGCGCGAGGTCGATGCCCCCGACCTGCTGGAAATACGTGAACTGTGTCACTTCCATGCCGTTGAGCCATACTTCCCAGCCAAGACCCCACGCGCCCAGAGTGGGCGATTCCCAGTCATCCTCGACGAAGCGGATATCATGGGCGGCAGGGTCGATGCCAAGGGCGCGCAGGCTGCCAAGATAAAGCTCCTGCACGTTGTCGGGGGAGGGCTTCAGGATGACCTGAAACTGGAAGTAGTGTTGCAGCCTGTTGGGGTTCTCGCCGTAGCGCCCGTCGGTGGGACGGCGTGAGGGTTCGACATAGGCCACGTTCCACGGTTCGGGTCCGATGACGCGCAGGAAGGTGGACGGGTTGAACGTACCCGCGCCGCACTCGACGTCGATGGGCTGCGTGATGACACAACCGCGGCTTGCCCAGTAGTTCTGCAACGTGAGAATGACATTCTGAAAATGCATAGTGTTCCCCTGAACGGTTCTGCCGACGCGCGACGGCGCGCGGGGCCGCCTAGAGACGACGGAAGGTGCCGTTCTCCCAGGTCAGACCGATATGGTACTGGATGAAGCCATCCACGGCGCGCGAACACTCGCGACGCCCTGTCGGCGAGAAGCAGAGCTCCGACCACCGAAGCGGTGAATTGTCCTGCACAAAGCGCAAAGCGTCAAGCGTTTCACGAGAGATGGCGACGGTCGCCCCGGTGGGTGCCGAACATCGTCCGCAATAGAGCACGCCGTCACGGACATGGAACCGGGCGCCTCCATCCTTCGCAGTCCCGTCGAACGGTTCGCCGCAACTGGCGCAGCTTTCAAAACGGGGGGCATACCCCTGTTCGAAAGCGAACCGCGCCCGAAAGAGAAGGGGCAGCAAAGGCGGCACGACATCAACCGTCTCAAGGAGTTCGAGCATCTCAAGGGTCAGTGTGAAGGCGGAATCCGCCCCATCAGGCCCTGCCCCCAGTGCTTCGATGAAGCGAAGACAATTGACGGCTACGCCGTACCTGCGCCAGTCACGCCGCAGCCTGTCGGGCCCCTTGAGCAGGGTCGCCTCCTGCAACGACTGGTACAGGCCTCCCCGTGTGCCCTGCACACGCATGAGCACCACGTTGAAGATGTCGAGACAACCGCAAAAACGTCGCCTGCTACGGCAACCGCCGAAGGCGAAAGCCGAGATGATCCCCCGCTGACGACAAAGGAAGCGGACCCACAGATCCGCTTCCCTGAATCGTCCAACACGAAGGACCAGTGCCTGGTCGGTGAAATCCATTCCTACTCGCTGGGCGGGAACGTCAGCGTCTTCACCTGCCCCGGCTCGCCCGGTGCGCCCATGTCCTTTCCGTCAAAGCGCACGTTGACGCCACCGGCATTGCCGAGTTTGAGGGACAGCGACCTGGAGAAGGTCAGGGCGAAGGTCTCGCCCTTGCGCAACGAGAACTGCCGGACATCGGCATTGTCAGCGGTGGAATGCACCCAGCATTCGGCGACCGCAGTCACGATGATACGATGCTTCCCGGCGGGGGGCAGGGCCCCTGCGTCATCACCCTGCTGGGGGACGAGGACTTCTTTCGCCTTCTGTTCCGGCGTGGGGGAACCGAGCAATTTGTCTGCCATGGCAGAGGAAGATGCATTGCTTGCAGTGACCGGCTGTTCAGGTGCTACGGGTTTTGCCCCGTCGGCAGCCCCTGCAGCCGGGACAGCAGGAACAGCACCATCCACAGTGGGAGGAACGCTCTCTTCGGTCGACGTGGGCGGCGCAGGTACGACCTGTTGCGGTGCCGGTTCCACGAAAGGCGCCGTCCCGGTCACTGCCGGCATCTGCTCACGCGCACTTTTCTGCTTGTAGTACCAGTACCCGGCGAACATGAGGCCGCAGGCAACCAGACCGAGTGTCAGCAACACCCCGGCCCGTCTACCCCGCCCGCTCACGGGTTCTACCACACCGGGATTCTCGACAAGATCTTCCTGAATCTCGCATGGATAGACAGAATCGACCACCTCTGCGACGATACCCGGAGTGATACCGAGCATCGAAGCGTAGGCCTTGATGAAACCACGGGCATAGACCGCATGCGGCAGGTCGTCCACATCGCCCTGTTCTATGGCACGCAGAATACGCGCAGAGACTTTGAGGCGAGTCGCCACCAGGTCGAGAGAAAAACCTCTCGCCTCACGCTCCTCGCGGAGCATGAGGCCGAGTTCTTGTAGCGTCATTTCGCGTCCTTACAATTCGAATCCACGTTCATCCGCAACCGACCGCGACCGTCATCGCAGCCATCGGAGCAGCGGACTTTTTTCGTGCCTTTCCAACTAGATACGGATGTCGATGACCGCGCGCGACCGCAGCTGGCCAATGTACTCCTGCAAACGCTCCTGCATCTTCGGCTCACGGAGGATGTTCTCGATTTCCTCGGCAACATCATCAAGCGCCTGCCCCTTGCCCTCGTTCGAAGCTACGAGTTGCAGCACCGCCTTGCGCCCTTCTACGAGAAACACCCTGGAGACATCACCGGGCTTGAGTTCCGAGAGGGTGTCGCGCCATTCCATGGAAAGGTCGCTCCAGAGCAGGTCCCCGATGACCCCGCCGTTCTGCGGGTTGGGGCCGATGGAGTGGCGGGCGGCGAGGTCGGCGAAGGTCATGGCTCCGCTCTTGACCTGTGCGGCAAGCGCGTCCGCGTCATCACGCGGGGGGAAGATGACGAGGCCAAGACGCACCTTGCGCCCGGACACGAACTGCCCCTTGTGCGCCTCATAGTATTTGGCGATTTCGTCGCGAGTGACAACCACCTTACGGGCAATCATGAGACCCAGCAACCTGTGACGCAGAATCCCGCGGCGGATGCGCTCTCGCATGAGGTCTGCGGAAAGCCCCTGCTGCGCGAGCTGCCGTTCGAACTGCTCAGGCGCAAGCTGGCTGCGCTGGACGATCTTGCGATATTCGTTGTCGACTTCCGAGTCCTGCACAGTGATCTTGAGGCGCTCGGCCTCCTGCGAGATGAGAATGTCGGAGATCATGCTGTCGAGCACGTTCCGGGTGATGCGGCGCACGGGCTCGGCGTCTGCATCTCGCACAGGGTCGAGTCCGGCCCGGAGAATCTCCGGCGCGGCCTGAGCCTGCACGTCGAAGTATGTGATCATCTCGCCGTTGACGACGGCGGCTATCCTGTTGAGCGAATCGGCTGCCGCGCCGGTGGCCGAAAGGCAGAGCACAAGGGCGGCAAGAAGGAGACTGCGTATAGAGGACAAGGAGGACTCCTGTACGTTGGCGAAAAAGAACCCCCGGCCCCGGTGGCACGGGAAGACCCTAGGTAGGCCACCATGTAATCCCTTTTCGGGAAACATGCAACGCAACCCCATAATCTGTTTTAATTCAGACAAGATACGCAAATCGAGACTAGCGTTGTGCGGCCCCGCCGCCACCCGGGACAGCCTCCTTGGTACCGGCAAGGTGCTGTGAAACCCGCACCTTCGCCCCGGCAAGGTTGCGCTCCACCCAGACATCGAACGCGGCATCGAGCTTCTCTTCCAGCAAACGCCGCTCGATGACCGGGTACGCATCGACGACTGACATGTCCTGCGCGGGCAACGATTCGATGAGCCTGAAGGCCACCCAGCGCCCTTCAAAGGCGATGGGAGGCGACACGCCACCCGGCTTGAGAGCAGCCAACGCTTTCTGCCACGCGGCCGGAATCCTGTCGCGGCGTATGAGCAGTTCGTTCCCTGACATGCCGGGAAACGCCTTTTCCACCTCTTCTGGCGCAGCCCCCGAGGCGACAGCACCCGTAGCGGCCTCGACCCCCTCTCGGGTATCGCCCTCGACCATGATAAACCGTACCCGGGCAGCCAGCCTGAACTCCCCCTGATGCGCCCGGTACCATGACTCCACCTCCTCGAGGGATATAGCCACTTCGGCGCGGAGGACGACCTGTGCGAACTTGGTCAGCGCCAGCCTGCGGCGGAGCATCTCACGCCACACCTCGAGGTCGAGGTAGTCCTCCACGAGGGCGGCCTCGAACATGCCCTCCGGATAGTCGCCGCGCACCTCGGCTTCTGCAGCCCCGAGTTCGGCATCCGTGACGGAAGCCCCGACAGCCGCCAGCTTCTGCAACACGAGTTCCTGCACCACAAGGTCGGCTAGCACAGCCCCGTACTGGCTTCGCAGGGCCTCCACCGAAGGTCCCTCGGCCCCGGTCCACGACTGGGCATAGGCATCATGCGTGGCCTGCAACAGCTTCATGTTGACCGGATGCCCGTTGACGGTGGCGACCACACCGGGTGGAAGCGCATCATCTGCGCAGCCGCCAGCAGACAGCAGCAGGGTGACCGCCAGCACCTGCAGGACGGCAAGGACACCGCGACGGGAACAACAGCACAAGCCCATGGGCACCGCCTTATGCCGACGAAGGGGTTGAATCGGGGACAAGCCGGAAGAGTTCGCCGCGCATCGCGTCAAGTCGTGCCCCGGCTGCAAGCCCGGTGTCAAGCCGCCATTCGAGCGTTGCAGGGGGCTGGAGTCTCGCCCTGTCCGCATGCTGGCCGACCCACTCGATGAGCCTGCCGATATCCACGGCGGTCTGACGTTCGTCCCAGACGAGGCGCACCTTGTCGGGGTAGATGTCCGCCCGCTGGACCTGCATGCGACGCAATTGCCGCTTGAGAACGAGCAACGCGAGAAACGTCTCCAACTCGGGGGGGAACACACCGTACCGGTCGCGCATCTCCATCTCGATGTCCTGCTGGGCTGCGGCATCGGTCGCCGAAGACAGCGCCTTGTAGAACCGGAGACGGTCACGGGCGTCTTCGATGTAGCCTTCAGGGATATGCGCGGGGATGCCGATGTTGAGTTCCGTCTCGACGCTTTCGCGCGGCGGGTCACCCTTGAGGCGAGTCACGGCCTCTTCGAGCATCTCAAGGAACAGTTCAAGCCCCACGCGCGTCATGTGCCCGGACTGGGCCTCGCCGAGGATGTTCCCCGCACCACGGATACGAAGGTCCTCCATGGCGACCTGAAAGCCCGCGCCGAGATAGTCCATATCGAGGATGACACGCATGCGCTCGCGTGCGATGTCGGACAGGTTGTCCGCATCAGGCACGACGAAGATGGCATACGCCTGCCTGTCAGACCGCCCGACGCGTCCGCGCAACTGGTACAGCTGGCCGAGGCCGAACATCTGCGCCTGGTCGACGATGAGGGTGTTGGCACGCGGGAAGTCCAGCCCGGATTCGACGATGGCGGTGCACACCAGCACATCGAGTTCGCCATGCCAGAAACGGTGCATGGTCTCTTCCAGCGCGCGTTCGGTCATCTGGCCGTGGGCCATGCCCACCCGTGCGTCCGGCACGAGCTTGCGTACGTATTCCGTCGTGCGTTCAAGCCCTTGCACCCTGTTGTGCACCCAAAAGACCTGCCCTTCTCGGGCGATCTCCCGCTCAAGTATGGACTTGAGGGCCGCATCATCACGCTCGATGAGCGCGGTTGCCACGGGCTTTCGTTCCGGGGGCGCGGTCTCGATGACGGAAAGCTCGCGAATGCCCGACATGGACAACTGAAGCGTACGGGGAATGGGTGTCGCCGTCAGGGTCAGCGCATCGACGTTGCGCCTGAACTGCTTGAGCTTCTCCTTGTGCCGCACACCGAAGCGCTGTTCTTCGTCGAGAACGAGCAGACCGAGGTTGGGCAGTCGCACGTCATCGGACAGCAGCCTGTGCGTTCCGATGAGGATGTCGACATGCCCCTTGGCGGCAGCCGCAAGCACTTCGGTCTGCTTCTGCTTGCTCACGAAACGGCTCAACATGCCGACATTGACGGGAAAACCCGCGAGCCTGCTGCGAAAGGTCTGGTAATGCTGCTCTGCAAGCACCGTCGTCGGACAGAGCAAGGCCACCTGCCGTCCCTCGGAGGCGGCACGGAAGGCGGCGCGCAACGCGACCTCGGTCTTGCCGAAGCCCACGTCGCCACATACGAGTCGGTCCATGGGCACGGGCTTGTCCATATCCTCGAGCACGTCCTGTATGGCGCGCGCCTGGTCGGGGGTCTCCTCGAAGCCGAACGACGCCTCGAACTCGCGGTACAACTCCCCGATGGGGCCATAGGTGTAGCCCTTGGCAATCTTGCGGTAGGCGTACATCTCGACGAGGTCTGCGGCGATCTTTTCGATGGCCTTGCGGGCCTTGTCCTTGCTGGACTGCCACGCCCCGCCGCCAAGCCTGTCAAGCGAGGGCTTCGTGTCATCGGCCCCCTTGAAACGCTGCACCAGTGAAAGCCGGTCGACCGGAAGATAGAGCCTGTCGTCACCTGCATACTCGAGCAGCAGGAAATCGTTACCGACTCCCCCAAGGTCCATGCGCTCAAGACCCACGAAACGGGCCACACCATAATCACGGTGTACGAGCAGGTCGCCCGGCTGAAGCCCTTCATGCTTGTCGAGTCCACGGAAGGCACCGGAGGCGACACGTGCCGAGCGGTCGGTCTTGGGCTGGAGGACATCCTCACCGATGACAAGCGTCCCGTCCCACGCGAGTTCGACGCCCGCACGGTACGGGGCCACGACCGCCATCAGCCCCCTGCCCTTGGGGTCGTAGCGCAACGTCGGCGTGATACCGTCCTGCTCGGCTAGCTTCAGGAACTTGCGCCTGCCACGTTCATTGCCGAAGCAGAGCAGCACACGGGCATGTGTCGCCACGAACCTGTGGAGTCCCGCGACAAGCGCTTGCCATGGGCGGTCTCGTGCATCAGGGGCCGGGAACAGGTCGACAAACCCGTGGAGTTTGCGCTCCGGCATGTCCACGCCAGTGCGCTCGACCCCCATCACCAGCGGCTCGAATCCCGCAGAGTCCTTCTCTTCGTACAGCTGACGCACAGGGGCCGCGTCACGCAGGACGAGTCCCCGGGGCTGTCTTGCCCCGCCCTCCTCGGCCTGCTTGTCGAAAAGGGCCTCCCAATTCTGCTGCGCCGCCTCGACAGCGTCGACCAGTTCCTTCCGGCCAGGCAGTATCCATGCGGCATCGCGCGGGAGCCATTCCTCGACGACCGTAGGTGCCTCGTAGTAGGCACCGGGCATGAGCCCTTCGCCATGGCGCTCGATACCGCGAAGCAACCCGGCGTACTGTTCTTCGGTGAGCATGCCCTTGGAGAAAAGTCGCTTCCACCGCGCTGTGGCCTTGCTGCGCAGTTCGGCACTGAGCACGACGGGCGACACGGGCAGGAGCACCATCTCGTCCAGCTTGCCGAGAGAGCGCTGGTTCGACGCATCGAAAAGGCGAATCTCCTCCAGCGTCTCGCCGAAGAACTCCAAACGGAGAGGACGTTCGTAGCCTGGGGGGTAGATATCGACGATATCGCCACGCACGGCGATTTCGCCGGGACGCGAAACCATCTGCACCCTGTCGAATCCCCAGTCCACCGCCTGTTCGAGCACCAACTCGGGCGCCATCTCGTCGCCGCAGGCAAGCGTCAGCTCATGCGAGGCGAAAAGGTCTGCCGGGGGCAATTTCGAGAGGAAGTTATCGACCGTGATGAGCACGCCTTGCGGCACACGTTTCTGCCCAAGGGCAAAGAGGGCTGCCATGCGGCTTGCCCACGCATCACGGTTGCGCGCCCCGAGTGGGTGCTGCGGCATGACCACCCAGCGCGATTCCCAGCGGGGCTTCACCAGCGGGGAGTCACCAGCCGAGGCGTCAGGCGAGAACAAGGTGAGCAGACCGCGGGCGAGGGCAAGTTCTTCCGCATCGCGGACGACCATGACGGCACTGCGACCGGCGTCGAGCACGGCGTTGCCCAGACGCGCTGCCGTCGCCATCCCGCTACGTGTTACTTCGATGTGTCCACAGCCCTTGCTGGCCAACTTGCGGACGAGTGCGGCGAAATCCAACATGAACTCCTGCGGCGCATGTACGGCAAAAAGCCGCCGAAGCTGAAGCCCGGCGGCGTATTGCCAGAAGACATCCTGTTGCTACAACTGGCTTATGGCTCCGATATCGTCGTTGGAAAGGAGCCTGTCGAGGTCGAGCAGGATAAGCAGCCTGTCCTGCAACTTCCCGACGCCGCTGATGTATTCGGATTCGAGGCCCGCAACGACTGGTGGCGGCGGCTCGACCGTGCTGGCGGGAATGCGCAGCACCTCCGACACGGAGTCGACCACAAAACCGACGATCATGTTATTGATCTCGATGACAATGATACGCGTATGCTTGTCATGGGTCTTCGAGTCGAGCCCGAAGCGCCTGCGCAGGTCGATGATGGGTATGACCTTGCCCCGCAGGTTGATGACACCCTCGACGAACTCGGGGGCGCGCGGGACCTTGGTGATTTCCATCGTGCGGATGATTTCCTGAACCTTCAGGATATCCACACCGAACTCCTCTTCACCGATGCTGAACGTCACCAGTTGGAGAAGTTCGTCATCCTGTCTCTTCTGGGTAGCTTCCATACCCTAATCCTCCTTGCTAGGTGCGCAACGCCGATGGCGATGCGGCATCAGGCCTACTGATTACACATGTTAGGCGTAACGTGCGCCCTTGGCAACAGGTTTGCCCACAAAACACGCAAACTACGGGGCTTGCCAAAGGGCTGCCCCCCGGCTACAACGCAGGGGTCGACGGGGTTCCCCCGTCACGTGCGACCTTCCACCGCAGCCTTTCAGGAGTGCCGCAGATGGCCCGACTCTTCCCGTTCCCGGACGACCTTCCACTTTCCATGCAAATCCGGTCGCTCGGCGACGAAGAACTGCTCGACTTCTGGGAGGAAACCCAGTTCGTGAGCAGATTCCTCGAAGAGGATCAAATGCACGAGGTGACCCTCACCCCCGATTATGAACGCCTCATCCTGCAGGAGTTGCAATTGCGCTCCTGCAAGCGATGTGCTGAGCGTCGCCCCTAGCCCTTTTCCGAATCGACCGACTGCAAGAGCCCCGCACTGCGGGGCTTCTGTTTTATGTCTCGAATAACGGCGATGGTCACATGGTCGGCAAGCCCGCCCTTCGCTACCACCACTCCATCCTTCCTTCACGCATCGCGTCACGAAAACAGCGGCTGAAGCCTGCGAACGCCCCGGAGACGCAGTCCCAAGGGGTCGTAAGGACTCTTTCAGCAGCCGCCTGTGCCACGCGCGGCGGGACGGCAGGCAGACAATACATGCTGAAAGCCCCTCCGCCTGTCGGCGGAAGGGCTTTGTGTCAAACTGTCCAGGCGGCGGATGCCGTCGACGGGGCGAGGCAGGTCACACGGGCTCCAGCCCGCCCAGGGTCAATGCCAGCTAGACGACATCCTTGCGCCCCACGCAGAAGTAGGCGAAGCCAGCCTCTGCCATGTTGCGGGGAGCATACAGATTGCGCCCGTCGAAAAGGATGGGGGCGGTGAGCGACGCCTTCACCCTGTCGAAGTCGGGATTGCGGAACTGGTTCCACTCCGTGATGACGAGCAGCGCCTGTGCGCCTTCGCACGCGGCGTACTGGTCGCCGACGATCTCGACGAGGTCGTTGCCTTCAAGCAGACGGCGGGCATTGTCGGCAGCCACAGGGTCGTAGGCGCGCACACGCATACCGAGGGCCGTAAGCTCTTCGATGACCGACAGCGAGGCGGCTTCGCGCATGTCGTCGGTGTTGGCCTTGAACGCGAGGCCCCACAGTGCGAGCGTCTTCCCGGCAACGCCCCCCTGCGGCTCGAAATAGGCTGCGATGCGCTTCGCCATGGAACGCTTCTGGCGGGCGTTGACGCTCTCCACGGCCTCGAGGAGTTCCGGTTTGAAGTCCGCATCATGGGCCGTGTGGATGAGTGCCTTCACGTCCTTGGGGAAGCATGAACCGCCATAGCCAACACCGGGATAGATGAAATGATAGCCGATGCGGTGGTCGGAACCGATGCCGACGCGCACATCACGCACATCCGCCCCCACCTTCTCGCAGATACCAGCGATTTCGTTGATGAACGAGATCTTGGTGGCAAGCATGCAGTTGGCGGCGTACTTGGTCATCTCCGCACTACGGATGCTCATGACGATGAGCTTGTCGCGGCTGCGGGCGAACGGGGCATAGAGCTCCTTGAGCTTCTCGGCGGTACGCTCGGAATCGGTGCCGACGATCACGCGGTCGGGCTTCATGAAGTCACTGACCGCGTCGCCCTCTTTCAGGAACTCGGGGTTCGACACCACATCGAAGGCGATATCAGCGCCACGCGACGCGAGTTCCTCGGCGATGAGGCTGCGCACACGGTCAGCGGTGCCCACCGGCACGGTGGACTTGTCGACCACGATGAGCGGTGCCTGCATGTGACGCCCTATCTGGCGTGCCACCTCCTCGACGAAGCACAGGTCGCAGGAACCGTCGTCGCGCGAGGGCGTGCCCACGGTGATGAATGCGAACTGCGCACCGGCAAGCCCTTCGGCAAGATTCGTGGTGAAGGTAAGGCGACCGTCGGCATAGTTACGCTGCACAAGGGTCTCAAGCCCCGGCTCGTAGATATGCACCTTGCCTGCGCGCAACGTGGCGACCACTTCGGGGTTCACGTCGACGCAACGCACGTCGTTGCCCATTTCGGCGAAGCACGCCGCACTCACAAGACCGACATAACCAGTACCGACAATACAAACCTTCATGGTATCCTCTTCAATAAGTTAGGGGGACGCAGTCAGGCGTCCGAGGGTGCAATTACCCGCCACATTCCGCTTCGTCAACGCCGCGAGTATTGACTTCTCGCCGCGCGGGCGAGAACATCGCGCCAAACAACGCACTTTCAGGAGAAACTCCATGCCCATACTCGTAGTCAACGTCGACCATGTGGCCACCCTGCGGCAGCAACGCCTCGGCATCGAACCAGACCCCGTAACCGCCGCGCACATGGCCGAACTTGCAGGCGCACGGGGCATCATAGTGCACCTGCGCGAAGACCGCCGCCACATACAGGACAGGGACGTGTCGCTCTTGCGGCAGACGCTGAAGACCCGCCTGCACCTTGAAATGGCAGCTACCGAAGAGATGCAGGGCATCGCCCTTGCCGAGAAGCCGCACATGGTCTGCCTCGTCCCTGAAAAACGGGAAGAACTCACCACCGAAGGCGGCCTCGTGGTGGCTGGGCGCGTAGACTTCCTTCAGGCATATGTAAAGCCGTTCCACGAAATCGGTATCGCCACCAGCCTGTTCATAGAGGCCGACCCCGACCAGATTCGCGCAGCCGCACGCGTCGGGGTCACCCATGTGGAACTGCATACAGGGCACTTCGCCGACGCGCCCGACGCCGCAGAACGCAAGCGCCAGCGTGACGCCATCGTCGCCGGCATCGGCCTTGCCCGCACACTGGGGCTCAAGGTCAACCTCGGGCACGGCCTCAACTACGATAACATCTTCGACTTCGAAGCCGTACCCGGCATCTGTGAATTCTCCATCGGACACTCCATCGTCTCGCGCGCCGTGCTCACGGGCTTCGGCCCGGCGGTGCGCGACATGGTCGACATCATCAACCGCTTCCCCGGGTAATGGCAAAGGGATGATCGTCGGCATAGGCATCGACATCACCGAAATCGACCGTATAGCCAAGGGCTGGGGCCGCTTCGGAGACAGGTTCGCACGACGGATCCTGCATCCGCATGAAGTGGTGCGCATGCCCGCGGCGAACCCTGTCGCCTTCCTTGCCGGACGCTTCGCCGTCAAGGAAGCGGCAGTGAAGGCCCTCGGCACCGGATTCAGCGATGGAATCGGGCCACGCGACATCGAAGTCGGCGTGGCTCCCGCAGGGGCACCGCAACTGGTCTTGCATGGCAAGGCGGCAGCCCGCATGGAGGCACTCGGCGCGACGCGGACCCACGTTTCGCTGACCCACGGCAGGGACACGGCAGCCGCTGTCGTCATACTGGAGTCCTGAACCGGGGACGACGGGCCGCCGTCCCGCATAGAGACAGCCCTCGCTCGGAAGCCGACGGATTCGAGGTCACCTATCGGACGCGACACGCGACGTGCAGCACCATCACGCTGTCGGAGGACACATGTTCACCCCCCTGCCCACGCCCGAAGAGATGTCCGCATGGGACGCCGCGACCATACGGCTTGGCCTTCCGGCCATGGTACTCATGGAGAACGCCGCACGTGAAGCGCTGGACGTGCTGCACACGTCATTCGGCCCGCTGCCGCAAAGGCGCGTCATCCTGTTCATGGGGGGCGGCAACAACGGCGGAGACGCCGCCGCCGTGGCCCGCGGCCTGCACGACCTCGGGGCCTGCACCCTGCTTGTGCACACCAGACCGTTACGCGCCTACAGGGGCGAAACGGCAGCCCACCTGCGCCTCGCACTGCGTTGCGGCGTTCCGGCGATTGATGCCTCGTCATGGCTGAAACTCGCCGTCAGGGCCAATGCCCCCTTTGCGCCGTGGCACAACGCCATGGCCGCGGCGCGAAAGCAAAAGGCGCAGACGGCGCACGACGGCGCGCAAGGGAATCCCCCCGCCAGACTGTATGGGACAGTGCAAGACGATACCGCGCCTGCGCCCCCCCCGCGTAGAGACGCGACAATCGACTACACGCAAGCACCACTCCCTCCCGTCATCGTCGACGGATTGCTGGGCACGGGCTTGCGCGGGCCCGTACGTGAGCGGGAGAGGGCCCTCATCCGTGCCATCAACGCCTTGCGTGATGAGGGTGCCCATGTGTTCTCGCTCGACATCCCTTCCGGGGTGGACGGTCTTACGGGGAGACCTGCGCCTGAAGCGGTCCATGCCCACGTCACCGTCACCTTCGAGGCACCCAAGACAGGACTCGTACTCCCTGAAGCACGCTGCCATGTCGGCGTACTCCATGTGCGCCCCATCGGCATACCCCGCACGGTGCGTTCCACCCCGACGCGCTTCCGCCTTATGACCGACGACTGCACGAAGGTGATGCCCGTCCCGCGCGACGACATGCATAAAGGGACGGCAGGCCATGTGCTCATCATCGGCGGTTCACCGGGGTTGACCGGGGCACCGCATCTCGCGGCGCGCGCGGCACTCCGGGGCGGGGCGGGCTTCGCCACCATCGCCACCCCCGGCAGTCTCGCCACCGAAGCCAAGTGCGCCTCGCCGGATGTCATGACCCTGCCCCTCGGCGTTGCCGCCACATGGCCTGACACACCCGATGAAGCCCTGATGTCGCTGATACGCCGCTGTTCCGTGCTGGTCGTCGGCCCCGGCATGGGGCGGACACCGCAAGCCGCCGCATTCGCGTCACGCCTGCTGGCAGTCCGGCACCGCCCGCCCGCCATCGTCGACGCCGACGCACTGCATGCTCTCGCAACGGGAGGCATCGCACTTGATTTGATAGCTGAAACGGATATTGTGACTCCTCATCCCGGTGAGGCAGCACTGCTTCTCGGGTGGGAGACGGCCGACATCCAACGCGACAGGCCCGCGGCACTGGCCGCACTCATGTCGCGTCTGCACTGCACGGTCATCCTCAAGGGAGCCTGTACGCTCACAGGTTCCCCGGGGCTGCCTGTCACCGTCTCCCCGCGTATGGCGTCCACCCTTGCCGTTGCCGGTTCAGGCGACGTGCTCGCCGGTCTTGCCGGTGCACTGGTGGCGCAAGGCGCAACGTCGCCCATTGCGGCCTGTTTGAGTGTCAACATCCACGGCAAGGCAGGAGAGATGCTGCTCGAAGGCCATCCGCAACGCGGATGCCTCGCCTCCGACATAGCAGACGCCCTGCCCCGTGCGCGCAAGGAGCTTTGCCATGCTTAAAGCCAGAGACATCATGACCGCTTCGCCCGTGACGGTAGCTCCCGACACCGAAATCGCCAAGGCCGCCCGCATCCTCGTCGAACGCAAGTTCAACGGTCTGCCCGTCGTTGACGATTCGGGACGCCTTGTCGGCGTCATCTGCCAGAGCGACCTCATCACCCAGCACAAGAAGCTCAACATCCCCTCGTTCTTCACCGTGCTCGACGGCTTCATCCCCCTGACCTCCATGTCGGAACTGGATGAGCAGATGCGCCGCATCTCCGCGACCATCGTCAAGCACGCCATGACCGCCGACCCCGTCACCGTGACGCCCGAGACAGCCATCGACGAGATCGCCTCGCTGATGGTCGACTCGAAGCTCCACACACTGCCTGTCGTCGAGAACGGCAAGCTCGTCGGCGTCATCGGCAAGGAAGACCTGCTACGCACCCTCGCGGGAGCCTAGCGGAGACGCACCGTGCGTTTCCACCTTCCCGGCCCTGAAGATACGGTAAGGCTCGGCAGGGCGCTGGCGAAAGCGCTGCTGCAAATCGACGGCCTGCGCGTGGTACTGCTTGCCGGAACCCTCGGTTCCGGCAAGACGACCATGACGCGCGGGCTTGTGGCTGAACTCCCCGGTGGCGGCATGGCCGAGGTGAGCAGCCCGAGCTTCAACATCTGCAACCTCTATCCCACCACTCCGCCAACGGCCCACTTCGATCTGTACAGGCTCGAAGGCAACGAGCCGGATGACGCACTGCTCGACCTCATCGACGAGGGCGAGAGCATCATCCTCATCGAATGGGCCGAACACCTGCCGGAGTATGCCCTGCCTCCCGTATGGCTGCGCCTTGCATGGCACGCCGCGGGAGAAGGACGCATCGTCGAGGCACACGGCAACGGTGCCCCGGCGCTGGTGGCTCTGGACATGGTGGCCGCCGGGGTTCCAGACCTCGTGCAGCCTTGAGGGATCGGGCGGGCGGGCCGTCCACTCCCGGTTTCCCTACCAACGCAAAGGATTCGGTATGCGTATTCTGGTGCAGAAGTTCGGCGGAACCTCCGTCGCCAACCTCGAATGCATGAAGCAGGTGCGCGCGAAGGTGCTGGCGGCGCGTGAGCGCGGCTACAAGGTCGTAGTCGTACTCTCCGCCATGTCCGGCGAGACCAACAGATTGCTCGCCCTCGCCGACGAGTGGTCGTCCGAGCCCGACCCGGCCGAGACGGACGCGCTCGTGGTCACCGGCGAACAGGTCTCCATCGCGCTGTTCTCCATGTTGCTCAAGGACTCGGGCATAAAGGCCCGGTCGTTCCTCGGCTTCCAGATTCCCATCGTCACCTCCGACACCTTCGGCAGTGCGCGCATCCTGTCCATCGACGACAGCCGCCTGCGGGCCGAACTCGAGACCCACGACGTACTCGTCGTGGCGGGCTTTCAGGGCTGCACCGCAGATGGAAGGCTCACCACGCTGGGGCGCGGCGGGTCAGACACCTCAGCCGTGGCCCTCGCGGCAGCGCTGGGGTCGGTCGAGTGCGAAATATACACCGACGTCGACGGGGTCTACACCACCGACCCCAATCTCTGTTCCACGGCGCGCAAGCTCGATCGCATCACCTATGACGAGATGCTCGAAATGGCGAGCATGGGCGCCAAGGTGCTTCAGATTCGCTCCGTCGAGTTCGCCAAGAAATACAACGTGCCCGTGCACGTTCGCTCAACCTTCACCGACACCACAGGAACCCTGGTCACACAGGAGGACTCCAGCATGGAAGCCGTACTCGTCTCCGGCATCGCATATGACAAGGATCAGGCACGCATCACCCTGCGCAGCGTCCCCGACAGGCCGGGCGTGGCTGCCGCCATCTTCGTACCGCTGTCCACCAACGGCGTCGTCGTGGACATGATCGTGCAGAACCCCAGCCGAGAAGGCGTGACCGACATGACCTTCACCGTCCCGCGCAAGGACCTCAAGAAGACCCTCACCCTCATGGAGGGCATCAGGGAAGAGACCGAGGCCCTTGAAGTGCTGCATGACGTGAGCGTCGCCAAGGTGTCCGCCATCGGCGTGGGAATGCGCAACCATTCGGGCGTGGCAGCCAAGGCCTTCGCCGCCCTGCGCAAGGAGAACATCAACATTCTCATGATCAGTACGTCCGAGATCAAGATCACCTGCCTCATCGAGGAGAAGTACACCGAACTCGCCGTTCGCGTCCTGCATGACGCCTTCGGCCTTTCCAGCAACACGGAGCATTGATCACGGAGCAGACCATGAGGCGACAGATCCACCTTTACGACACGACACTGCGGGATGGCTCGCAGTCCGAGGACATCAACCTCAATACCCCGGACAAGCTCAAGATTGCGTTGCGCCTTGATGAACTAGGCATTGCGTACATCGAGGGCGGCTGGCCGGGGTCCAATCCGGTGGACGTCGCCTTCTTCAAGGAAATTCGCAACTACAACCTCAAGCAGGCGAAGATCAGCGCCTTCGGCAGTACGCACCACCCGTCGCATACCGCCGAGAACGACCCGAACCTGAAGGCCATCGCGGCGGCACGCACTGACGCCGCCGCGATCTTCGGCAAGTCGTGCGAACGCCATGCCCGTGAGGCCCTGCGCCTCGACGGACGGCGCAACCTCGACATCATCCACGACTCGATCGCCTTCCTGAAGCAGCAGGTCGCCGAGGTGTTCTTCGATGCCGAGCACTTCTTCGACGGGTACAGGCACAATGCCGCCTACGCCCTCGAAGTGCTGCGACGCGCCCATGAAGCCGGAGGCGACGTGCTGGTACTGTGCGACACCAACGGCGGAACCCTGCCCCACGAGGTGCACGACATCGTCACCGCCGTGCGCGAGCAGCTGCCGGAGGCGAAACTCGGCATCCATGCCCATAACGACTGTGAAGTCGCCGTCGCCAACAGCATCGCGGCCGTCCAGGCAGGGGCCGTTCAGGTGCAGGGCACCATGAACGGCGTGGGTGAACGCTGCGGTAACGCCAACCTCTCGTCGGTCATCCCCATTCTCGAACTCAAGAGCGCCGGGGCGTACGCCTGCCTGCCGGAAGGCAGGTTACAGCAACTCACCGCCGTGTCCTCCTATGTCTCGGAGGTGACCAACCTGCCGCCCTTCAGCCGGCAGCCCTTCGTGGGGCGTTCTGCCTTCGCCCACAAGGGGGGGGTGCATGTGAGTGCGGTGAACCGCAATGCCACACTCTACGAACACATCACCCCCGAGTCGGTGGGCAACCACCAGAGAGTGCTCATCACCGAACTTGCGGGACGCAGCAACATCGTCTCGCTGGCGCGTCGCTTCGGGTTCCATCTGGACAAGGATGAGCCCGTTGTGAAGGGCCTCATGAACGAGCTGAAGAAGAAGGCCAGCCTCGGCTACGACTACGCAGCGGCGGAAGCCAGCGTGGAGTTGCTCCTGCTGCGCAAACTGGCACGGCGCGGGGTTCGCGAGTTCTTCAAGCTCATCCAGTTCAGGGTACTCGAATCGAAGCAGGAGAACGACCTTGAGCCCATGTCCGAAGCCTCGGTCATGGTCGAGGTCGAGGGCATCATCGAACACACGGCAGCCACCGGGCGCGGCCCGGTGAACGCCCTCGACAACGCCTTGCGCAAGGCGCTGTCGAGCTTCTACCCGCGCATCCGCGAGATGCGCCTGCTGGACTTCAAGGTACGGGTGCTCACCGGGACGGAGACCGACGGTGGTACCGCCTCCACCGTGCGGGTGCTCATCGAATCGGGTGACGCAGACAGCCGTTGGGTGACAGTGGGCGTGTCCTACAACATCATCGAAGCCAGCTGGCAGGCCCTTGCCGACTCGATGACGTACAAACTCTACAAAGACGAACATGTCCAGCGGGGCATGACAGATTGACCACGGGGCCGTAGGCGGGCGCATCGGTTCGCTTACGGCCTTCACATCCCCACCAGTGCATCTTCGGATGCCCCCCACATTCCTGACTCATCCATGACACGGCCGTGTTCGTGGATGTCGATGCTTCATCCACCATGCCCCACCCGCAGATGGACATGCCTCCCACGAAGACGAAAGCGGACGGGGGGCTACGCGGTGGTTGCCCGTCCTCTCTCGCAGCACCACCAATGCGAGCTATATATTTCACAAATAGCTTGCCCCATCTATCACAAGCCTTCTTCGCACCAACCTTTCTAGAATGACACAAACCGGACATAATGTAGCACGAAGCATCCCGTTTGCGCGCCCAATCGTAGCTTGCAATGCTGTTGCATCACCTTTTTCGATGAAAAGCTGCTCTCGCTATCGGCATTCCGTTGACACATCTTTTTGAGGGCAGGTATTCCAGAAGAGCAAGCACGTTACGTTGCATTCACTCTATTGGCTGGCACTGCAAACGCCAAACGAAGGAGGCAGGGATGAGTCTCACAAGGCGTGATTTCGTCAAACTGTGCACGGGCACGGTAGCAGGGTTCGGGATATCCCAGATGTTCCACCCCGCTGTCCATGAAGCCCTTGCCGGTACCCTCACCGGCGAACGCCCCCCGGTCTTCTGGCTTCAAGGCCAGGGCTGCACAGGCTGTTCGGTGACTCTACTCAACAGCGTTCACCCCAGCATCGCCGATGTCCTGCTCAAGGTCATCAGCCTTGAATTCCACCCCACCGTCATGGCTTGGGAAGGTGAACACGCCATCGAGCACATGCGCAAGGTGGCTGAAAAGTTCAAGGGTAAGTTCTTCCTCGTCATCGAAGGCTCCGTGCCTGTCGAAGCCGACGGCAAGTACTGCATCATCGGCGAAGCGAACCACCATGAAATCTCCATGGTCGACGCGCTCAAGGAATTCGGTCCCAACGCAGCCGCCGTCCTCGCTGTCGGCACCTGCGCAGCCTACGGGGGCATTCCCGCCGCCGAAGGCAGTGAGACCGGTGCGACCGCAGTCTCCAAGTTCCTTGGTGACAACGGCATCAAGACTCCCGTCGTCAACATTCCCGGTTGCCCGCCCCACCCCGACTGGATTGTCGGCACCGTGGTGCTGGCACTCGATGCCATCAAGAAGAACGGCCTCGAAGGTGGTCTCGCCGAAGTGGTGAAGGTTCTCGACTCTGACGGTCGCCCCACCCCGTTCTTCGGCCGCAACATCCACGAGAACTGTCCGTACCTCGACAAGTACGACGAAGGTGTGATGTCCGCCACGTTCACCGACAAGGTCGGATGCCGCTACGACCTCGGCTGCAAGGGTCCCATGACCATGGCCGACTGTTTCGAGCGCAAGTGGAACGGTGGCGTCAACTGGTGCGTACAGAACGCTGTGTGCATCGGCTGCGTCGAGCCCGACTTCCCCGACGGCAAGTCGCCCTTCTACCAGGCATAAGCCCAGCGCCGTCAGTCGCTTCAGGAGGATATCATGTCCGGATGCACTCCCAAGGCCGCACCCGCCGGGGCCACCGGCAGGACGACCATCGCCATCGACCCGGTAACCCGAATCGAAGGCCACCTCAAAGCAGAGGTCGTCGTCGAGAACGGTAAGGTCGTCGACGCCCGTCTCTCGGGCGGCATGTACCGTGGTTTCGAGACCATCCTGCGCGGGCGCGACCCGCGCGACGCTTCGCAGATCGTACAGCGCATCTGCGGCGTGTGCCCCACTGCGCACTCCACCGCCTCCGTCCTCGCACTCGACGAGGCCTTCGGCGCAAAGGTGCCCAACAACGGGCGCATCACGCGTAACCTCATCTTCGGTGCCAACTACCTGCAGTCGCACATCCTGCACTTCTACCACCTCTCCGCGCAGGACTTCGTGCAGGGCCCGGATACGGCTCCTTTCGTTCCGCGCTTCCCCAAGTCGGACCTGCGCCTTTCGAAGGAACTGAACAAGGCCGGTGTCGACCAGTACATCGAAGCCCTCGAAGTTCGTCGCATCTGCCACGAGATGGTCGCCCTCTTCGGTGGCCGTATGCCTCACGTACAGGGGCAGGTCGTCGGTGGTGCCACCGAAATCCCCACCAAGGAGAAGCTGGTCGAATACGCTGCCCGCTTCAAGAAGGTGCGCGATTTCGTTGAGCAGAAGTACGTGCCCGTGGTGTACACCATCGGCAGCAAGTACAAGGACATGTTCAAGGTCGGCCAGGGCTTCAAGGCTGCGCTCTGCGTGGGCGCCTTCCCGCTCGACAACAGCGGCAAGAAGCACCTGTTCATGCCCGGCGTGTACGCCAAGGGCAAGGACATGCCTTTCGATCCCTCGAAGATCAAGGAATACGTCAAGTACTCCTGGTTCGCTGAAGAGACGACCGGCCTCAATTACAAGGAAGGCAAGACCATTCCTGCCCCTGACAAGGCCGGTGCGTACAGCTTCGTCAAGGCTCCCCGCTACGACGGTCTGTCTCTCGAAGTGGGCCCGCTGGCACGCATGTGGGTCAACAACCCCGAGCTTTCGCCCGTGGGTAAGAAGCTGCTGAAGGACCTGTTCGGCATCTCCGCCAAGAAGTTCCGCGACCTTGGTGAAGAAGCGGCCTTCTCGCTAATGGGCCGCCACGTGGCCCGCGCCGAAGAGACCTACTACATGCTTGGCGCCATCGAAGGCTGGCTCAAGGAAATCAAGGCTGGCGAAGATACCGTCGTCATGCCCGCAGTTCCCGCCTCTGCCGAAGGCACCGGCTTCACCGAAGCTCCGCGCGGCTCTCTGCTGCACTACGTGAAGGTGAAGGACTCGAAGATCGACAACTACCAGATCGTCTCCGCATCGCTGTGGAACTGCAACCCGCGCGACGATATGGGACAGCGTGGTGCTGTCGAGGAAGCCCTCATCGGCATCCCCGTCGACGACATCCAGAACCCGGTGAACGTGGCGCGTCTCATACGCGCCTTCGACCCGTGACTGGGCTGTGCCGTGCACGTGCTGCACGCTGAGTCCGGCAAGGTCGCCGTCATCGAAGTGAAGTAGACGAAAAGACCCGATCATGAAGGGGAGGGGCCGCGAGCCTCTCCCCTTTTCTATGCCGCACTGATGGCATCTTTGCTGCCGACGCCCATGATGTTAGGGTTCCAACGGCACGGCGACGGCAACAGATAGGGGGTAGCAACCTCCCTTGCATCGCACAGGCGCCGCAAGCGGCAGTATCGCCTCTCAGCCCCGGATGCCGGAAGCCTTCCTGTCACCCTTCTGCGACTCTTTCACCCCGCGACCCTACCGTCGCATAACGGAGCCTGAAATGAAGAAACTGCTTGTGCTCGGCATCGGAAACATGTTGCTCACCGATGACGGGGTCGGTGTTTTCGCGGCCCAGGAACTGATGAAAGAGACGTGGCCCGACAACGTCAACATCATGGAAGCAGGCACCTTCACACAGGATATCTTCTATCTTTTCGAAGGGTATGATGCCCTGCTCGTGCTCGATATCATCCACACCGGCGCAGAGCCCGGCACGATATACCGTCTTTCTGAAGAAGACCTCGTGCAGAAGGAGAGCCAGCGCCTCTCCATCCACGACATCGACCTGATAGACTCTCTTCGCATGGCAGAGATGCTGGGTGGCAAGAAGCCCACCATGCATGTGCTAGGCATGGAACCCTTCGACTACACGACATGGAACATCGGTCTGTCCGCACCTCTTTCGGAACGGTACCCGGCATTCCTTCAGCTTGCCCGCGAAGAGATACAGGCGATACTCGCTTCGTTCTGACGGCGCGGTAACACGATTTCGGCAACTGTAACAAGACCGTCTGAACAATCAACACCTGATAGAATCTATACGCCCCCATGTATGACAAGGGCCGGAGGCATATCTAATGCCTCCGGCCCTTTCTGCATCATCAAAGGCTATTATTTTCCGTATCGAAATAGTCATTATCGATTGGATACACCCCATCCACCATGCTACCACAATGATACGTGCGTAATGCGTACGCCGCAGGTGCGGGCCTCGGCTTGATGCGCACGGCCCCACAACGTCACCTGCCCACAGGGTTACAGGGCAGGCGCAGCGCAAGGAGGATGCGAATGCGATTCTCAGTCGGTCTTGGCAAGGAAGGCGCGGAAGAACGTCTGGCGCGGCGTGGCGTCAGCCGACGCGACTTCCTCAAATTCTGTACGGCGATAGCCGTGACGATGGGCATGGGGCCCGCGTTTGCGCCAGAAGTGGCGCGTGCGCTGACCGGAAGCCGCCGGCCATCGGTGGTGTATCTGCACAACGCCGAATGCACAGGCTGTTCAGAGTCCGTCCTGCGTGCCTTTCAGCCGTACCTCGACGAACTCATTCTCGACACCATCTCTCTCGACTACCACGAAACCATCATGGCAGCGGCAGGCGATGCCGCTGAAGCAGCCCTGCATCAGGCCGTCGCCAACCCCGACGGCTTCATCTGCATCGTCGAAGGTGCCATACCCACGGCCGACAACGGCATCTATGGCAAGGTCGCCAACCACACGATGCTCTCCATCTGCAGTGACATCGTCCCCAAGGCCAAAGCCGTCATCGCGTACGGCACGTGCGCGACCTTCGGTGGCGTGCAGGCAGCCAAGCCCAACCCAACCGGGGCAAAGGGGCTCAACGACGCCCTCAAGCATCTCGGCGTGAACGCCATCAACCTCGCGGGGTGCCCGCCCAACCCCTACAATCTCGTGGGAACCCTCGTCTACTATCTCAAGAACAACGCCGCACCTGAAATGGACGAGTTCAACCGTCCGCTCATGTTCTTCGGCCAGTCCGTTCACGACAACTGCCCCCGCCTCAAGCACTTCGACGCTGGCGAATTCGCGCCGTCGTTCGAGTCCGAAGAGGCACGCAAGGGCTGGTGTCTGTACGAACTGGGCTGCAAGGGGCCTTCGACCATGAACAACTGCCCCAAGATCAAGTTCAATCAGACGAACTGGCCCGTCGAAGCGGGGCACCCCTGCATCGGCTGCAGCGAACCCGACTTCTGGGACGAAAAGAGCCCGTTCTACGAAAGCTAGGTCGCCAGTCACTGAACCGAAGAACCAACTCTTCCAAGAAGGAGGAAGCCCATGGGCGGCTGCAAAGCCAAGACAGCTCCGGGTGTGCCCGTCACGCCACAGAGCAGCTATACCGGCCCCATCACCATCGACCCTGTGACCCGAATCGAAGGCCACCTTCGCATCGAAGTCGAGGTCGAAAACGGCAAGGTGAAGCGCGCATACAGCAGTTCGACGCTCTTCAGGGGGCTTGAGATCATCCTGAAGGGACGCGACCCGCGCGATGCGCAGCACTTCACTCAGCGCACCTGCGGCGTGTGCACCTACACGCATGCGCTGGCTTCCACGCGCTGCGTCGACAACGCGGTGGGCGTGCATATCCCCAAGAATGCCACATACATCCGCAACCTCGTTCTGGGTGCGCAGTATCTGCACGACCACATCGTGCACTTCTACCACCTGCACGCGCTCGACTTCGTCGACGTGACCAACGCCCTCAAGGCCGACCCGGCCAAGGCTGCGAAGATCGCGTCATCCATATCGCCCCGCAAGACAACGGCGGCCGACCTCAAGGCCGTACAGGACAAGCTCAAGGCGTTCGTGGCCAGCGGGCAACTCGGCCCCTTCACCAACGCCTACTTCCTCGGCGGTCACCCCGCCTACTATCTCGAACCCGAACTCGACCTCATCGCCACGGCCCACTACCTCGAAGCGCTTCGGCTTCAGGTCAAGGCCGCCCGCGCCATGGCCGTCTTCGGTGCCAAGAACCCGCATACCCAGTTCACCGTGGTGGGTGGGGTCACCTGCTACGACGCGCTCACGCCCAAGCGCATCCAGGAATTCACCGACCTCTGGAAAGAGACGAAGGCCTTCGTCGATGAGGTGTACATCCCCGACCTGCTGGCGGTGGCATCGCGCTACAAGGACTGGACACAGTACGGTGGCACCACCAACTTCATCACCTTCGGCGAGTTCCCCAAGGACGAATACGACCTGAACAGCCGTTTCTTCAAGCCCGGCGCGGTGTTCAAGCGCGACTTCCAGAACATCAAGCCGTTCGACCCCATGCAGATTCGCGAACACGTGCGGCACAGCTGGTACGAAGGTGCCGAAGCGCGCCACCCGTGGAAGGGTGCGACAGAACCCAAGTACACCGACCTGCACGGAGAGGACCGCTACTCGTGGATGAAGGCCCCGCGCTACATGGACGAACCCATGGAGACCGGCCCCCTCGCGCAGGTGCTGGTGGCCTATGCGCAGGGCCACAAGCAGGTGAAGGCGGTCACCGACACCGTACTCGGCGCTCTTGGCGTCGGTCCCGAAGCCCTGTTCTCCACACTGGGACGCACGGCGGCGCGCGGCATCGAGACCGCGGTCATCGCCGCCCAGATGGAACAGTGGCTGAACGAGTACAAGGACAACATCGCCAGCGGCGACAACAAGATCGTCGAGCCATGGGAGATGCCCAAGCAGGCTGAGGGTGTCGGCTTCGTCACCGCACCACGCGGCGGCCTCTCGCACTGGATACGCATCGAGGACGGACGCATCGGCAACTTCCAGCTTGTCGTTCCCTCGACGTGGACGCTTGGCCCCCGCTGTGCGAACAACAAGCCCAGCCCCGTCGAAGAGGCACTGGTGGGAACCCCGGTCGCGGACGCGAAGCGCCCCGTCGAGATTCTGCGCACCGTCCACTCCTTCGACCCGTGCATCGCCTGTGGCGTACACGTCATCGACTCACAGACCAACGAAGTACACAAGTTCCGCATCCTGTAGCGGACAGCGCAAGACAACGGGGCTGGCCTTGGGCCAGCCCCTCGCTCTTCCAACGGGTCATTGCCAACGCCCGACGCTATGAAGACAGCAGACGAGATACTGCCCGGTATCGCCAATGCCAGACGGCGCACGCAGGCATGATGACATGCAGCTATTACGCCCATGGCGATGCGGCGACCTGCCCGAACGGATACGACGTTCTTGGCAGACTGCCGCTGTGAAGACGAACCGCACGTCTAGAACCCGGTATGGGACGGCATGAGACCTCGATCCCCGTTTCCGCGCTGGCAACGGGTTGCATCCCGACCGACCGTATCCACGATTCCGGCCTTGCGCCGGGTCCCTACACACCCTATAGTCTCGAGCACATGAGCGAAAACACCTCCATCCTCGTCCTTGGCGTGGGCAACATCCTCTACACTGACGAAGGCATAGGCGTTCGCGCCGTCGAAAGACTCAGCGCCGGCTACACCTTCACGCCGAACGTCCGACTCATGGACGGCGGGACGTTGGGGATGCGTCTCATGGACGCCATCATGGACTGCGACAGGCTCATCGTCGTGGATGCCGTCCTTGGCGGCGACGAACCGGGGGCCGTCTACCGGCTCACCGGCGAAGACCTGCGCAAGAGCCTGGGCTTCAACGACTCCATGCACCAGACCGACCTCGTAGACACGCTCATATTCTGCGAGCTTGCGGGCCACAGGCCCGATGCGGTGGTCATCGGCATGGAACCGCAGGACTACCAGACGCTCTGCCCCGAAGTCTCTGCCCGTTCCGCAGAGAGGATGCCGTTGCTGTGCGACGCCGTCCTCAAGGAGATTCGGGACGCTGGCGGCGACTGGACGACCGTTCCTTCAGACTAACGGAGAAACACATGTGCCTCGCCATCCCCGCTGAGATTGTGGAAATGATGGACAACGACATGGTTCGCGCCCGTGTCGGCAAGAGCGAGACCTTCCTCACGGTTTCAGCCATGCTCCTGCCTGAACCCGCGGCCCTTGGCGATTACATCATCGTCCATGCCGGGTTCGCCCTGCGCAAGCTCGACAAGGCCGACGCCGAAGAGACGTTGCGTCTGCTGCGTGAAGTGGCCGAAGCAGCTGAAGGCGCCCCCGCGGCCTTCTGACATCGCGTCATTGCGACATGCATCGCACCTGCCTCCTGCTTGCCCTCGGTGACAGCCTCACCGAGGGTTACGGTCTGCCGCCGGGCCGCGCCATGCCTGACGTGCTGCAGGAGATGCTCCGCGACGCCGGTCTGCCCGTGACATGCCTCAACCTTGGCCTCTCGGGCGACACCTCGGCTGGCGGACTGCGCCGTCTTCGGGCATGGCTGGCACGCAATGCCGAGAAGTTGCAGGCACACGCGACGGGAACAGCACCCATCGTCGCCATCGTGGAATTGGGGGCCAACGACAGTTTCATCGGCATCGAACCGGATGAGGTCGCCGCGAATCTCGACGCCATCCTCTCTCTGCTTGCCGGTCACGGCATTCCCGCGCTGCTCATGGGATGGCAGGCGACCATGGCGGACACCCCCGACTACGCCGATGACTTCGAAGACCTGTACGCCGACCTTGCGGCGAAGCATGGCACGCCTCTCTATGCTGACACGCTTGCCGGTATCTGGGGTGAAGACAGGATGACCCTGCATGACGGGCTGCATCCCTCTATCGAGGGGGTACGCCACATGGCTACGTCGATACTGCCCCTTGTCCGCACGCTTGTCGAAACCGCCCTCGCTGGCGAAGACCACGCCACGCCGCCATGCCCCCCACGACACTGAGGGTCTTCGTCTATGGCACACTGAAGCGCGGGGGCAGACACCATGCAGCCCATTGTGCCGATGCCCTTCGCGTTCGAACAGGATGCACTCGGGGCAGACTCGTCGACCTTCCGGCAGGATATCCCACGTTGCACGTCCCGGGGTCGTCCGTGCTTGCCATCGGCACCTCCGACCTCGCCGCCGACGCATGGCGGGGAATGCACTGCACCCTTCCGGGAACACCTACGTCTGAAGATTTCATCGCCCCGGCCCTGCCATGCGCCCTTGTCAGGGGAGAAGTCATCGACTTCGCCGACGCACCGGCGGCGCTGCACCGGCTGGACGAGCTCGAAGAGTTCGCCCCCGGCGGCATCAGTCTCTACCTGCGCGTATTACTGCCCGTACTCGTGGACGACGTGCTGCTGCCATGCTGGACATACGTCTCACCTATTGCGTCGGCCATGATGCCCCCTGATTGCTGCCACCACTGAAGCACCATGACATCTGAAGACACCGCGCCACCACGCGCGTCTTGACTTCCATCCGCTCTTGAACCAATTACATCCCTTTGCATCCGTGGTGCCGTTGCGCCCGGTCACTTTTGATCGCGACATCACCACCTGCGTGACCCGCCAACGCGGAGCGCATTTTTTCGATATGTCCACAGGGCACGGCCAGCGAAGCCATGACCTGCCCATACCGCCTCACCGGAGGGCCTTCGACCATGAGCGATTACAAGAAGACGCTGCAACTGCCCGAAACCAAGTTCCCCATGAAGGCGAACCTGACCCAGCGCGAGCCGGAAATGCTGCGCAAATGGGAAAAGGACGACGCCTACGGAGCCATGGTCCGGGCATCGGGACAGCAGGGCACCTATGTGCTCCACGACGGTCCTCCCTACGCCAACGGCAACATCCACATGGGCCATGCGCTCAACAAGATCCTGAAGGACATCATCGTCAAGTCGCGCAACCTTCAGGGCTTCAAGGCCGAATACGTCCCCGGCTGGGACTGTCACGGCCTGCCCATCGAACTCAAGGTCGAACACGAACTGGGCGAGAAGAAGCGCACCATGCCCGCCCATGCCGTACGCAAGCGCTGCCGCCAGTACGCCGAAAAGTATCTCGACATCCAGCGCAAGGAATTCAAGCGCCTCGGCGTCTTCGGCGCATGGGACAAGCCATACGTCACCATGCACCCTTCCTATGAAGCGGCCACGGCACGCGAGCTTGGCAACTTCGCAGCCAAGGGCGGACTCGTCCGCAGCAAGAAGCCCATCTACTGGTGCTGTTCCTGCCAGACCGCCCTCGCCGAAGCCGAGGTCGAGTATCACGACCACACATCGCCCTCGGTGCACGTGCGCTTCCCGCTGCGTGACCCGCGCGTGGCCGAAGTGCTGCCCGGCGTCGACCCTGCCCACGCCTACATCGTCATCTGGACGACGACGCCGTGGACCCTGCCTGACAACATGGCTGTGGCCGTCCATCCCGATTTCGACTACGTCGTCGTCCGCCATGGAGACGACTTCCACATCGTCGCCGAAGGACTGCTTGAAGCCTGCCTCAAGGCGTTCAAGTGGGACGAACACGAGGTGGTCGCCCGCATCGGCGGTCGCGCACTCGAAGGACTCAAGGCGACCCACCCCTTCTACGACCGCCCCTCGCCCATCGTACTTGCCGACTACGTGACCCTCGAATCCGGTACCGGCTGCGTTCACACGGCCCCCGGGCACGGTCGCGAAGACTATGAGACGGGCCTGCGCTACGGCCTCGACATCTATTCTCCTCTCACCGATGAAGGGCGCTACCTCGACTGCGTGGAATTCTTCGCGGGCATGACCATCTTCGAGGCAAACCCCAAGGTCATCGAGAAGCTGCGTGAAGTGGGCAACCTGCTGGCCGAAGGCCGCATCACCCACTCCTACCCGCACTGCTGGCGCTGCAAGAAGCCCGTCATCTTCAGGGCCACCACCCAGTGGTTCATCGCCATGGAACGCAACGACCTGCGCCAGAAGGCCCTCGACGCCATCCGCGACGACGTGCGCTGGATTCCCTCATGGGGGCAGGAACGCATCCATAACATGATCGAATTCCGCCCCGACTGGTGCATCTCGCGTCAGCGCATGTGGGGTGTGCCCATCGTTGCCCTTCTCTGCGAAGATTGCGGCGAGGCGTGGAACGACGCCGACTGGATGCGCGACATCGCAGAGCGCTTCGCCAAGCACGCCACAGGGTGCGACTACTGGTACGAGACGGACCTCTCCGACATCGTTCCCGCCGGTCTGCGCTGCCCGAAGTGTGGCGGCGACCACTGGAAGAAGGAGACGGACATCCTCGACGTATGGTTCGACTCGGGCACCAGCTTCGCCGCCGTGGTCGAGCAGCGCGAAGAGTGCGGCTTCCCGGCCGACCTCTACCTTGAAGGTTCCGACCAGCATCGCGGCTGGTTCCACAGTTCGCTGCTCGCCTCCATCGGCACCCGTGGCGTTCCGCCCTACCGTTCTGTCCTGACCCATGGCTACGTGGTGGACGGCGACGGTCGCAAGATGTCCAAATCGGTCGGCAACGTGGTCGCACCGCAGGAGATCATCGACAAGCACGGCGCCGAAGTGCTGCGCCTGTGGGTGGCATCCGTCGACTACCGCGAAGACATCCGCATCTCCGAGGAGATCCTCAACCGGCTCGTGGACGCCTACCGCCGCATCCGTAACACCTGTCGTTACCTGCTCGGCAACATCAGCGACCTCACGCCCGAGACCATGGTCCCCTTCGAAGCGATGGACCCGCTCGACCGCTTCGCCCTCGACCTCGCCTCAAGGGCCCACGAGCGCATTCAGGACGCCTACACGGAATACGAGTTCCACAAGGTTTTCCACACGCTGCACAACCTCTGCGTGACGGACCTCAGCGCCTTCTATCTCGACATCCTCAAGGACCGTCTCTACTCCTCCGCTGCCGACAGCCACGCGCGGCGCTCGGCCCAGACGGCCCTGTACCGCATCCTCATGCTGATGGTCCGCGACATGGCACCGGTGTTGAGCTTCACCGCAGAAGAGGTGTTCGGCTACGTGCCTGCCGCCCTGCGCCCTGATGTCATCAGCGTCTTCGCGCTGCCCGCAACCGATGCCCCGGCCTTCACCCTCGATACGACCTCCCGTGCTGCGTGGGAAAAACTGCTGGCCGTACGTTCCGAAACGACCAAGGCCATCGAACCGCTACGCAAGTCGGGCGAGGTGGGACATTCTCTCGACACCCATGTGACCCTCTTCGCCGACCCGTCGCTCAAGGCGACGCTGGAAGGCCTCGGTAGCGACCTGCGCGCCATGTTCATCGTGTCGCGCCTCGAAGTCATGGACCTCGCCGATGCCCCTGCCGATGCGTGGACATCCGAGGAACTGCCCGAACTCAAGGTCACCGTCCGCAAGGCCGAAGGCGAGAAGTGCGAACGGTGCTGGATCATCAGTGCCGACCTCGGCACCGATGCCGCGCACCCCACACTGTGCCCCCGCTGTACCGCAGTGCTCACAGGCACCGGGGCCTAACCCGGAGCAAGCAACGACGCCGCCCCTTCACAGCGAAGGGGCGGCATACACCGCAGGAATGGTATGCTGTCCCTCAAATACCGTATAGTTCTCGGGCTTGCAGCCGTGGTCATGCTCATCGATCAAGGCACGAAGTGGCTCGTCGAGGCGACCATCCCCTTCCATGGCACCGTGCCCGTCATCCACGGCGTCTTCGACCTCGTGAACATACGCAACCGGGGCGCGGCCTTCGGTTTTCTCAACCGTTCCGACATCGAGTGGCAGTTCTGGCTTTTTCTGGTGGCGACCGTTCTTGCCGTATGGGCCATTCTGTCGCTCACGCGCGCATCGAAGAACGAGCCGGTGCTCTACACCGCCTTCGGCCTCATCATGGGCGGCGCACTTGGCAACCTCGTCGACCGCATCCGCTATCGCGCCGTGGTCGACTTTCTTGATTTCTACTGGGGCGAATGGCACTGGCCAGCTTTTAACGTGGCGGATATCGCCATCTGCATCGGGGCCTTTCTCGCCTTTGTCGCCATGTACAGGCAGCCCTCCCCGGAGCGGGGAAACAAGGAGTAACGATGGATCCCGTCTATCTGCCCCTTCTGGCACTCCCCATCTTGCCCAACCTGTGGTGCATCTGGCATGCATACAGGAGCGAGTTCGACAATCCCGCCACCAAAGTGCTGTGGATGGCCGCCGGGGTCTTCCTTCCCGTCATCGGCGGTCTCATGTATCTCATCTTCGGAATGCGCCGCGCCCGCAAGAACGTGGCCTGACCTTTCAACCTCCATCAACACAGGCAGTCACGCCATGAAGAAGCATCTCGCCACCGGAATCATCCTGCCCGTCTGCGCCGTCACCGCCCTGACCGCCTGCGTTCGGCAAGGCGACTTCGACGCGCTTCAGTCCCGCGTGCTCCGTCAGGAACAGCAGCAGCAACAGCTCAACATGCAGCTTTCCGGAGTACAGCCGGCACAGGCAGATACGTGGTCGCAGGTACAGTCCATGCGGCAGGAACTCGCCACCATGCGAGGTCAGATCGACGACATGCGCTACAAGCTCGACTCGTTCGGCAAGAGCGGTGACGTAGCAGCCATGCGCGACCAGCTGTCGAAGCATGACGCGGCATTGCGCCAGATAGCCTCACAGTTCGATGTGGAGCTCAAGCTCGACCAGCCGCAGGCGGACGCCGCCGGTGCGCTCGCCCCGAGTACCGAACCCGGTCATGACGGCGCCTCGCGCTTCGTGGTCGCTGCCGAAACGAAGACGAGCGGCCCGGTCACCGTACCGCCCACGCAGAGCGGCACCCTCGCCGTCTCCAACGGCACGCCCGCCCAGCAGCCTGCTGCCGCGAAACCTGCCGCCCCTGCTGCGGATACGGCGACGGCGCTCTATGACACCGGCATCAGCTCCTTCAACAGCCGCAACTACAAGGACGCCCTGAAGTCGTTCAAGGATTTCACAGACACCTTCCCGAACCACAAGCTCACATCCAACGCGTGGTTCTGGCAGGGTGAGACGAACTTCCAGATGAACAACTTCCCTGCCGCCGCCCTCGCCTACGAGCAGGTCATCTCCAAGTTCCCCAAGAGCAGCAAGCTTCCGTCCGCACTTCTCAAGCAGGGCATCTGCTTCTACAAGACGGGCAAGAAGGATGCCGGCAAAATCCGGCTCGAAGAACTCATCAAGAAGCATCCCGATTCGCCCGAAGCGAAGCGCGCACAGCAGTACATCAAGGATAACAAGTAACACAGGGCGCAGCCCGGGTCATGCCATGAGCGCACAGCCACAAAAGCCGTACAGGAAGAACGTACACCTCACGTTCCCGCCCGAGATCTCGGGCAACCCTCTTGTCTGCAACCTTACGCGGCTCTTCGATCTGACCTTCAACATCCTGAAGGCCCAGATCACTCCTCGCAAGGAAGGCTATCTCACCCTTGAACTCATGGGAGACGAAGCCAACTGCACCAAGGCGATGGAGTATCTGCGCGAGCACGACGTCGTTGTCACGCCCGTGGCCCAGCGCATCTCACGCGATGAGGAAGGCTGTATGCACTGCGGCATGTGCACCGCCATCTGCCCCACCAGCGCACTGCGCATGAACCTCGAGAACCGTACGGTCACCTTCGAACTTGACCGATGCACCGCATGTGGCCTTTGCACCAGGGTCTGTCCTGTCGCAGCCATGCACGTGGAACTCGAGAACGGACACTACTAGTCTGCCTCGAACGGATGAGAAATGGAAAGGGAGCCTCGTGCTCCCTTTTTCACGAGCAGGAATCTTCCGGGCAAGGCTCCCGGGTGAAGGGGCGATAGCCCCGTTTTCGCACCCGGTGGCACTTCTGAGCCTGACAGCGGTGGCACGCCACAAACCCCCCACAAGTCAGCGATTGCCCCTTACAGGCCCGCCTGAGGCCCGCAACGCCCCCCCGCAGCACCTCGCGCCCACCAGCAACGGTCTCGCGCCCCGCAGCACCAGCAGCGAAAACTGCAAGTTCTACATCCCTCCACGCGTCCATGCACGCCAATTCCGGTCACCCCAGAACAGCTGTCTTCGACCATAACACCATCTCGCATCCCCCGATTGTGCAGCCTCGCCCCCCGATGCCTACCGCCCATATTGCGACCCGCGGTCTTCTGCGTTGACAGGTGGTTGCCCTTCACGCTATGTGCTCGTGAAATTAATGACAAGGAGGCTTCAGGTGAACATACTCATCTTCGGACCCAACGGCAGCGGTAAGGGCACGCAGGGCGCGCTCGTGAAGAAGAAGTACGACCTCGCCCACATCGAGTCCGGCGCCATCTTCCGCGAACACATCGGCGGCGGCACCGAACTCGGCAAGCAGGCCAAGGCCTTCATCGAACGTGGCGACCTGGTGCCTGACGACATCACCATCCCCATGGTGCTCGAGACCCTGAAGAGCAAGGGTGCCAACGGCTGGCTGCTCGACGGTTTCCCGCGCAACATGGTTCAGGCCCAGAAGCTGTGGGACGCCCTTCAGGCCGAAGGCATGAAGCTCGACTACGTCATCGAGATCCTCCTTCCCCGTGAAGTCGCCAAGAACCGCATCATGGGTCGTCGTCTCTGCAAGAACGACAACAACCACCCCAACAACATCTTCATCGACGCCATCAAGCCCAATGGCGACGTGTGCCGCGTGTGTGGCGGCGAGCTTTCCGCCCGTTCTGACGACCAGGACGAAGGCGCCATCGGCAAGCGCCACGACATCTACTACAACACCGTCGACGGCACCCTCGCTGCCGCCTACTTCTACAAGGACCTGGCTGCCAAGGGCATGACCAAGTACATCGAACTCGACGGCGAAGGCGCCATCGATGCCATCAAGGACAAGCTCCTCGCACAGCTTTCCTAGTCTTTCGTTCTTCTGACGACACGAGGCCCCACTGTCACCAGACGTGGGGCCTTTCTCATGTCCCGCAACGTCTCGCACAGGGCGAGGGCCGTTGGGACCTTCGCTGGGTGTCTCCGGGATTCTGCATGAGACCGCGACATGCCACGGATGGACGCAGCAGATGCAGCGTTGCTTCACGCAGCACAGGCACAGCGCGAGTCACGTTACGACACGTCCAGTTATGCCGGTATCGCGCGGGAACGAGCGACCTGCCTTTTTCCGTGCTCACTGACAGGCTGCCTGAAGACCTGAACTCTGGAATCGACCTGCACAAGCATGGCCGTTTCTGTCTGCGCGTTGCCACAAGTGACAACGGATGGGTACTAACCAGCCGTACTGCCATCTCCGTCGGATGTGGCGGGTGGTGAGACGCGTCATCCATGGTGCCCAAAGACGAGGACCCCGCCATGCGGGGTCCTCGTTGACACTGACAGGTATCGAGAAGGACACGCCAGCGAGAGGTGCAGGGTGTGTGCACCTACACGGCGTGCTCGATGATGGCACGGCAGAATGCAGGCAGGTCTCCCGGCTTGCGGCTGGAAATCTGGTTACGGTCGACCACGACTTCGCTGTTCTCCCATAATGCTCCGGCATTGATGAGGTCGTCCTTGATGCCGGGGGTCGACGTGCAACGGTAGCCGCGCATGATGCCTGCCGAGATGGGAATCCACCCCGCGTGGCATATGTGGGCGACAATCTTGCCCGCATGATGCATCTGCCGGGTGAGTTCAAGCACCTTGGGGTCACGGCGCAGCTTGTCAGGGGCAAAGCCGCCGGGAATCACGAGCAGGTCGAAATCCGCAGCATTCATGTCAGCGATGGCGGCATCAGCCACACACGGGTAGCTGTGCTTTCCGGCGTAACTACGCCCCTTTTCAGGCCCGGCGACCACCACAGTGGCACCTTCCTCTTCAAGGCGCAGCCGGGGATACCAGAGTTCAAGGTCTTCATAGATGTCGTCAACGAACATGAGCACACGCTTACCTGCGAGACGCTGCATGATTTCCTCTCCCGGCCGAAGGCCGATCTCGCCCCGTTCAGCGGGGCAACCCACAAAAAAGCGGGGCGGCAAAGCCGCCCCGCGTGCCTGCATCAGATGATGCGCTTTCGTATCTGCGTCACAAGAATCTCGGCAGCGATGACCACCGCGAATATGCACAGCAGAATCAGCGCGACACGATCCCAATGGAACAGGTTGAGCGATTCGTCAAGCGCCATGCCTATGCCACCAGCCCCGACAAGGCCGATGACCGAGGATTCACGGACGTTGATGTCCCACCTGAAGAGCGAGATACCCCAGAATGCGGGCGAGACCTGCGGCCAGTAGCCCTTGAGGAACACACTCAACCATGGGGCCCCGGCTGCACGCAAGGCCTCTACAGGGCCCTGACTCGCCTCCTCCAGTGCCTCACCGAACAACTTGCCGACGAAGCCGATGGAACGCACGGCGATGGTTATCGTACCCGCAAGCGTTCCGGGACCGAAAATAGCCACGAACAGCAGCGCCCACACCAGCGAGTTGACCGTACGCGTGGAGACGAGGATGAACGTGGCGACGAGGTTGAGCAAAGGCACCCGGCACACGTTACGGGCAGCCATGATACCCACTGGCACAGCCATCAGCAGCGTGAGCAGCGTCCCCAGTGTGGCGATGTTCAGCGTTTCGATGAGAACCGCATGAACGCCTTCGGGATAGTAGCCGTAGTTGATGGGCCACATACGCCGGAACAGGTCGGCCATTTGCGTGGGAGCATCCATGAGGAACTCGGGGATGATCTCCACCGTCCGGAACGACCACGCAAGGGCGATGGCGCATCCCAGAAAAATGGTGAACCGTGCAAACCGCTCTGCCGGGGTGAAGCGAATCCATTCACGTTTGACCGCATCACTCATCGGAAGACCCCCTTAACGCGCTGGGCAAGCAACTCTGAAACCATGATGAGCGCGATGATCGAGATGAGGATGGCACAAACGAAACCGTAGTCGAAACGCTGGAAGGCGGCTGCCAGCGTACCGCCGATGCCACCGGCACCGACGATGCCGATCATCGTGGAGTTACGAAGGTTGGCGTCGGTCTGGTAGGTGGCGAACCCGATGAAGCGGTTGAGCACCTGCGGCAGCACCGAATAGACCAGCACAGACATGAACGGAGCACCGGCGGCGCGCATCGCCTCGACCGGCTTGAGCGAAATCTCTTCGATAGCTTCCGCGAACAGCTTGGCGACGAAACCGATGGAAGCGAAGATGAGTGTGAGAATGCCGGCAAGAGGCCCGAACCCGACAGCCTTCACGAAGAGAATGGCGAAAATGACCGGATGGAACGAGCGGCACACGGCGATGAACGCACGGCTGGGCCATGTGAGCCAGTCGGGCATGAGGTTGCGCGCGGCGCACAGGCCGACGGGCAACGAGATGGCCACACCGAAGGCCGATGAAATGATGGCTATCTGCACCGTCTCGATGAGGTTGTCTATCAGCAATGCCCACCGCTTGAACACCGGTGGGAACATGCTGCCGAGGAACTTCGCCCCGTTGTCGAGACCGATGATGATACGATCGAACGAGATGTCGAGGGCGTTGACGGCATAGACGCAGTAGAGGGCCACCAGCAGGTAGCCTGCCCGCGCCCACCAGTTCACCTCGAAGGGTGAGGGTCGTTTGATGGCCGAGGCACTCATTGCAGCCATTCCTCTCCACCGTAAATCTGCTTCAGGTGGTCGTCCTGCAAGGCCGACGGAACGTCGTCGAACAGCACTTCACCCTTGCACATGCCGATGACACGGTCGGAGAAACGTCGTCCGAGCGTAACGTCATGGATGTTGACCAGAACGGGGATGTCGCGCTTTTCGGCCACGGCACGCAACAGTTCCATGATTTCGACAGAGGTCTTCGGGTCAAGCGATGAGGTGGGCTCGTCGGCGAGAAGGATATGAGGCTCCTGCATGACCGCACGGGCGATGCCCACGCGCTGGCGCTGTCCCCCGGAGAGTTCGTCGGCACGGGCACGGGCGAAGTCTGCAAGCCCCACCATGTCGAGCAGGTCGAAGGCCCTGTCGATATCCTCTTGCGGGAACTTGCGCAGCCATGCGCGCCACGGCGAGATGTAGCCGAGGCGTCCACACAGGACGTTCTCCATGACAGAGAGGCGCTCAACGAGGTTGTATTCCTGAAAGACCATGCCGATACGACGACGGGCCTCGCGCAGGGCCGTCCCCTTCAGGGCACATACATCCTCCCCGCTGACGAGGATGCGTCCGGCCGTAGGCTCGATGAGTCTGTTGATGCAGCGCAGCAACGTACTCTTGCCGGTACCCGAAGGGCCGATGATGGCGGTGGTGCTCTGCCCGCTCACGGTAAAGCTGATATCCTTGAGCACGGCCTTGCCGCGAACATACTCTTTTCTGAGGTGCTCCACCACGAGCGACTTGTCGCCGTGGGCACCTGCTTTCTTGGGATCGGATGCGTGGGACACGGTTAGTCTTCCGGTTCGTTTGGAACGTTAGACAAAAAACGGGTGCCGGAACGACTCCGGCACCCGCAACGGTCTGCTACTGCTTCTTCTTGGCAGCGGCTTCGGCTTCCTTCTTCGCAACGGCTTCGAGACCAGCCTGGTTGAAGGTCTCGCCATTGGCTTCGGCGATATCGCGGATGATGGCCCAGTCCTTCTGATAGGTGACGGTGAAGAAGCGGTCGGCACCACCGAAGGTCTTCTGCATTTCCGGCGTGAAGCGGTACTCGGCGAAGGCTTCCTTGATCTTCTGGACAAGTTCGGGCTTCAGGTCGTGGGCATAGCCGAACGACGAAGTGGGGAACACGTCGCTCTGCCAGATGACGCGGAAGTCGTCCTTGTTGATACGACCGGCTTCGGCCATACGCTTGAACACGTCGCCAGCAACCGGGGCGGCGTCGTAGTCGCCGTAGCCGACGCCGAGAATGGACTGGTCATGCTTGCCCGAGTAGACCACGGTGTAGTCCTTGTCGGGGGTAAGACCAAGCTTGGGGAAGATGGCGCGGGGGGCGAGGTTGCCGGAGTTGGAAGAAGCGGAGGTATGCGCCACGCGCTTGCCCTTGAGGTCTTCCAGCTTCTGGTAGGGGCTGTCCTTGCGCACGATGAGCAGCAGACGGTAGCCCTGGAACTCGTCGGCGTTGCCCTTCACGGCGATGGGCACATAGCCCGCGAGGTTGACGGCGTAGCAGGTGGGGCCGGTAGAGAAGCCTGCGATGTGCAGACGACCCGAGCGCATGGCCTCCACCTCGGCAGCGTTGGACTGCACGGTGTAGTAGATGACCTTCTTACCGGTCTTCTTTTCGAGAAATGCCTGAAAATCGGCGAAAGCGTCCTTGTAGACCGCCGGGTCCTCGACGGGGGTGTAGGTAAACACCAGCGTGCTGGGGTCCTTCTGCTTCGCGGCATCCTTGGGCGTATCGGCCACAAGGTCCTTGTTCTCGTCGCAGTAGTTCGAGTCGAGCGCACCGCGGTTGGTGCAGTCGTCAGCGAAGGCAACGGACGCGGTGAACATGGTTGCGGCCATGCAGAGCGCAGCCAGCCATTTCTTGGACATGTGTTCCTCCTCGGAAAGTTTGCGTCGGTACGGTGAACACTCCCTGAAGGCCTCGCCGTCACAGGACGGCGTAACCTCAAATCCGCTCGACATTAGTAAAAACCAAAGAAGTGCAAAAGCACTATTTTGCGCATCAATCACTATACATTTTTGACAAACAAAACGCAGGCAGGGCCAGGCTGGCCTGCTTTCCCGGGAGAGGCCCCCTCGCAACGACCAAGCACGCGCATCAAACCACAAAAACGCTTAAAAATCAAACTACTATGACATGCATAGCCTTTTTACAAAATGATTAGATTCACTATGGAGCATGTCGAAGACGTCGCACTTCCTCTCACCAGCCGCACCCCGGTGCCGACGCTGTCCCCGGACAGGAAGGCGTGATCCCCCCTGCCATACGGACTAGCCGCCGCATCCCCTATGCCGGGTACCACCAGCCGGTCGGAAGGCAGACCACAGCCAGTTGGTCGCGCAGGGCCACAGGTACCGCCTTTCTCATCGCGCCATGTCAGACACGCAGAGCACATCGGACGACCTTGGAGCATACGCAAAGGGCCGGTCTTGGACCGGCCCTTTGCGTATGAAACCGAAAGACTCTAGCCTGCGGAAAACTGCGCGACGAAGGCATCGACAGCCACGGCAGAAGACCCGACAGCAAGACCGACACCGCACTTCTGGCGCATCCAGTCCTGATGGGCCAACAACGTTCCCACACAACGCACGTCTTCATGAAGCACCCGCCCTTCCTCATCAACCGGACGGAACGAGGAATCGGTCACCACCCCGGCGCGACTCACCGGATGCCCTGCGGGGTCGAAGAGGTCAAGGCTATGCCACTGCGACCGACCGGCGGGCTGGTGCACAGGCAGGTCGAGCACGGTCTCGCGTATCCGGTCGCGCTCAGCGAACAGCCCATGCCCGAGGAAACGCCCCGTGGCGAGTATCATGCCCCGCGCACGGACGACACGTTCGACGCTCCCCTGCCCGATGGAGACATGGAGCGCCCCGTCCTGCCGGTGGACATCAAGCACCTTGCGCTGGAGCATGAGGTCCACACCCTCTGTCCCGATATGCCCCTCGAACACGTTCTTGAGGCGCAGCCCCGGTACCGATGCGGGCAGCGTGGGAATCTCGAAGACCGGTACGCCAAGCATGGCTTCCATCTCGGCCAGAACCGTCCCGGGATGGAAGATGCCGAGGATGGCGGGCAAGCCGACGCACGCGCAATCACCAAGATGTGGGCGGATGACTTCGGCAAGTTGCTCGCGTGTCACCCGCAACTCGAGAGCCTGCCCCATGATGCCTGTCAGAAGCGGGCGCATGGGAGTGCCGGGAAACTCGACCCGCACCGTACGCAGACCGGGCCATGCCCCGCCCACGGTATCGGCAATCTGGCGTGCGCTGTATTCGCGCAGGCCCTCGAAGTCGACCAGCAGGCACGGCTTCTTCTCCGCAAGGGCCTCGACGCCCGCCCACATGGTCGACGGCACGGCCCACGAGGTCTTGACGGTGCCCATGGGCGACAGCACACGGACGTTGGAGTCCCCGCCATTACGGTACGGCAGCCCGTGGGCCTCCAGCCAGCCGGTGAATTCGGCCAGGGCATCCTTCATCCGAGACGGGGCGATGACACCATAGGGATGCTTCGGTTCATCGGCCGCAAGACGCGCCATCCCCTCCCAGGGGGATGCGAGGCGGCGCCCCTCGGCCATGGGGTGCACCCCAAGGACATCGAACAGGCCACTGGCGAAGACGATCTCGCCGGTGCTCCCGGCCTGCACCACGGAAAGCCCGCGTCTGGCGGCGAAAAGCGCGGCAGCCATGCCCGCCATGCCCGTTCCGGCGACGACAAGGTCGCAATCATATGTTCTGTCGCTCATGTCGTCCCCTACTCCAGTTCCATACCCACAAGCCCGAAATACAGGGCTTCCTTGAGCTCGGCCTGATTGAACTGTGCCCCCCACAGGATGGGCCGCTGCCCCTTCCAGCGGGCACCGAGGAATTCACGCAGGCCATCCAGCCCCTCGCGCCCTTCGATGATGCGCCTGTCATGCATGTGCGCCGTGATGCGCGCCCCGCAGAATGCCCCCTGACACGACCCCTTGCCCACGCGACTACGCAACCCGATGGCGAGCAGCCGGGGAGGTTCGGCCTCATCCTTGAACGTGGCGATGATGCTGTCCACGCCCGACTTCGGTACGATCTCGCATTCGCACAGCAGATAGTCGTCACGATCATGGTTCCGCCACCAGTTCTGCTTCTGCAGCACACCTGGTTCCGCCCACTCCGCTTCGTCGGAAGGAGAGATGGGGCGTACGGCGGTGAGGCACGGGGCCGAAACGCCCAGACGTTCGCAGACGAGGTCTGCGGCGCGCTCGGCCATGAGACGGTAGGTCGTGAGCTTGCCGCCCGCGATGGTCACGAGGTTGTGTACGCCGTCCTCCTCGTGGTCGAGCAGCACGAAGCCGCGGCTTGCGGCGCGGTCGCTGCCCGAAGGCTTGCCGGAACGCACCAGAGGGCGCACCCCGGCGTAGGCACGGATGAAACGGGCATCGGCGAGGGAGGGCACCATACCCATGCCCTCGTTGATGTTCACGTCGACTTCAGCCACCGTGGGCCGGACGTCGTCGGGGCTTTCGACGCGCAAGGACGTGGTGCCGAGCACCGACACCGTACCGCCGGGAACGAGAATGTCGCCGTCACCCGGTGTGCGCAACCGGTTGATGACCCGGTGGGCCATGCGCGTCTGCGTCACCAGAAGCGTACCCTTGGCGTAGACGATATCCACGTGGCATCCGGCCATGGCGGTGATGCCGCCCGACCACGCCCCGGCGGCGACCACATATTCATCGGCCACGATGCGGTATTCACGGCCGGAACGCATGTCCTCCACGCGCGCCGCGACGATACGACCGCGTTCCATGTCGAAACCGAGCACACGGGTGTAGCGCAGGTAACGTCCGCCGTGGCGTCCGGCGTCGGCCACGTTCTCCAGAGACAGCTTGAACGGGTCGACGGAGGCGTCTTCGACCTCATAGACCGCGAAGGTGCTCTCGGCGATTGCCGGTTCGTTGCGGCGGGCCTCATGGGCGTCGACCTCGCGGCACGGTACGCCTGCCTTGGCGCAGTAACCGGGGAAATCGGACGCGTAGGCAGGGTCGTCGCCTTCCACTGCCACGAAGTAGCCGCCGGTCTCCTCGATGCACTGCGGGGCTATGCGCTTGAGGATGTCGCCCTCGGCCTTGCACTCCGCAGCGGCGTGCGGGTCGGTGAAGACGTAGCGACCACCGCTGTGCAGAAGCCCGTGGTTGCCCCCGGAGGCTCCTGCGTTCACGTCACGCTGGTCGATGAGGATGCAATCGACCCCGCGCAGGGCGAGGTCGCGCGCCACGCCCGTGCCCGTGGCCCCGGCGCCGATGATGAGAACCTGAGTCTGCAAGACGAACCTCCGATTACAGCGGTGCTTCGAGCACCGCTACAGCGACCCGAGGTCGTCCAGCACGAGGGTGGGCTGGCGTTCGAGGTCGGCTAGCTGCTCACGGCGCGTCTCGCCGCTGAGCACGAGTATGAAATCCATGCCGGCATTCTCGGCCAGCACCTTGTCAGTATAGACCCTGTCACCCACCATGACCATCTCTTCAGGGGTGAAGTGCTTGAGGAGAGGTTTCAGGAGAATGGTGTTGGGCTTGCCGAAGACGAGGTCGGGGGTGCGCCCGGTGGCCGTCTCGTACAAGGCCATGAAGCTGCCCGCATCCGGCAGCGGCCCGCGGGGCGAGGGGCACACCTTGTCGGCATGCGTGGCAAGAAAGAGCACCTCGGGGCGCTGCAACAGAAGGCACGACGTCTCGAGCTTGCGGTAGGTGAGTTCGGTGTCGTAGCCGAGCACCACCGCCTGACAGTCGTCACCATCGGTGAAGACAAGTTCGGGCATCCGTTCACGCAGGAAGGCGGTGAAGTTGGCGTTCCCCACGGGGTAGATGCGGGTGATGCCCTCGTCGCGCAGGTGGTCGACCAGCGGCAGAAGCGGCGAGAGCATCCGGTCAAGGCCGATATCGATGCCGAGACGCGCCAGCTTGGCCGTGTAGTCGGCGAGATTCTTCGATGTGTTGTTGGTGAGGAAGAATATCTCGCGCTTGCCGAGATTGCGGCGGATGAAATCCACCGTACCGGGAATGGGGTCATCGCCGAGATACACCGTACCGTCGAGGTCGAATATGAAACAGGTCTTGCCGTCGAGTTGCATGACGTCTCCGCTGTCGTTGAAGTGGTGCCCATGTCGACGGGCTTGGTCTTTAGTGGACGAGAGGCCTGCTGTCCAGCGGCAGGCAAGTCGGCACGAAGCCTCGCGTGCAGCCGCCACGACGCAGGGACGGGCGGCCAGATTATGCGAGAAGGCATCGGGGCCGGCCTTCAGCGCCCGCCGTGCCATACGGGAAAAGGGTTCTCCCACGACTTGCGCCCGTGGCTTGCGTGCCTTATAGCAGGGGCCGCATATCATCGGAGGTTCATGCCTTTGTCCCAGACTCCCGCCAGAATCCGCTACCTCGACGGCATCCGCTTCAAGCGTGTCGTCCAGGCGGCAGCCACGCGTCTCATCGAACGACACGACCATCTCAATGCCATCAACGTCTTTCCCGTACCCGACGGCGACACCGGAAGCAATATGGCAGGAACGATGCGCAGCATCGTATCCTCCACGGGTGACGCCATCGAACAGTCCATCGGGCGCATGAGCAAGGTCGTAGCCGAATCGGCACTCATGGGTGCGCGCGGCAATTCCGGGGTCATCCTCGCGCAATTCCTGTGCGGGTTCTCCGAAGGGGTGAAGGGCCTCAGCCGCATCTCTCCGCAGGACTTCGCCAAAGCGGCTTCACTGGCGGCGACGCGGGCGCGCGAATCCATCGCCAATCCCAAAGAGGGCACCATCCTCTCGGTCATCCACGACTGGGCTGCGCACCTTCATGACAACCGGCACAGCTACGACGATTTCCACCAGTTGCTGCGCGACTCCATAGAAAGGGCGCGTACGTCGCTGGCAGAGACCCGCGAGAAGCTTGCTTCGCTGCGCGCCGCCGACGTGGTCGACGCGGGCGGACAGGGTTTCGTCTATCTTCTTGAAGGCATTCTCGAATTCACGGAACGCGGCACCATCACAGCGCGCAAGGAAGGAGACGACGCCGAAGATACGGAAGCCGGACTCGCCCAGGAGAGGGTCTCCGTGGAGGAACTCACTTACGGTTACTGCACCGAATGCCTGCTGTCGGGCGACGACATCGACCGCGAGACCCTGAGGGTACGCCTCGAACCCATGGGGGACAGCCTCGTGGTGGCAGGCACGGCGTCCCTTGTCCGCGTCCACATCCACACCGACGAACCGGATACCGTCTTCGGCATCGCCGCCGAATACGGGGAGGTGCGCCACCGCAAGGTCGAGGACATGCTACGCCAGCACCGCGACCTGCTGGGACTCACCACACAGCCGGTGGGCATCGTCACAGACTCCACCTGCGACCTGCCCCGCGACCTTCTCGATGAATACGGTATCGCCACCGTGCCGCTGCGCCTCTTCCTCGATGACGAGGAGTACGCCGACAAGGTCGACATCACCGCCGAGGAATTCAACCGCCGACTGCCCACGTCGCGGTCGGCGCGCACCTCGCAGCCCGCCCCTGCCGACTTCGCCACCGCATACCGGGGACAGTTGGCGCGACACCGCGACATCGTCTCGTTGCACGTCATGGCCATGTACAGCGGCACATGCCAGTCGGCCACGGCCGTGGGACGTACCTTCGACGGGCATGTTCATGTGCTCGACACGCGCACCCTGTCATGCGGTCTGGGTCTCGTCGTCCTTGAAGCCGCCAGGCGCGCCCGTGAGGGCATGGCTGCCGACGAGATACTCCGCCTCGCCCAGCAGGATGCCGACAACCTGCGTGTCTTCGTCTCCATGGACACGCTCGACTTCGCCGTGCGCGGCGGGCGCATGAGTCGCGGCACCGGCATGGTGGCGAAGCTTCTGAACATCAAGCCCGTGGTCGAGTTTGCCGTGCGCAACGAGGGCAAGGTCGACGTGGTGGCCAAAGCCATCGGCGTTCGCCGTTCCGAAGCGCGCCTGATAGACCTGCTGCGCCGTGATGCGGAGGGTATGACCAACCTGCGCTTCGCCATCGCGCATGTCGGTGCCCCGCAGACCGCCCTTCGCTACGCCGAGGTGCTCAAGACCACCTTCGGTGTCGCCCCCGACTATATCATGCCCGCGTCGGCGGTGCTGGGCACACACAGCGGCCCCGGCGCATGTGCCGTCGCCATGCTCGGCGACCGGCCCTCGACAGAGGACGCGAACACCACCACGGGCGGTGCCACAGACATCACCCCAGACGCCACCGAGAGCCCGAGCGCACAACATTCTGCGACCGCATGATGCGAAACATGCGGTGAAGGCTTGCCAGCAGAACCGACTGCCGTTACTTTGATGCTGTGGTGCGACACTGCATCAAGGGAGGCTTCATGGCCTACATCTATTCGGACATATCCACGTTCAGCGGGCGAGCCATGCTGACCGAGCTCATCGGCAGGGAACTCAGTTCCGGCGGTGGGCTCACGGTCGCAGACGAGATCATCAGCCTCTACCTGCTCTCATTGCGTGTGGCAGAACAGTACCCCAACAGGGTACAGACGGTAGTGCGTCCGAGGGCGGTGCCTGAAATCCTGCGAGGGCTCTTCACCAACCTGCCCGTCTGATGTCCTCCGGATGCACCGTGTTCGCGTGGAGCCTGAATGTTACGAGCCATCGTCAGGGCCGGATCGTATCCGGCCCTTTTCTTTGGCCCGTTGCCTGCCAGCACGACGACTCTTGTTTGTGCAACCGCGCAGCATAGCGCACTCTTTTGGGCTTGCCGTCCGCGACGCTTGGGTTTAATGGTGGCGCAATGCGTACTCCCCCTCCGTGCCGTGTCACGAGGGGCTCCCCTTGCGGCAAGGCCGCACAATCTTCAGCGATGCCGGAAACACACATGGCCAAAATCAGCAAAGGGCAGACCCTCGTCTGCGTGTACCCGGACTGGTGCAAGGGCTGCGGTCTCTGCGTGGCCTTCTGCCCGGGCAAGGTTCTCGAACTCAACCCCCTTGGCAAGGCGGAGGTGGCGCACCCCGAAGAATGCATCAACTGCGGCTTCTGCGAATTGCACTGTCCCGATTTCGCCATAGCCATCAAGCCCAAGGCCAGCGGACAGTCCTGCCCTTCACATGGCAAGGCCGAACCCAACCCCAACTCCGACGAGTACTGATATGGCCCTGCAACTGAAACGACGCAAAAGACGCGAGTTGTTCGCCCTCGGAAACGAGGCTGTGGCCGAAGGCGCCCTGCTGGCCGGGTGTACGTTCTATGCCGGGTATCCCATCACCCCCTCCACCGAAATCATGGAAGTGATGGCCGCCCGCCTGCCCCGCATGGAAGATGGCGTGTTCATCCAGATGGAGGACGAAATCGCCAGTATGGGTGCCGCCATCGGAGCCTCTCTTGCCGGTCGCAAGGCCATGACGGCCACATCCGGGCCGGGCTTCTCGCTCATGCAGGAGCACATCGGCTATGCGTGCATGGTCGAGGCACCGCTGGTCATCGTCAACGTCATGCGCGGCGGCCCCAGCACGGGCCTGCCCACCTGCCCTGCACAGGGCGACGTGCAGATGGCACGGTGGGGTACGCACGGCGACCACCCCATCATCGTCCTTTCGGCATCCAACGTGCAGGAATGCCTTGAGATGACGGTGACGGCCTTCAACTACGCAGAGAAGTACCGCACCCCTGTCATCCTGCTCATCGACGAGGTCACGGCGCACACCCGCGAGAAGATCATCGTCCCCCATGCCGAAGAACTCGAGATCATTTCCCGGGTCGAGCCTACAGTGCCCCCGGAGTGGTTCAAGCCCTACGCCGATACGGTGCGTGGCGTGCCCGCCATGCCCGCCATCGGTTCCGGCTACAGGATGCATGTCACCGGACTGACCCACGACGTGATGGGCTATCCCACGCAGCGCCCCGATGAAGTGAAGGACATGATGCTGCGCCTCTTCCGCAAGATCGACCAGTTCTACGGCGACATACAGCTCACCGACAGCTTCGCCCTCGAAGATGCCGAAGTGGCCGTCATCGCCTACGGCAGCGTGGCCCGTTCTGCCCATCTCGCCGTCGAACAGGCGCGGGAACGCGGCGCGAAAGCCGGTCTCCTCACACTGAAGACGCTCTTCCCCTTCCCGCGCCCCGCCGTCGAGACGCTGGCCCGCCGGTGCTCCATCCTCGTCGTGCCGGAGATGAACATGGGGCAGATGTCGCGTGAAGTGAAACGCGTCAACAACGGTCATGCGCGCGTCCGCACCATCAACAGGGTCGACGGACAGATCATCACGCCTTCCGAAATCCTCAAAATGCTCCTGTAGGTGCGGCATGTCGGACGTAACACAACTCATCCACGAGTATCTGCGCCACAACAAGAAGTTCCCCCATGTCTTCTGCGCCGGGTGCGGGCATGGCATCGTTCTCGGTTCACTCATCCGTAGCGTGCATGCCCTCGGCCTGCCCAAGGACGACGTGGTCGTCGTGGCGGGCATCGGCTGTTCAGGCAGGCTTGCCGTCTACGTCGACTTCAACACCGTGCACACCACGCACGGCAGGGCACTGACCTTCGCCACCGGCATCAAGATGGCCAATCCGCGCCTCAAGGTCATCTGCGTCATGGGCGACGGCGATGCGATGTCCATCGGCGGCAACCATCTCATCCATGCCGCACGGCGTAACATCGGCGTGACGGCACTGGTGCTGAACAACCACATCTACGGCATGACGGGCGGACAGTGTTCTTCCGCCACCCCGCAAGGCGACATCTCCATGACCACCCCTTACGGTGCACTCGAAGACTCCTTCGACTTCGTGGAGATGGCGAAGGCCGCAGGTGCCAACTATGTTGCCCGTGGCACGTCGTTCCATGCGCTCATGCTGGACAAGCTCATCACCTCCGCCATCATGCATCCCGGCTTCTCCATGGTCGAAGTGTTCAGCCCCTGCCCCACGCAGTACGGTCGCAAGAACAAGTTCCGCTCCGCCGTGGACATGTACAAATGGCTCAAGAAGAACACGGTGAAGATCGAGACGCTCAAAGAGGGCGAGAAGCCCGAAGACGGTCGCATCCCCATCGGCGTCTTCCGCGACAGGCAAACGCCCGGACTCGAAGAACGCTACGCCGACATGCAACGCAAACTCATGGGGACAGCGCGATGAAGAAGCCGCAAGAGATCAAACGCTTCGAGATAAGGCTTTCCGGTTTCGGCGGGCAGGGGCTCATCACGCTGGGGCGTCTTCTCGGCAGCGCGCTCGCACTTGGGCACGGCTACTATGTGACGCAGACCCAGAGCTACGGACCCGAAGCGCGCGGCGGCTCGAGCCGTGCCGACCTCGTTGTCAGTTCGCAGCCCATAAGCTACCCCAAGACGGAACAGCTTGACCTTCTCGTCGCACTCAGTCAGGAAGCCTGCAACGGCTACTACCCCTATCTCAAGCGCACAGGTCTGCTGGTTGTCGACACGACGCTGGTGAAGCATACCCCCACCAACGTCTTTCTCGGCCTTCCCTTCACGCAGATGGCACGCGACCAGATAGGCAACCCGCTCACCATCAACACGCTGGTGATGGGCGCGGTGAGCCATCTTCTGGATTTCGCCGACGTGAAGCTCATGCGCAAGGGGCTTGAGGCGAACATGCCTGCGAAGATCGTCGACGTGAACGTCAAGGCGTTCACGCTGGGACTCAAGCAGGCGAAGAAACACTTCGGCGATGCGCACGGTCTGTGGGCCGCCGCAGAGGTCAACGGCTCTGCCGAAGTGGAAACCGACCACGAATAGCGGAGAGACAATGAGCACGACCATCGACGAACTCACCGTCGACTACGAAGAGGACGGCAAACTCGTCGTCAAACAGCTGGACAAGGCCGTCCTTTCCAAAGGCGCATGGACGACCATCCTCTTCCGCTACAAGCAGTGGGAAGAGAAGCTTGCCGATTACGGCCCGGACAAATACGTCGTCAAGCGCTACAAGAAGATGAACGGCGAGTACCGGGCGCAATCCAAGTTCAACATCTCCAGTGCCGACCAGGCACAGAAGATCGTAGACACCCTCCAAGGGTGGTTGCAGGAACAGGCATAATCGCCCCCGGCACGCAGAACGGCCCGTCGCACAAGCGGCGGGCCGTTTCAGCGTACACCGGAGTGCTCTCGGCGTCTGCAGGTGGCAGGAGCCCCCAAAGTCCTTCGACCAAGGCGAGAGAGAACACCGCCTGTTCATCTATCAGGCCATCCAGACGGGGCAGACGGCTGCCGACACCATATGGAAACGGCCCGCCGCATGAGCGACGGGCCGTTGCATTTTCACAAGGGCAGACAGACGAAGCAGCTAGCACCTTCATGCGGTGCTATTTCATGCCGCGCGCCTTCGCCACGGCGAACTTCTTGGCATCGAGACCGTACTTCTTCACCTTGTAGTTCACGATACGGTAGCTGACGCGCAAGTCGCGTGCCGCCTGCAACATGTTGCCGCGGGCCTTCTTGAGCGCATCCACCAGAAGCTCTTGCTCGAACTTGGCCACAGCCTCGCAGAATGAGAGATTGGTGTCTGTGGCCGTGCTTTCGGCTGTCTGCAACGAAGGTGGCATATGGTAGGTGCGGATGACCTGTTCGTCGCACACCAGCACCGCCCGTTCGATGCAGTTCTTGAGTTCCCGGATGTTGCCGGGCCAGTGGTACTGCGTCAGCAGGTCGATGGCAGGCGTCGAGATGCGCTTGATGCTCTTCGAGTATTCTTCCGCGTACATGCGCAAAAAGTGCTCGGCGATGGGCAGGATGTCTTCACGCCGCTCACGCAGGGGCGGTATGAAGATGGGGAAGACGTTGATGCGATAGTAGAGGTCTTCGCGGAACAGCCCCTTCTCCACCAGTTCTTCCAGAGGCTGGTGCGTGGCGCAGATGAGGCGCACGTCGACAAGGATGGTCTGCTCGCTGCCGAGACGCTGAATCTCCTGCTCCTGAATGGCACGCAACACCTTCGCCTGCGCCGAGGGACTGAGTTCGCCAACCTCATCAAGGAAGAGCGTACCCTTGTGCGCCAGTTCGAACAGGCCCTTCTTGGTCTGTATCGCCCCGGTGAACGCCCCCTTCTGGTAGCCGAAGAGCTCACTCTCGACCAGTTCCGAAGGAAGGGCCGCGCAATTGAGCTTGATGAGCGGCATATCACGACGGGGGCTGGCCTGATGAATGGCCTCGGCCAGAAGCTCCTTGCCTGTGCCCGACTCACCGCGCAGAAGCGCGGTGGCCCTGCTGGGCCCGACCTGCGCAGCCTGATTGAGCACCAGCCGCATGGTCTTGGACGCCACGACGATATTGGCGGGGTTGAACGTACCCTCGCCCGTATCACCGACGATGAGCCCCTGCGTCATGAGGTGCTTCTGGCGCGCCATCTCCTCTTGCATGTAGGCGGCATGGTTGGCGATCATACCCGCCACCACTTCAAGGAAACGGCAATGCGCCTCAAGCTGCGCGTGCGACGTGTTGGGCGTATCCACACTCAGTGTGCCGATGACTTCGCGCCCTTCGCGAGGTTCGTCGCTGGGGCCGAGCACGGGAACGCAGATGAACGCCAACGTCGCCAACTCCTCTTCGGAACGGCCGAACATCTTGTTCAGGAACGCCGGATGCTCCTTCATGCAGGGCACGACGACAGGCTGGCCCGAGGCGAACACCTGCCCCGTGACACCGACACCGGGCTCATACTCGGCATTCTGTGCCTTGGCAGGGGTATCGGTGAGGCTCAACTTCAGCGTCCGCGTCTCAGGGTCGAAGATGACGATGTGCGGACGCTTGAAATCGTGGTTCTCGGCAAGGGTGTGCAGCAACGACTTCAGGGTCGACTGGAAGGGCCGTTGCGGGCCCATCTCCGATACGATTTTCTGAAGCGTTCCCAGATAGGGTTGCAGACGCCTGTCGTCGGTCTGGATCGATTGGGTCATGTATCAGCTCGCGTCAGCTACGGCCTGAACGCCGAGTTCAACGGCCCTCAGGTTCATGTCCACAAGTTTCGGGGCAAGATGACGCCGAATGGCGGCTTCAAGGGCGTCTACGCCGAAGGGCAAGAGCCCCGTGGCACATAGCGCGCCAAGCAACACGCTGTTTCCGCTCTGCACCGAACCGGCCTTGAGGCCAAGAGTGCGGCACGGCAGGAACCATGCCCTGCCCGAGCAGCCCGTCACCTTATCGCGAATGCCGTCGAGGCACGGGTAGCTTTCACGCCCCATGGAAACGCCCACGGGAGGCAGGGTCTCGGCGTTGCTGAGCACCGCCCCTCCTGCGGTCAGGTACGGCAAGCCTCGCAAGGTCTCAAGGGGCTCGAAGCCGAGCACGATGTCAGCTTCGCCATGGCTGAGCTTGGGGCTTTGCCAGCCCCCCAGCAGCACGGTGGATTCGACCACACCGCCACGCTGGGCCATGCCGTGAATCTCGCCTGCCACGACCTCGCAACCGGCATCGAGCGCGGTACGGGCCAGAAGCGTCGTCGCGGTGAGCGTGCCCTGCCCGCCCACACCTGTCATGTAGATACGGATACGGCTCATCACGCGCTCCTCTTTCGGGCCTTGATCTTGCTGGACACTTGCAGGCACACCATGCAACCGCTGCACTGCTCGCTGTCGATGGCGATGTCCTGCCCGTCACGCCTGAATGCGGGGCACGCCAGTTCGGCAAGGCACGCTTCGACTTCCGGCCCCTGTTCGGCGACATAGGCGGTCTGGCGCGCAGCCTTCTTGAGGGTGCGACGGGCGTAGAGCACGCAAGGCTCCTGTGCGATGATGACACGCACACCCGTGCGCTGCTTCATGTCCTCAAGGGCGGCCATGGTCGCCTTGAGGTTGTAGGGGTGCACCGTGGCAACCTGTTCGACCCCGCAACCACGCACGATGGCCTCGATGTCGAGATGCAGACAGGCGTCGCCGAGCACAGCGGCATCCACACCGGGGTTGGGCTGATGCCCCGTCATGGCGGTCGTACCGTTGTCGAGGATGACCACGAGCACGTCGTGCTTGTTGAACAGCGCGTTGGCCAGTCCGGTGATGCCGGAATGGAAGAACGTGGAGTCGCCGATGTACGCCACCACAGGCCGTCCCGAGGCCGCGGCGAAACCGGACCCCGACGAGATGGAAGACCCCATGCAGAACAGGAAGTCGGCCATGCTCAAGGGAGGCAGCAGCCCGAGGGTGTAGCAACCGATGTCACTGGAATAGTAGGCATCATCGCCGAACACCTTACGTACCGCATAGTAGACGGCACGGTGCGAACAACCGGCGCAGAGGTTCGGCGGACGCATGGGGAGTTCCATCGACGCCGCATCGGGAGAACACTGCACCGGGGCGGCAGGTGTCTCTCCGAGGAAGGCGGAGAGAGCATCGCCCACGATGGTGGTGGAATACTCGCCGAAGACCGTCAGCACGCCACCCTTGCCCGTCACATCGACGCCAAGGCCAAGACGCTGCACCAGGGCCCGCACATCGCGTTCCAGCAACGGTTCGAGCTCTTCAAGCACGAGAACCTTGTCGCAGCCGGAGAGGAAGTCGACGAGCAGGCGTTCGGGCAGGGGCCATGTGAAGCCAAGCTCGAGAACCTTGACCCGGCCTTCAAGGCCGCGTTCATGCAAGGCGTCGGCAAGGTAGGCGCGGGAGATGCCGGAGGCGATGACGCCGATGCGCCCCTCACCGTGCACCGTGTTCCACGGCGATGCGGAGGCGAGTTCGGCCACGCGACCGAGCACGTCGGCCTGTGCGAAATGCCGCGCCCGCGCCACGGCGGGAACGGGGACGAAACGCCGGGGGTTGCGCTCGAAGGGCACTACCGCCGCAGGTTCGGGCAGTGCGCCGTAGGTCACGCCACCCCGCAGGTGGTTGACGCGGGTGGTGGTGCGCAGCAGCACAGGCTGCTGCGTCTCACGCGAAAGCAGCAGGGCCTCGCGGGCCATGTCCTTCGCTTCTTGCGCGGTGGCAGGCTCGAAGCACGGCATTCCGGCGAAGCGGGCGTAGGTCCTGTTGTCCTGCTCGTTCTGGCTGGAATGGCAGCCCGGGTCGTCGGCCGAAAGCAGGACAAGCCCGCCGGGCAGCCCGGTGTAGGTCATGGTCAGCAGCGGGTCGGCAGCCACATTGACGCCCACATGCTTCATGGTGACCAGCGTGAGGGCACCGGCCAATGCCGCGCCCGCGCCCACTTCAAGGGCGACTTTCTCGTTGACGGAATACTCGAGTCGGTAGCGACCGTCGCCGCCGATACGTCTGAACGTATCCGGCACTTCGGAGGAAGGCGTGCCCGGATAGCAGGTCACAACATTGATGCCTGCTTCGAGCGCGCCGCGGACGATGGCCTCGTTCCCGAGAAGCAGGTGGCGTTCTCCGGGGGTGTCGGCCAGCAGCGGATGCGACATGATTCACTACTCCTTACGGCGTTGAGGTACGTTCGTCCCTGATGATGATTAGCCCTTGGCGGCGATGCGCGCCTTCAGGTCCTGTACCTTGAACCGCAGATAGTCGGACTCGGCCGTGTTGCCGGAGGCCAGAACAGCCTCACAGGCGGCGAGTGCCCTTGCGGGCTGCCCGGCAGCCTCGGCCGCCACGGCAAGTTGCATACGCACGAGATTGCGCGCCGCTTCAGGCGCGGCGGTCTCTGTCTTTTCAAGAACGGCGAGAGCTTCGGCAGCCTGGCCGGACGCCACAAGCGCCCCGGCTTGCGAGATGCCTGCCACGACACCGGCCCCGCCGTCGTCACCCGAGAGTGCGGCGTAGGCGGCGGCGGCCCTCTGGTAGTCGCCCAGTTCCATGGCGGTGGCGGCCTCTTCAAGGCGCACGGCATTCTTCAGCGATGATGGACTGTTGTCGGCGAAGACCGTCAGGGCGTCGAGACGGTCCTTGCCTTGCATCGTGACAACGATGCGGCCAAGTTCCGTCTGTGCGGATTCGAGCGTGTTCCGCGTGTACATGCGCCATCCACCGGCAATCACGACGACAAGAACGAACAGGCCGACCGCCCCGGCGATGATACGCACGTGATCGAGGACGAACTGCAACATGGGCGCGGCTTCGGTTCCCACCTCTCCCTGAAGTGACCCGAGAAGTGTATTCGAGGGAAGGTTGGTATGCTGAAGATTGGGCCGCAGGGGAGTTTCAGCCATTGATATCGGCTCCTTGCAGGGTTAGCATGATACATCGGCGCTAGGGTGTGCGCAGACCGGACAGTTTTACGCACCGCTTACAGAAATGTCAAAAGGAATCCGCCCCCCTGCCCCACGCCCGGCAGCCGAAGAGCGTCACAGGTGCAGGCATGCAGAAGGTTCGGATTGGCGTCGTCTGCACACGCTCGAGACAGACGTGGCAGACAGTGCCCTCCCTGGACCGTCTGTCACCGTCCGTCCCGGAACGCCTTCGCCCACACCACGACGGCACAATGCCCCAAGGGGTGCCCCGCTTGCAAATCGCCCCTCAAGACGCCTATACTCCGTGACCGAAAATACGACGCCACTCCGGAGGTTCCAATGAATATCGCCAGCCAGATCGAGGACATGGGGCGCCGCGCCCGGGCAGCAGGCCGCAGGCTGGCCGCCGCGTCCCCCGCCGCCAAGGCCGGTGCGCTCGACCACCTCGCCACACTTCTAGAGCAGCGTCAGGATGCCATTCTCGCGGCCAACGCCGCCGACCTTGCCGCCGCCGCTGAGGCGGGCATGGACGCCCCCCGCATGGACAGGCTGCGACTCACACCCGCCACCATCGCCGAAATGGCTGCCGCCTGCCGCCATGTCGCCGCGCTGCCCGACCCTGTCGGTGCCATCGAAACGCAATGGCAACGCCCCAATGGTCTCCTCGTCGGGAAGATGCGCATCCCGCTGGGCGTCATCGCCATGATCTATGAATCACGCCCCAATGTGACCATCGATTCGGCCATCCTGTGCCTCAAGGCAGGCAACGCCGTCATCCTGCGCGGCGGTTCAGAGGCCATCCATTCGAACCTCGCACTGGCGGCACTCATCACCGAGGCCCTCTCCAGCGTGGGGTTGCCTGCCGAGGCGGTGCAAGTGGTATCCACCACCGACCGCGCCGTCATCGCCGAGCTCTGCAAACTTGAAGAACATATCGACGTCATCATCCCGCGCGGGGGCGAGACGCTCATCCGCACCGTCGTGGACATGGCCCGCATGCCCGTGCTCAAGCACTACAAGGGCGTATGCCACGCCTACATCGATAGTGGGGCCGACCTCGCACAGGCTGTGGAGATCATCCACAACGCCAAGGTGCAGCGGCCCGGCGTGTGCAACGCCCTTGAGGGACTGCTCGTACACCGGGACGAAGCTGCTGCCTTCCTTCCCGCCATCGCGGAACGTCTGGGCAACGACGGCGTCGAGTTCAGGGCCTGTCCGGCATCGCTGCCGTTGCTCGGAGACTCTGCCATCCCCATGAAGGATGAGGACAACGGACAGGAGTTCCATGACCTCATCCTGCTGGTGCGCATCGTCGACGACATGGATGAGGCGCTGGCGCACATCGCGGCCTATGGTTCGAACCACACCGAGATCATCTGCACCCGTGATCATGGCAACGCCATGCGCTTCCTGCGCGAGGCCGATGCCTCCATGGTGGCGGTCAACGCCTCTTCACGCTTCAACGATGGCGGGCAACTCGGCCTCGGCGCAGAGATAGGCATCAGCACGTCGAAGCTGCATTCCTACGGGCCCATGGGGGTACAGGAACTCACTACGACCAAGTTCGTCGTCTTCGGCGCCGGGCAGATACGTCAGTAACGCCATAACGCCGAAGGGTGGCAGGATGCGTCATATAGGTCTGCTTGGGGGCAGCTTCAACCCCGTGCACATAGGACATGTGCGTCTGGCCGTGGAGATTGCAGAGACCTTGCGCCCGCAGCGCCTCGACCTCGTGCCGTGCGCCATTCCCCCGCACAAGCCGCACCGCAGCCTGCTGCCCTTCGACCTGCGCTACGAAATGCTCACCGCGGCTACGCGGGCGTTTCCGACGTTGCAGGTCAACCCCATCGAACGCTCGCGCCCGGGGCCGTCCTACACATGGGACACCCTCGCAGCCTATGCACAGGTCGAGCCCGAGGCCCGACTCTTCTTCGTGCTGGGCGGCGAAGACTTCCACACTCTGCCCCACTGGCACCGGGGACGCGAGTTGCCACTACTGGCCGACATGGTCGTTGTGCCTCGCGCCGGGGCCGACCGGGGGGCCTTCATGACCACCACCCGCGAGTACTGGCCAGAAGCCCGCCCCGACGACGCCTGCACCGCCCCCGGAAGCATCGCCTACAGCCTGCCGGGAGGCACAAGGCTCATCTACCTGCCCCTGCCACGTCTCGACATCAGCGCGTCGCTGGTACGTGACAAATGGATGGCGGGACGAGACATTTCGCTGCTCGTACCGGATGCCGTGAAAGCCATCATGCGCGACAATGCGGAAACGCTCGCAGCATGCTGGGGGGGCGACGACAGCGCGATGCCGGAGGCCACCAGATGATGACATCCGCCGCCCCGAAACCTGTTCGGGAGAACATCGCCCGCGCCAAGGCGTACCTCCGGCGCGACGACCTTCCACGCTCGATGGCGGCCATGGCCACCGCCCTGCGCGAACTCAAGGGGACCCGCCTCATCGGACAGGCGCGCTTCGAGACCGAAGTGAACATCCATGAGTACGTCACCGAGTTGAACAGGCATCAGGCTGTGCGTCGCTTCTTCGAAGCGCAGGGAGTGCTGTCCACCCCCTTTGTCACCTATGCCAAGGGTGCCGAGACCGAACTTGCCGAAAGACTGGAGAGCATCCGCGCCGGCTTCGAAAAGGATGTGGCGGCACATGCCGCACAACATGCCGCCAAGGTCGCCCACCGCAAAGAGACGCTTCTGCGCAGCGGGCAGGAGAAACTCGACGCCGGGGATGCACCCCGGGGCCGCAGCTTTCTCAAACGGGCAGCGGATGAATTCGGTCACGAGGCCGGGGTACTCACCGACATCGGGCAACGGCTTCAGCGGGCGGGTCTGCTTTTCGAGGCGGCGGAGATGTTCGAAAACGCCATCGCCGCCTTCCCCAAGGACGGACATGCCCACGCCGGGGTCGTGGCAGCCTACATGGGGCTGCAGGAATACCCGAAAGCCGAGATGGCCTACACCAGAGCCCTCAAGCAATTCGGAACCCACCCCAGGACCCTCGTCAACATGGCGCGCATGTACCTTGCATGGCGCAAGCGCGACGAAGCATGGACGCACATCCAGCGTGCCTTGCAGCTGGCCCCCGGGGATGCTGAGGCGAAAGCCCTGCTGGCTGAAATCGAGGGGCGGGGCAGCCGCCGATAGCCGTCCCCCTGCGCACACTGTGCCGACAGACGGACGTATCGACCGGGCACACGACTGCCAGCGCATCAAAAAGCAGCCTGGGCGGCTACCACCCAGGCTTTTATATGTGGCGGCCCATCATGCGGACATTACACCTGCCCGCTAACGCCCCGCTGCCCCCTTCGCCACCGCCGCGACATCGTCTGCAGCATCACGTCCCAGCACACCCATGACCGCCGCGACGACTGTTTCGGGGCTAAGGCGCGCCATACAGCCCACCGTCTCGCGACATCGCCTGCTGCCGTGCAACGAACATGGGCGACAGGGCATATCCGGTTCGAGGACGACATCGTGCGGGCCTTCCGGGAAGAAACCCCACTCCCGCGTCGTGGGCCCGAACAAGGCGACGACCGGCGTGCCCACAGCACCCGCAAGATGCATGGGGCCCGAATCGCCCGTCACCAGCACGTCTGCCGCCGCAAGCAGGGCGCAGCTTTCCCGCAGGCTCGTTTTACCGGTGAAATCGACCACATCCGGCCCAAGGGACGAAGGGGTACCCTGCCCGATGACGCAGCACCGCACCCCCCTCTCACGCAAGGCGGCGGCCAACTTCGTCCAGCTATCGGGAATCCACGCCTTGTCCGGGTGTGTCGCGTAAGGGTGCAAAGCCACAAGCGGACCTTGTCCCGGTACCTGCGACGCGAACCGGGCACCTGCCGAGACCTCGGCATCCGTCAGATAGATGCGAGGCAGCAGTGCCGACCGGGCAGGGGCCTCGGATTCCACAGCGAGCGCATACCGTTGCGTGACGTTCCAGCGACGCAGCGTATCACCGCAGAGCCTTCCGCCAGACCGCAGGAACAGCCTTCGGGCTACCGGGAGTTTCGGGTACCGCCTCACCGGACCACGCCATAGCATGGCGAGAAGGCGAGAGCGGAGCGTACCGTGCAGGTCGAGCAACCCCTTCCCCGCATGGCGGGCGGCGCTTTCAAGGTAGATACGAAGCAACCGGGGCAGGGCAAGGTCGGCATTCTCGAGTCCGACGACACCATCGATGGCGGGATGACCTTCGAACACCCCCACCCATGCCTTGCGCGTCACCACGGTGAAACGCCATCCGCGCCGCCTGTGCCAGTAGTCGAGCACACCGGTCGTGAGGACGACGTCACCAAGGGCGCTCAGACGGAACACGACCCATGAATCGGTAGTCACGTTCATGCCCATGCCACAACAATACGGTTCTCGCCCACGCGAAAAGATGCTAGCGTTTTCATGTGTGCGACACCTAACAGCAGCGGAACCGAATGAAAAGCACCTTCGAACATGAAGCGCGCGTAGCGGATGCCCCCTCTGCTTCGCATGACACCGGAGTTCCGGAGGTGAACGCGGGACGCGCCAGCGCAATACTGCTGACCCTTGGCGTGGCGGTCACGCTTGTCCTCGCACTTGCCGCCTACCACCGCTACGACAACGAACTGCAAACGACACAGCGCCGACTGTCGGCCATCGTGACAAGCGCGGCCGAACTTCACGCGCATCAAGACGCTCACACTGCCGTCGCGCACCTTGCGGAGACTGTCACGCGGACAGGGTATGCCCTCTTCATGGTTGATGCAAAGACCTACCGGGCGTCCTCGTCTCCCGAAGGGATGTCTGGCGTACAAGGTCCCCCCCCGCTGTCACCGCGCCCCCCCCTTTCAGAGACGGTTCTTGCCCGTCTCCAGCATTCCCTCAAGCCCGGAACAGGCACCACCGTCATAGACGTGACAGCCGCGAACGGCGCGGCTGGTGCGCCCACCCTGTTCTCGTGCACGGCACTGACGCAAGACGACCTGCTCATCTGCGCCACGGCGGATATGACAGGCACCACAGACAGCTTCCACATGAGCCTTTTCACTGCGGTCTTCGCCACGTTGCTGTTGACCGGAGGAGCACTCTATACGCTGACCGCGTGGCATGGCAGAGTCAGAAAGCGTCTTGCCGAACTCAAAGATACCATCGCCACGCTACAAGGTCAGAATAACGCCTGTGCGACAACGGCTGCGCGTTTCGCCGCACTCTTCGACCTCGCCGAAGAAGCCATGTACGTCATGGCCGGTGGACACATCGTCAAATACAACCAGACCTTCGCGAACATGATAAGGGGGGGGAACACCCCCGGTTCCGACGACGGGATTCTCCATGCCGTACACCCCGACGACTCCCTGTACGTATCCAGAATACAGGCGATGCGACAGCGCGGTGAACCCACTCCCACCCGTATCGTCTTCAGGCTACGCGACACCGGACAGGGAGTGCGATGGGTTCAGTGCACCAGCAGCGTGATTCCCTGGGATGAGGGCAGGGCACATCTGTCGGTGCTTTCGGACATTACGGATTTCAAACAGTCCACCCTGCTCGTCGAACAACGCGAACAGGCCTTGCTGCGCGTCGTGGAACAGCTGCCCTACGCGCTCGCTGTTCTCGCCCCCGACGGGAGCATCCTCCAGACGAATGGCGCGTGGCGCGACCTCATGCACACGTATACAGCCCCCGGAATGACGGCCGCGTCCATATTCGAGAACCCGCTCGTCATGCAGAACGGGCACGAGAACGCTGTGCAAGAGGCCCTCACGGGTGCCCCAGTCGAAACCGAGGCACATCCCGTTCCATCTGTCCACGGCGAAGCGCGGCGCTGGCTACGGTTGCGTTTCTCACCGGTGCGCGACCATCATGGCAGGCTGCAGAGCATTATCGCCCTTTACAGCGATGAGACCCCCCACGTGATGGACACTCTCCAGCTGTCGGAATTGCAGCACGAAATCACCCGGCTGCATGAAACCTCCAGCGCGGCCCATGGCCGCCTACATGCCGTGCTTGACGCTCTGCCGTGGGCAATCGTGACGGTCGACGGCGCAGGCCGTGTCACCTTCATCAACGGCAGGGCCGCCGTATTTGCCGACACCGATGCGGAAGCGGTGCATGGCCTGACCGTGGAGGCGCTTCCCCCTGTTCTTGCCCGCTACGCCCCGATGTTACGTGCCAGCCTTCGCTCTGGAACCCCCCAACCTTCCATCAGGAATGAAGAGTACATCAGCGGACGCATGAGACATCTCGAAGCCGCCAGCTACCCCATCGACGCTGGCGGGCAAGAGGCCGACAAGGCCGCCTTCCTGTGCATCGAGGACGTCACGGAACGGGTGGCGCTGGAAGACATGATGGTACAGTCGGAAAAGATGGTCTCGGTCGGTGCGCTTGCCGCAGGCATGGCCCATGAGATCAACAATCCGCTGGGAGCCATCCTTCAAGGCGTCCAGAACCTGCGGCGCAGGCTCACAGCCGACCTGCCCGCCAACGTCAACGCCACATCGGAAGTCGGACTCACCATGGAACAGCTAAGGGCCTATGTCGAGTCCCGGCAGATTCCCATGCTGCTGGACGGCATCAGGGAAGCCGGAGAACGCGCTGGGCGCATCGTAAGCCACATGCTGACGTTCAGCCGCCGCAGTCAGGGGTTGCACAGGCCCGCGCACCTCGGCCCCCTCATCGACAAGGCCCTTGAGCTGGTGGAGACGGATTACGACCTGCTCAAGGCCTACGACTTCAAACAGATAGAGGTCTTCCGCGACGAAGAACCCGACCTGCCCCCCTTCAACTGCTCTTCTTCGGAAATCGAGCAGGTCATCCTCAACCTGCTCAAGAATGCCGCCCATGCCGTCAGTGTGCGTACCGACGACGCACCTCCACGCATCCGCATCACCACCCGAAGCGAAGAGAACGGCATCCGCCTAGAAATCGCAGACAACGGGCCGGGCATGACAGCGGAACAGCGGCGGCGGGCATTCGAACCCTTTTTCACCACTCGTGAGGTCGGCATGGGAACGGGGCTTGGTCTTTCCATCTGCTATTTCATCATCACCACCAAGCACCGGGGCACCATCGCCATAGACGCCGCCCCTGAGGGCGGGGTGCAGTTCACCATACGTCTCCCCTTCTAGCTGGCGCCCCCGCTGTACCGTGCCCTTCGGCCGTGACATCACCGGACGCAGGGCACACCAGCCACGGCAGGACACGACGCCCCATCCGCCACCGACACGGTCTCACCCCTGCGCGTGCCCCGCGCCCTGCCCGGTACTCGCCCCCTCGTGGGCGTTCGGCCCCCCTCATCGAAATCCTCGACCAGAAGAGGGACTCCTCCCCCACGACCGGCCACAGCCATATGTTCGAAACCGCATTGTCACCCTGCCGTCACCCGTGAAACCCTGCGGGGGTATACATCTCGCGTGCCTTCTTTTCATGCATGCACACCGGGGGAGGTGGAATGCGTATCCGCGAAGCATTATTGGATGTCCTGAAAGGGCTGTTAAAGACGACACCACGCGAAGAACCTCTGGCCGACACGTCGGTGACAGAAGAAGGAAGGTCACGGACGCAGCGCCCCGGCACCATGAGGCAACCGTGGGAAGAATCGCCTCTTGAGATGTTACGGGCATATGACGCGCTGCATATCGTCGTGCTTCGCCTTGTCGACCACGCCCTGCTGCATGAACTCTACGGCAGTGAGCTTCTGTCGGGTGTCGAACGCAGCATCGCCGCAAGCATTGGTGAACATCTGCCACAATTGGGGCATCTCCCGGATGGCACGTTGCAACTCTTTCCCGCGGAAGGTGGCGAATTCGTGGCTGTCTGGCCCGCACAGCGCCAGCGCACGAGACGCCTCGCCGACATCGCCTACACGCTCAAGCACTCCGTCCGCCATGCCGTGAAAGACAGCCCGCTGCTGTGGTCGGGCCGCGACCTCCAGATAGACACGGGTTGCGCCGTCTTCCGCAAACGTCCGGACAGGCCGGTCGAAGATGACTTTCTGCGTTCGCTAGACGATGCGCGCATGATGGCCCACCGCAACATGGACCTCACCGACCTGCGCATGGCCCGTGACTTCAAGACGATACTTCAGGAGAACGCCTTGCGCACACTCTACCAGCCCATCGTCCACTTCCCCACGGGTCGCATCATGGCCTGGGAGGCTCTCACCCGTGGGCCTGCCGATTCGCCCCTGCATTCTCCGGCCATGCTCTTCGACGTGGCCGAGGAGATGGGTATGCTCTTCGCCCTTGAGCGCAATTGCCGCGAACATGCCATCGCCGATGCCGGGACACTGGCCGCAGGGCAGAAGCTCTTTCTCAACATCCACCCCCGCACGTTGTCCGACCCCGAGTTCACACCGGGCAGCACACTCCGTGCGTTACGTGACACGGGGCTGCGTCCCGAGGATGTCGTCTTCGAAATCACCGAACGACACGCCATCAAAGACCTGACCACGTTCTACAAGACGCTGGAGCATTATCGCGGGCAGGGATTCGGCATCGCCATCGACGACGCAGGCACAGGCTATTCCGGCCTCGCCAGCATCGCCGAACTCAAACCCGACTTCATCAAGATAGACATGTCGCTGGTGCGAGGCATCCATCGCGACCCCGTCCGTCAGGCTCTCATCGAGACGTTCATCGACTTTGCGGAGAAAATCGGCGCACGGGTCATCGCGGAGGGCATCGAGTGCAGAGAAGAGGCGAGCATCCTGCTGCGGATGGGGGCGCACTACGGGCAAGGGTACTACCTTGGGCGACCGTCGTACCCGAAGCACGAGGAGTACATCGACCTCAGCGGACTGCGCCCCGCGCTGGATATCGGAACATCGGGCATGGCGTGTTCCATGCCTGTGGGCGACCTTGCCGAGGAGGCACAGACCGTCGCGCCCGACGCCCTCGTCGACGACATCCGCAAGCGCTTCGAGGACGGACAGCAGCATAACGGACTTGCCGTGGTCGACGCCAACACCCACCCCATGGGTCTGGTGATGGACTACCACCTGAACCGCCAGCTTTCGGCGCAGTACGGAGTCGCTCTCTATTCCAGAAGGGCTGTCACGTGCGTCATGGACCCCGCACCGACCATCCTCGACGAGAGTACCCCTGCCGAAGAGGCCGCACGCATCGCCATGGCCCGCCCCCGGCTTCAGGCCTATGACGACCTTCTGGTCACACGCGAGGGAAGACTCACCGGTATCGTCCCCGTCCAGAAACTGCTGCACACCATCGCAGAGGTGCAGGTCGAACTTGCAAAGGGCACGAACCCCCTTTCGGGGCTTCCCGGCAACGTCGCCATCGAGAAGGAGATAGAGACGCGGCTCGCCTCGGCACGGCGTTTCGCACTCATCTACGCCGACCTCGACAACTTCAAGAGCTACAACGACACCTACGGATTCAAGAACGGGGACCGCATCATCCTGCTACTGGCGCGCATTCTCGCATGGGCCATACGGCGGCACGGGAGGAAGGGCGACCTTGTAGGGCACATCGGCGGCGACGACTTCGTGTGCATCACCACACCCGAACTCGCATCCCGGGTCTGCAAGGGCATAACCCGTTGTTTCGGCAGGCTCGTCCGCCACTGCTATTCTGCCGAAGACAGAGAGCGGGGCTGGATAATGGCGCGAGGGCGTGATGGCGTGGAACGGAACTTCCCCCTCGTTTCGGTCTCACTGGCTGTGCTCGACTGCGGTATGGAGAACAACCTTCTGGAAATCGGAGAACGGGCGGCCCATGTGAAACACCTGGCGAAAGCCATCACGGGCAACGCCTACGTCCTCGAGACCGGAAACGTAGGCGGAAACGGAGACTGCGTATGCCGCAGTGGTACGCAAAGTGCGTTTTGACGGTAGGATGCAAGGGCCGCGTACGGGATGCTGCGCAGACGAAACGCCGATTCCATGCGCCATGCCGGTCAGATGCCCTGAGTCACCCGACACCTGCGGTCCGTCCACACCGGCGTGAAGCGGGCACCCCCCGACAGTGGACACGGAAGGTGCGTCTTGCCCCTCCCCGAAGCAGTCGGACTGTCAGCCTGTGAGCGAATGTACCTGCCCACACTCATTTGTCAGGCATGGGCTTCGGGACCGACGCTGCCGACCGCGAAACGTATCAACTGCACCACATCGAGAATGAGCGAGATGCCGCCATCGGCATCGACCGTCGTCCCTGAAATCCATGCGACGTTGCGGCACAGATTCCCCACACCCTTGATGACCGCCTGTTGCAGCCCGACCACGGCATCCACGGCAAAACCGACTTCATGTCCTTCCTTACCCGCGACGATGACACGTTCGTAACCGGGTTGTTCGCCCGGCACACCGAGAAGAAGCCGCAGGCTGACGCACGGAATCAGGCGACCGCGGTATTCGATGCACTCCACGGTACGGACGGCCCCGTCCACGAAGCGTTCGAGGCAGGCTTCGACCATGGTCAGGGGCACGATGTACGAATCACCGCCCACAAGGACGCGCATGCCGTCGATGATGGCTAGCGTCAGCGGAAGCCTGATATGGCATGTGGTGCCTCGTCCCGGCGTCGTCTCCATATCCAGCGAACCTCGCAACGCGGCGATGGCGCTGTGGACGACATCCATGCCCACGCCACGACCGGATATCTCCGAGACGCCCGGTGCTGTCGTGAAGCCTGGAACATACAGCAGCGCAAGCAAGGTGGCGGTATCCGGTTCGGTCTCGGGCGGTATGAGCCCCATGGCGACGGCACGGAGTCGCACCTTCTCAAGGTCTACCCCGGCACCGTCGTCGGAAACATAGATATGCACCTCTCCACCGGAATGTGAGGCCCCGAGTCGCACCACGCCTTCTTCCGGTTTTCCGGTCGCCAGCCGCACCTCGGGAGGTTCGATGCCGTGGTCCATGGCGTTACGCAGAAGATGCAGCAACGGGTCGCGCAACTGGTCGATGAGTGTCTTGTCCAGTTCGGTATCTCCGCCCTCGGCCTCGAAGAGCACCTTCTTGCCCAGCTGCGCGGCAAGGTCACGGACAAGCCGTCTGAAGCTGTGGAACGTAGACCCCATGGGCACCATGCGCATGGACATGGCACTGTCACGCAACGAGCCAGCCAACCGTTCCAGCCCCTCTGCCACTTCACGCATGGCATCATCGGGAACGCCACGCACAAGCTGCGAGAGGCGCGATTGCAGGATGACCAGTTCGCCCACGAAGCCCACGAGCCTGTCGAGTTTGGCACTCTCGACCCGGATACTGGAGGATGACGCCTCGGCAGCCTGGGCGACCTCCGACGCCGCAGACTGGACATCCATGCAGTTGCAGATGTCCTCCCTCTCCATGGTGCGGGCAGCGGCCATCAGGGCCGAGGGGTCATTCACGCGCCCCCCCACGGCTGCGGAAAGCAAGGCCCGCACCGGAGGACAGTCACTGCGCTTGCCAAGGGACATGATCGACAGGTTCTCGCTATCCAGAAGCCACGCATAGTCTTGCCGCAAGACGTCAGCAGAGACCCGGCCGGTGAGTACGCCCTCCCAGCGCACGGGGAACGGCAGCTCGCCCACATGTTCCAGCCCGCCGTCGGCGAACACCGGAACGACCTCGAATGGCCCGTACCCGCGAAACGAATCGAGCAGGCGCAACGGGTCAAGCCCTCGCCACATCCAGTCGCCTGCTGGCGTAAGGCGTACCCAGAGGCAGACCTCGTCCTCGCCCGTCGCATCACCTGAGATGGTCATGTGTTCGGGAACACCAGTATCATGTGGCTTGGCGGCATGAACGGCCTGCCCATCGTCGACATCGGCTTCATCATGCTCAAAGGCTGCGATACGAAGCATGAGTGCATCCGAGGCCTCGCGCACCGCAACAGGCACATCGGCGGGGTCGCCTTCCAGCAGGGTCTGAAGATGGTCCTTCGCCTCGAGGCAGAGGCCGAGCAGTTCGGATGTCAGCGGAAGCCGCCCATGCCGTACCCTGTCAAAGACATCCTCAAGGGCATGGGCGACGCGCGCAGCTTCGGTATAGCCGAACATCGCCCCGCTTCCCTTGAGCGTGTGCATCGTCCGGAAGACACGGGCCACCAGTGCCCTGTCGTCCGGAGTCTGTTCCAGTTCGAGGAACAACGACTCCATGTCGATGAGCAACTCGCGTGCCTCATCCCCGAAGAGGCGCATCACGGCCGGGCGGTCTATCATGCCGTCATCTCCTGTCCAGCAGACTCGGCGTAGAGAGGGCCATGCCTGTTATCTCATCCATCGTGAGAAGGCGTTCGTGGTCGAGCACGAGCACGAAGCGGTTGTCGATGCGCACGATGCCCCGCAGATAGGGCTGCGGAACAGCCGCCCCCATGGACGGCGGAGGAAGCAGCTGGTCGGTGGCGACCTCCACCACGCCGCGAACGCTGTCGGCGAACACGCCCATGAGCTGCAACTCTCCCGCTCCGGGCAGGTCGAGAATGACGATGCGCGTGGCTGGCGTATGCGCGACACGCCCCATGCCGAGCTTGTGCCGGAGGTCGATCACCGGAACGGCATAGCCGCGCAGGTTGATGACCCCCAGAAAGTAGTCGGGCATCTGCGGAATGCGCGTGATATCTCCGGGGTCGAGCACCTCGCGCACGCAGAGGATGTCCATCGCCACCGTCTCGTCACCGAGGCGGAAGGCCAGCATGTGCAAGGCAGGGGATGCCGTATGCGGATCCATCATGCCACCTAGAACCTTTCGAAATCGCCGTCTTCATCGTCGGAGAGGTCGAGCCGCAACCGGGGGGTAGCCGGTGCCTTCGGCACGTCAACCTCGACCCGGGTCTGCCCCGGCTTCTTCTCCTGTCCGGCGATGAACGGTGCGGAACGGGGACGCGTCCCCCCTCCGGGGATACGGAAGAAGGCGACAGTCCGTTGCAGATGTCCGGCCTGCGCCGAAAGCTCTTCGGATGTTGAGGCGACCTCTTCCGATGCCGCGGCATTCTGCTGAATGACCTGATCCAGCATGTGCAAGGCGTCGTTGACCTGCTCGGCACCTTCACGCTGTTCGATGCTCGCGGCTGCGATCTCCTGCACGAGTTCCGCTGTGCGCGCGATGTCGGGAACAAGCTTGTGTAGCAGCGACCCGGCCCGTTCCGAAACGTCGAGGCTCGCGGCCGAAAGTCTGTTGATCTCCGCAGCGGCGGCCTGACTGCGTTCGGCCAGTTTGCGCACTTCGGCGGCGACAACCGCGAAGCCGCGGCCCTGTTCGCCGGCGCGGGCGGCCTCGATGGCCGCGTTGAGCGCCAGGAGGTCGGTCTGTCGCGCAATCTCCTCGATGATGGAGATACGGCTTGCGATATCGCGCATGGCGACCAGCGTCTCTTCGACGGCGAGCCCCGATTGACGTGCGTCCTCGGCCGCACGCAGGGCGATGGTCTCGGTGGTCTTGGCGTTCTCGGCATTCTGCGCGATGCGGGTGGCCATCTCCTCCATCGAAGCGGAGCACTGCTCGACAGAGGCCGCCTGCTCCGTCGCCCCCTGGGAAAGCGCTTCGGCGGTGGCGCTCAACTCTTCACTTCCGGCCGCCACGTTCTCTGCACCGAGTTGCACGTCTCGCACGACACAGCTGATGCGTTCGACCATGTCCATGAGCGAGCGAAGCAACTTGTCCTCTTCGCTACGTGGTGCGATGCGCCGCGTCAGGTCGCCAGACGCCATGGTGACGGCAAGTTCTGCGATGTTGCGTTCCACCGCGACCATCTCGGCAAGAGCACGCGTCAGGGTGTCACGAGGGCCGCGCGGTTCTGGCTGGGTCACCGCCTGCCCACGGGCGAGTTCCGTTGCGGCAGTCGCCACCTTGCGCTCGGCTTCGAGCATTCTGTTCATCGACGTGAGCAGTGTGCCAATCTCGTCACACGAGTCGACTTCAAGCACCACATCGACATTGCCCTCTGCCACGGATTCCGCAGCAGAGACCGCCCTGCCCAGCCCCTTCTTGATCATGCGAGTGGTCAGCACGGTGAACACGATACCGAACAACAGCGCCGTCAGACTTATGGCTAGGACAGTGGCTGCCGAGAAGCGCACCGACTCCTGCGTGTGCGCATCCTGACGTTCAAGCAGGATTCTTGCGCTGTCGGCCAGCACCGTTGCGCTGGCGACCATCTTCTCCATGAGGGCTCGACGCCGGGGCTCGAACTCCGTGAACGCCCCGACCATGGCCTCGTACTGGCGCACGCTGGAGACGGCAGAATCGAGGGCTGTACCGAACCGTGCCCGCAGTGCCGACTGCTGCAAGGGTTCTACACCCTTACGCACCTTGTCCAGATACTCGCGCACCCGCATCAGGTCATCGGGCTTGCCCCGCCACAGATAGTACAGGATATGGACACGGGAGAGCAGGAACAACTTCTGCATCTCCTGCACCCGGTCTGCCACGTCCGTGGCACTTGCGGCCATCGAGGCCTCGAACAGCGCATCGAACGCGTCCGTAACCTGACTGGCAGCGGCGATTGCCTGTTGCAACGTCTTGTCCTGCTCGACACCCACGCTTTGGAGTTCCCGGAACAGCAGCTGATATTCTGAACTCTTCTGCGCTATCGCCTGAAGGTCACTGCCTTCCTGTCCCCCCAGAGTGCCGCGAATCCGCTCCACAGAAGCGAGAATCCGCTTCACCTTGGCATCGACTTCACCGGCGCTCTCTTCATGCCCGTTGAGCAGATAGTAGAGGACGTCGATACGCGCCCGTTCGGAAGTCGTGACCATGTCACCAACCACGCGCGCGGTCTCCATCTCGCCGATGAGCTTGTGCTGTGTCCGCCAGCCCATGGTGGCGACTACGGCGCCCAGCAAAAGCAACGCGGTGAAGGCCATAAGCAACCGTGTTGCCAGCGAATAGTTTCTGAACATAGTACAACCTTTCTGTCAGTCCTGCGGAGATGATACCGAGGGCGTCATGATACGCCCGGTCTGCCACAGTCGCATGAAGTTTCCATTGCATCCGGATGCCTGTTCGGCATGGCGGCAAAAAATGCAGGGGGAGGTCCGTAATCCATGAAGGAAGACAAGACAGCCACAAGCCCCTGCGACACGAGGCACCCCCCTCCGTTCTGTTGTGGCTGGCGACCACGAGGGTTGGCGCGGAACGTCGCCCCGCACCTGCGCCATGTCAGTAACCGGACAGGGCAATAGTATGACGCACGATGACAAGCAAGAGGCAGGCCAAACCCCTGCACGATTTAATGGAACAGCCCCATGAGAAAACGAGAAACGTCCTCCGCCCCCTCCCGGCCCTAAGAGACCTACCGGAGGATGGGCAGGGGCGGGCACGTGGACGCTATCAGCGACGGGTGAGAAAGGAGTCCATGGAGAGAAGATGCTGGCACTCCTGTGGCAATCGACCGGGAACAACGCAACGCGTCACGTGATTCCGGGCGGCCTGGACACCTATGCTGTCATCGGGAAGGGCTTTTGCCATGACCCAGTGTCCACCCGCCATGAGGGCGGATTTCTGCTTCAGCGGCGTCGTTCCTCAACCCGGCTTGAAGTTGCAATGAAAAAACGCCCCCGGTGGGGGCGTCTGAAGCGACAAGGCGATGCGCGGTCAAATCTCGTAGGAAAGGTCTGACCGTTCCCGTTTGGTGTTGCGTCCGACCACATCAGCCAGCCCTGTGCGGGCGAGTGAACGACACGCGCGCTCGTCATGCGTCACCTCACCTGACATCAGGGCAGTGAGCGACGTTTCATCAAGAGCGGCTTCCAGAGCCTGAGAGGCCTTGATCCACGCACTACGGGTAAGGCAATCGGATTTCCGGGAACAGGCGTTGGGCTCACCGGTACAGCAGACTGTCAGCTGAATGCCCCCTTCCATCAGGCGTACGATGTCGCCGAGAGAAATGTCGTCCGGTTTTCGGGCAAGCGTATGCCCCCCTGCTGCCCCCCGGGTGCTACGTGTGAGCCCCCCACGCTTCAGGGTCTTGAGAATCTGTTCGATGAACTGAACAGTGACCCCTGTGCGTTCGGACAGGGATGTGGTGGTCATGGGTGCGCCTTCTCCGTGCATGGCGAGAGCAAGAAGAATACGCGCCGCGTAGCGAGTTTTGGCAGCAAGCTTCATGACAACGTTCCGATGAGTGTTGGCAACGGTGGCCTCCCCAAAGCCTGCAGACATTGTGCTTTTCAATTCCTCCCTTGTCAATAGGAATTAAAAAAATCAACGATTTCTTGAGCCCTTATTCACAAAAAGACGTTCTCTGCCTTCAGAACGCCACCTCTCTCCCCTGCATTTCCCTACGCCCTCAATCCCCGATGTCAGGCCGAGGCGTTGCACCTGTCGGGGGACGCCCACGGGTCTTTGACGTACACCGTCATGCCCTTCCCCCCCCCACGCAGGCATAGGCCACCTCACTCGCCCGGACAAGACAGGCTACTGCGTTTCTCGTTCAAAAAATCACAAACGCAACGTCCACGCGGACTTCTGGGCGACAGGCCGACACACGCAGCTCAAACACTCGAATTGATATCACAAACAAAACAGCTACTTGCAAGAACAGTCTGCACAGGTGCGTTTTGAAACACGCGGACGGTTCAGCTTGACACAAAATCCGGATTACTCTAATTCAGACCAACTCAATCTGATACAGATTAATTCGGATTGAAAAGCCATCATATGTCCCCGACATCGCAAGGAAGCGATTCGGGGCAGGCAGTAGGAGGCCTCCATGCGGATTTCCTCGACAGTCCACTATGCCTCTCGACTTCTCGTCAATCTCGCGCAGCACACGCCTGCCGCGGGCCCCGTGTCTGCCTCCGAGCTTGCAGACCGCACTGGCATCTCCGTGAAATTCATCGAAAAGATCATTCGCCAACTCCGTACGGCGGGGATGGTGCGTAGCGTACGAGGAGCAACGGGAGGGCATCTGCTTTCCATGCGCCCCGAGGACGTCACACTTGGAGATGTCCTGCGTGTGGTCGAAGGCGGTGTCCAGCCTCCCAACTGCTGCGTCGGCGACGACTGCGAAGACACCCCCTGCCGCTGCAAGACCGCATGGATATCCGCCGCCAAGGCTCTTGAAGCCACGCTCGACCAGTACACGCTGGCTGACATCATGAGCACCCAGCCCTCCGCGAACGAACGCTCGACCAAGCGGCCTGCCGCCCGGATGAGCAACCCCCAATACGACAGGACGACACCCGGAACACCATACGCGCATGGTCGCTCCTGCGCACACCAAAGCCAATAGTCAAGGAGACCTGGCATGAAGAAGCTGCTCATTCTCGGGGCCGGTGCCGGCGGCACCATGGTCGCGACAAAGATGAGAAAAAAGCTCGATGAACGCGAGTGGGAAATCACCGTCATCGACCGCGACCTCAAGCACCACTATCAGGCCGGTTGGCTGTTCATTCCGTTCGGCATCTACAGCCTCGACGACTGCATCAAGCCCAAGAAGGATTTCATGCCCCGCGGCGTGAAGTTCGTGCAGGACACCATCGTCAACGTCGACCCCGAAGCCAAGTTGGTCAAGACCGAAAACGGTTCCTACGACTACGACTGGCTTGTGGTGGGCACGGGTTGCCGCATCGCACCTGAAGAAGTGGACGGTCTTCTCGACGACTGGCGTGGCAACATCCACGACTTCTACTCTCCCGACGGCGCAGTGGCCCTTCGCAAGAAGATGCTGCACATGAAGGAAGGCCGCCTCGTCCACCACATCTGCGAGACCCCCATCAAGTGCCCGGTGGCCCCGCTCGAATTCGTGTACATGGCCGACTGGTACTTCACCAAGATGGGTGTGCGCCAGAACATCGAAATCGAACTGGTGACGCCCCTCACCGGCGCATTCACCAAGCCCGTTGCGGCGAAGATTCTCGGTGACCTGTGCGACTCGAAGAACATCAAGGTCACGCCCAACTTCGTGGTCGACAGCGTCGACCCGGGCAGCAAGACCATCAACTCCGTCACCGGCGACGAAGTACCCTACGACCTTCTGGTCTCCATTCCGCCGAACATGGGGCAGGAATTCCTCATCGAAAGCGACATAGCCGACCCCATGGGCTACATGGACACCGACAAGCAGACGCTCAAGTCCAAGAAGTACGAGAACATCTACGTCATCGGCGACACCACGAACGTGCCGACCTCCAAGGCCGGTTCAGTGGCCCACTATGAGGCCGACATCATCGCCGAGAACCTTCTCGCCGACATCGAAGGCACAGGGCACT
>Ga0302253_1000104_pt1 | contig 91094 bp, 66 predicted proteins | sample AAG_RA_Trp_MG_FD_193537 | JGI IMG/M metagenome (GOLD analysis project Ga0302253, IMG submission 193537) | Enriched activated sludge microbial communities from anaerobic digester in WTTP, New Holstein, Wisconsin, United States - AAG_RA_Trp | ecosystem: Engineered > Bioreactor > Anaerobic >... | reverse complement strand
ACCGAGTGGCGGTTTTGAATTAACCCATACGGGCATTGAATTTTCTCCACCCATGGCTTCGTACATATCCCAAAAGGCACAGCCGGCTTTAAACGCTGCTTTGCGTTGCTGGTCTCTTATTTTCATAATTTCTGGATAAGAAACATAACCGCTGTCGGTATGCATGGACATATCGGAAACACCTATAACAAGAATGCTCATGGTTGGTTTTATCTGTTTTAAAAAACGCAATTGTCTGTATAACCATTGCTCGTAATCATCGGTATGCGTATGAATATAAGGAATAACATTTACACCAAACTCATAAATAAGCAAGCGAACATTCATTTGTTTATAAATATTCGCCAGTTCAGAGGCTTGTAATAAAGTGAATTCGGTGCCTGAACTTCCACGCAATGGAATATTGTCAACCATGATGCCCGTTTCGGTTTCAAAACTGATACCGTATATGTCGGGACTGTCTTTGCCAATAAAGTCCAACGTTAGCGAGTTTAAATTTGCAGGAACAGTAAACGTGGCTGTTTCTAAAGTAGAAGTAGAGGGCAGTGATTTCATACATAAAAATTTTTCACCACTATATAGTTGCAGCAATACGGGTTTACTTAAATTACCGTACAGTAAGCGAACTTTAGAAAACGAAAAATTGGATGAAGCCGCATTTTTATTGGGTTTGAATGTAAGACTTGCTTCATAAACTGTTGAATCGTTTTGTGTGGAATCGGTTTTAATTGGTGTAAAACGTATATACTGCAACATGGGTCCATAAAAGCGTTTTTTTTGTTTAACCGTATTTCCGAATAATGTATAGCGAAACCAATTACCCTGTGATTCTACATCAATACCTTGAACAATATTATTAACCTTAATGGGACAAATAAATCCCACACCCTTACCGCCCCATATACTTTGAAAATGAGAACGTAAATAACCTGTTATTCTGTCTCCCTCAATTTGGCTGTCGCCGTAATGCAACACATGGATAACCTGCGTATCGCCAAGGGCACTAAAAAAAGCATCAAGTGCCGAATAGGTACAATCAGGAAACGCAATGGGAACATTTACAGGCAATATCGTATCTTTTAAAATGGAAACAATTTTGCTTGAAGCATATTCCTTAACAAGATGTTGCACAATGGCAACCGCTTTTTTGTTTTGCAACGATGGTGTTTTTTGGAATGAAAAATTTATGGTCGGTACTTTTATATCAAATGCCTGCGTATGGATAGAATGAGAAATGGGAAGAAAAGAAATGACAGCAAAGACAATAAAAATAATAAGTAAAACAAGAAGAGAATGTATGGGTTTAAACATCTTTTAATGTTTTGGAATAATTAGCAACTGACCAATTTTTATAACGGTATTCTTATTAATATTATTAGCCTTGCACAATTCATTTATAGAAACATTATATTGCTGTGCAATAGAAAAAAGAGTGTCCCCTCTTTTCACGGTGTAGTTGGACGAATTTATTGCCCTCGTTTTTACAGTGGTATCTGGCATGGATATGTTTGTTTTTGCCGTAGTATCGGTGAGTTGTTTTGGAGGTTCCGGTTTCTTTTTCATTACAAAAATCACGATGTTTCGTCCTGCCTTAATGGTTTTTTTACCATAAATATTGTTCCATGCTCTTAAATCGGACACTGTTACATGATATTTTCGGGCAATAGATTGTAATGTTTCGCCACTGCGTACTTTATGGTAAACAGCCACTTCTTCGTAATCGTTATATTTTGAACCCATAGCAGCATATAAACTTGGACGAATACTTTTAAACAAAAGTGTGTCCTTGTAACGATAAATGGAATCGCTCAGTGTAATAAAACTGGATATGTTTTCTGATGGCAAGTATAGGGGCATGGGAAAATCGGACGATGCCGGTATAATGTCTTTTTTATAGGAAGGGTTTATCAGTTCGAGCATTTCGAGAGGAATACGCAGAACTTCAGCAACCTGACGCAAGTGCAACATTTTGTTGACATAAATAGTATCTACATGCAAAGGCAAATATGTTTGACGTGGAGTAATATTTAATTCCTTATAATAATGAAAGGTATAGGCTGCACCAATAAAGGCTGGCACGTAGCCACGCGTTTCTCGTGGTAAATAACGATACATTCCCCAATACGTTGTTTTTCCTGAACGTTTAATTGCCTTAACAATATTTCCAGGTCCACAATTATAGGCAGCAATGGCTAAATGCCAATCCTGAAAAACATTGTATAAATCACGTAAATACCGTGCTGCAGCATCCGACGATTTTATAGGGTCCATTCGTTCATCTATAAACGAAGTCGTTTTAAGTCCATACAGTTTTGCCGTTGGTAAAATGAATTGCCATAATCCTACGGCTCGTGCTCTGCTGTATGCACGAGGGTTTAATGCCGATTCTATTACAGGCAAATATTTAAGTTCAAGCGGTAAACCATACCGGTCCAGCGCTTCTTCAAAATATGGAAAATAATATTGGCTGTTCCCCAGCATATACGAAACAAGATTTCGTCTTTTGCGTGCATAAAAATCGATATATTGATGAGTAATATGGTTAAAGGTCATTTCAATATAGGAATTCATACGGTTTAACTGAGTAATCAGCACATCATCCGGGAAAAAAGGGGCAGTAGTAGTATCATTGGCAAATAAATCTTTTTCAAGTTCTTTGTTAAAAGGAACATTTTGATTGTACCACAGATAAAGTAAACTGTCGGTATAGGATTCAAATTCTTTAAAATCAGATTCTCCAATATTTTCTATGGTGTCGTTTTGTGCCCAACTAAACACAGGTAACAATATCAACAATATCCATATCTTTCTAATTCTCATCGCCATAATTTTTGGCTGTAAGTTTAATTATTTTTCTAACGTTAAACAAATTTTCAATCCAGTTGAAACCGCTGAGCGTTGTGCAAGCATAAACAGCGTAGGTTGTACCTTCATGCTCAGGTTATCGCTCACGTCAAAATCTATCAAATATGCATCTACAGTGGCATCAATAATGTTGAGCACATAAATACCTGCTGTTAAAATCAAACACAAATCTCTGTTTTTGCGGTAATGTTCCTTTTCGGCTTGAAGCCCTGTAAGAGTAAAGGACGTATTATACATGTAGTAATATCCGTTTGGGTCTGTGCTATAAAGTTCTTTATAGGCATTTTTAAAATTTTTATAGTATGAATTATTTTGAATGCTCATATATATCAATGTTCCCGATGCAACATATATGATAGGTATTTTCCAGTATTTCTTATTGTAAGCCTGTCCCAAGCCTGGAAGTACTGCCGACATGGCTGTTGCCAATTTAGGCGAATGCTTAGGCTTCAAACTGTCTGCCTTTTCTTGTGATATACCATCCAATACACATAGAAAGCAGAAGAAAAATAGGATTATCTTATGAGCAAAATGCATATACATGCCTCTCTTCAATAAAAACACAAAGGTATGAATTTTACACGAATAATTCATCTCGTTAAAAAAACTCATTGAGGAATTTGATGAGATTTTCTTTGCGTTTTGCGTTTGCGAACTTAGCGGTTATATAAAAACATTATCTTTAAGTACTTTTTTTACATTATTTTTTTACTTTTACAACAAATTTTGAAAGTGAAAAAATATTTTCTTTTTATAGGTTTTATCTTGTTAGCAAGTCGGTATCAAATGTAGATGGGGAAACACGAACAAACAGATGATATTACCATTTTGGGGCTCAAATTTTAATTCATTGGTACTAAAAAAAACACTACCTTTGCAAGTTAATATAAGGGATGACTAAGAACGAATATAGTATATTATCAACCATTAATTCTCCCGCTGACATTAAAAAATTAAGCCAACAAGATTTATTGACGTTGGCAAAAGATGTTCGCAAATATATCATTGATGTTATTTCAAGTCATCCCGGACATTTAGGTGCCAGCCTAGGTGTAGTAGAGTTAACCATTGCATTGCATTATGTTTTTAATACACCCTATGACCGCATTATTTGGGATGTAGGGCATCAATCTTATGCGCATAAAATATTGACGGGACGACGTGACAATTTTGATACGCTTCGTAAAAAGGGCGGCATTAGTGGTTTTCCAACACCCAAAGAAAGCGAATACGATGCGTTTGGCGTAGGACACTCATCTACTTCGGTATCGGCAGCCTTGGGTATGGCTATCGCCGATAAACTTCAACATGTTACTGACAGAAACATTATTGCCGTTATAGGTGATGGTAGCATGACGGCAGGTATGGCATTTGAAGCTATTAACAATGCCGGCGTTTCCAAAGCCAATATTATTGTTGTATTAAACGACAACAAGATGTCGATTAATCCAAATGTGGGCGCTATCAGTGAATACCTGCTTGATATAGCGACTTCCAAAACATACAATAAGGTGAAGGATGAAGTATGGCGTTTTTTGGACCGTATGGAAATAGCACAAAAAGCAGTACAGAAAGTAGATAATGCCATAAAAAGTATGGTACTTCATCACAGCAATTTATTCGAAGCATTGGGTTTTAGATATTTTGGACCAACCGATGGGCACGATTTGCTTTATTTGACCAAAGTACTTGAAGATTTAAAAAAATTTCCTGGTCCAAAGTTGTTGCACATTATTACACAAAAAGGAAAGGGATTTAAACAGGCAGAACTCGACCAGATTACGTTTCATGCACCCGGAAAATTTGACCGAGAAACAGGAGAAATTATCATTGAAAAAAAAGAAAATGAAACATATCCATTGTATCAAGATGTATTTGGATATACTTTAACCGAACTGGCACAAAGCAATGATAAAATTGTCGGTATAACTCCAGCCATGCTAACGGGCTGTTCGATGAATATTTTTAAACAACATTTTCCCGAACGAACGTTTGATGTGGGAATAGCCGAACAACATGCCGTTACTTTTTCTGCTGGCTTAGCAAAAGCCGGTATGAAGCCTTTTTGTAATATTTATTCTTCATTCATGCAACGTGCCTACGACCAAACAATTCACGATGTTGCCATTCAAAATCTACCTGTGGTTTTCTGTCTTGACCGCAGCGGATTGGTGGGTGAAGATGGCATTACTCATCAAGGGATTTATGATTTGGCATATTTACGATGTATTCCCAATCTTATTATCTCAGCACCTAAAGATGAAATTGAACTTCGAAATTTGATGTTTACGGCGGCAAATTTCCCATCTCCGTTTGTCATTCGCTATCCACGCGGAAAAGGTATTCATTCACGCTGGCAACTACCTTTTGAAACTATTTCGGTTGGAAAGGGAGAAAAAATTTTAGACGGAAAGGATGTCGCTGTGTTAGCCATTGGATTGCCTGTAAACTTTGCATTAAAGGCTGCAACAATACTTCACGATAAAGGAATCAACATTGGTCTTTACAATATGCGATTTGTCAAACCATTGGACAATGAATTATTGCATGAAGCCTGTCAACATTATCAGTATTTAATTACGGTTGAAGATGGGGTATTGGCAGGTGGTTTTGGCAGTGCCGTCCTGGAATTTATGCAAAATCATCATTATTTTAATCCTGTTGTACGATTAGGTATTCCTGATAAGTTTATTGAACATGCATCACAATCGGAACAATATGAAGAATGCAACATCGATGCGAATACTATTGCTAACACCGTTGAAAAATTGATTTCATCCAATACCAAATAGTAATAACAAATTTTGATTTCTGGTTTTGGTACAAAAAAAATGATTTGGTGAAACGTTTAAACATAAATGTTAGTAGGTTTTTAAAAACATCTGATACCAGACCGCTAACAAAAGAATGAAATGAATTTTGTCCCGTCAAAAACTCTTGTTAGAGTTTGACGGGATGCCGACAGACTAACCGTTTAACCCCGACTTAGATAAAGTTATATTTTTAGAGCAAAGAGAATAAAAATATTACCTTATCTTTGTCGCCTATGTAATTCATGAAACTAAGTTTTATGAATTATTCGGGTTTAAAACAAAAGCGAAGCGAATTGTTTTAATGAACTGGTTAGCAATTCGGTATAAAATTTTCCTATTTTTTTTTATCCTGAGGAATAAAAAGATTCATTTTACAAAGTGAAATGCTGTCAAAATACAAGTTAAGACTGCCTTTTTTAAACGAAACCTGTTCCAATTTTACATGGCAACGTTGTTCATGAATATAAAGGCTTACCAATCCTTGTTTTGCTTCGATAAGATTTTCTTCCTCTTCATATAAGGTAATTAATTCTTCTGGCGATGGAATGGTGAGATTATCTTCTATAAAAAATATCTTTAATAGTTGATTGGAAGGTTCAATAGAGGTCGTATAAAAACTTTCTCGCTGCAGATAAGGTAAAAATATTTTACCATAAACATATTGACCAATGCCAACCTGTTTAAATATATAAAGTGTATCGTTTTGATAAAAGGCTTTTTCATTATAAGCAGCAGGAGCGGTTTCGCACGATTGAATTAAATTATTTGCCTGTTCGTGTATCAGTTTCTCGTGAATAGCAACGAGTGAACGTTGAGAGGCAGTATCTATTACGCCCGCAGTCGTTATGGTTTTGACAGGGGAGTGTTTAAATTTCTTTCTGTTTTTGAATGCCGTATGCAAGGCATAAAGATTAACTCCAATGCCAAAGTTGGGCAAAATATACCAGTCTTTGTTATAACAGGGATGCGTACTTTTATTAAAAATCAACATGCCAGGGTCTATGGAAACTCCCAGTTCGACATTAAACAATTCTTCCCGTATCTCCAGTCCTAAAAGAAAGGCTGTACCATATACGGTTGAATGATAAGAATCAGTGCCGATATCGGGATGATAATAATTATTAAGCCATCCGGTGTATATGCCACTGTATAATTGCCAACTTCCCTGTTTGCGAAAGTAATAATATCGTAAACATGCACCCGTATTATATGATGCATCCACATCATGGTCGTAAATATATTGTGACCCCTGATATCCGCCATCCAGGGCTATACTGAAATGATTCCTTCGATATTCAACATTAACGCCCCAACCCCCGTAAACAATACCCTGCCCAATTTTTACATTAACATAACGGTTATATAAAAATTGAGCCTCGCTCTTCGTTATCATTCCGAAAAACAATACTATAAAAATTTGTATTATCTTTTTTTTCATGCAGGCAATAAATAATGTTTGACAGGAATATCTATTCTTAAAGAAATACCTTTACTTAAACGTTCAAAAATAATACTTCCACCCAAACTTTTTATGCGAATATTCATTAAAAATAAGCCTTGCTGAGTTGCATTTTCTTTTGGTACAAGAATGGCTTCATAATCAAAACCTTTGCCATCATCACGATAAGAAATTGTAAAATAATTTTCTTTTTCTGTAATATGAATAACAACTTGTTGAGCATCGGCATGTTTTAAACTGTTATGTACAAGTTCGGTAACCGTTCGGTAAGCAATGTTTTCCAATACCGGGTTAAAACGTTCATGTAAAAGCAAAATAGTAAATTTTAATTCCGGTTTCTCTAATTTGGAAAAACGTTCCTGAAGTTTTAAAAAGGCTTTTTCCAAGCCGTATTCTGATAAAACATTGCTGGAAGATATATTGGACAACTGACGAATACACTGAATGGAATCTTCAATCAACATTCGCGATTCGTTGATTAATTCATTTTTTTCCGACATTGTTTTGGTAGGATGTACAGCCATTTCCAAATATCTGTTTGCTGTTGTGAGTGTAGGTGCAACAACATCGTGCAAATGTTCGGAAATTCTTGTACGTTCTTTTTCTTCGGTAACAGTAGCAATAGTTAAAAATTCACGTTGAAGTTGTTTATAATTGGTTATATCTCTCATAGTGATGACTGCATAATGCTGTTCATCGCTCTTAATTATTTTAGCATTGATTTGGCAGGTTCTATAAATGTTTTTTGCCTTATGGCATATATCTATTTCAAAATCGGTAATGTATTTTTCTTTAACAAGTTTGTGAAAGGCTATTTTTAAAAGATGACGATTCGTTTCTAAATTGAAAATGGTTTTTCCTATTATTTTCTCCGGTGAAATCTGTAAAAGTGATTCTATGGCAGGGCTTATTTCAATAATACGAAAGCGAGAATCAAGTATAGCAAAAACATCTTGCATGTTTTCAAAAATCAAGCGAAACTTTTTTTCGTTTTGAGCAATAATTTGTTGCTGAAGTTCAATTTGCATCTGATAGTTGAAGTTTATAATCGTCTTTTCTATCGAAGGTTTCAGATTGGCAAGAAAATTTGAATCCTTTATGAGGTAATCGCTAACACCCAACCTCAGAAAATTAATTGCCACTTCTTCACTTCCTTCACCCGTAATCACTATAAATGGAATATTTTTTTTAGTTTGATGTACTCGTTTTACAAGTTCTATTCCGTTGATGTCGGGAAGTTCAAAGTCGATAATGACTAACAGCGAATCGGTGCTCTTCAAAATATAGGGCAGTGCATTATTTCCATTGATAAAATTTTCAACAAGAAACCCCATGCTGTCAATTTTTTGTTTCAGCAATTCGCTTAATGCAAAATCATCTTCTATAATAACAATGGTTTCTATATTTTTTTGATTATTTTTAGCCATGATTTATTCTTTTTCTTTCCAAATATAAACTTTATCGTTTCGGCGTACTACTGTATTTACAGGAAAACTAATCAAGGATTTTTTTTCGGCACGTATTACCTTTTTATCCTCTATTCTTATTTCCGAGACCATATTTTCAACAACACCCGTTGTAGGTCCAATGATGAGTATGGATTGACCTACTGAAAGTTCACACGCTTCCATCCACATTTCGGCGATACCTGTTTTTTTGAAATAGTTGGTTATCTTGCCTGCATATATTTTCTGTTTGGTCGCATTGCTTCCATAAGTTGAACTCCACTCACCCAATTTGGCACCCATATAATAGCCTTCCCAAAAGCCACGATTATACACCTGTTTTAGACGATGTATCCACTCGCTAATTTTCTCTTCATTGTACGTGTGATTCTGACAGGCATCTACTGCTTCGTGATAGCATTGTGTAACTGTTTTAACGTATTCTGGAGAACGTGCCCTGCCTTCAATCTTTAAAACACTCACTCCTGCGTTCAAAATTGGAGCAAGAATATGAATAGTGCATAAATCTTTGGGCGACATGATATATTCGTTTTCAATATCAAGTTGATGACCTGTTTCTTTATCGGCAACCGTGTATGAGCGACGACAATTCTGAAGGCAACTACCTCTGTTGGCGGAATGATTGTTTTCGTGCAAACTCAAATAGCATTTCCCACTTATAGACATGCAAAGAGCACCATGAACAAAAAGTTCTATGCGTACTGGTTTGCCATTGGGTCCGCAAATTTGCTGTTCCGTTATTTGTTGACAAATCCGGAATGTCTGTTCTAGTGTCAATTCCCTTGCAAGAACCATAACATCACAATAAGTTGAAAAAAAACGTACGGCTTCAAGGTTACTGATATTGAGTTGCGTTGATGCATGCACTTCCATTGAAATACTTCGTGCATAGTCCAAAACCGCTATGTCCGTAACAATAATAGCATCTATACCTACCTCTTTAGCCGTATTGACTAATTGTTTCATTTCTTCGATTTCATTATCATAAATAACGGTGTTTACTGTCAAATATGCCCTGACATGATGCTGACGACAAAGCGAGACAATTTGTTTTAAATCATCCATAGTAAAATTCAGGGTGGACGCAGCACGCATGTTCAATTTCCCCACACCAAAATATACCGATTGTGCTCCTCCCTGAATGGCAGCCATAAGCGTTTCATAAGAACCAACAGGAGACATGATTTCTATGGGCTGTATAGCGGTCATAAGAATTTTCTAATTTGACTTATAATTTCATCTGCATGTTGAAGGTTCATACATTGGAAATGTTTTTTTGGACAGCGTTCATATCCTAATTTGCTGCATGGACGACAAGATAGATTTTTTACTTCGTGAATGGAATAGTTTGCTGCATCGGTATAGGGATACATGCCAAATTCAGGAATAGTATTCCCCCATACAGACACAATTTTTTTATGAAATGCTGCAGCAACATGCATCATGCCTGTATCAGGAGTTAATATAACGGTTGCCTTTTTTATTAAGGATGCCGATTGCATAATGGAATATTTGCCACACGCATTAAACAGGTCATCCCTGTTACTTTTACCTATGACCGATTCGGCCATGGCATAATCATTTTTATCACCTATAAATAGAACAGGCACCTTTATTTCTGCTATTATTTTGGATAATAATGTTTCTGGAATTTGTTTCGTATTATGCCTGGCACCTGTTACCACTGCCATAAAGCCATGCGCTAAAAACGACGGTAATGTATTCAGTTCTATTTCATCTGAGGGTGATAGGTACAATTCCAAGCCTTTTCCGTCATTGTGTACATCAAAAAGTTTAACGGTCTCAAAATAACGTTCTACAATATGAATCGAAGGCAATTTGTTAATTTTAAAATGAACCATCCATGCTTTCTGGATATTCAATTTAGGAAATGCAAATGCCAGCAGATGTGTTTTGTGCTTAATAATCGATGTCCGTAAATTGTGATGCAAGTCAATAATATAATCATAATGATTTGCCTTAATCTCTTGAATAGTATCGTTCAATTTAGTTTGAAGCAATAATAATGAATCTATATATGGATTATTCTGAAGCAAGGGTGCATACGCTGGTTTTGTCAAATAATGAACTTCAGAATCTTCCACCTGTTCTTTTAAACAACGAACAACAGGAGTAGTTAATACTATATCGCCTATGGAACTAAATCGAATGATTAAAAATTTTACCACACTCCTTTTATTAATTTTGATACAAATGTAAGAACAAATGTGGAAATCTCGTCAAACACAAAAAAGAGTTTGACGAGATGCCGACAGATTAACCGTTTTAAAACAAAAGCGAAGCGAATGGTTTTAATGAACTTGATAGCAAGTTGGTATTATCAAATTATATTAGGTATAAACCGAATTGAAATGCTTTACCAATTAAACATTTTTGAATGCATATCGGTATAAATTATTTTTTTGTTAGCGGTTTGGTATAAAAAGTTTTTTGTCAACTTATATTTGCTTTTTATCAAACAGAGTATTACCTTTGTCAAAAAAGGGATTATACAGGAAACTAAAAAAGTAAATATACGTTTAATTGAAAAAAAAAGGTTATGAAACGAATATTAACGACATTGAATTTAATTGGACTTGTATCAATAAATAGAAAAAATGAAATTTTAGATATAACTTATTAAAAAAATAAAATGAAAAATATTTTACAAATATTGAGGAAAAGTATTTTTCTTGTTACTCTCTGTATTATTCAATTAGTTGTTTTATTCAGCATCAATGCACAGGCGCAATGTACTTATGGAACTAAGATGCCTGCTGCTACACAAACACCTCCAAGCGATGGAACTTTATATGGACCAATAGCTTCAGCAACAGCCAGGTTCTTTCAGGCTACGGTTGTTCCGGGGGTAGAATACATAGTATATGATACTTATGCTGATTTTCTGACCGTTTGGGGAACCTCTAACGGAACCGGTTTATTGGGAACAGAAACTCAATATGTTTTTTTTACGCCCACAGGTAATTCAGTCTGGATTGATTTTGCTTATACAAGTGCTTGCCCTAGTGATAATTATACTTTAGATGCTTATATCGCAGCTGCCCCCCAACCAACAGGAATACCTTCAGGCGTTGTTTGTATCGGACAAACAATTACTATCACAGGGACAGCTCTTGCAGGCTCCGGAGGGGCAAACTATATTGGTTTTACAGGGGGTGCCACTGCAACAGCATTTAACGTTACAGCAACTTCACTGGATGTTGTAATACCAGCAGGAGCTCAATCTGGTCCTATAACGGTTCAAAACGATCTTGTAATATCAACTACAGCGTCATCACTAGATATAAGAACCGCAACCGGAGTAACTTCTTCTCCAACCGCTGGAGGTATTGGAGACAATATTGTTATTAGCGGATATAATCTGTTAGGAGCAACTAATGTTCGGGTCAATGGAACACTGGCTACAAATGTAGTTATTGTTAGCAGTACAAAGATCACTTGTACAGTTGCACCGGGAACTGTCGGTAGTGGAAATGTAACTTTTACAGATGGCTGCGGAAATGCCGTAACAGCAAGTGCATTTACTGTGGTTGCACTTACCAACTATTATTCCAAAGCTGCAGGTTATCTGAATTTATTGGCAACATGGGGAATTAATCTGGATGGTTCTGGTGCTGCGCCTGCGAATTTCACAACACAGGGCCAGCGGTTTAATATTCGAAACAGAACTACGGCCACAATCGGAGCTGCATGGACAGTCAGTGGTGCGGGAGCGGGAGTAAATGTCGGGGATGGCACCAACCCTTGTAATTTTACTGTTCCATCAAATTTTACTTTCTCTGGGAATGTTATTAATATTAATAGTAATGCAACGCTTACTTTAAACAGGAACCCACTACCCACTTTAACTTTCTGCACATGTGCACCAACAAGCACTGTTGTAATTGGTGTAACTAATGCATCCATAACCGTTCCTGGTATTACTTACGGGAACCTTACCATTTCTGCTGCCGCTCCCACCAGAATATTCACCTTCGGAGGTAACAGTACCATTGCAGGGACATTAACCGTTTCGACCACAGGAACTGTCAGACTGAATAATGCATCTACACCGAAAATCTTTTATATCAACAATTTTGTAATGTCAAATGGCACTCTGGACGGAGGGTCAGTAGATCCATCAAGCGGGAATTACTCTTCAATAACCTATTTCACTGGAAACTTCAGCAAGACTGCAGGGACCATAACGAATTCTTCTCCATCGAGCATAAACAATTTTCTTTTCAGCGGGGGAGGTTCACAAACTTTTTCAAATACAGGAACGTACCTTTATAACGTAACGCAAATAATTAACAACACTACACTTATCCTGAATTCAACCTATACACAGGACGGAATTACAGGAACAGCCTTTTACGTCGAAAACGGTAGTACGCTGGAATGTGGAACGAACCAACTGACCACCAGCGCAAGTCCTGTGACCTTCGATATCGAAGGGACCCTGAAAACGGCCAATACTGCCGGACTGAACGGCACCGCACTGACTACCCTCAGTTCGACAAACTCACCTACTATAAAGTTAAGCAGTTCTTCTACTATTGAATATAATTCAAGTTCTCCCCAAACAGTTACAGGAAGGTCGGATTATGCAAACTTGATAATAAGTAATGGTTCCACAAAAACTGCAAATAATCCCTTAACTGTCTCAGGTGTATTAACTCTTAATGGAGGAAATCTTGTTACTACATCTACCAATCTTCTTACCATGGCAGCAGGTTCTTCTGTTTCACCTGAGGGTGGTTCTGCCACAAGTTTTGTGGATGGTCCCATAGCAAAAGTCGGAAATACCGCTTTTATTTTCCCAACAGGTAATGGAACAACATGGGCACGTATCGCCATTGGAACACCATCTGCATCAGAAACATTTACTGCTCAATATTTTCATTCAGGGTATGGAGATTATACCGTTACTCAAATTCCTAATACCATTGACCATGTGAGCAAGTTGGAATACTGGACATTAAGCAGGGCTGGTACTGCCAATGCTACCGTACAGTTATTTTCTGAAAATGCTTCAACAAGTTATATTACCAGTTGTTCAGATTTGAGAATTGCACATTGGAATGGTTCGGCATGGGAAAATAACAATGATGAAGTTACAACAATATTTGGTACTTGCCCAAGCCCTCTTACAACTGAAAGTGGTAGTATTAAAACAAATACCAATGTTACTTCCTTTAGTCCTTTTACATTTGGGTCTAAGATAGGAACCAATCCTCTTCCTGTGGAATTTTACTCTTTTAACGGTACATGTAGTGGGAATAAAAACATCATTACTTGGCAAACTGCCAGCGAAAGCAATAACTATGGATTTTATGTTCAAAAAAGCAACGATGCTTCCTATTGGGAAAATGTCAGTTTTGTCAATGGACATGGAAACAGCAATACACTGCTGACTTATCAAACAGAAGATGGTCAACCTTTTGAACCTACTACATATTATCGCTTATTACAAGTGGATAATAATGGAGAATCAAAATACTCTACCATCATTTCGGTTCAATGTCCGTCACAAACAGCAGATGAAAGTATTACGCCTTTTTATTCGGATGAAAATCGTATTTCATTCGCAATAAAGGGACAGACAGGTATTACCTATCACATTTATCTGACCAATTATTTGGGACAAGTACTCTATGAAAAAAATATATTGCTCGAACAAACCAATCAAACCATTATAATAGAAAAGCCTTTATCATCGGGAATATATTATATTACACTTATTAGCAATAAAAGTGTTATTTCAAAACCTATGATGATACAAAAAAATTAAACCACTTCTAACAATAAATCTTTACTTTATTGACATGATAAAAAAAAGAGGCGAGCAAAAATTGAGCGCTCGGCGAAGTTTTGCGTGTAGGCAAGTGTAGTAGCTAACTCGTCGGACTTAAAAGTTAGTTTTCAAACTAAGCAAAAAATAGCGTATAGTTGTGCAAACCAAAAATGATGACAACAGGTTATGCCATTTTTTTGAAATAATAAATTACGACGAAGTCTGCCTGTACTCATCACGTGTGGTTAAAAATATAGAGAAAGTCCGGCAGTCCATGGATATAAACTGGGACCTTTGTCTTTTTTAAACAGAGAGGATAACTGACATTCACCAAATACACCTATATTATTATATCCTACTCTTAACTGTGCCGAATATGCCAATGGTGAAAGAAAATAATTTCTAAATTCCTTATTTGTTTTTTTATCACCGTTTATTTCATAAACTTGCTTTATATGCGAACCTATTCGCAAAGCACCTACCACACCCGCATTTATAAATACCCTATCTCTGTGATGGTTAACAGGAATATGAAATTCAATCAATAACGGCAATTTAAGATAATCTATCGCAAGTTTGTTTTTACGATATTTGTACAGAGTATCCATGGTATAAGTAAGTGCCGTTGAATCACTGATAAGATGGATATTCTTATCAAAAAAGTAGTTGTTAAATGATACTCCCAAGCCCGATACAATTCCTATGTATTTTTTATAAATACTGATGTTCCACTCTAAAAAATTCAGATTTATATTTATTGATTTTGCCTGATTCAGTTCTAAATAACTTTGGCTTGTAGGCAATGAAAACGAATAGTCAGAAGTTATATATCCATTTAATCCTATATCTATCCCTGCCCAACGTCCCTTGAAACGATTGCTCTGATGAGGATGAATATTTTTTTCTACCGTATCATTTACCATTATTTTGTGGATAGAAGTATCTTGTTTATCAGAAATAATAAGAATTTTATTTTTCCCAAATGAAATGGTAGCGGTATCTTGTTGAGCATATATTCCAGATGCTGTTGCCATTAAAACGAAAAGTACCAATAATTTTTTCATAACATCTTTGTTTTTATTCTTAAAAATAGGACGAATACACTGAAAAAAGGTTACATTATTTTTGCGAAAATGTTCTGCTAAAAGAAAAATTACCTATCCGAACATAGTGCTTAATTTGTTTCGTATCGGTGTACTCGTTTTCTTTTATTTGAATATTTGATCCTGTTATTTCATTAATTTTTTTTGAGCCGTTTTCCAATACATTCCATAAACTTCCGCTTTCATGATGAGGAAGATATACCTGTTTTTCGTTTTCCACTTCCTGTACCATATCGTGAAAATAATGAAACCGATTTTGAGCAAAAAGACGCTCTAAACTTTTATTCAATATGCTATCGCTGGGTACTGATTTTTTTTCTACACTTAATGGTTGCTCTATGGGTATAGAAGATGGTTCGTTTTGACGTATCGTATCGTTAACTATTATTTTCTGTTGTACCAGCAGTTCTTCAACTTTTTCAGATTCCGACAATGTTGATTTTTGTTCTTTATATGTGCTTTGTACATAGTGCTTTACTGTTTTTTGGTGAAAATGTTTTGTTTTTGTGGATGAAAATGAAGTTACATTTTTATTATGCAGCATGTATTTATTAGTTGAAATGGCAACCAGTTTTTTCCCAGTATGTTCTTTTAAATTTGTAATCCTATTAATATATAAAGTCAATATTAGCAAAATGGATGCTGCAACAGTAGTAATCCAATATAGGCGAACATTATTTCTTATTGCTCTTTGAGGTATTTGTTTTAATTTCGCCTTGTCAGAATATGTTATTGAAAGGTCAGGCTCTAACTTGGTTTTATAATATAATTGAATTTCCTTTTCTTTTTCGGGATGAAATTTAAGTTCGTTGGATAGCCATTGCTTTTCATTTTCGGTTAAACTATTTTCTGCCGAAGCAATAAAGAGTGTTTCCAATTCTTCTTTTGAAATTACGGGAATATTTTTTTTGAGACGGTCTTTTTGTGGATAATGCAACGCAGGTGGATTCAGTTTGAGCGATTTATAAAGTTGAAACTCTTCATACAAATCGGGATATAGTTTCAGAAAGTCAATAAGTTCTTTTTCTTCTGAAGGTGAAAGATTTCCTTCGAAATAATCGAAAAACACTTGTTCTATATGGTTTCTGTCAATTTTCATTATAGCAACACCGATATACTTCCAATATAATCTTTTAAATAGGCACGTGCTCTAAAAATATATACTTTAACTTGTGCTTCCGAAAGTCCTGTAATTTCACCTATTTCCTTGTATGAATAACCTTCATAGTCGCGAAGCAAAATACTTGCTTTCTGGTCGGGTGGCAAGTTTTCTATGGCTTGATGCAATATTTCTTGTATGTCGTGATTTGGCGTTTCATAAGAATGAAAATTTTCATAAAGGGGCTCATAGGGAATGTTTCGTTTTTCCTTTCTTACCATATCTATTAATGTATGATAGGCAGTCGTAAAAAGATAAGATTTGCCTTTGGATGATTCGATATAGGATGCATTTTTCCATAATTTTTCAAAACTTTCTTGAACAATATCTTCCGCTTTTTCATGATTTTTTATATTTTTCAGAATAAAACGATAAAGCCCATCGGCATATTTATCAACGGTGGTATTGTACTCTTCGGCAGTCATTTTTTAATTGTGTTCATAAGACGGTGTAAACATAAAATAGTTACACCATAAAAAAGGCTGTCTAAAAAAATAGAACAGCCTTTTAATACTTGTAATTTTAAAATGATTAACTCATGTGTTTTAAATTCACAGCATAAAGAATAACCATAATAATAGGAACAATAAATCCCATAGTAGCAAAGAATCCGCCAATTCCAAAGCCTACAAGAATTAACGTAATAATAGGAGCGGCTAATTCACCTACTAAATACACATAAAATCCCTTCTTTAAAAGTTTCCACATCCAAAGAACGCCAAGCAAACAAATTAAGGCGCAAATAATGTTAACAATACCAAGTGCGGTAGCATTTTGTGCCAGTTTGTTAGCAGCATCAACGGCTTGATTTAATCCTGCCATAGCACTATCCATGCCTTCTACATTTTGCATCTCTTGCGAGAGATTGCTTCCAGTACCGGTAACAGCACTGGTAACGGCACCGGCACCCATGGTAATAAAACCTTGAATAATTTGCCATGCAATGCCAATAAAACTTAAAATTCCCAATACTGTAATAAATACAGGACGTTTTTTGGTTTCAACAGGTTGAACTTGTTCTTCCATAATAAAATAATTTTAGTTAAACATAAATTTGCACAAAGGTAAAATATTTTTTTTTCTTTGCAAAAAAAAGTTAATAAAAATAAAATTTTGTTGAAAAAAGATGGAAAAATAGTACCTTTGCTTGTCCAAAAAAAAATTAATATGGAAAAAGATAAGTTGTTATTTGATTTAATTGAAGAAGAATACCAGCGTCAGTTGAATGGTATAGAATTAATTGCTTCCGAGAACTTTGTCAGTCCTTATGTATTGCAGGCTATGGGTTCGGTAATGACTAATAAATATGCCGAAGGATATCCTGGGCATCGTTATTATGGAGGTTGTGAAGTAGTTGATAAATCGGAACAGTTAGCCATTAATCGGCTCAAGGAATTGTTTGGTGCAGAATATGCCAATGTGCAACCTCATTCAGGTGCACAGGCAAATGCAGCCGTAATGCTATCCATATTGAAACCGGGTGATACGTTTTTAGGCTTAGACCTGTCTCATGGCGGTCATTTGACTCATGGTTCACCAGTAAATTATTCAGGAATACTGTATAAACCGGTCGCATATCAGGTAAGCGAAAAAACAGGTACCATTGATTATGACCAAATGGAAAAATTAGCCATAGAACATAAGCCTAAATTAATAGTAGCCGGAGCCTCTGCATACAGTCGTGATTGGGATTTTGCACGTATGCGTGCTATTGCCGATAAAGTGGGTGCTTTGTTAATGGCAGATATTGCACATCCAGCAGGATTGATTGCTGCCAAAGAATTAAACAATCCATTTCCACATTGTCATGTTGTTACTTCTACCACCCATAAGACATTGAGAGGACCGCGTGGTGGCATTATTTTAATTGGTAAAGATTTTCCTAATCCATGGGGATTAAAGACACCCAAAGGCGAAATAAAAATGATGTCCGCTTTAATTGATTCGGCCGTATTCCCTGGCATTCAAGGTGGACCTCTGGAACATATTATTGCTGCCAAAGCCGTTGCCTTCGGTGAAGCACTACAACCTTCATATAAAGACTATATTAAACAGGTACGTAAAAATGCAAAAACAATGGCAGAATCTTTTATTTCCAAAGGATATAAAGTTATTTCAGGAGGTACCGACAATCACTTAATGCTTATCGACTTGAGAACAAAGTTTCCCGATATTACAGGCAAACAAGTAGAAAATACGCTGGTAAAAGCACATATCACTATCAATAAAAACATGGTTCCTTTTGATAGTCGTTCCCCCTTTCAAACATCGGGCATTCGTGTTGGAACACCTGCGGTTACTACACGCGGACTAAAAGAAAAGGATATGCCTGTAATGGTTGATTTTATTAATCAAATTATTTCCAATATTAATAACGAAGATGTGATTGCCAAAGTAGGTGGTGAAGTAAAAGAAATGATGTCAAAATTACCCTTGTTCGCATATTAATCAGTCGCTCAAAAGAGGTATTAATTGTACATTCAGTCAAATTAATTGAGCATTTCGTCAAATATTTATGTAAATTCGTCAATTCATTGTATCTTTTTTATATTTTAGCAGTATAAAGGAGTGTGTTTATCAAAATTTTAAGAAAGGAAAAAATAAACCACTTAATTTTGCATTCATGAAACGAATTTATATAATAATAATTGTATTGATTGTTGTAGGATTGATTTCAGTTATCGGTGTAAATTTTTATAATAAAATTATTGGCGATAACAAAATTTCTACAGTAGATTCGTCACCAAAACCTACTTTATTATCACTAAGTCTTCGTACAGATATTCCTATTACTTATACCAATACTTTTAATGGGAAATTTGAACTTATAGAAAGAACACTTTATGATACCTCGCAATATATCATCTATATTCATAACGATAAAGCAAGAATTGATAAAAATTATAGAACTACCAAAAAGGAATCCTATTTATTGAATTTGAAAACAGGAGAAATGATAGCACTGAATCATCAAAAAAAATTGTATTCTTCTATTCCCGTAGTTGAAGAAAAACCTTCGCTCGATTCAACATTTACTGTTATAAAAACTAATATTAATAAAAATATCTTAGGGCAAAACTGTGCTCAATGGCGTGTTAAAAATCGTAATGATAATACAGAAATTACGTATTGGGTTTCAACCAACAACTATGGATTTTATTATTATTTAAACAAAGTATGGGATGCCAGTAAAAAATATCATAAATATTTTCAGATTATTCCCCAGTCGTTTGGATTTATGCCATTTGAAATTGTAGAACGAAATTTATTAAGAGATATTAAATCTTCAGTAAATATGACATCCATCTCCAATCAAATGTTAGATACATCTCTTTTTACTGTTCCATCGGATTATAAACACTTTTCCAATTAATGTTTGTTCATAATTTCAGTCTTATTAAATTCAGATAATAACCGCACGAATAGTGTATTCCAATTCGGTTTTGTTTTAATGAACTTGTTAGCAAGTCGGTATAATTACTATTTTGTAATGAGTAAAGTGAACTGCGTGAGGAACATCCCCCTTAATTCCCCCTTCAACGGGGGAGGTGTTGAGCAATAGTCCATTCCCCAAATTCCTCCCCCTTTGAAGGGGGTTTGGGGGATGTCCTATCCCATTGCACACTTCCCTATTCTTCCACACATAATACCAAACCGCTAACAAAAGAATGAAATGAATTTCGTTGGTTTGGTTTATGCCGAATGCGAAGCACTTCGGCATCGGATTGGGTTAATGTTAATTATCACATTTACACAACTTGTCTCGGCATCCCGTCAGAATGACGGGATGACAAGATTTTTACATTTTCTAATTATTTTTACCCTCTTTGAATACAACTTGGTATAACAGTATTTCTTTCACAGTATCTCTATTCTGCCTTGTTGGGCAACATATTTATAACATCGTCCAGTTTATCATCAAAACGTAAATCCTGAATTTGCCAATGGTCGCCATGATTGTATAAATTAAATACAATTTTTATCGGCTGGCGGTCAAACAACATCAAGTATCCTAGTTGTGCAAACGAATTACCTACTTGCTTTTTTAAGTACAAATCGTAACTGTAAAATTTCCCAATAATCGGCAATGCCTTGTTAAATTTATCTTTTAACGTATTAACCACTTCTGGGTTTTGTTTTAAATACTTGTTAGTAGAAAAAACATACTGCAAACTTCGTTCAACACCATTTTTTTTAAAATGATAAAAAAATGAATCGGCAACGGCTTCGGGTGTTTGCTGCCCATACAGATTAACTGTCATTAAAAACAGCATTGGAAAAATAATACTTTTCATAATTATAATCAATAAAACTAACGATTTTCATGGTTGAATTGCTTAAAATATGGCACAAATTCAGCATTTGGGGGTGGAGCATTTTTGTTTATAAGTTCTCCATTTGGATTAAACAGATAGTACGATGGGGTAGCCTTTACCTGTAACATCTTTTTCAACAAATCGGGTTGAGTACAGGTAACAAAAAACCAATCAAAATTTTCTTTTTTTAGCATTTCTTTCAATGACGACAAGTTGGGATAAAGCACAACAGTAATCATCTGCAAATTGCTATTTATAGACTTTATATTGGCTTTCATTAATCTCTGGTCGGTATAAAAATCATAACTTCTAAAATCATGTACACATACATACAAATATTTGCCTCTGAAATTGCGTAACAGAATATTTTCGCCGTCCAGTGATTTCAATGGAATTTCATCATAGCAATATTGCATGTTCTCAGTAGAAAATTTGGTTTTTATATGCTGTGCGATGGCTCTTAATTCAGGTGTTTTTGCCACTATTCCCATAGAATCCAGTGTCATCAGCAGTTGTTTTTTTGGAAAAGAAACTTTCTGAGCGTCATTGGTTTCCATGCAGGCATCGTGCAATCCTTTTAAAATAACCAAATCTATAAGCGTATCGTTCGTTAAGGCTGGATTATGCTTTAACGTATGACGTAATTCGTAAGGACTTTTAGCCTTAGCAATATTATCAAAAACAGGAGCACCCCATGATGTTTGGCATATGTATGAAAAATAATCCGCAAACAATTGGTTAAACATATCCATATATCCCGTGTTGGTGAGCAATACAGGTTGAGCGTTAAAATAATATTTAATAATGAAATTCTGGTCTCGTTCGTAGGACAAGTACTTTATCATTATCATTTTATAAAACATGTAATTATGAAAATATGTTGACTTGACATACGAATAATAAGTATTGAACTGTGAGATAGAAGAATCGATAAAACTTTTTCTTATTTTATAATGCAACTGTTTAATATTTTTTTCGATAAACGCATCGTAGCGATTGTCAAAATCTCCAATAGCCGTATGGGCATTGCTTGAATCATGATTCAACACCAACGGATAAATAATAATAGGTGAAAAATATGCATTAAGCGAATCTACGACAGACATGTATTGTTTGCGTGGTATTTTGATTTGATATGAAGTATTGGGTTCAACATAAAGCCATGCTTCAAAAAAGTAAAGCGGAATATGAATCAGCATGGGTTCTTTGCATGTAAAATCTACTTTCCATTGTCCCTCTTTATTGACAGTGGAGGAGGTCAACGTATCCATAAGATTGGTGATGAAATCCTTTTCTTTCGTTACATACAGAGTATCGCCCGCATAAGATTTATTGGTAAACGAAACATGCACTTGCTGGTTAAATGCCATCAAGGCATTTAAAATAAGACAAAGCAATAAAAGAAATTTATTCATACAAGTCAATGCCATCGGGAACAAATTTGGATACATCGCCACCATATCGAATTATTTCACGAACAATAGTACTGGTAATGGAAGTATGTTCGGGTGTTGTAAGCAAAAAAACCGTTTCAATTCCTTCTTCCAAAAAACGATTGGTTTGAGCAATGGCACGTTCATATTCGAAATCGGCTGCTGTACGCAAGCCTCGTAATATAAAAGTTGCATGAAGTTCCTTGCATAGCGTAACCGTAAGTCCATTGTAGGTTATTATATCAATTTTTGGCTGATGATGAAAAACTTGTTTTATCCAGTATATTCTTTTTTCAATAGAAAAATACGGAGCCTTGTTTTCGTTCGTGCCAATGGCAATATAAATTTTATCGAACAAGGGCAATGCACGATTAATCACTGATTCGTGCCCTCGTGTAATAGGGTCAAAGGAACCGGGAAAAACAGCAATGTTACTCATACAAGATATTGTTTAAATCAACATTTTATAATGAATCCAAGATAGTTGTCAAGGCAGCATCGGAGATGGATGTCATAGTAACGTTTGCCTGAAAATTGGCAGTAACCGCTGTTTCCTGATAATAATAATACAATTGATGACTGCTATTGATTCCTATCAAAATAATTTTAACGTTTTGTCCAACGGGAGCATTGCCCGATGTTTGATTATACACTTGCATCAAACTTTTTAAGGATGGGAAATACATGAATGAGGCAACATTATGCAAATCGTCGGTAGTAGAAGTAAAATTACATGCAGTAAATGAGCCTGTATTAATGGCTACCTTTCCACATCCTACCCATCCAAGTTTGGCTATATTTCCCAAATATCCATAAGCCGTTGTGTTAAATACACCAACAGGGTTAGGAACCCAGTTTACATAACTTAATGTATCTACACCATAATAAATATTCATGCCCGGAAGAGGAGTTTGATTGGGTAATTCTATCGCCCATGTTTTATTGGGACGCAACAACAGTTCCTGTCCGTTTTTATAAGCCCGTATTCTTACTTCACCTCCCGTAGTAAGTAAACTGCCACTGGCAACGGTGGGCATCTGATAATAAATCATGTCTTTGGGTTTGAACAGTTCTATTAACTTAACAATATATGGATAATAAACGCTGTCTCCATTGGGGAACATTAGTTTGCTCTTGTCTGCCCATATTTTTGTTCCCTGATTACCAATAATAGGATTCGTACCATTAGTGTCGATGGTAAACACTTGTTCCTGTTGCTTTTTTGTGTCAAAATATTCATTTATAGGATTGTATGCATTGAGTTGTTGCTCTTCAATACGGTCTTTGGAACAACTACCGAACAATGTTATACATAGAATAATGCATCCAAAAATTTTTGTTTGATTTACCGTTTTCATTTTAAATAAAATTAAGTTAATAAATTTAATCGTTATAAGCAGGACAATAATGTATTTCATAAACATTTCTATGCTGTTTTCCGCCAGAAGAACTTCCCGAATTTTTGCAATGAAAGAAATACATAAGTCCCAACTGAAGATTAGTTTCTTTCCAATGCAGGTTATATCTATATTCCAGAAAGGGATGCAGACATCGGTTGGTTTTTATACCCAAGCCTCCTTCCAAGTCCCAATTGGAATATTTGGCATCATTTATAGGAGAATCCTTATAATTAATCCATCCATTATAAGCACCGCCAAGTAATGCATAAAAAGTAAATTTCTTTGTACTGAATAAATTGCAATGAATGCCAACGCCAGCATAATATTCATTGATTTTATTAAACCCCGGATAAAAAGCAACTTGAGGAACAATGCTAAACCGGTTGACAGGAAATTCTGCTCGAATGCCCGCACCAAAACTTTCTGTTTGAAAATTATAAATAGCCGATGCACCTATGCCGAAATTTTGAGAATAGGTTGTTGCTGTAATTAGACAGATTAATAAAACGAGTATGTTTTTTTTTAAACTCAAATCGATACAATGTTTTTTAAATATATGCGACAAACCTACAATTTTTTTTTATATAAACCAATATCATGAACTAATAAAATATTTTCATTCGTAAAGTTCATTCATGAATGGTCTATACGAGTAAATTGGGTGAAATAATCAATGGAGAAAATATTTTTTTCTTTTAAAAAAAAGTATTATATTTGCCTTTAATTTTAAAGACCAACAATAATTTTAATTTTTCAATCATGAAAAAGATATTTTTGCTTTTATTTATTTTTATAGCAACTTTTTCTGTTGCTCAAAAAGGTAATTCTGTAGATGTAAAACCAAAAGGAATTATACAAGTTGTTGAAAAAAATAAGAAAAGTGCTTTCAAAACAAGAATTATATGGAACAATAATGTCCAGTGCAACTCAAAAACTATTTTCTCTGCTTATATTCCAAAAGGGTTTACTTGCTTTGGCTTTGGGTGGAAATTGGCAAAAAATATAAAATCCATTGATATTAAAATTAATTATAGAGTTAAAATAGAGGATAAATGGTCGTCATATAAATTGATTCCCGGTGATATTTCTCCAAAAGAAACACCTACCAACATGTATTGGACAGATTTGGAATTTACACCAAATCAAAATAGCGCTCACTTGATTGAGTTTGAAATAATCGGTATTGAAAATTTTTATTTAGACACATTCATGTTAGATATGTATTATATAGAACAGGATGTAGAATTATTAAATAATAGAATGAAAGGTATTAAAGCATCTTGCCCTTATAGACCTTATGTTATTCCACGTTCAGTATGGTTAGACCCATATTATACTCAACCACCCTATACTTCTACTATAATCAATCCAACGCATTGTGTAATTCATTACGGTGCGTCACCCGATACTTATAACGATGGTGCTGCCATTGTTCGTTCCTATTGGAATTATCATGTTAATACTAATGGCTGGTCAGATATAGGATATAACTATCTGATAGATAAATTTGGAAATCTATATCAGGGAAGACAAAATACAAGTCCTACTACTCAAGACGTTCAGGGTGCACATGCAGGTGCGTCTAATGCATATTCCATTGGATTTAATTTTTTAGGAAATACAGATGTAACTTTACCTACAACCATACAATTGGACACGGCTAAACAATTTTTAGCATGGTGGTTTAATTGGAGAGGTTTTGACCCAACTTCGTCGGCACTATTACAGTTGCAAAGTGGAGGTTCGGCTGTTGTACCACGTATTTTAGGACATAAAGATACAAATATAGGAGGTACAGATTGTCCCGGAACTGTTTTATATTCTAAATTAGGCGAAATCAGAACAGATACCAAAAATATTATTTCCGCATGTTCTTTTACTTCCCCTACTAATTTAACAGTTGGAACACCTTCATGTCCAAATAATTCTGTTACTTTCAGTTGGCAAAATTCCGGTACAGGTTGGTACATCCTTCTTTCAAATTCTTCTTCCTATACCAATCCCTATATTAAATGGGTGTCCGGATTAACATCCTATACTGGACCCGCAGGTTTTGTTTTACAAGCAGATGGAACAACACCCCTCACCTTTTTACCTTCTACTACATATTACTGGAAAATTTGGGATGGTTCTACTTTTACCAGTGGACCTTCGTTTACCACACTAAATTGCGATAATATTAATCCTACTACAGCCATTTCTACACCCGTAAACTGGAAAACACAAGATTTTACAGCCACCTTTTCCGATTCAGATAACGTTAATGTGGAAAAAGCTTTTTATCAGGTACTCGATTTTGATGGACAATATTGGAGTGCTAATCCTAATCGTGGTTTTTTTGGCGATAACTTTGATATTTTACAACCTCACTGGCACGTTTTTTCGGGTACATGGAACGTTACAAACGGCGAACTGATACAAAGCGATGAAACGCAGAACAATACTAATATTTATGCAGCATTAACGCAAACATTGTCCAACCGTTATTTGTATCACTTTATTGCAAAACTGGGCGGAAGTGAAACAAACAAACGTTTCGGTTTTCACTTGTTCTGCGATGATGCAAACTATACTAACCGGCACAATTCTTATTTTGTTTGGTTCAGAATTGACGACCAAACACTTGAATTTTATAAAGTAGTGAACGATTCCTTTACGCAAGAACTCGTTATTCCAAATGTTACCACAAACTTGAATCAATCGTATGATTTTAAAATAACCTACGATAGAATTTTAGGAAAAATAGCCGTGTGGCGTGATAATATTTATATGGGAAGTTGGACAGATACATCACCTTATTCTTCCAATGGAAATTATATCAGTTTTAGAACAGGGAACTGCACTATGAATATTACCGAATTAAAAGTGTATCGTTCGCGTTATCCTACGGTTACGGTTACATTAGGCGATAATACCAAAGACATACGCTATCAAAATCCCAATCCTGCCACATCATCAGCCAAAATCAAATCTATAGTCGTGGACGGGAACTATAATCTCTCGTCCATAGTTTATCACGATTTAAACGTTGACTGGACACCCCCTATCTTATCGACAGTAAACGATGGCTCTTCTTCTGATATAGATACCGTTTTCGACAATACTACGGTATCGGTCAATTGGCAGGCAGGTGTTGATGCCCATTCAGATATTCAGGAATATTTTTATGCATTGGGTACTACTGCGGGCAGCGACGATGCCGTTGCATGGACTTCTTCAGGAACTAATACTGCGGTTACCTTGTCCAATTTGAATTTAACGTTCGGAAATAAATATTATTTCTGTGTTAAAGCGGTGAATCATGCCGGTTTGACTTGCAATCCCATTTCTTCCGATGGTTTTATTGTTTCATCGCTCAATCTTCCGGTAGCCGATTTTTATGCGGTAGAGGATACGATTTATATATCCAACCCTACAGCACTTTTTGTCAATCAAAGTCAGCATGCTGTATCGTATTTATGGGATTTTGGTGATGGTGGAACTTCTACACAAGTCAACCCATGGCATACGTATGCACAGACAGGTATTTATCCCATTCAACTTGTTGCCATGAACCCACCCTTTCCTAACGATACACTGTTAAAGAATAATTATCTGTATGTATTGGACAATAATTTTATCATTCCCAATCCTTATGTCCATCAAATTTATCCCAATCCGTTTATTGATAACATTCACATTGTTTTTGTCCGTCCTTTTACCGGAACGATTGAACTGACCGATATGCTGGGTAGAACCATTATGAATACTGCATTTGAAAATGTATCACAAGCAAATTGTCGTATATGGCAACCACTGGAAAAAGGAGCATATATTATTAAAATAAAAAATGTACAGGGTGAAGTTATAACCTCTTCTATATTAATAAAATAAGAAAATAATAGATTGCATCGCAGACAGGCGTTTCATACTATCTTTACTATATAACTGACAATAATTATGCACACATTGATAATAAACCAGTACAGTAAAACTTTGGCGCCATTATTAAATTTGAATTTTATATGAAGCAGTAAATATATAAACATGCCCATCAAGGGAAGTAAGGCTGGATATGTAATAAAACTTTCATAAAAGTTGCCCTTTAACAAGGCAATAAAAGCACGCTGCATGCCACATCCTGGACATTCTATGCCAAAATATTTATAATAAAAACATGTTCCTGCATGAGATTCGAGCCAATGTATCAACGATTCGTACAGGTTCATTGCTAATCGCTATAACTCTTGTAATCCTTTGGAAGAATGAACAGATTTTTATCCAACTCTTTTTTTTCAATGGAAATAACGCGTAATGTCATTTTTTGTTCACGTAAAGTAGTACGTTCTTCGCTCAATATGGGAAAATATCCTTTACTGTCGGGTATCTTTAGAAAATAAAGGGCATGTCGCTCGGAACGATTCCAGATAGTAAGCAAATCAATAAAAAAATCAAAATTGTCTTTAGCAACCCAATACGATATTTCTGTGTTTTGTGATTTATTCCTTACTCGCCATTGATAACACGGATAGTTTTGAATTTTTTTGCAGTTATTGGTTTTGATAATTTTATAATTTTCATCATTCATATCTATTTGTGCTGGTTTGACAGCCAAATCCAAATACATTTTTCTTGATGGACTTACCGCCACAATAGTTTTTTTATTCAAATCAAACAGTAAATAATTATTGGCGATTCGGCATGTTTTACAGCGATTGTATTCATCCATTCTAACCATTCTACCTTTTATATAATAGGTATAATAAAAAGTATCGGATAGCATTTCCTGCGAAAAATATATACTCCCTTCAAAAGGTTTATTATTGTTACCCGTTATCGCACTGCTAACAGCCGGCTGACTTACTGCTTCCCACGATATTATGACTAAAAAAGAAAAATATAAATACTTCATTGGCAATGTTAAATTAAATCAAAAAACACTTTTTATACAGAAATATTTAAAAAAAGTTTCATTTATTTTGAAAAAAGTTTATTTTGTGAAAGCAACGCATCTTAATGTTGGTATAAAAGGTGAAAATATCGCTGTTCAATTTTTGAAAAATAAAGGATATGATATTTTGTTTACACGCTGGAGATATAAACACAAGGAAATAGATATCATAGCCAAACAGGAAGATTTTTTAGTATTTGTAGAAGTAAAAACGCGTTCGAGCGATTATTTTTCCCAACCCGAAGATTCGGTTCACCGTGCTAAACAACAATTTCTTGCCGAAGCAGCCGAAGCATTTATTACCGAATACAACGATTTTAAGGAGATTCGCTTTGATATCATTTCTATTATTATTAAGCAGAACGAATTTTCTGTCTATCATATAGAAAATGCATTTTATCCGATAAATGAGTAAGTATGAGAACGGTTATTCAACGAGTAAATAAAGCAAGTGTAAGCATAAGTAAACAAACCATTGCTTCCATTTCTGAAGGATTATTGATTTTTATAGGTATTGAAGACAACGATACTTTTGAAGATGCCTCTTGGCTGGCAAAAAAAATTATCAATCTTAGAATTTTCAATGACACTGCTGGAGTAATGAATTTATCTGTCAAAGATATTAATGGAGAAATTTTAGTAGTTAGTCAATTTACATTGCATGCTTTGACAAAAAAGGGGAATCGTCCTTCTTACCTTCGTGCTGCCAAACCGGATAAAGCCATACCCTTGTATGAGTATTTTCAGAAGGAACTGGTTCTTGAATTGGGCAAGCAAATAAAATCGGGTGTATTTGGTGCCATGATGCAAATTGAATTAATAAATGATGGTCCTGTTACTATTTTTATAGATACAAAAAATAAGGAATAATGAAACATGCTGAAAAAACATTAGACGAACTGCAACAATTAACAGACCAATGGATAAAAACCGTAGGCGTCCGGTATTTTAACGAACTTACCAATACGGTACTGTTAATGGAGGAAGTTGGCGAACTTGCCCGCATAATGGCACGTACGTATGGCGAACAATCGTTCAAAAAGAGTGATAAAAAATCGTCCATGAAAGAAGAAATGGCAGATGTACTATGGGTGCTGATTTGCCTTGCTAATCAGACGGGCATAAACCTAACCGATGCGTTTTTAGAAAAATTGAAAAAACGTACACAACGGGATAAGGAAAGGCACAAAAAAAATGATAAATTAGCAACATCACACTAAGTTCATGATAACAACTATAGAATTAGGTGCATGAATTTGTTATTTTAAAAACACGAGCGATTGCTTCTATAAAATATTATTTCATTGTTATCGTTAATAGTTTAAAAAATGATTAATTTTACATCAGCAAAAAGAAAGAGGGAACTTAACCATAAGTTCCCTCTAAACCCTAAAACATGTTATTTGGAAGAACAAGTATTATTAAGACGACAAAAAATTTGCCAAAGTTGCTTTATGAATAAAATAAACGCAAAAATAATACCTTTTATTTCGTTTTCGTTATTGTTTTTTTTCTTTTCGTGCAAAAAGGAAAATTTTTATACGGGCAGCGAACCCATACTCAATTTTTCTACCGATACGGTTCAGTTTGATACGGTATTTACTACCATAGGCAGTGCTACCCAATCATTTATAGTTTATAATTCATTAAACAAACCTGTAAAAATAAATTCCATACGGCTTGCCAAAGGGACAAATTCCTTTTTCCGTTTAAACATTAATGGTATTAGTACCCGCGAACTTAAAGACGAAGAATTGGCTGCCAACGACAGTTTGTTTATTTTTGTGGAAGTAAAAGTGGACCCTACCAATTCCAACAATCCAATGGTAGTCCAAGATTCCATAGAATTTCATATAAATCAAAGCATGCAAAATGTAAAGTTAGTGGCGTATGGACAAGATGTACATTTAATTAACGCCGAAGTCATCCATCAAAATACTACATGGATTGCCGATAAACCTTATCTGGTATATAATTCCATGCTTGTTGACAGTAATGTTACGCTCCAAATTTCTTCTGGGGTAACCGTTTATTTTCATCATCAGTCGCGAATGTATATTATGGGAACGATGCTCGCCAATGGCTCTCACGATGAACCTATTCTTTTTAGAGGCGACCGGCTTGAACATTGGTATGACGATGTCCCAGGTCAATGGGATGGCATTTATTTCGTTATGGGAAGCAAAGACAATACGATGAATTATTGCGAAGTTAAAAACGCCATTATTGGAATTCAAGTGGACACGCTCGCATCGCTGGCACAACCCACACTTACCATTTCAAACAGTAAAATTTTAAATATGAATGCTGTTGGCATATTTGCACAGGGCAGTACCATTAAAGCATGGAACTGTATTGTAGCACAGTGTGGACAATTTGCATTGGCACTGGCCATTGGCGGCTCTTACGAATTTTATCATTGTACTATATACAATACATGGGCGTATAATAATAGACAAACACCTTCTATTTGGCTCAACAATTATTACAAAGATATAAATGGCAATTATCAAATAAGACCGCTGGACAAAGCTACCTTTGCCAATTGCATTATTTATGGAAACAAGGACAACGAAATATTGCTTGATAATTATTCTACTACCAGTCCGTTTCAGTATATTTTTCAACATTGCTTACTCAAAATTTCCAATGATATTCCAACAACCGATGCCCAGCATTGGATGAATATATACAAGAATAATGACCCACTATTAGTTAATCCATACTACGATAAATTCCAACTCGATTCCACTTCATTTTGTATTAATAAGGGCGATTTAAATATAGGTGCACAATTTCCATGGGATTTTGATGGTTACAGCAGGTTATCAGATAATCAACCTGACTTGGGGGCTTATGAATGGCATTAATCGAAATTTCCTATTAAGTGTCTGTATATAAAAGTCAGTATCATCAAACTCTGATAAGAGTTTTGAAAGGGCTATACAAGAAAATATAGAGGTTTTAAGGATAATGAAGCAATGGAACATGGTTAATAGATACGTCATTTATACTAACCCGCTAACAAAAGCGAAGCGAATTGTTTTAATGAACTGGTTAGCAAGTCGATATTATATAGCAAAATTAAAATATCAAATTTAAAATATCAAATTTAAAATTTAAAAAAATAGCACACAGATTACACAGATGTAATGGATTAAAACTGATAAATAAATATTTACAAACCTACTTCATCATTCTCACAACTTGTCTCGGCATCCCGTCAGAATGACGGGATGACAAGATTTTCACATTTTCTTTTGCGATCTTTGCGTAATATCTTTGCGTTCTTGGCGGTTTATCAGAATTCAAATTTCAGAATTAAAATTTAATACCAAACCGCTAACAAAAGCGAAGCGAATTGTTTTAATGAACTGGTTAGCAAGTCGGTATTAGTTGGTTTTATTGATAAACATGCTTTACAAAAAAGAAAAATTTTGTAATAGGAAATGTATTACCTTTACACGTTTTTTTGCAAAAAAAAATTGAATGAAAAAGAGAGTGAACATATTAGGCAAGACCTTTGAACTATCCATATCGGAACAAAAAATTGCCAATGCTGTAAAAACAATGGCAAACCAACTCAATCATGATTTTTCTAATTCCGATAAGGAAATATTGTTTTTAGGTATTTTAAACGGCTCATTTATGTTTGCTGCCGATTTATTTAGACAAATCACCTTCCCCTGTAAAATCACTTTCTTAAAATTAGCTTCCTATCAAGGAACACATTCCACAGGGGTTGTCAGAAGTCTTATAGGAATTAATGAAAACCTGAAAAATAAAATAGTCATTGTATTAGAAGATATTGTGGATACGGGTGAAACATTAGAAAATATCACCTGTCAACTTAAAGGCTACGAACCGTTCGAAATAAAACTGGCAACTTTTCTTTTTAAGCCCGATGCATATAAAAAAAACATCACCCTTGATTATGTAGGAATGAAAATTCCCAATGATTTTATTGTTGGTTATGGGTTAGATTACGATGGCTATGGACGCAATTTACCTGAAATATATTCATTAGTTAACAAATAAACCTTTTGCGTATGATTAATTTAGTACTTTTTGGTCCTCCGGGTTCCGGCAAGGGAACACAAGCAAAACGAATGGTAAGTCATTTCGGATTACAGCATTTATCTACGGGTGACATTCTTCGCAGAGAAATTGCCGAACAAACGTCGCTTGGACGTGTTGCCCAACATTATCTCGATAAAGGTGAACTTGTACCTGATGAAATTGTTATAGGCATGATAGACGAACTGTTTAAAAAGAATACTGAATCTAAAGGTTACATTTTTGATGGTTTTCCTAGAACAGTGGCACAAGCAAAAGCATTGGACAATTTATTAAATACGCATAAACAAAAAATATCGCTCACCTTGTTTTTACATGTAGATGAACAGGAATTGTTAAAACGACTGACTAAAAGAGCCAAAGTAGAAGGCAGAAAAGACGATGATATACAAATTATAGAAAACCGCATAAAAGTTTACCAATCTCAAACCATGCCTGTTTATGATTATTATTTGGAGCAGAAAAAAGTAAAAGAAATAGACGGGATGAAAACCGAAGAGCAGGTATTTGAACAAATCGAAAAAGCGGTAAGCGGAATATGCCGTAAGAAGTAAGCATGCCCGAAAACAATTTTATTGATTTAATAAAAATTTATATCCGCTCTGGCAACGGAGGAAAAGGAAGTGTACACTTTTATCGCGACAGACGAACACGCAAAGGCGGTCCCGATGGTGGCGATGGAGGTCGGGGTGGTCATATTATTTTCAAAGGGAACAGAAATTTGTGGACATTGCTTCACTTGCGGTATCACAAACATTTTATAGCACAAAACGGTGGTGACGGTGCATCCAACAATTGTACCGGTGCCGATGCACCTGATATTTATATTGAAGTGCCATTGGGAACCATGGTAAAAGATTCTGAAACCAGCGAAATATTAGGTGAAATAACGAAACATGAACAGGAAGTTATTATTTTAAAAGGTGGGCGTGGCGGAAAGGGTAATGCCTTTTTTAAATCGGCCACTCACCAAACACCACGCTTTGCACAACTAGGCGAATTGGGCATGGAGAAATGGCTTCAGGTGGAATTAAAAATCTTAGCTGATGTAGGCTTGGTTGGATTGCCCAATGCTGGAAAAAGCACATTACTTTCATCTGTCTCCGCTGCCAAACCCAAAATTGCCGATTATCCTTTTACTACCATCGTTCCCAATATTGGAATTATAAAGGTATTTGACAAACATTCTTTTGTAATGGCAGATATACCCGGAATAATAGAAGGTGCGCACGAAGGAAAGGGATTGGGATTAAGATTTTTACGACATATTGAACGCAATGCTGTGTTACTTTTTCTTATTTCAGCAAATGCTGAAAATGTAATTCAGGAATACAAAACTCTTTTAAAGGAATTGGAACTTTATAATCCTGAATTATTAACCAAAAAAAGAATTATCAGCATATCAAAAGTTGATTTAATAAACAGTACAGAACAAAAATGTATAATAAATAAATTTCAGAAAATACATGAACCGGTTATTATGTTTTCATCTATCACTGGAAATGGAATAAATGAACTGTTATCACTTCTATGGAAGACATTAAATGAGGACTGACAAGTTGTCTATAAAAAATTAATTGGCAAAACTTTTGTTAAAAAAGGACGCATCTAAAAGATAAATAGTGTTATGAATGAAAATGAAGTTATAGAAACCAACGAATCAAAAAACAATGAAAATCAGCAACAGGCTGAAAATACTATACCTGAAGCAGAACAAAAAGAGTCTTCGGTAAAAAATAAAAAGCCAAAAAAAATCAATAAAAACGAACAAGAACTGAACCATTTAAAAAAGGAACTATCTGAATGGAAAGAAAAATACGAAGCACTTAACGATAAACATTTGCGTTTGGCAGCCGAATTTGATAATTACAAAAAAAGAACACTGAAAGAAAAGAGCGATTTGTTGCGTTATGGCGGTGAGACAGTTCTTACAAACCTCTTGCAAATTATAGACGATATTGAACGTGCCAATATGTCAATAAAAACGAGTACCGACATAGACAGTATAAAAAATGGAATAGAACTGATTTTTTCAAAATTTAATGAGTTTTTGAAACAGCAGGGAGTAAAGGAAATTGAAACCAAAGATGCTGTTTTTAATACTGATGTTCATGAAGCCGTAACACGCATACCTGCTACATGCGAAGAACAGAAAGGGAAAGTGGTAGATGTTATTCAAAAAGGATACATGTTGCAGGACAAAGTTATTCGCTTTGCTAAAGTTGTTGTTGGAGAATAAATATTAATAACATGACCAAACGAGATTATTACGAAATATTAGAAGTACCTAAAAGTGCTACCAAAGATGAAATAAAAAAAGCATATCGCAAAAAGGCACTCCAATATCATCCCGACAGAAATCCGGGAGATAAAAGTGCGGAAGAAAAATTTAAAGAAGCCGCCGAGGCTTACGATGTGTTAAGCGATGATGAAAAACGCAGACGCTATGACCAATATGGACATGCAGGTGTAAGTGGTGCTTCCGGTGGTGGCGGATTCGAAGGATTTAACATGGAAGATATCTTTAGTCGTTTTGGCGATATTTTCGGTGATTTTGGTTTTGGTTCGTTTGGCGGTTTTGGCGGAAGAAACAGAACATCATCGCACTCTAATGTAAGCAAAGGAAGCAATCTGAGAGTAAAAGTAAAACTTACTCTGAACGAAATAGCCACAGGAGTTGAAAAAAAGATTAAAGTAAAAAAATTGGTTTCGTGTAGTGCCTGTAATGGAACAGGCACTCGCGATTCATCATCTTATAAACAATGCAGCACATGCAATGGTCAGGGATATGTAACACGCATTACACGTACTATCCTGGGACAAATGCAAAGTACTTCTCCCTGCCCTACCTGCAATGGCGAAGGGAAAATTATTACGAATAAATGTCCTAAATGTGCGGGTGAAGGCGTTGTTCATGACGAAGAAATTATTTCTATTAATATTCCTGCGGGTGTAGCAGAGGGTATGCAACTATCCATGAGCGGAAAGGGTAATGCTGCCCGACATGGCGGCTTGCCTGGTGATTTAATCGTTTTGGTAGAAGAAGAAAAACATCCCGATTTTATTCGTGAAGAGAATAATTTGATTTATAATCTTATCATTTCTATTCCGCAGGCTATTACCGGAACCACTGTTGAAATTACATTGATAGACCATAGCAAAATAAAAGTTAAAATTGACCCGGGTACTACTTCCGGGAAATTGCTTCGCATACGCGGCAAAGGTTTGCCAGACGTTCAAGGCTATCAATCGGGCGATTTGATTGTACGAACCATTGTATATATACCTTCCAACATTTCCAAAGAAGAACGAAAATTACTTGAAAAACTTGACGAATCTCCTAACTTTAGCCCTCAAAATGCCAAAAAAGACAAAAACTTTTTCGAACACCTTAAAAAATATTTTTCATAAACAGATTTTTGAAGTAGATTTGTCCAAAATAATTTTATGGGCTTATATACATATATTAATTACAATAAATAGGGCATTTTAAATAATTAATATGAAAGAATCATTTTCATCAGAGCAATTTCATCAATTCTTCACTACTAAAAAAGCTTTGATGGTCTTGGTCGTACTTACTTTTTTGATTTTATGCTTTTTTTATCCCAAAGCCATTTTTTCTCCGAACAAATATTTATTCAGTGATTCGGGCGATGGATTGAAAAATTATTACACGTATGCTTATTATATTAAAAACGATACGTCATTTACTAATTCCAACTGTGTAAATTATCCCTATGGCGAACATTTTAACTATCTCGATTCTCAACCTGCCCTGTCTTTTCCACTTAAACTTATGTCTCAACTTTTTCCTGGAATAGCCAATTACAGCATCGGCATTTTAAATTTTTTTATGATGCTGTCGGTATTGTTCGCATCCATTTTTATTTTTCTAATTCTTAAAGAATTTAAGACAGGAAATGTATTTGCCCTGATGGCTTCACTTTCTATTACTTTTCTTTCTCCTCAATTTCTCAGGCTTAGCGGACATTATGGACTTTTTTATCTGTTTCCATTGCCTTTGATTTGGTACTTCATTATTAAATTTTTTAAAACTTCTCAACAGAAATACACGGTTTATATTACACTTTCACTTTTTATAATCTTCTTTATTCATGCCTATTTGGGGCTTATTTGTGCAGCGTTTCTTTTTTTAAGCGAACTATGCTATTTCATATTTTACAAAAAAAATAGAACCTTAAAAAATATTCTTTTTTGGTTTGTACAAATAGTTATTCCCGTTTTGCTGTATTTAGCCATCACTACTTTTACCGATACTCATACCGACAGGTCAGATAATCCAGCCGGTTTATACGATTATAATGCATCTATCAATACTGTTTTTTTGCCATATAATTATATTTTACAAATACCTTACAGATTACTTTTTTCCATAGGTGTACAGCAGTGGGAAGGTATAGGTTATATAGGAATACTTTCAAACTTAATGCTGTTCGCATTTATTCTTTATCTTATATCATTACTTATAAAACGAAAGTTGACAGATATAAATCAATTTGTTCCAAAGGAAATGTGGATTTTTCTACTATCGTCCATTTTATTGTTACTTATCTCCATGGCTACTCCTATTAAATTCATTATTGATTTTGTACTTGAGTATATAAAACCATTGCGGCAATTCAGAACATTGGGCAGATTTTCGTGGCCTTTTTATTATGTAATAAATATTTTTGTATCCGTATTTATCTACTCCATATACCAGCAACTGCGGTCAAAAAATAAAAAATGGTTCTCCACTGTTTTTATAATTTTTACTCAACTGCTTTTTATTGCTGAAGCATTTGCCTATCAATGGGATAATTCCCACTCTTTTTTAAAAGAGAAAAATAAACTTAACCTGAATTATTTGCCCAAAAATTATAAGGAAGCCATTGGTAAATTTGACCATAAACAATATCAGGCTATTTTGCCAATTCCCTTTTTTCATTACGGGTCGGAAGATTTTATGATTAGTTGTCCCGAAGCATCCATGCAAAACGCTATGATAATTGCTTATAACAAGAATATGCCCATGCTTGCATCCAATTCGCCACGTACGTCGGTTGATGAGGCAAAAAATATTATTCAAATTTTAATGCCTGAATATTATGATAAAGTATTGGTGGATGATATTAAAAGTGATAAACCTTTTTTGGTAATATATACCAAAAATGATATTTCACCCTTAGAAAAAAGACTTCTCGATATGTCAGAAATATTTTATGAAAACAAAGATTTTGCACTTGCTACATTGAATTATGAAAAACTGTTTTACAAGAGCCAAAAAGAAATATTGAAAAAATACTTGTCGATAGACGATTCAAGTCACTTTAAAAATAATTATTTTGTTTCCGATACCAATGCTTTTATATTCAGCAACGGATATGAATCATCGGTATGTTCTATTCATCACTCGGGGAACGGTTGTTATAAAAATGCTAAAAAAGATTACAGCACGCTGGTTGAATTTGATGCGAGTAAGTTGGATTTGAATACGACATACGAAGTAAGTTTTTGGTTTTATAATAAAGGCTATGGTCGTACTTCCAATATGATTGCTATTGATGAGACAGAGGGGAACAGTACATCCTCCAATTGGATTTCTGCCACGGACTCCAGATTTTGTAAAATTATTTATAAAGACTGGTCACTGGTACAAATGTGCTTTACTCCCAAAGGGAAATCGTATCATTACAAAGTATTTATTGCTCCTCACCAAAATTGGGTCGATTCTGTTTATGTAGATGATTTGTTAATCAGACCGGTCAATGTAGATGTGTTTAAGGTTGAAAAAGGCGAAAAAAATAAAGGCATTCTTGTTTATAATAACCAATTTATTCAAACGGATATAGATTACCTCGTATTGGATTGTAGTCGCGAACTGATAAATAATTTTTATACGGAATGTATTTTTAATTCTGTTGAATGGCTTGGAAATATTAAGGCAGATGCCATTAAAAAGAAGATACCTTTGGAAAAAGCCATTTACGATAATGCTGAATATATGACCTACGCAACTCTTTTCAACATTACCAATAATAAAACTTTAAAAGTAGCATACTATAAGCAACGCATTAAAACAAATAAAGAATGGTTAAAAAATATTATCAATATGCCGGGTAATAAAGGCAAGAATTTAGATTCACTTATTTATTTGAATGCCTTATATATGGCAGAACACCATTAGTGTTTTGTATAACTTCTTTGAATGCTATTGGTATTAGGCATTTCACATTACCGTAGCAGCCATGCGCTTATCAAAGGCGACGGACAGATAATTCTATACAACTTTATGCCGGGGAACAGTAACCAATTATTAACGGACGTTCGGAATTAGGATTTCATACCGACTTGCTAACCAGTTCATTAAAACAATTCGCTTCGTTTTTGTTTTAAACCCGATAGCCTGTCGGCATTACATGTTTGACATAAATGGAATTGATTCTTTGGAATATTTTCCAGAGGTTAAATTTTCCTGAATGTCACTGAATACCTGAATGGTATAGTTTACATCCTCCATTGTATGCAAAGCAGTAGGTATAATCCTAAGCATGACAACATCTTTGGGAACGACAGGATAAACCACAACAGAACAGAAAATATTATACTTTTCGCGTAAATCAAAAACGACATTCGTAGCTTCAGCCACATTTGCATTAAGGAAAACAGGGGTTACAGGCGATTGCGTATTTCCGATATTAAACCCTTTGCTGCGTAATCCATCCTGTAAGGCTTTTACAATAGTCCACAATTGTTCACGAAATTCTGGTTTGGTACGAACAAGTTCAAGTCGTTTCATAATACCTAAAACCATGGGCAAGGGCAATGCTTTGGCATATATTTGTGAACGCATATTGTATCGTAAATAATCTACTACTTCCTGTGTAGATGCCACAAATCCACCAATACCTGCCATTGCTTTGGCAAACGTAGCAAAGTGAATATCAACACTGTCTTCTACACCAAAATATTCTGGAGTACCGGAACCGGTTTTGCCCATCGTGCCAAAACCATGAGCATCATCTATCAATAAACGGAAATTAAATTCCGATTTTAATTTTACTATTTCATCAATTTTACCAAGGTCGCCAGCCATGCCATAAACACCTTCGGTAATGACCAATATACCGCCACCCGATTTTTCTACCAACGATGTTGCATGATTCAGTTGCAATTTTAGTTTATCCATATCGTTGTGCGGATATACAAATCGTTTACCCATGTGAAGTCTAACACCATCCATAATGCACGCATGTGCTTCGCTATCATATACAATCACATCATTGCGTCCCAGCAATGCATCAATAATACTGACCATACCCGGGTATCCATAATTCAATACATACGCATCTTCCTTGTGAACAAATTCAGCCAGTTGCCTTTCCAATTTTTCATGCAGTGTCGTTTGTCCCGACATCATGCGAGCACCCATAGGATAAGCCAATCCATACTGTGCTGCACCTTCCGTATCTGCTTTTCTTACTTCAGGATTATTTGCCAATCCAAGATAGTTGTTCAAACTCCAGTTTAATACTTCTTTCCCACGAAACATCATGTGAGGTGATATTTCTCCTTCCAGTTTAGGAAAAGTAAAATAACCATGACCTACTTGTTGATACTGTCCCAATGGTCCTTTCTGTTTCTGAATTTTTTCAAATATATCCATATTCTAACTCAAAATTTAATTCGCAAAATTAATGAATTTCAATATTAAATATCCAATGTTTTATTAAAGGTTTTTTAATACTCCCGTTTCATCATTAAATTGATTTATCAATTCGTCCAGTTGTACCGTTTGATTAAACAAGTCGTACCAAATATGACGGTCGTACCAAAGTTGATTCAATTCTTCCAGTTCTTTGGCTTGCTGTTCAACCCATGTAAAATATTTAAGGTTATGAATTTTTTTCTTGTCGGTATAGGTCAATTCTTTCATATGGTCAGTTTTTACTCCCAACATACATTTTTCATGGTCTTTGGCTGCTTGAAGCAGTGAATATGCACCTCTTTCTTCAGCAAGTTCTTTAATTCTTGATTTATACAAGTCTGCTGAATCGGTGGCTACCGTTAGAATAATATCATCGGAAGTCATTTCATAGTATTTTGCCAGTTTTATGGCTGACAGTGTATTTGAAATGCTTGAGATACCAAGCAACGGTAAATTATTTACTATAAGAGAAGGTACTCCTGTTGATGTAAGATATTTCATCCCTTCTTTTTCGTTAAACAATCGTAAAAGCCGCATGCAATCTTCATCATCAATAGCAATTACGGCATCGGTATTTTTAATATTATGAATCCATGGTACATGCTTGTCGCCAATACCCTCTATGCGATGACCGCCAAAGCCGTTCATTAGCAAGGTCGGACATTGTAATGCTTCGGAAGCCGCTACTTTGATTTGTGGATATAGGGTACGTAAATAATCGCCAGCAGCAATGGTACCTGCCGAGCCAGTAGCCGATACAAAACCAGCCAACTGACTGTTTTCTTTCTTAATAGAATTAAAAACTTCTTGTATGGCAGCACCCGTTATATTATAGTGCCAAACGGCATTCCCAAATTCATCAAACTGATTAAAAATAATATGGTCTTTCTTATGACGCCGTATATTCCAGCATTCATCGTATATTTCCTTTACATTCGATTCGCAACCGGGCGTAGCAATTACTTCGGCACCTATTTCTTTTAGCCAGTCAAAACGTTCCTGACTCATTTCTTTGGGCAGAATAGCCACAGCTGTACAACCCATCAGATACGAATCGAAAGCACCACCACGGCAATAATTACCTGTCGAAGGCCAAACGGCTTTATGATACGTAGGGTCAAATTCGCCCATAACAATGCGTGGTGCAAGACAACCATAGGCAGCACCTACTTTATGAGCACCCGTCGGAAACCATTTCCCAATGAGCAATACAATACGTGCGTCAACGCCGGTTAATGATTTTGGAAGTTCGAGATAATTAACATTTCCGAATAATCCACCTTTTTCTTTGGCTTCGTTATGCCAGTTTATTCGAAACAAATTGACAGGATTCAAATCCCATAGCCCTGTTTCTTTTAACCGATTTTTTATTTTTTCAGGAATTAAGTTTGGGTTTTTCATTTGGGCAAAGGTGGGTAAAATAATTTCTTTTTCACGGAAGCGTTCGATGGCTTTTTTTCTTGCATCTTGATTTACGATTTTATTATCAACTTTAATCATACGGATTATATATTATAATTTTTTGCAAAGATAAAGAATATTCTAAAAGTGAGAACAAAGAATTTTGAATGTAGATAGGGAAGTGATTCCGGCGCGATTCGAACGCGCGACCCACAGCTTAGAAGGCTGTTGCTCTATCCAACTGAGCTACGGAACCAAAAAGTGTGCAAAAATACAAACTATTTTAATACAAAATACTGATAAGTACACCTGCCGCAATGGCACTGCCTATTACTCCGGCAGCATTAGGTCCCATAGCATGCATTAATAGATGATTGTTTTTATCGTATTTTAAACCTTCCCATTCTGAAACAGATGCACTGGAAGGAATTGCCGAAACGCCAGCATTCCCAATAAGTGGATTTATTTTATTATTGTCAGATAAAAACAGATTCATAAATCGGACAAATAAAACACCAAAGCCTGTAGCCACTATAAAAGCAATTAATCCAATAATAAAAATGAAAAACGTTTTTTCATTAAAAAAAATATCTGCTTGAGTGGATGCGCCTAAAGCCAAGCCCGTTAATACAATAACTATATCAACCAAAGGACCGCTGATGGTATTTGCCAGTCGTTTGGTAACACCGCTTTCTTTAATAAGATTACCTAAAAATAACATACCCAGTAATGGCAAACTGGCTGGTACCAACAAACAGGTAAGCAACAAACCTACAACAGGTAACATTATTTTTTCTGTTCTACTAACAGCACGTGGCGGCTTCATACGGATTACCCGCTCGCTGCGGGTAGTTAATATTTTCATAACGGGTGCTTGTATAACACGCACAAAAATCATATACACATAAGCCGACACAACAATAGCATTGATAAGTGAAGGAGAGAATTTAGAAGCAATAAACATAGATGCAGGTCCATCTGCACATCCCGCTAAACCAATGGCAGCGGCTTCTTTTGGAACAAATCCACCACATAAAGCCAATGCGAATGCACCAAATATGCCTATTTGGCTAGCAAGACCTATTAATATCAATTTAGGATTACTCAATAATGAAGAGAAATCGGTCATGGCACCTAAACATAATAATAGCAGTGAAGGATAAATATTATGTACCATGCCGTATCTTAAATAATATAACCAACTTCCTTCCTGATATATTCCTATTTTTAAATTTAACGGGTCTGATGCCAATAAATGAGTTGACTGATAAAAGGGAATATTGCCAAGAATAATTCCAATACCTAACGGAATTAAAAGTAAAGGTTGATATTTTTTCTTGATAGCAAGATAAATAAATATCAAGCCAACAATGAGCATAATAATATGCTGAACCGAAAAATTATAAAAGGAAGTATTTTTATAAAATTCAGTTAATGGATTCAAGAGCAAATCAAACGTATTCATAATGCTTTCTTTTAACCTACCACAGCAATAACATCACCCTGCATAATCGAATCGCCCTTATTAACAGGAACTTCAACAATTACTCCTTCCATATCGCTTTCTATATTATTTTCCATTTTCATAGCTTCAAGTACTGCTATTCGTTGTCCTACGCTTATTCTATCACCTGCTTTTACAAAAATATCTAATACAATACCCGGTAAAGGAGACAATATTTTTTTAGTTTCTGAGGATGCAACCACCGGTTCTATAATTTTATGTTCTTCTACTTTTGGAGTATCGGTGGACGGAACGCTCACGGGTCGAACTAGTTTAGGCGTTTTTACCGGTTGAAGTTCTTTATCTACTTCAACTTTATAAACACTGCCGTTTACTTCTACTTCAGCCATATTTCCTTCGATAGATAAAATTTCTACTTCGTATAGGTTGCCGTTTATTTTAAACTTAAATTTTTTCATACCTCATTTTATTATTTCCAATATGACTTGGGAAATTTTCTTAAACCATATATTTTTGAACTCCAAGGTGAATAATTTCGTGAAACCTTTTGAATGGTTAGTCTGAAACTTTCAATATCGTGAATCTGATTTTGATATAAATACAATGCCAATGCAATGGCTGCATTCAATTCTCCGGAATGGCTCATTTCAATTTTTTCTGCTTCCGCAATTTTCCCTTCTTTTACCAGTTGTTTCCGTTCACCAAACCGATTAAACTGCTTGGTAAAATTCTGAATAAATAAATAAAGCAGCAAAAACGCAAAAATAACCACCACTAAGGTTATCAATATCACAAAATTCATATTTGATACCGATTCTATTATCAATAAATTTATGTCCATATTTACTATAATTATAATGGCAAATTGGAATGTTTTTTGGGTGGGTTAATTTCTTTTTTGGTCTGCAATGCCTGCAGTGCTCTTATAATTCTAAACCGTGTATTGCGTGGTTCAATTACATCATCTATATAACCAAATTTTGCTGCGTTATATGGATTTGCAAATTTATGACGGTATTCTTTTTCCTTATTGGCAATAAATACAGCTTTTTCATGTTCGTCCTGAATTTCCTCAATTTCCTTACTGTTCAGTATTTCTATGGCACCTCTTGGTCCCATAACCGCGATTTCTGCCGTAGGCCATGCGTAATTAATATCACCACGCAAATGCTTGGACGACATTACATCGTAAGCACCACCATAGGCTTTTCTTAAAATAACCGTGATTTTTGGAACGGTGGCTTCTCCATAAGCATATAAAAGTTTAGCCCCATGAATAATAATACCGCCGTATTCCTGTCCAGTACCGGGTAAAAAACCGGGCACATCGACAAAAGTAACCAATGGAATATTGAAGGCATCGCAAAAACGGACAAAGCGGGCAGCTTTTCTGGATGCTGCAATATCCAATACGCCTGCCAGATAATTGGGCTGATTGGCAATAATACCTGCCGACATTCCGTTAAATCGTCCAAAAGCAGTTACAATATTGGGTGCAAAGTCACGCTGCACTTCTAAAAATTCATTATAATCTACAACTTTATGAATAACATCCTTTATATCATAAGGCTTATTGGGATTTTCGGGAATAATATCGTTAATGCTATCATCTATTTTGTCAATAGGGTCATCACAAAAAGCAAGGGGTGCTTCTTCCAGATTATTTTGAGGAAGATAACTTAACAGTTTTCTTACAAGCAATAACCCTTCTTCTTCGGTATCAGAAATAAAATGTGCAACTCCCGATTTGGACGCATGTACTTTTGGACCGCCCAACTGTTCGGTAGTTACATCTTCACCGGTAACCGTTTTAACCACCTTGGGACCTGTTACAAACATGTAACTTGTATTTTTTGACATAATAATAAAATCGGTAAGTGCAGGTGAATAAACAGCACCGCCAGCACACGGACCAAATACAACAGAAATTTGTGGCACCAAACCGGAAGCCAGAATATTTCGCTCAAATATCTCTGCATAACCGCCCAAACTCTTTACACCTTCCTGAATACGTGCACCACCACTGTCGTTGATGCCAATTATAGGTGCGCCTACTTTCATAGCCTGATCCATTATTTTACAGATTTTGGCAGCATACATTTCGGACAGTGAACCGCCAAAAACAGTAAAATCCTGAGAAAAAACATATACCAACCTTCCATCTATAGTACCATAACCCGTTACTACACCGTCCGACAGATATTGCTCCTTATCAAGTCCAAAATCTATACAGCGGTGCGACACGAACATGTCAAACTCTTCAAAACTTCCTTCATCCAAAAGAATTGATATTCGTTCCCTTGCAGTCAATTTCCCCTTTTTATGTTGGGCATCGATACGTCTATCGCCACCGCCTTTTCTTGCCTTGTCTCTTAATTCAAGCAGTTCTTTAATATTATCCTGAATATTGCCCATAATTAGTCATTTTGCTTATTTTCACACATTTCCATTAACACACCCTGCGTTGACTTGGGGTGAAGAAATGCTATACTCAATCCTTCAGCACCTTTTCTTGGCATTGTATCAATAAGTTTTACTCCTTTTTCGCTAAGTGTTTGCAACTGCTGTTCAATATTTTTTACTGCAAAAGCAATATGATGTATGCCTTCCCCTTTTTTTTCAATAAATTTGGCAATAGTTCCTTCGGGGTCTGTAGATTCTAAAAGTTCTATTTTAGTTTGACCTACTTTAAAAAAAGCTGTTTTTACCTTTTGGTCTTTTATTTCTTCCATAGCATAGCATCGAAGACCAAGTTTTTCTTCATAAAATTTAATAGCCTCATTCAGGTTTTGCACTGCAATACCGATGTGTTCAATGTAAGTAATTTCCATAATATTTTTTGTTTTTGGCAAAGATAAATCTCATCTTACACTTTTTTAGTGATTTTTGTTTGAAAAAAAAATGTTATTAAACACATACAACGTATTCTTTTTTTTTCTATCTTTGCTAAAATTAGTAAAAGTAGTTTTTTATGAAAAAAGTAGGCTTATTTATTGTAGTATCAGTGATGCTATTTTCTTGTCAACCAAAGGATAAACAAGCACCTTTAATTTTTATTAAGGGCGATAACCCCATGACCATTTTTTTGGGAAAATGGTTTAAGGACCCGGGTGCTACCGCAGAAGATAATAAGGATAAAGATATTTCTGCCAAAATTATCATGACACATAATGTTCCTATCAATGGACCGTCTAACGGGGAAGGTACAACAAATCTTGTAGATACATCGTGCTATATGACCTATTCGTGCAAGGATGCAGCAGGGAACCAAGCAACTGCTACTAGAAAAGTGAATGTAATAAATCAAATCCACTATTTTGCTACTCGCTACGAAATGACTGTCAATGCTAATAATGGACACATTGTACACGATACAACTATTTCTTCTATTAATTTAACCGTAGATAACAGAACAAACATGAAAATGTGGTTTCCCAAATTGGGTGGAAAAAATGGATTGCGTATTTATGCCATAGTAGTGTACGATAGAGAACATAATCTTTTTTATGACAGTGTGCCCGACCAGAAAATTCCACTTTATGATGGAATAAATCGTTATCTGTACGGCGTTATGGGAATTCCCTCTCAAAGTAAAATATACGATACCATTGACCCCAGTATAGATGTAAAATATTATTTAACTAAATATCGTAAAAGTACCTCTGGAACTATTATATGGCCTGTGGATTGCCCCGACTCATTATGGGAAGTTGTTAATGATGATATAGTACTTGACCATTACGAACGCTTTTAACACTATATCATAAAAGACAAAATTCTTTTAGACTACACTTTTAATTCATGAAACGGAATCAACTTATTTTATTATTGATTTTGTTTCAACGACTAATTACCGTTCCTGTTTTGTGTCAGACAGAGAATGACCAAAAAATAAAAGAAATTGAAAAGCAATTGAAAGTATGGGCAGACAGTCAGGCTCAATATAAAAATCAATTAGAAGAATTAAAATTACAATGGATTCAGGCACAACTGAAAAAATATGCCATCCCAAAAGTAAATGAACCAGGCATTTTGGTTTATCATTCAGCGATGGCACTGTATTATCAGGACAAATACGGTATTTCACGGTGGGTAGCCCATATCATAATGCCCGATATAATTTCGGGTGGCGAATCGCGAACAAACGATTTTAGGCAGGATAGCCTGATACCATTGCCCATGCCCGATAAAATTGATTACTATAATTCCGGGTACGACCGTGGACATCTGGCTCCATCTGCCGACTTCAACTGGTCAAAAAAAGCCGTGAGCGAATCGTTCTATTATTCCAACATGACACCTCAAAAGCCTGAATTTAATCGTGGAAAATGGTCACAAGTAGAAGATTTTTTTAGAAAATATGTTATTTATACTCATCATGCGGTATTTGTGGTTACCGGTGGCATTGTCAGCGATTCCATTCAAAGAAAAATAGGAGTCAATAAAAAAATAATCGTTCCACCTTACTTTTATAAAATAGCAGTAGATATGGAATCAAAACCACCACAAGGCATAGGTTTTTATATGCTTAACGGAACAAACACTAAGCCTATAACAGAGTATGCTGTTTCTATCGACGACATAGAAAAGAAAACAAATATAGATTTTTTTCCTGATTTGCCCGACACCCTTGAAAATCGTATCGAAGCCATGAACAATATTGTACTGTGGCAGGTTAGTAAAAATAATGTAAAACCATTAGATGCATCGCAATTGCCCAAAGGTGCCATTAATACAAGCGATGCAGAAAAATATGTCAAGACAAAAACCACGGTTTGCGGTACGGTGGTTGCTACAAAAGTATTTAAAGACAAAGGTATTGCGGTTAATCTGGATGCTCCTTTTCCAGAGTGTAATTTTTCATTTACCATTTGGCAAAGTTATTATCCCAATTTCAGTTATAATCCTGCTGTTTTTTTAAATAATAAAAAAGTATGTGTAACAGGTAAAATAGAGTTGTATAAAGACAAACCTACCATGAGTATTTCGAACGAAAAAGAGATTGACTTTTTAACGCAATAGAAATGTAGCGGTAAAATTTTAATTTTTTTGTACATTTATAAATAGTTACTCCTTAAAAAAGATTTTTTAAGGAGCGACTAAATAATTCAGGTTAATACCGACTTGCTAACAAGATAATTAAAACAATTCGCTTCGCTTTTGTTTTAAAACTGTTAGTCTGTCGGTATTAACCAAAACCAACTAACAAAATTCATTTCATTCTTTTGTTAGCGGTTTGGTATAAATTGTAAGGATTTTATAAAAATTAAAAATTGTCATGTATCTTTGCGGCGTTAATCAATTTATGAAATGAATGGACGACGGTCCGGCGAAAAAAAATATTAATAATCGTATATAACAGGGAGAATCCCTTGTTAAATCTCCTTGTTATATCGTAAAGTAAGGAGGTATATATGACATCGTTTACTACATTTTACGTTAGTCAGGTTATTGGAAAAAAATTGTATGATGACAATGGAAATTTTGTAGGCATCGTAAAAGATTTACTCATGGATGCCAATAAAAGCCAGCATACCTCTGAACGTCCTTTTTTAATTGGCATTAAAATAAAAAATAAAAATGAATTTATTTATTATTCCAGCGAAGGTTTTAGCATTGAGAAAAAAAATGGAAAGATAAAAATTTTTGTTGCCCGTACTATTGAATTAACCGAATTGGATATGCAAAAATACTTCTCCATAAAAACTTTTCTGGATAAGCAAATTGTTGACCTGAATGGTAAAAAACTGGTTCGCGTTAATGACGTTAGATTAGTTACGTTGACGTATGGTACTTTTGTTCTGGCTGTTGATATAGGTATTGAAGGATTATTAAGACGTATAGGGATTGTTACACCTGTAAAATATATTTTTATGTTGCTGGGGATAAAAATACCTTCCAAATTTATTTTATGGGATGATGTTGCTGCCATAGATTTTTCCAGACAAAACATAAAACTGTCTAAAAGTTATGCTAAACTGCAAACCTTGCACCCTTCCGATTTGGCAGATATTATAGAAGACATGGGCAAAAAAGCAAGTGCTAGCATATTTTCAGCACTTGACGAAGAAAGAGCAGCCGATGTACTGGAGGAATTGGAACCCAATACTCAGGTGCATATTGTAGAAAGCCTTCCCATTGAAAAAGCCGCCGATGTATTGGAAAAAATGCCTTCCGATGAAGTAGCCGATATTCTTGACGAATTGGAAGATGATAAAGTAGAACTCCTGTTGAACGAGATGGAAAAAGATACTTCACAAGAAGTTAGAGAGTTGCTGAGTTATCCTGTTAATTCGGTAGGAAGTATTATGTCAACCGATGTTATGACATTTAAAGAAGATGATACCGTAGAAGATGTATTAAGACAACTGAGAACTGAAAAACCCGAATACGAAAGAATGTACAACCTCTTTGTTACCAATGACAAAAATAATCTTATTGCAACCTTTTCTTTGAGAGACCTTGTTATCTCATCACCCGATACAAAAATCAGCCAGATTATGAAACCGGCTCTTGTTTCGTTATTGGATTATCAGGATTTGGATGATGTGGCAGAAATTGTTTCTAAATACAACTTGTTAGCCATTCCCGTAGTTAATAATAATGATGAACTGGAAGGTATGATTGTTATAGACGACGTTATAGATGATTTGATAAATAAACGCAGAACGAATAAGTAGATGAACAGAAAGAAAAATTTTTTTCGCCAGTTGGGACTGTTTTTAGCCGTTATTGGTCCGGGTATTATTACAGGCAGTGTAGATAACGATGCTGGCGGAATTACTACTTATTCGGTAGCAGGGGCTGTTTATGGATACAATCTTTTATGGACTTTGATACCGGCATTTATTGTTCTTTTTGTTATACAGGAAATGAATGCTCGAATGGGAATTGTTACAGGCAAGGGATTAGCCGACCTTATTCGTGAAAACGCTGGCGTTAAAGTTACTTTTTTTATCTTTATAGGTTTGTTAATTGCCGATATTGGAAATACAACCACAGAATTTGCCGGCATTGCTGGAAGCATGGAAATATTTGGTATCAGTAAATATATTTCCGTTCCCATAGCAGGCTTTCTTGTGTGGATATTGGTGGTAAAAGGCACCTATAAAATAGCAGAACGCATTTTTTTAATTTTCAGTGTTTCCTTATTAATGTATGTCGTTTCGGCTATTTTGGGAAAACCACACTGGGGAGAAATAGGTCATGCCATGATTCATCCAACTATGGATATGAATGCTAAAAGCATTGCCATGATAATTGGCATCATTGGTACTACCATTGCTCCATGGATGCAATTTTACATGCAATCATCGGTTATAGAAAAAGGATTAAAAATGAGACATTATAAATATACACTTACCGATATTTTGGTGGGCAGTATGGCAACTGTCGTTGTAGCTTTTTTTATAATGGTAGCCTGTGCTTCAACGTTACATGTTAATGGAGTACAGATTAATGAAGCCAAAGATGCAGCGTTAGCCTTAAAACCGCTGGCAGGAAATATTGCATCACAATTATTTTCGTTTGGACTTTTTATTGCTTCCATTTTTTCGGCTACTATTTTGCCATTGGCTACAGCCTTTTATGTTTGTGAGGCGTTTGGTTTTGAAGCCGGGATTGATAAAAAATGGGACGAAGCCAAAGAATTTTACACACTTTATACCGGCATTCTAATACTTGCCATGCTTATTATTTTAATTCCTAACGCACCACTTATCTTTATTTCACTATGGACACAGGTTATTAATGGTATTCTTTTGCCTGTGGTGCTTGTTTGTATGATTTTACTCGTAAACAATAAAAACATTATGGGTAAGTATGTAAACAAACCTGTTAATAACATCGTAGGATGGTCGGCTGTTATTATATTGGTAGGATTATCATTGTCTCTGTTGTTGTTGCCCGTTTTTAACTAGATATGCTTTTTTTTACTTACCCGATAATTTTTTATACAGGTGAGGTATGAATGTGTATTTTTAATATCTTTGCAACTCAAAATGCCTCTTTAGCTCAGTTGGTAGAGCAGCGGTTTCGTAAACCGCAGGTCGCGGGTTCAAGTCCCGCGAGAGGCTCGCATGCGGGAATAGCTCAGTTGGTAGAGCATTAGCTTCCCAAGCTAAGGGTCGCGGGTCCGAGTCCCGTTTCCCGCTCCAATGTAATTACTTTATCACTACTATTTTTTTGGATATATTACCTTATTGAATTAAGCGTTTAAGTATTAATTTAATTTAGTAATATTATATTTATGATGCTCTTCTCTGTGATTTCTTTGTGTTCTCTATGGTTAATATTCTATGTCTAAATGCTTATTATATTTTTTAACACAAAGCCCACAAAGTTTTATATACAAAGAACATTTAGAGTTATTGTGGGGTTATTATTTAAACACCAAATTCAATTACCTTATCTGTGTCGTCTATGTAATTCATGAAACTTAAGATTAATTTTATAAATTATTTGGGTTTAAAACAAAAGCGAAGTGTATGGTTTTAATGAATCTGTTAACAAGTCGGTATTAGCATTTCCTTTTTTTTCGGAATAATATATTGACGGAAAAATTTTTGTTTATTTAATGAACATGCTTTATATTTGTTGAAAATTTTTTTTAATGAAACTTCGTTGGGCTTTTACAGGAATCATTATTTTATCATTCACTGCATTTTGCTTTGCACAACCTTTTTCGAAGTGGCAAACAAAAAGACACTTCAACGAAGCACGACGAATGATTTTATTCTCCAACTATAAAGATGCCATTCCACCGTTGGAATATCTGCTAAAAAAAGATTCGTCCAATGCCAATTTCAATTATTTATTAGGAATGTGTTATTTGCATATACCATTAAAAAAAGAAAATGCCTTACCTTATTTAATAATGGCAGCCAAATCTGTAAATGAAAAATATACAGAACTTGATTTTAAAGAAAAAAATGCTTCCACTAAAACATATTTTTTGTTAGGGCAAGCATATCATGTCGGTTATAAATTTGATATAGCCGAAAATTATTTTGCCAAATATTTGGGGTATCTGCCTGTAAATTCTGATGAATATAAAGAGACCAAACGTTACATGGAAATTTGTCAAAATGCACCCAAGTTGATTAATGATTCCATTGAAATTTCAATAGAAAGTTTAGGACCTGTTATTAACAGCGAATGGGATGAGCATTCGCCTACGCTCACATCTGACGAAAACACACTTATCTTTACCTCACGCAGAAAAGGAAGTACAGGTGGATTGCTAACCGATGATGGACGCTATTTTGAAGATATTTATATATCGCATAAGGAAAACGGGAAATGGTCAGAACCTGTAGGCATAAGTTCCAACATTAATACCGATATGCACGAAGCCAGTATTTGTATTTCACCAGACGGGCAGGAACTTTATATTTATAAAGATGATTATGGCATCGGAAATATTTATCTTTCAACCAAAGATTCCCTCAATAATTGGGCTAAGCCTGTAAAGTTGGGACCTCAAGTTTGTACTTCGGCAAACGAAACGGATGCCACTATTTCTGCCGATAAAAATACTCTTATTTTTGTAAGCGACCGCAGTGGAGGCTTTGGAGGCAAAGATTTATATGTGTCTTATCGATTGCCTAATGGAGAATGGAGTATTGCTAAAAATTTGGGTAATACTATTAATACACCTTACGATGAAGTGGGCCCATTTTTACTACCCGATGGTTATACTCTTTATTTTTCTTCCAAAGGACATAACACACTGGGAGGTTATGATTTGTTTTACAGCGAACTGCAAGAAGATGGAACATGGAGTGTGCCCAAAAATCTGGGTTATCCTGTCAACACTACCGAAGACGATGCCTTTTATGTATTATCGGCAGATGAAAAGCGAGCCTATTTTTCTTCTATTCGTGACGACAGTTACGGAGGTAAAGACCTTTATGTTATGAATTTGCTTTCATTACCTGAACGTTCTTCGGCTGTTATTAAGGGAAAGGTATTTATGCAGGGAAACGATACTGTTCCTGTTACCAATGTTTCTATCAGCGTTAAAGACAATAAAACGGGAAAACTTATGGGTCAGTACAAGCCTAATAAAACTACCGGATACTATGTAATGATTTTAAGACAGGGACGAGAATATACCATTACCTGTGAAAACGAAGATTGCATTTTTGAACCCAAAATTGTAAATGTGCCCATGAATACATCACTTTACGAAATGGAAAAACCTTTAATACTCGACCCGCTTGGTAAAATCAAGAAAAAAGAATAATAATAAACTATCACAAAATTTACTTTAACCTTTTTATGCTGATGGAGTTATGGTGTTATATTTTATAAATCAACAACAATACCAACTTGCATACAGATTTAATAAAACCATACGCTTCGCTTTTGTTTTAAAAAGGTTAGTCTGTCGGAATCCCGTCAAACTCTAATAAGAGTTTTTGACGGGACAAAATTCATTTCATTCTTTTTTGAGTGGTTGGGTATAAAATGGTAAAAGGTTAAACAAGGATGATGTTTTTCATTGATTATTTCATACGTGTTCATTATTTTTGTGCAAATATATAATTTAATAAATATGGATGTTCAGGAACTAGTATCAGCACATAAAATGCTGAAGGAGTATAAATATACTATTACTCCCTTATATAGAGGTTATACCGACAAGATATTATACATTAATGTGGGTACTATAGATATAAAAATAAAAGATGTACCACCCATTATGAAAGAAAAATTTATCGGAGGCAGAGGATACGGATTGCGTTTATTGTGGGATGCTACAACCCCTGCTACCAAATGGAACGACCCAGAAAATGAAATTATTATAGGCAGTGGACCCATTGGTGGTATAACGCAATACAGTGGAACAGGCAAATCGCTGGTGGTTTCCATCTCACCTCAAACAGATATTGTGATAGACAGCAATGTAGGCGGTTTTTTTGGACCTTTTCTGAAATTTTCAGGTTTTGATTCAATTGAACTACAAGGAAAAGCACAGCAGGATATTATAATATATATAGATGGGATTAATGGAGAAATAAAATTGTTCGAAGCACCGTTGGAAGCCCTTGACAGTTTTCAGTTACCCGAACAATTAACCGAAATGTTTGCCAAAGATGAAGCAGACAAAAAAAACATTGGTATTGTTTCTACAGGACCTGCTGCCGACCATTCTCTTATAGGGATGCTTAATTTTACGTTTTATGACTCTAAACGAAAAACTATACGATTAAAACAAGCCGGTCGTGGCGGCATTGGCACTGTTTTTCGTGATAAAAAAATCAAAGCCATTGTTTGTAAAATTCCCGGCGTTAAGGGAAATCTTAACAACGTAGCCGATTTAGAAGCCATTATGGAACGTGGACGTCGTTTTAATAAGGAAATACGGGAATTGGACGACAAGCAATGCCAAATGCGGTCAAAGGGGACAGCACATCTTGTAGAAATAATGAACGATTATGATTTGCTTCCAACTAAAAATTTTAAATATGGTTCACATCCCGAAGCCGATAAAATTCGTTCAGATGTTTGGAAATCCTTTTTTACACAAGGTGTTCCCGATGGATGCTGGATAGGTTGCAATATGGCTTGTGCCAAAGGAGTCGATGGTTTTGAACTGAAAACGGGTCCTTTTAAAGGTCAAAAAGTATTGGTAGAAGGTCCAGAATACGAAACAGCCGCCGGATTAGGTTCTAACTGTGGTATTTTTGACCCCAGACACGTCATTGAAACTAATTTTTATTGTGACGTTTATGGAATATGTACTATTTCATTTGGTACGCTTACAGCCTTTATTATGGAATGTTATGAAAATGGTATTCTTAATCTGGAACGTACAGGCGGACTTGATTTTACGTGGGGTAATGGAGCCGCCGTTCTTGAAATGTTGCATCAAATGGCACGGGGCGAAGGTTTTGGATTAATTGCCGGATTAGGCACTAAAAAAATGAAAGAAATGTTTATCGAAAAAGGCTGGGGTGATGCTCAGTTTTTGAACGATATTGCCATGAACAATAAAGGACTTGAATATAGCCAGTATGTTTCTAAAGAATCATTAGCACAGCAAGGTGGTTACGCTATGACCAACAAAGGTCCTCAACACGACGAAGCATGGCTCATTTTTATGGATATGGTCAACAATCAAATTCCAACCTTTGAACAAAAAGCCGAAGCATTACATTATTTCCCCATGTTTCGCACATGGTTTGGATTGCAGGGACTATGTAAACTGCCATGGAATGATGTAGAACCTGCTGACAACCATCTGACCGATGAACCTGCAAAAGTTCCCGAACATGTTGATAATTATGTTACCATTTACAATGCAGTAACGGGAAATCATATCGATAAGGATGAAATAATAAGGCAATCGGAGCGAGTATATAATTTTCAACGAATTTTTAATATTCGTCGCGGATACGGAACACGTAAATATGATGCACAACCATATAGAGCCGCTGGACCCGTTACTGTTGAAGAATATGAATCACGAGCAGAACGTTACGATAAGCAATTACGTGAACAGGTTGGTATTAATCCAGATGGCATGAATACCGAAGAAAAAATTAAAGCACTTCGCACATACAGAGAAAATCGTTATGAACAATTATTAGATGCCGTTTACAAACGTCGTGGCTGGAACAAAAATGGTATTCCTACGATTGAACATCTTAAAAATATTGGCATGGATTTGCCTGAACTTATTGAAACAGTTAAGCCTTTGCAATAAAATATTTTTACTGTTTTTCGTTAATATTCATTGCAAGGTTGATAGTTCTGAATTTTTGGTCTATACCAAACCGCTAACCAAAGTATGAAATGAATCAAGTCGGTTTTATATAGCAGAATTCAAATATCAAATATAAAATTTAGAAAAATAGCACTCCTTTCTCATCCTCGTTTGTAACGAGGATGTTCTCTGCTCGGCGAAGTTTTGTGTGCAGGCAAGTGTAGTGGCTAACTTCGTCGGAATAAAAGTTAGTTTTCAAACTAAGCAAAAAATAGCGTATATTTGTGCAAACCAAAAATGATGACAACAGGTTATACCAAACCGCTAACAAAAGAATGAAATGAATTTTGTCTGCGTGTTTTAATGAACTTGTTGCAAGTCGGTATTATTGTTTCTTTTCAACGGGTACTTTAAATTTATCGCCTGTTTCCTTTACTATTTTTCGATACCAATCTTCACCGTAGCCCGGTTGTTCTACGTGTGGATTACGTTGTCCGGGTATTTTTGTCTTAATATTTCCATCCATGTACTTTACAAAAAGGTCTTTGTACAGTTGTTTCCAGCGAGCCACCGTACCATTTCCCGTCGTTACACTATAATCGGTAATAAATTGCAAAGCCATCTTGGGTTCTTTATTGTATAACTCCACAGCGGCTTTATCTACAGCAGGTGTATAGGTATAATATTTATTTTCCAATTCACTCTGCACTTTTTGAATATCCTTGATAATAACGTTATATCGACTATAGGCAAAATTTGACACTTGATTGAAAGCCCAAAATGCACTGGTTTCACTAAATTCCATCATTGAACCGTTGCCCACAGCGTATGCTTCGGGAACTTTGGTTGAACCACAATAAACAGGAGTAAAACAGTTGGAATACGTATCATCCACACCAAACCAGAATATACCGCCTATAGGATTGGGCAGCCACGAACGAGATTGTGCTACAAAAACGAAACCGGTTTGTTGAGTACTGGTAGCACGTTCATTAAAATATTCTATCGAATCAACTTTCCAGGTAAGAGGACGATAACGAATAATACAGCCAAAAGGACCGGCACCCATATCTTTGCTTAAATCCATCTTTGTCCCTTGAAAATAATCGCGTGTCATGGCAATAGCATCCAGCACACTTAATTTATGGTCTGGTTTAATATAAAGAGGCATACGATTTTTTAAATTATAGCCCATGGCATAATCTTCGTATTTACCCATATCTTTATTCACTCTGTTAAACATAGCCCACACGCGTGCTTCACACGAACGTGCAGCTTCTGGAGTCAATGGAGCATAAGCGTCACAAAAACTAAAATCTTTATCTTCACCCTTAAAGTAACCCATCTGACGGGCAAAAGTAATAACATCGGGGCTATTAAATACAGTTTGTTTTGAATCCATAAAATTATTTACTTTTTGAAACGGGAACGTGGAAATGCGTGCCTGATTAGCATGTCCCGATACATATCCATCAGGAATTAAAATGGCAACCCATACGGCACCTTTACTGTACGAACCTTTTATTATTTTTCCCTTGGCATCTTTTTTACCACTTCCCTTGCCTATCATTTCAAAAATCCAAACCTCGTTAGGGTCGCTAACGGAAAAAGATTCACCCTCGCTGTAATATCCATATTCAGCAACAAAATCGGTCATGATTTTAATCGCTTCGCGTGCTGTTTTTGCACGTTGAAGCGTAATATAAATAAGACTGCCGTAATCCATAATGGCAGTAGTATCTTGCAGTTCCAAACGTCCGCCATACGTTGTTTCTCCAATTGCTACCTGATATTCGTTCATATTTCCCACTACGCTGAACGTATGCTTTACTTGTTTAATTTTACCAAGATATTTTCCCGTATCCCATTCAATAATATCCATTAAAGAACCTTCGGGATGGTCGGCTGCTGGTGTAAAATACAATTCACCATACAATACATGGCTGTCGGCATTATAAGAAATCATGGTAGAGCCGTCAACCGTTGCCCCGCGTGTGTACAAAAAATTAGTACATGCCCATGAAGAAAAATTCAGGGCTAAAAAAAGCATCAGAAAAGTAAACATTGTTTTATTCATACAAATTAAGATTTAATGGTTTCTACTGTTGATAATTCATTTTCTATAGTATTTAACGGAAATTTTTCGAGCATTTTCATTTCAGCAAGAATGCCTTGTAATGTTTCCGTTTTTATAATGTTGGAAATTTTGGCAAAATAGAAAAGTGCAGCAATACATGCATTTTTTATACCTTTTGACCTGAAATCAAAAGGTAGAACATGTGCTTCTGTTGCGGGTAAAGGTAACGTATTGTCTATTAAAAGTACTGCATTTGAACGAAGCAACTGCATACTTTTTTTGCTATAATCATACCCATCTTGTGAAGTTACAATCATAAATTCCGGGTTGCTGCTTAATCCATGAAAATTTATTGTCTCGGGTGAAATATTTATTTCAGCATTACTAAAACCCACACCCACTGTAACGGGATAAGTTCCTTTTTGAGTAATGTTGTATCCATGTTTAATGGCAGCCTTGCAAAGTATGGTCGCTGCCAACTGAACACCTTCGCCGGCTGAACCACTTAATACAACCTGAACTTGTTTGGTAAGTGTTTGCGGAACATCCAATTTTTCTATGGGTGATAATTCATCAAACAAATTCTTAATAGTTTTTCGTTCTGGAAATTTAAAAGGGTCACGATGATTGGTCCATGTCTTTAATGGTTTATTTGCCGATTCTACAATTTCCTGTAATTTACGTTTTGGATTGAATTTAACACCATAACTGGTACAAATTTCCATCACTTCTACCAACGAAAATCCGGGTGTCTCCATAGCATTTTTAATCGTTTGACTATAATCGCCAATGCCTAATACACGACTTACAAAATTGGCACCAGCCGTAACAGCAAGAGCACAAATATCGTGTTCTCCATAAGGGCTGCCTTCGGGAGTGATAATGGTGTTAAAACCTTTGGGTGTGAGTCCGCTTAATTGCCCGCCAGTCATTCCATATAAAAAATTATTGTGCACCACTACGGTCATATTGATATTCAATCGTGCAGCCTCCATGAGATGCTGTAACCCGATAGTAGCACCACCATCACCTACAAAAACAATTACTTTTTTGGTTTCTGGCAAAGTCATGCTAATACCCATTGCTAACGCAACCGAACGACCATGTAAGCCGTGAATAGTATGAGTATTCAGTGCTTTATCAATAATACCATGACAGCCAATATCGGTAACAAAAATTACATCCAGCACATTAACGCCTATGCTCTCAATGGCTTTTGCCGTATTTTGGGCAATGATATGATGCCCACAACCTTTACAAAAAGGTAAATCTAACGTATTTAATACTTTTGTTTCCATTAGAATTTCCCTCCTTTTATTATATCTTCTGGCGATAACATTTTTCCTATAGAACCCACATACGTAACGTGATTTGGCATTCGTTCACCATAGATTATTTTTGCAAACTGTCCATTGATATTATCTTCGGCAAACACGACTTTCTTATAACGGGTAATCAAGTCATAAATAGATGTTGGAACGGGCAGCAATGTTTTAACAATTAATACATCAACTTTTTTATTTTCTTTGGATAAAAGTTTTGATGCTTCTTCGGCAGCATTGGCAGTTACACCGTACGAAACAATCAATGAATCGGACTTATTTTGAATATGTTCGTAATAACAATAATCGTCTATGTATTTTAAAATTTTCTTTTCCAATCGCATCGTATTTTGCATAGATTCTTCATTGGTATGCTGTATAATTCCTTTCTGGTCGTGTGTAGAAGAAGTCATTCGTACTTGATGTTGGTTGGTAGTAACCGGTAAAAAATCGGGTATCAACGAATCATCCGTTTTATACGGAACATAAGGTTCCTTTTTATCATAATATTTGCGTGCAATGGGTTTTATAGGTGGTAATGTTGAAACATCAAAATTACGACTAGTAGTAGCCCTCTCTTTGGATGAAAGAATAATAACAGGCGTTCTTAATTTGACCGCTATTTCAACTGCTTTGGGTGATAAAAACCAGCAATCTTCTATGCTTGAAGGACACAACACTGGTACTGGATGTCCACCGGAAATCATACCGTGCAGTAAGGCAATATCACCTTGTGCACCTCCTGTGGCTGTACCTGTAGAAGGTCCAAGCCTTTGTGTAAGAATAATCACCATTGGCAATTCCAGCATGTAAGCCATATTGAGCGATTCGAGCATTAAGGCAAACCCAGGAAACGAAGTTGCAGAAACAGGTATATGCCCTACAATGGATAATCCCGACATGTATTGCAAAGTAGAAATTTCGTCGGGTGCAGGCAACATGTATGGATAGCGTGTACTGGCATGAAGGTACATGGCACTGGAAGGCGTAATGGGATAGCCAATATAAGCATCGGCACCTGCCTGTGCCAACGCTTCCATAATGACTCTTGAATCATCAAGAATAACTTCTTTTTTTTCAATAGTATTCATATTACTGTATTTAAAAAAAATTATCTGTATGCAGGAATTCCAGTAATATCCTGTCCGGTGATGAGCAAATGTATATCATGCGTTCCCTCATAAGTAATAACCGATTCCAAATTCATCATGTGACGCATAATAGGATAATCGCTGGTAATACCCATAGCACCCAAAATCTGTCTTAATTCACGTGCTACCGTTAATGCCATATACACATTATTGCGTTTAGTCATGGAAATATGCGTATGCTTGCATTTACCTTCGTTTTTAAGTGTTCCGAGTCGCCAATTCATTAATTGTGCTTTGGTAATTTCTGTTAAGGCTTCGGCAAGTTTTTTTTGCTGTAATTGGAAGGCAGCAATAGGTTTTCCGAACTGTTGTCGTTCGAGAGAATATCGCAGTGCTGCATCGTAACAATCCATAGCAGCACCCACAGCACCCCATGCAATACCATAACGGGCACTGTTTAAGCAGGACATAGGACCTTTTAATCCTTGAACATTGGAAAGTAAATTGCTTTTAGGGACTTTTACTTCGTCAAAAATAAGTTCACCGGTAGCCGACGCACGTAATGACCATTTATTGCGAGTTTCGGGGGCTGTAAATCCTTTTGTCCCTTTTTCAACGATAACACCGCGTACGATACCATTATCATCCTTAGCCCAAACGACGGCTATATCGGCAATATTGGCATTGGTTATCCACATTTTTGCCCCATTTAAAATATAATGGTCGCCATTATCGTGCAGGCGTGTAATCATACTTCCGGGGTCGCTGCCATGATTGGGCTCTGTAAGCCCAAAACATCCTATTAATTCACCCGTAGCCAATTTGGGAAGATATTTCTTTTTTTGTTCTTCGGTTCCAAATTCCCATATAGGATACATAACCAGTGATGTTTGAACCGATGCTGCTGAACGTATTCCGCTGTCGCCACGTTCTAGTTCCTGCATAATCAAACCATACGAAATATAATCAAGTCCTGCCCCACCATATTGTTCCGGAATAAATGGACCAAAAGCACCTATTTGACCTAACTGCTTTATTAAGTCCATGGGTATTTTATGTTGCTGACTTAAATCTTCAATGACAGGTTTAACTTCTCGATTCACCCAATCGCGAATGGAATCACGAACTATTTTATGTTCTTCGGTTAATAAATCATCTACTAAAAAATAATCGGGTGGATTGTATTGAACTGTTATTGCCATACTATAAATATTTAATTGGTTAATTTTGCTACAAACGTACAAACGATTTTATTATTGAACAAGAGTTTTTATCAGGTTCAATTTATTAATAATAATGTTTTATAGCATAAAATATATATACGGGGGATATTTTACCGATGAATATCGGTAAAAACAAAATTGAAATGCTTACTGGTATTATACCAAGTTGCATTCATATATGAAAATTCGTTAAAAGTTCAAAAAAGATAGTACTTTGTGATTTTGGGACTGGGGTATGACATCCCCCTAACCCCCTTCAAAGGGGGAATAATTGGAGAAATGGGCTATTGCTCAACACCTCCCCCGTTGAAGGGGGAATTAAGGGGGTCACGCTGTTCCCTTTACTCATTACAAATATAGTATTTATATCGACTTGCTAACAAGTTCATTAAAACAATACGCTTCGCTTTTGTTATAAAACTGTTAATCTGTCGGCATCTCGTCATTGCTGACGAGACAAAATTCATTTCATTTTTTTGTTAGCGGTTTGGTATAAAACAAAAGATTACTTTTTAACCTATACGCCGTAAATTACATTATTTTATATTCCACTTTTTTATGGTATCCCCATATTCCATAAAAGGCTAAATAAACAAAACCCAACATGGGGATGATGTAAGAATACTGTACATTCCAGACATCAGCCAGAAAGCCCATGAATAAAGGCAACAACGCACCACCGACAATCGCCATGACTAACAATGACGATGCTTTAGATGTATGCTTCCCCAAGCCATCAATGGCTAACGTGAAAATATTAGACCACATAATAGAATTGAATAATCCGGTAAGTATCACTGCCCAAATGGCTGTTGTTCCTTTGGTATTGATTACGAGCAGCAGTAAAATAAAATTTATAATAGAGAAAAAAGCAAGCGAACGATGTGCATTTTTTGCATACCAGAGCATCCCGGCGCATATCAACATAAAAATAATATAGGTAGAAGCCAATGCCCATGAATGAACATACGACAAAAAGCCAACGCTGAATAGAATGATAATAAATACTCCTAAAAATGTTTTTGCATTTCGTTTTTCGGTCAGCAGCACAGAGCCAAGAAATCGTCCAATCATCAACCCCGACCAGTATAACGAGACATAGTTTCTGGCTTCAAACGCTTGCATATTTCCAATTTGTGGTTGCTTTAAAAAACTGATGAGCATGCTTCCAATACATACTTCGGAGCCAACATATACAAAGATGGCTATAATTCCCCACATTAATTGCGGATAATGCTTAATGTTGAGTGATGAGTATTCAGCAGTTTCCTTGTAATCGGGCAACTTGATAAAAATAAAAATAATGCCTAATAAGATAAAAACCGCAGTAAAAGTCATATACGGATATATCAGGGCATCGGCATTTTTGAAAGCAGTTCCAGTAAATAGTTTAAATACCAGATAACCGCCAATGAGTGGTGCGATGGTTGTTCCAAGGCTATTAAATCCCTGCGCAAGGTTTAATCGTGATGAAGCAGTTTGTGGTGTCCCTAAAATGGCTACATACGGATTGGCAGATATTTGCAATAATGTAAATCCTAAACCCAAAATAAATAAACCCACGAGGAACATTCCATAAGAAACCCATGCTGCAGCCGGATAAAAGAGTCCTGTTCCAACAGCAGAGGTAAACAATCCGATAATAATGCCGTTTTTATAACCAATACGATTAATCGGGTCGCCCCAAACAGAACTTATAATAAAATAAATGAGTGAACCTATAAAATAGGCACCAAAAAATGAAAATTGCACAATCATGGCTTCGGTATAAGTAAGAGTGAACACTGATTTTAAAAAGGGTATCAGTACATCGTTCATGCTGGTAAGGAAGCCCCAGGTAAAAAATAGTAGAATAAGCACTGGTAGTGCATAATATGTTCTTTTTATTTCTGGCTGTTCCATGCTGTCTTTCGTAAGAAATAAAAAATAAAAAATCCTGATATCAATGCGGCAAGAATGTACAGTGTTCCGCTTAGATAACGATGGAAAATAATTTCACCGATAGAAAAAAGGAAGGAGATTACGGTTACACATCCTAGTAGCCAGCAAAGCAATAAATATTTCATGGGTGAAGAAAATTCTTTTCCAAACGTATTGAATTTTTTCCAGCCGGGACCCATAGGTTTAACCTTATCAAAAAACGCTTGCAAGTGCTGATGTTCTGTAGGCTTTGTAAGAAAGGTAACAATAATCCACACCACCGTGGAAAAAGCCAAAATAATTAACAATGAGTCGGGAAAGGTAATACCGGCGTGCAATAGGAAGGGATAAATAACGAAAGGAGCCAGTAGTGCCGAAATTTCACTCCACGCATTTATTCTCCACCAGTACCAACGAAGCAAAAGTACAGGACCAATGCCTGCACTGCACTCGAGAATAAATTTCCATGCGTCGCTAATACGTGTCAACTTGGTTGTTAAAAAAAGGCTAAAAATAATCAATACAAAAACCGTAATGCGTGAAATTTTTACGTAATATTTTTCATCTTTTCCGGGTTTGATATAAGGTTTGAATAAATCATTAATAATATAAGAGGTACCCCAAATAATTTGACTGGAAATGGTGGACATGTAAGCAGCGAAAAAAGCAGCCACCAGCAAACCCAAAACACCCGCAGGCAACAAATCGCGAATAACATATACAAAGCCGTCGCCTTTTTGTGCAGCCGATAAGTCGGGATATAATACCAGTGACACCAATGCAACAATAATCCACGGCCACGGACGGAGTGCATAGTTGGCAACCTGAAACCAAATAGTGGCTAACACACTGTGTTTTTCATTTTTTGCTGACATAATGCGTTGTGCAATATAGCCACCGCCGCCGGGTTCAGCACCTGGATACCAACTCGACCACCATTGAACACCCAAGTAGGTAATAAATGCCGTGAGACTTAATCGTAATATGCCACCCGCAGACGTAGCCGCATTTCCACCTACCTGTGGAAAAAAACTAAATACCCATTGCGGCAGTTTATTTTGCAATCCTTCAATTCCACCAATAGACGGATGATTAACGGCAATCACGGCAAGAACAATGCAACCTGTCATAGCCACTACAAATTGAATAGAATCGGTAATGGCAGTGCCCATTAATCCCGATAAGGTAGAATAAAAAGCAATAAACAGCATGGAGAGTCCAACCCAAAGCATGTGAGATGAAAATTCAAATCCTAAAAAATGAATTTCATGAATTCCAAAAAAGAGCAAATCGGGAAAGAGCACTCTTAAAATCTTTACCATTGCCAAATTGACCCATGCAATTACAATCGTATTCATAAAAATGCCAATATAAACGGCACGGAAGCCTCGCAAAAAGGAAGATGCTTTACCGGAGTATCGAAGTGTAACAAATTCACAGTCGGTCATAATTCCGGCTCTTCGCCATAAACGGGCAAAAAAGAAAACGGTCATCATGCCACCAAACAGCATATTCCACCAGAGCCAGTTTCCGGCAATACCATTTTGTGCTACCAGTTCGGTAATGGCAAGCGGAGTATCGGCAGCAAATGTAGTGGCTACCATGCTTGTACCTGCTATATACCAAGGCAAGTTTTGACCGCTAAGAAAAAAATTTTTGGTATTGGATGCTTTTTTACGAAAATAAAAACCAATTAAAAAATACAATACAAAAAAGGAAACGACAATAAACCAATCAATGAATACCATAGTGTTTAACTTTTTTCAAAGTAAAAATAATAGACGGATATAGTTGGACAAAAAGAATAGCAAAAAAAATAAAAAAGGCACCCAGCCATTGAATAATAGAGAACTGCTCGTGCAACAACATAATACCTCCCCATAATGCAAAAAGTGATTCAGACGAAAATAAGACACCTGCTACATTAGCCGGGACAAATCGTTGAGCATATATTTGTAAGGTAAAAGCAACTGCTGCAGAAAATATACCTGCAAAAGAAACGGGCAACCATGCCTGCTTAATGGCATCAATATGTACAGGTTCTGTAGAAAGAGCAATGAGAAGACTTAACATACCGCAAACCATAAATTGTGTTGCAGCCAATACAATGCTTTGGTTAAGTTGAGCATACGATTCGATAAGGGAAACATGAATAGCCCAAAAAATGCTTCCAATAAAAACCAGTAAATCGCCATACGATAATTTCAATGTATGAAAATTCAAACTCATAAGCGAAAATCCGACTATCGCCATAAAAATAGAAAACCAAATATAAAAACCTGTTTTTCGTTTATAAAACAAACCTATAATGGGAATAAACACGATATAGAGCGAAGTAATAAAACCAGCATTTCCTGCCTGCGTATATACAATACCTATTTGCTGAAAGGTTGATGCGGCAAACAATACCAATCCCAAAATAATGCCTGCCATCAGTATTTTTTTATTCATATTTTTAAATTGCTTAAAAAAAATAAGAATCAGAAAAAGACTTCCCATTAAAAAACGTAACGCATTAAAAAGAAAAGGTCCTAAATAAAGCATGCCTTCTTTTTGAGCCACAAAGGCAAATCCCCAAATCATGGCAGAAGTAAGAAGTAATACGCTATGGGAAAAAGAAACTTTTTGGTTCATGCCTTGAATTACTTTATTAGAATTTCATCTATAAAAAAGAATCCCGGTGAACCTGCTCCCGGGTGCCATTGTGGCAATTCACCCGGTTTGCGTACCAGTATTTTAATATATCGTGCTTTTACAGGTTTTATATTTGCAGCAAAGAAGGCAGTCTGAGGTGTCCAGTCTTTTTGTGAATGTGTATTTTCAATAAACGCAACTTCCCTGAAATTAGTCTTTGTATTTGAAACGCTAAATTCTACAAAGGGAGGGAACAATATCCATGAACCAACATCCTGTAAAAAATGAGCAGATAATGAAGAAATGTTAATGGATTTGCCCAAATCTATAATAGCCACCAAATCGGTATCCTGATACCCTTGCCATTCACCTGTTCTATAATCCGTATTTCCTATAATGCCATCTATCAAAGCCATATCACCACCGCCTGTGTATTCCTTACTGTATTTGGAAAAAATACTTATTTTTCTCCCTTTTTCAAGTTTTACAAGTTTAATAATGTTAATGGCACTTTTATTACCTTTATTATCCATGCATAGTGTCTTAATAGTGCATGTAGAATCAACAATGAATGGGTGGTTATACTGGATAGAAGTTTCGCTGGGTGAAGTTCCATCGACCGTATAAAATATTTTACAGGTAGAATCTAAACAGAATAAGGTAACAGTTGTTTTTTCTGAAAAGGAACGCAAGCCTTCACTATAAAAAGGCATAGCAACAAAATCAGTTTCAGGAATACTTGTAACAGGGCAATCTTCCGGTTTAGTTCCCCAAGTAGAAGGTTTATTGCCCATATAAAAATCCAACCGACCGCCGTTCATAATCATTTTATGTGTGATAAAAGTAGTGGTGTACTCTTTGCCGTTAAAAGTTACTCGCTGAATATATTTATTTTCGGGTGATAATTGATGTGCTGTTATATGAAATGGTTTGGCAAGATTAATGGTAGCACTTTTAATTAAGGGTTTTCCGATGATATAAATAGAACTTCCGGGTGTAACAGGATAAAAGCCGAGTGCTGAAAAAATATACCATGCCGACATTTGTCCACAATCTTCATTGCCTATAAGTCCATCGGGGTTATTGGAATAAAAAGATGCAATTTGTTCTATTAGTTCTTGTGTTTTGTATGGTTTCTCAACAAAATTGTACAAGTAAGCAATGTGGTGACTCGGTTCATTTCCGTGTGCATATTGACCCATTAACCCTGAAATATCAACTTGTTCACGGCCGCTAATAGGTCCTTTGGTTTTAAATAGTGAATCAAGTTTCTGTTCCAAAGAATCCTTTCCGCCCAACATAAAAATAAAATCGGTAATATCGTGGGGTATGTAAAAAGAATATTGCCATGCATTGGCTTCTGTATAGTGAAATGAAACATCATAAGGGGAAAAAGGGTTAACCCAACTGCCATTTAAACGTGGTCTAAAAAATTTGGTATGTGGGTCATATAAATTTTTATAATACTGGGAACGTGTACTATATTTTTTATAATCATTTATTTTTCCCAGTGAATGTGCCATTTGAGCAATGCACCAATCATCATAAGCATATTCCATTGTTTTTGAAACGCTTTCACCATCATCAGAAACCAGCACACAACCATGGCTTTCATAATTTGCAAGGGATGGAATATTTCGCATTGCCATTGTTTTCATTGCTTCCAATGCTTTGGCTGCATTAAAGTTGCGAATACCCTTTTGCCATGCATCATAAATAACCGATGCCGCATGATAGCCAATCATGCAATTGGTTTCGTTGGCGGCTAACTCCCATATTGGAAGTAAACCACATTGTTTATATTGCAATAAAAATGTATTGATAAATTCACCGGTAACTTTAGGTTCTAAAATGGTCATAAGAGGATGCCATGCACGATAGGTATCCCATAAAGAGAATACCGTATAATAGTTCCCTTTATTCAGAAAATGAATTTTATCATCCCTGCCTCTGTAACGATTATCAACATCATTAAAAACATTGGGTTGAATGTAAGCATGATAAAGAGCCGTATAAAAAATTTCTTTGGTTTGTTGAGCGGCATCTATAGAAATTTTGCTCAATATATTTTCCCAAACTTCTGCTGCTTGCTGTTTATATTTGTCAAAGTTCCATGAGGAAGCCTCCTTTTCAAGGTTTTTTCGTGCTCCTTCCATGTCCACAAAAGAAATACCTGTTTTAATCACTAATTGAGAATCTTCACTGGAAGAAAAATTTACAAATGCGCAAATATTCGTTCCTTTGGCAGATAATTGATTGGAATAGTGAACATCATCCAAAACAATTCCCTTATTGATAAAGCGGCGTGAAAAGCGAATAACAAAAAACAATTTTTGGTTTTTTGCCCATGCCGAACTAAAGCGATAACCTTCTATTTCATTTTCGGAAACAAAATGAATATACGAATCCATTACCTTGTCTCGATGATTTAAGTCGATAATTAAATTTTGTGAAGTTTCTTTGGGGTATGAATAGCGATGAATACCGACACGCTGTGTTGCCGTTAGTTCAGCCAGAATGTTATATTTTAACAGTTTAACGCTGTAATATCCAGGCTTGGCTGTTTCTGATAAATGCGAAAACGAACTTGCGTATCCGTCAAAATTATCGTCCGATGTTCCGGGCATAACCTGAACCTTACCGGTAGTGGGCATCAATAAAATATCTCCGTAGTCAGAGACACCGGTACCGCTTAAATGGGTATGCGAAAAACCATAGATTATTGAATCGGAATAGTGATAGCCACTACAACCATCCCATCCTTCGAGCCTTGTATCGGGACTAACCTGTACCATGCCAAAAGGAAGCGTAGCACCGGGATACGTATGTCCATGAGCATCAGTGCCAATAAATGGATTTACCCATGATATATATTGAAATTCTTTTTTATGCTGACACGATATACTTATCAATAGTATAAAGGTAAGAACGGATAAACGATAAACTATTTTCATTTGCAATAATTTATGCAAGTTTAGCAACCGATTCGCGTATAATTAAATTCGTTTCAAGGGAAATCTGATTTAAGTTGGTCTTTTCTTCGGTTTTTCTTGATTTCTTTATTAATTTAACCAATTCAGTTACAGCATACTGAGCAATACTTTCTACAGGCTGAACGATGCTGGTAATAGGAGGGGCATTAAAACGAAAGGCTTCTACATCATCAAAACTAACTACGGATAACTTTTGAGGAATGCTTATTTTTAATTCCTTGCAAATAGTAAGCAAAAACAGAGCAAGTTGATTGTTGGCAAGAAAAATGGCTGATGGCAACAATCTGTTCATTTGCCATTCTTTTAATGTATTGTATATGCTTTGATAAATATTATCGCGTGGTATTATTTTGTGATAAAATTCATTAAAGGGTATAAAGTTTTCTTCCAAAGCGGCTTTATATCCATGAAACCTTTCTATCTGCGTGCTAATGTGAGCAGGCGAAATGGTAAAACAGGCAATGTTTTTATGACCGTTTTGAATAAGGTGAAGCGTGGCATCTTTAGCCCCTTGAAAATTATTTACAATAACATGATGACATGGAAAAGCATTGTAAATACGGTCTATTAAAATAAACGGCACGTTTTCATTATTCAGTAATTTTAAATGTTCCGTATTTTCAATGGTGGACGAAATAATCAATCCGTCCACTTGCTTATCGAGCAAATTATTAATTATTTTTTTTTCTTTTTCTGAGTTTTCATCGCTATTGCATATTATCAGATTATAATCTTCATGACTACAATAATCTTCCACATGACGGGCTATTCGTGCATAAAAGGAATTGGAAATGTCTGAAACAATCAGACCAATGGTATTGGATTTGCCCATTCGTAATCCGCGCGCAAACTGATTGGGTTTATAATTCAGTTCCTTTGCCAGTTTGATAACACGTTCCTGCGTTGTTTTACTTATGCCGTTCTCATCACCCTTGCCATTGATAACCATGGAAACAAGTGTTTTGGAAACACCCAATTGCTGTGCTATATCACTTAACGATACTTTTTTTAATGGTGCCATAGTTCTAAATTTTATAGCAAAGGTATAAAAATTATTCTAAACCGTTTTAGCGTTGTTCATAAATTGTTTGTAAGTTTTTAAAATAAAAAGGATTAATTTTTTTGTAACCAGTTTGTGTGAATACCTGTAATTTTTTCAAAGTTTACCATACTGTCATAGTAATAATCAAACAGTATTTTTTCCATTTCTATAGACAATTGCGGATAAGTCTTGGCTTTTTTAAAAGATAATTTGTACATGGTTTTGGCCACATAATTCCATACATTTCCTGTAAACATCAATTTTATGGGTGTTTTAATTTTGCTATAACGCAAACTTTTATAAAATAATCCGATTAAATGATTACGTGGAATTTTATACCCGTTATGTATTTTTTTATTTGTATGGCTAATGGGTTCAAGATGAAGTTCGTTCAATATTCTGTTTGCTGTTTCAACAGGTGCATTCATAAATTCCTCAAAAAGTACTATATGAATTTGTTCTTTTGAAATTTCACGATAAAGTTGTTCCAGCATGGTATCGTATAAGCCATAATGCAAAAATACTCTATGTTCAAAACTATGTATTTCGTTCATCCCAATACGGATGGCTTCTTCAAATGTTTTTGAATATTGATTACGGGAATATTCCATCAAATAGGAAGAAAAAGACCTGTAAACAGGATTGCGAAAGATGAGTATAAAATTTATTTGTGGATTTGATTTAACAGCAAGTTTAATTTCATTAATATTGTAACATGCGGTGGAGTGTTTTGCCAATCTTTTCTTTTTTGATTTTTTGTTAGAGAAATAATAACGTCTTAAAAAACGTTCTCCTTTTTTTTGTTCAAAATCAATAGAAAAATAAGTAAATTCTAACGAACGATGTGTTTGAAGTTCGGACGATAATGATAACAAGTGCTGAAGTGAAGTTGTGCCCGATTTTTGTGTACCAGCAATAAAATAATCTATCTCCACTGCGTCCAGTATAAAATATTAATTCAAATTGAACGTAACACCAAGGGTTGCATAACTTATATCATATCCAAATTCAAGATAGATAGCCATTTTCTGAGAAATAAAATAATTGGCACCCACGTACAAATTAAAAATAAAATCGGTATTAGCATTGTCATAAGGCACATAACCAGGACCACTGTAAGTATCATGATAGGAAGAAAACAGCAAGCCTGCACCTAACCCACCATATACATTCAAATTGGAAACTCCTGCATCTTCCATATTATAATTATAACCTGCTCTGAAAACAACTGATATATAATTCCAACTCCATTTATAATTATATGAAGAATGATTATAATAATAATGTCCATCATAGTATTTGTAAAAGTAGCCTAAAGCCCCGCCGAGTGTAATAATTCCAGGACCCTGTTTTTTTACACCATGGTCAAAAGCAAGACGCAGTGCAGGTGTTCCACCAGAATGATAGGTGGTCCAATAATTCGCTGCTGGACCAATGCCAAGGCTTAAAAAATTTGTTTTTTCATCCATTTTTTGAGCATGTACGTTTGATAACATAAGTAACATACTCACACCTGTTAATAATAATGCTTTTTTCATAAAAAATTTTTTTTGCAAAATTATATAAAGAAACGTTAAAAATAAAATGAATTTATTTTGCTTCCTTATCAAAAACCAAACGCTGAACAATAGACCTTGCCAGTGTTATTTCGTCGGTATATTCAAGTTCATTTCCAACAGAAATACCTTTGGCTATGGTAGTAAACAAAATGGGATATTCCTTTAGTCGCTTGTATATATAAAAGGCAGTGGAATCGCCTTCTACCGTAGCACTTAGAGCAAAAATGATTTCGATAAATGTTTCATGAGTTAAGCGTTCTTCTAGCGAAGCAATATTTAATTGCGATGGCGAAATTCCATCCATCGGCGAAATCAATCCACCCAGTACATGATACAGTCCATGGTACTGATGTGTTTTTTCTATAGCCATCATATCGTTTACATCTTCTACAATACATAAAACGGATTGATTACGTTTCGGATTTTTGCAAATATCGCACAATTCACTGTCCGAAATAGAATGACAACGCATACAGTAATGCACGTTTTCTGATAATTTTTTTAATGCATCAGCCAATTCAGACATTTGAACATTGCCCTGACGCAATAAGTGCATGATAAGCCTGAATGCTGTTTTTTGTCCTATACCAGGCAATTTGGAAAGTTCATGAACAGCATTTTCCAATAACGCTGATGGGTATTGTTGTGATTCCATTTTCTGGCAAAAATACACAATAAAATGATAAATGTGAAAATCTTGTCAAACTCCTATAAGAGTTTTACGGGACAAAATTCATTTCATTCTTTTGTTAGCGGTTAGGTATAAATCAATTAATCTTGTCATTATTGACAAGACAAAATTTCCACATTTTCAAATTTCCACATTTTCAAATTTTCAAATTTTCAAATTTCCACATTTTCAAATTCTCACATTTCCACATTAACTTTAAGTACTTTATGAACTTTTAACGGTATTAATTGAAAACTATCTTTTAATTTTGTGTTTTATTAAATACTATGGTATGAAAGTAGATTTTTTAGTCATTGGTTCTGGGGTAGCAGGTTTAAGTTTTGCTTTAAAGGCTTCTAAAATAGGAAGCGTTTGCATTGTTACCAAAAAAAATCTGGAGGATTCCAATACAAGATATGCCCAGGGTGGTATTGCTTCCGTAACCTACAATCCCGATTCGTTTGAAAAACATATTCAAGATACCCTTGCTTCGGGTGCTGGGCTGAGTAAAGAAAATATAGTTCGTATGGTTGTCAGTGAAGCACCTGAACGCATTAACGATTTAATTGAATGGGGAATATCGTTTGACAGAGATTCTTCCGGCAAATATGATTTGGCTCGCGAAGGTGGACATAGTGAATTTCGCATACTTCATCATAAAGATAATACAGGCGACGAGATTCAACGGGTTTTATCCAAGCGAATTAGAGAAGATAAAAACATTATCGTATTTGAAAATCATTTTTCTATAGATTTAATTACCCAGCATCATTTAGGAATAGAAGTAAAACGCGGTATGCCCAATATTGAATGCTATGGTGTCTATGTTCACGATTTAATGAACAATAAAATTTTTACTATTCAAGCAAAAATAACAATGCTCTGTACAGGAGGTATAGGAAATATTTATGCTACAACAACCAATCCGCCTGTTGCCACCGGTGATGGAATTGCTATGCTGTACAGGGCAAAGGGATATTGCGAAAATATGGAATTTATACAATTTCATCCTACTGCATTTTATTATCCTTCCGAAAGACCGGCCTTTTTAATTAGTGAAGCACTTAGAGGATTTGGTGCTAAATTAAAAACCATCGATGGATATTATTTCATGAAAGATTTTGACCCACGAGAAGAATTGGCAACCCGTGATATTGTTGCACGTACCATTGACCATGTTCTTAAAAAAACGGGCGATGAATATGTCTATCTGGATGCTTCTCATTTGAACAAAAACGATTTGATAGAACATTTTCCTACCATCTATGCCAAGTGTCTGCAACGGGGAATAGATATTTCGCGTGAGCCTATTCCTGTGACACCTGCTGCACATTATTTATGTGGAGGCATAAAAGTAGATGAGAACGCATGTACCAGTATAAATTATTTATATGCTTCGGGCGAATGTGCTTCAACCGGGTTACATGGTGCCAATAGACTTGCTTCCAATTCGCTAATAGAAGCACTCGTCTTTTCACATAAAGCATATACTCATGCTTCCAGTTTAGTAAAGAAAATAAATTTTGTATCTGGCATTCCCGATTGGAATGATGAAGGTACTACCAATCCTAAAGAAATGATATTGATAACACATAATTTTAGAGAGTTGCAATCGCTCATGAGCAATTATGTGGGCATTGTTCGTTCCAACGACCGATTAAAACGTGCCTACGACAGGCTGGAAATGTTATATAAAGAAACAGAATTGCTATATAAAACCAGCAAAATATCACCTCAACTTTGTCAATTACGTAATGCTATAAATGTTGCCTACCTTGTTATTCGTGCTGCAACAATTCGGAAAAATAATATTGGATTACACTATAATATAGATAATATAGAATAATCGTGCAACTTTTTTGTCTTTTTTTTTGTCTTGTAAAAAATATATATTTGTACGAAATAAAAAATTAAAAAATCATATTTATGAAACATGTTTTATTATCAGTAGCATTAGTAGTAGTTTTTTTTGGTGGATATGCCAAAAAAGTTGAAGTTGAAACAGCAACCAAGGCAGCCAAGAATGCCTATTATCAACAAATCAATCAATTTTCTGTAAAATCGCTTCATGATATTCATTTATCATTGGTATATACGGAACAGGAAAACAATGTTCCTATTTATTATGTGTTTAATGTCAACGAAACGGAGGGTTTTATTATTATATCAGCAGATGATATTGCAAAGCCCGTGATTGGATACAGTTTCGAAGGTCCTTTTCATGTATTTAATCAGCCGCCTGCTTTTACTGATTGGATGAAGGATGTAAAAACTCAAATAAGTTACTGCATTCAGAATAACATAAAATCTACAACTTCTATAAATCGTCAATGGACTGAATTATTAAAAGACGAACCATCCTTAAAAAAAGTAAAAAGCACACAGCCTTTGCTTACTCATACATGGAATCAAGATTCTCCGTACAATACTGATTGCCCTGCCGATGCAGAAGGTCCAGGTGGACATGTATATGCCGGTTGTGTAGCCGTTTCAATGGCACAGGTAATGAAATTTTACAATTATCCGGTACATGGAACCGGAACCCATACTAATTATTCTTATTTGAATGGAGGCTATGGAAATTTAACTATTAATTATGCCAATCAAACATATATATGGGAAAACATGCCTAATACAGTTAATTCAAGCAGTTGCAGCGAAGTTGCAAAACTTTTATATCATTGCAGTGTGGCTGTTGACATGTATTACAGTCCTACAGGGTCAGCCAGTACTACTTCTAAAATTGCAACTGCACTCAAAACATATTATTATTATTCTTCCAATATTCAAACGGTCTCCAGAAGCAGTTACTCCACTTCTTCATGGATAAATTTATTAAAACAACAAATTGATAATAATCACCCTATGTGTTATGCTGGCAGTACAAGTTCATCGGATGGTCATGCATGGAACTGCGATGGATACTCTGGAAACGATTTTCACATGAATTGGGGATGGAGCGGTTCAGAAAATGGTTATTTTTCATTGGATACACTGGTTGCTGGGGGTTATGATTTTTCAACTAATCATCAGGCTGTTATCAATATATACCCTACCTCCAATTACCCCGTGGGTTGCAGTGGGCAAAAAAATATTTCGGGTGTAGCAGGTACTTTTGAAGATGGGAGTGGCAATCAAAACTATATGGATAACATAGATTGCCTGTATTTAATTCAACCTGCCTGTGCTACTATTGTTACTTTATCGTTTGACCGATTTGATTTGGGAACAGGTGACCACGTTTATGTTTACGACGGTACTACGGTGAGCGACCCCTTGTTAGCAGATTATACGTCAACCAATATTCCTTCATCTTCAATGGTTGGGGATAATGGCTCCTTGTTGATTAGATTTGTAACCGATGGTTCTAATAATAATTACGGTTGGAATGCCAGTTATTCTACTTCTACTTGTTCTGGAACAAGAATTATAACCGATGTAGCAGGAACCGTTTCGGACGGAAGTATGTCTTGTAATTATGAAAATTCAAAAATTTGTACATGGAACGTTCAACCTGCTTCTGCAACTTCTTTTTCCGTTCAGTTTACAGAATTTGATTTAGCATCGGGTGATGCCGGTGATATGGTTAAAATATATAAGAATAATACTACCACAGCAAATTTAATTGGAACTTATACTTCGAGCAATATTCCACCTTCTTCTATAGACATAACGGGTGCCTCCAAGTTAATAATCAAATTTAATAGCAACAGTTCTTTAAATGCAAGTGGATGGACATTAAATTATACTGCAACCATTTCCAACATTGAAAATCCGAACTCTACTTATGAATTGGGTGTATTTCCCAATCCTTTTAAACATGATGCTATAATTAAATACACACTTAGCAATTCAAACAATAATGTTAATGTAAAAATACAAAACATAATGGGTCAAATAGTCGGTGAATACAACGTAAATCAATCGCAAGGTCAATATTCGCTGCCCATAAGTTCGTTTACTCAGCAGTTAGCACAAGGAATGTATTTTGTCAGCATAATGATTAATGAAGACGAAACTATTTTCAAGTTAATTCATGAATAATTAATATTAAGGCTGGTTCTGCCAGCCTTTTTTTTATATAAGTAAAATGAAAACTATATTTTTTATTATTTTATTTTTTGTTCCGATATTAAATTGGGCACAGTATAAGCCATGTATTACTCCGGAAATGAATAAGTGGGCAGAACAACAAAACCCAGATGCCATAAATGCAAAAATGGAACTCGAAAAATTTACGACACAATATATAAATATGAATTATAAAGAAGATAACTTAATTATCATTCCTGTTGTTTTTCATGTTGTACATAATTATGGTTCAGAAAATATATCGAGAGCACAAGTGTTAGATGCTATTCGGATTTTGAATGAAGACTATCGAAAACTTAATGCAGATACGGTTGATATAATACCTGCTTTTAAAAGTATAGCCGCCGATTCACGGATTGAATTTCGCTTAGCCAAAATTGACCCCGATGGGAATTGTACCGATGGCATTGACAGAGTAGTATCTTCATTAACCAATAGTGCCGACGAAGGTACAAAAATGATAGCTCCATCGTGGGATAGAACAAAATATCTTAATATATGGACCGTTGCATCTATTGCTAGTGGTGCTGCCGGTTATTCCTATTATCCAGCCAGTGTTTCAGGACAATGGGGTGCTGCTGTAGATGGTGTTTTAATTTTAGCAAGTTATATTGGCAGCATTGGAACAGGCGATTATGTAACAAGTAGGGCACTTACTCACGAAATTGGGCATTATCTTAATTTGATGCATACGTGGGGAAATTCAAATTCTCCTGGTCTTCCAGAAAACTGTGATGACGATGACCAAGTTAGCGATACTCCGAATACTGTTGGACATACTTCGTGTCAATTAGATGCTGCTACATGTGGCTCATTAGTTGATAATGTTCAAAACTATATGGAATATGCTTACTGTGATAGAATGTTTACATTGGGTCAAAAAGACCGCATGCGAGCAACCTTAAATAGTGCTGTTAGCGGTAGAAATAATTTATGGACTACCGCAAATCTTATTGCTACAGGCGTGGATGCTTCTGTTACACCTGAAATATGTATGCCTGTTGCTGATTTTGTTTATAATAAAAAATTTGCATGCACATCCTTGTCTGTTCAATATACCGACATGACATGGCAGACCGATTCTATTTCTACTTATCAATGGTCATTTTTGGGTGGCTCACCTTCTACCTCTTCTATGGCCAATCCAATTATCAGTTATACCAATGCCGGTATTTTTTCAACTTCCCTTACGGTTACAAATCCCTCTGGTAGCAGTACTATTACTAAAAATAATATTATTCAAGTGCAGAATACCGATAGCGCCTACTATTTGCCATGGTTTGAAGGTTTTGAAAATCAGATATTCCCCAATAATCCCGATTCAAATTATATTTGGGTTACTATGGGAAATGCGAATAATAATTGGCAAAGAACGCAGGCAACATCATTTTCGGGATTGGCTTGTATGAAGATATCCAATAATTTGAATTTGGAAAATCAAGTGGCTGAAATATATTCTCCCAATATATTTATAAGTGGTCAGGATGCTGCCAATATCATTAAATTTAAAGTTGCTTATGCTCAAATTGATTCCAACTACAAAGACCAATTACAAGTTTTTGTTTCATATAATTGTGGACAGTCGTGGTATCCAAGAATTAATAAAAGTGGCGTTTCGTTACAAACCGTAGGCGGTACATACATAAACAATTTTATTCCAACCGATACAAATCAATGGAGAACCGAAAATATTAGTATTGGCTCTTTTTTGTCCAAACCGTTTATCCGATTAAAATTTGTTGCTACCAGCCATCTCGGTAATCCAATTTATATCGATAATATTCAATTAAACCAATCAACCTCTATTCAAACAAACGATTTTGAACAATTATATTTGCCGTTGATTTCGCCTAATCCGATTACAGAGAACTCACAATTATGGATAAGAACAGAAAAAGATGAAGACTTGAATATTAGAGTACTCGATATGCTTGGTAAATCTGTTTATCAAAATACAAGTCAGATAAGTGAAGGAGAACATGCCATTCCACTTAGTAATCTTTATTCATTACCATCAGGTATTTATATATTGCATTTATCCATTCATCAAAATTCAACCAATATTAAAATTGTCATTCCATAACGATTAATAATGAAAACAACATTCTTTTTTATTTTCATCTTTGTTTTTTGTGTTAGAATGGTTGGACAAGTAGGAAAAGACTGTGCCAATCCATTTATCATAAATAATTTACCCTTTTCACATACAGGTCAAACCACACAAGGATATGGTAATGATTATACCGAAGCAGATGCTTGCAATAGTACCTATATGTCGGGCAACGATTTTGTTTTTCAATTTACACCGGCATTCAATATGAATATTAACATTGTACTTACCAATACCAATGTGTTAGTTGGCTTATTTTTACTCAACGGATGTCCTAATCAACCCGGCACCAATTGTATAGCCAAAGTGGAAGCATCAAACGGAAATCCACAAATGACCAATATTCCAGTTCATGTCGATACTACCTATTATATTATTATTGATACATATAATCTTGCCAATTTATTTCCTTCTACGGGATTTAGCATTTATGCCAATCAAAGTCATTCACGGGATATTAACACGGTTATGGTTTTCCGTCCACGTTCAGGATGCAGTTTAAATGACCATACTTCCATGATTGTTCAGTGCCAAAATATAGGAACCGATACTATTGATACAACGGTCTGTGGATATTCCATAGACGATTCACCCTATAACATCGATACTGTAATATATCAGGCTGCTCCTGGTGGATATATATATCACTGGTTTGATACAACAGCCGATATGTCTGCACTTCATACGTATAAGGTAAAAATGTTTTCGAGTGCCGTAAACGACCAGAACCCTACTAACGATACCTTGTGGGTATGGATTACCAATAATGAAACTATAAACATATTTCCTTACACAGAAGACTTTGAAAGCGACCCTGGTAATTGGGTTACCGAATGGATATCACAAAAAGAACCCGGCACTTCGTGGGTATGGGGTCATCCCAATAAACCAAGCCTTGACAGTGCTGCCGGAGGAAATAATTGCTGGGTAACCAATCTTACAGGTAATTATCTTAGTCCCGAAAATTCGTATGTGCTTTCCCCCTGTTTTGATTTTTCTAATCTGACGCTTCCTATCATGGATTTGGATATTTGGTTCAAAACGGCTACCATAGATATTGTTCAAATTGAATATACGTTTAACAAAACAACGGATGCTACTTTTACATGGAATTTACTTGGTGAAAGCGGTGACGAACTTAACTGGTATAATACACCTACTGGATATTCCGAAACAGGATGGAATGGGAATAGTGGTGGATGGATTCATGCACGACATACCTTAGATAGTTTAGGAGGGAAACCGTATGTTGTGTTTCGCATCACATTAAGAGGAGGCATTAATGGCGTTGAAGAAGGTTTTGCCTTTGATAATATTAAAATATCTGAATCGCCTCTGTATGACATTTCTGTTGATTCATTAACTTATCCTTACGATTCATGCAGTTTGAGTGAATCGGAAAATATACGTGTGAAAATTACAAATAATGGATTAAACGATGTCAGCCATTTTTCGTTGTTTGTTTCAACTGATGGAGGACAAAATTATATTGAACAAACAGTCGTTGATACACTCGTTTTTCAGGAGAGCAAAATTATTACGGTAAGTCAACCGTTATCATTTGCTAACCCCGCCTTATATAATGTAAAAATATATGCATCACTTGCCAATGACCAAAATCATTTGAACGACACATTATTAAAAAATGTTATGCATTACCCGCAAATTAATTCCTATCCATATATAGAAGATTTTGAACAGAACAATGGACTTTGGTATGCACAGGGACTTCATTCATCGTGGGAATGGGGCATACCCAACGACACCAATTTGACCGATGCTGCCTCAGGAACTCACCTTTGGGCTACTCGGTTGCAGGGTTATCATAATTTAGCCGAAGAAAGCGTTGTTACCAGTCCTTGCTTTGATTTAACATCACTGCATAAACCCGTTTTCAAATCATATATATGGTACGAAGAAACTTACCCTACCTATTGTCAAGTGCAAGTTTATAACAGTTTGCATCCAACATGGGGAGTCCTTGGCTCTGCTTCCGACAGTAATTGGTATAATGCAGGCTATTCGTGGACAGATTCTTCGTTAGGATGGAAATCGGTAAAACACACTCTTGCCAATTATAATTATTCAAATAATTTGCAATTACGCTTTTATTTTAAGGGAACGGTTCAAAATAAAGGTTTTGCATTCGATTATATACAACTTTGCGATGCTCCCTTAGCCAATTTTTATACATACCAGCCCGAATCCAAAGGGGGCTATTTTGTATATTTTACCAATCAGAGTGAACGCATGGATTCGTGCCGTTGGAATTTTGGCGATGGTACTTTTAGTAGTGAAATATCACCCCATCATCAATACCCGAATGCTGACAGCGTTTTGGTTACATTAACGGTCTGGAATGAATGTGATACGGATAGCATTGCACAATATGTACATCCTTTCTACATTTTAGTTCCTGCCAATGATTTGAATAAATGTATAGATATTTATTATTCCAATAATAATTTATTTGTTCGCAATTTATGTAATCGAAGAGACATAAATATTTGCATAAAAAATACATTAGGGCAGACAGTATATGAAAAAAGATATAATGCAGAACCCGGTATTTCTACTTTTCCATTGTCTCTAACCAATAAACAGATGTTTATTATTCAGGTTTTTGATACCGATGGAAGTTATGTTTTCAAAATAGTTGGAATTTAATCGTTAAAACGACTTGCTAATTCCATCTTCCTATTTCCCGCACTTTTTTACAACACCCTATAAGTATTTGGATATCAATAATACTTTTGTAATTTTGGGTGTTGCAATATTTTTAGTCGACCCTTAAAAGTACCTATTCTACCTCGTCCTCGTTTGTAACGAGGATGTACTTTTTTATTCTTTTGTTAGCGGTTTGGTATAAGTTGAAAATTTATAAAGTTAAAAGTTCGTAAAGTCATTTTTCACTTTCACCTTTTACCTTTTTACTCCTACCTTGTCCTCGTTTGTAACGAGGATGTACTTTTTTATTCTTTTGTTAGCGGTTTGGTATAAGTTGAAAATTTATAAAGTTAAAAGTTCGTAAAGTCATTTTTCACTTTCACCTTTTACCTTTTTACTCCTACCTCGTCCTCGTTTGCAACGAGGATGTCTTGTAATGGAATATTTTTTCTACTTGAAAAATATATATGACCAATAACTAAAAGATGAATAATTACTCCCAAACCAAATAGCCACCATGCAAATGATTGTGGAACATAACTTCCCACTTTGGCAATGATTTTATCGCTGTTATTGAAATTCATCAAATCAATAATGCTGAAATCGCTACTCATAAAACTTACATAATCTTGGGTATAGGCTATAATTACTATTAACGAGCCAATAATGAGACCTGCCCAGTGCCATTTTTTAATAAGTGATTTTTGTTGACAGGATTGCAAAATAACTAATGCAAGCAAAATCATGCAGACACAATTAATAAGTGGTGCTATCACAGGTCCTATCCATGTAAAGGGTAAAAGAAAAAGTACATCCCATGTTAAGAGGCTTTGAGGCCAATCAATAAAGAGGTATAAAAAGACATAATAAAAAATATCCCACACAGCAAAGGCATAAATAAACCATGCAAATCCGCTGTTAAAATTTTTAGCAGACACTGCAGCAATGCTTACCAGTAGCAACATAGTTGCCAATTCTCGAACACATTCTACCACAGTCAAATTAGAATTCACTATACCCGTATTAATTATCTGCAACGGAAAACTAAATCCCTCGGGATAAAAAATATGACGTAAATAAATAACCACAGTTGCTTCTATATTGCCAAAAGCAATGCCAAACAAACTAACCCATATTAATGTCTTAATGGGGAATGATGATTTCATTTTTTTGTAATTGCTCATGTACAAGAGTAAATTTTACTATACACGTTCAAACTTTTTGTAAACTATAATTGAATTTCGCTTCCCGCTTCTATTTCTTTGGGCGATTCATTATATTTAAACAGACGGGCAGGTTTATTTCCTTTGAGCCATATTTTTTTATCTTCGATGTGAAGTAATGTCCCCTCACGAAGCCCTAAAACAGTTTTGTTTTTATTAGCGGCTAAAAATTCCCATATACGTTGTTCACGAGTTTCCCCGGCATGTCCTGATGGATTGGCATCTATATAATGTGGATTAATTTGAAAGGGTATAAGATTTAATGCCTCCAACGAAGGGGGTTGAACAATAGGCATATCGTTGGTAGTACCAATAGTGGGGCATGCAACGTTGCTGCCAGCACTCCAGCCAATATAAGGTGTACCTGCCAGTACTTTTTCACGAATATCTGGAAGTAAATTATTTTTATATAAGTGTGTCAATAAATGAAAAGTATTACCACCGCCAACAATGATTACATCTGCCTTTTGTATTTGTTCTTCGGGATGGTTGTAATGGTGAATACTGTTGACGTTATAGCCTATTGTTTTTAAGCGGTTGTTTACGTTGGTTTCATACTGGTCAAACGAAAAAGTTACAGCAGCATACGGAATAAAAACCAAATTCTTTCCGTTTATGCTTTTTAAAAAATCTTTTATATACGGTAAAGGATATGTTAAGTATTCTTCACCCGCATTGGTTGAATTGCTAAACAGTAAAAGTTTCATCATAAAATTATATATTAAAAGGCATCCAACAATAAATCCATAGGTTTATACGGTATATCAAACATTTCACCTATATATTGATTGGTAAGCATATCGTTAAACACATAAATTCCGTTTCTGTATCCTGTTTTTTGTTTTGCCAACTGAATAATGGAGCCGGCTTTTCCCAAATCGAGCAAGACAGGGGCAAGAATGTTGCTAAACGCATACGATGCTGTGCGTGATACACGCGACGCTATGTTGGGAACACAATAATGAATGATGCCATGCTTTTCGAAAACAGGGTTTTGATGTGTAGTAAGCCTTGACGTTTCGATACACCCGCCCTGGTCAATGCTGATATCAACAACAACACTTCCTTTCTTCATCAATTTTATCATTTCTTCGGTAACATAATAGCGGGGAGAATTTTCAATAACACGCATGGCACCAATAACGACATCGGCAGATTTCAACGCATTTGCCAAAACAATGGGATGAATGACAGATGTATATATTCTCTGTCCCAAATTGTTTTGAAGCCGTTTTAATTTAAACGATGACGTATCAAACACTTTAACAACGGCACCCAATCCCTGCGCAGTACGGGCGGCATATTCGCCAGCAGTTCCTGCACCTAGTATAACTACTTCGGAAGGATTGACACCGGTAATTCCACCAAACATTTCGCCTTTGCCGTTATGCACGTTACTAAGATATTCTGAAGCAATTAAAATGGAAGTACTTCCGGCTATTTCGCTCATGGAACGAACAATGGGGTAACAGTTATTTTCATCTTTTAAATATTCAAAGGCAAGACAAACAATTTTTTTGTTCATCAACTTGGTAAAATATTCTTTGTTTTTGGTGATGACATGAATAATAGACATGAGAATTTGTCCTTCGTGCATTAATCCTATTTCTGCCTCGGTAGGGGGCGATACTTTTAGCACTATATCGGCATGCGCATATATTTCTTCTTTTAATGCAAAAATTTGAGCACCGGCTTCGCTAAACTGCTGGTCGTAAAAATTGGCTGCCTTGCCGGCATTGGATTGAATAATGACATCATGACCATTATTTACCAACAATTCTACGGTAAGCGGTGTAAGAGGAATTCTAAATTCTTCCTGACTTTCTTCTTTAGGGATTCCGATAATAAAATGTTTGGATGAATTTTTAATCGCAATTTTTTCTTCCTGAGTCAACAAGGCTGTAACCCTTAAATTATCAGGCTTTAATATAGATTTACGTGGTACCATTTATTTTTTTTCTGACTTTATACGTGTAAAGTTAATAAACGTTTTTCATTTGGCAAAAAAGTCATATAAATTTTTAATATCTGAAAATCGGACAAAAAAGGTTCTGCGATTTCTGGCCATTCAATCAGGCAGCGGTTGTGTTGATTTAAATATTCGTTAAAACCTATTTCAAAAAGTTCGGTTAATTGATGAAGGCGATAAAAATCGAAATGAAAAATGCTACTTTCATTTTTTAATGGATATTCGTTAATAATAGAAAAAGAAGGACTGGTAACCTCAACGGTTGAACCGAATTGTTTAACAATTTCACGAATCAGGGTTGTTTTTCCAATGCCCATTTCACCATAAAATGCCCAAATGGTGTAATTTTTTCCAAAAGAAATTAACGACTGAGCAACAGCAGGAAGTTCTGAAAGAAATTGGTATGATAATTCCATTATTGTTTTGATTTAAGAACAGCAAAAGGAATTATCATTTCTTCCATGCTTACTCCTCCGTGCTGATAAGTATTACGGTAATAATTGGCAAATTGATTGTAATTATTGGAATAAACGAAGAAGTCGCTGTTAAGTGCAAAAATATACGATGCCGACACATTGGTTTTTGGAAGATAGGCTTTGGAAGGAGTTTGAATTTCAAAAACTTCTTTGGCAGGGAAATTTATATTACGACCTTGTTTGTATCTTAAATTGGCAGTGATGTTTTTTTCGCCAATAATTTTCACCGGATTTTCTACCCGAATAGAGCCATGGTCGGTGGTAATGACTAAGGTATATCCCATTTCGGCAGCCTTAATCATAATTTCATATAGTGGACTGTGTTCAAACCATGACAACACAAGGCTTCGATATGCCATATCTGAATCGGCGAGTTCACGCATGGTTTTTGATTCAGTCTGTGAATGCGATAATATGTCAATAAAATTATAAATCATTACTCCCATGCGAGCATTAGCAGCATGATTGGTAAAGTCATCCAGAAAATGTTTGCCGTTTTGATTGGTAATTATTTTTTTAAAAAAAAAGGGTTCTTTTATACCAAGTCTTGCACATTGCTTTTGAAACAACAGTTCTTCGTATTGATTTTTTAACCCTTCATCGTCATCGTTGAGCCATATATCGGGAAATATTTTTTCAATTTCAGAAGGCATTAATCCTGAAAACATGGCATTACGGGCATACGAAGTGGCAGTAGGAAGAATAGAAACATATAAATCCGTTTCAATAGTAAACTGAGGAAATAAAAAGGAAGCAATAATTTCCCAATGGTCATAACGTAAATTATCAATGACGATTAAAAAAAGTTTTTTGTTTTCGTTAAGCAGTGGGAAAAAACGCTTGGACAATAAATTGGCAGACATTAGTGGCATGGTTTCACTGCGACCTTCAAACCATTTTAAATAATTATTTCGAATATATTTGCAAAAGGCATAGTTCGATTCTTTACGTTGCGATTGTAATATTTCCGACATGGAATCGTCGTTGGCTTGCTGCAAGGCTAAATCATAATATACTATTTTTTTATATACCTGTTTCCAATCATCCAGCGACTGTGCAAAAGCTATCTGTTGCGACAACTGATTAAATTCTGATTGATATTGATGTATGGATTTTTCGCTTACCAATCTGTTTTGATCGGTAATTTTTTTCAGTGATAATAATAGTTGATTAGGGTTAACAGGCTTTATCAGATAATCGGCAATATTGGCTCCCAACGCACCATCCATAATATTTTCTTCTTCGCTTTTGGTAACCATAATAACAGGCAATTGGATATTTATTTTTTTTATTTCATCCAATACTTGTAAACCGCTAAGTCCAGGCATGTTTTCATCAAGAATAACAATGTCAATCGCTTCCTGACGAATTAATGCCAATGCATCGTTGCCGTTGGACGCAGAAAACACACTAAAATTTTTGTTTTTTAAAAAAATAATATAGGGCTTAAGTAAATCTATTTCGTCATCAACCCACAGAATTTGTATCTGTTTACTCATAAATTACTGTATTTTTTTCTTTATATAGTGGCGTTTAAAAAACGTTATATAATGTTCTATATCGCCCGATGCCTGAAGTTTGGTATAGTTGGCTTCTGAAATTACAAAAAACTGATACTGCTTTTCGTTGATGTTGCGAAATACAATGTCGGCATTCTTATTGACGTGTTTATAATACTTAATGCATTCTTTAAGATTGGCAAAAGGAAAAACTTTGATGTAGTAATATTTTTCGTTCCATGTACCGTTCAGAATTTGAAAATCGAACATGCTGAAATAATCAATATTGTATCCAAAAAGATTATATTTTAATCGGTTCAAGTCAGCATTTTTGCTGAGTAAAATAATAAACTGATACGAATCGTTTTCATTATAAGCAAACAGCGAATCGGCTTTTTCTTCATCGCTGGTTTCGGTTTTATTGGTGGCTGATGTCGTGTTTTGTTGCGACGATATATTGGATGTTTGTGTATTTTCCGTTTTTGGTTTGTTTAACAATGCCAGATAACTGGGGTCAAAAGCATTGACTGTGGCGAGCAATTTTTCGGCATGTTCCTTTTCAATAGTTCCAGGATATTTTTGAATAACATCGGTCAGTTCTTTTTTATATTCGGGAATATTGCCAATCGAAGCATACGACATTGCCTTTAGCAATTTGAACTTTGGTAAAAGTATGCTGCTTTCACCGTATAGCGAATCGGCTTTATTGTAAGCAGAAAATACGTAGTCAAAATCGTTTTCGTTGAACGATGCATAGGCTTCTTCATAAAGAGCATTGGCTTTGGATAATTTTGCCGATAAATCCTGCAAGTAATTTGGGTTGGAAAGCATTTGAGCATATTTACTGTTAGGAAATTCCTGAATTATCTTGTTTTTATAAACTGCGGCTTCGTTTGACTTATTGAGTTTTTGGTTCAGGTTGTATAAATTATAATACGTAGATAGTTTATACTCTGAATTTGGAAACTGTTCGGTTAAACGGGTAAACAACTGTATGGCAAATGGGAAATCGGAAAGTTGATTCATAGCGGCTTCACCTGCTTTAAACAAGGCTTCTTCCAGTTTTTTGTTGGATAGTTGCATAAGCGAGTCGGTCAATGGCAAGTTTTTTAAATAATATTCCCGTTGTTTGGGATTGGATGATGCGGTTGGTTGCTGATTTTCTGTTTGCGTTTGTGTAGAATCTTCAGAAACAGTTGTAGAAACTACTGCCTTATTTTTTCTTCGCCAGTCGTCTTCTAATTTTCTGTTTCCCCATTTGCGTTTAAATTCAGACATGCCCATGCTTAGGGTGGCAGGGTTGTAAAAATACCATTTCCCACTGGATGTTTGATTAGCAAGGGGATTGCCATTTTGATTGTTCATAAACATCATGTTGTTGGCTTGTTGCTGTGCTTCTTCCTGTTTTATTCTTTCTTCTTCTATCAATTTCTTAATAATGCCATCAATAATTGCATTTCTGTCTTTTTCCGATAATTTGGCAATTCGTTGCAAACTGTCTTCATCTTGAATAATAATAAGATTGGATGCTAATGTACTTAAATTTTCCGATAATCCTTTTACACGTTTGTATTCGGGATGGTCAATACCTAAGAGAGTAATGGATGAATCATAATAGGCTTGAGCCGGTATATAACTTTTTTTGGAGAGATAAATATCACCCAACGACATGTAAGAAATGGCTTTTTGGTTTGTATTGTTTTTGGAAGTTGAAATGCTGCGTTTGAAACAGTCGATGGCTTGTTCTGTATTATTTTCCTTGTAATATAGATTTGCCATGGCGTAATAGATTTGGTCGAAATAATCAATGTTTTTGTCATCCTTCAACATTTTGTTCAATTCCTTGAGTATTTCTTCGGCTTTGCCATTGCTCGATGAAACATCAAAACACGTAGCCCTGTTGATTTGTGCATTGAAAACCATGTCGTATTTATTGCTGTATTTAATTACTTGTGAATACGCTTCACTGGCTTTGCCATATTGTTTATTGATTTGATAAAGTTGAGCCAAAATATAATGTGCTCGTGCTTTTTCCTGATGTGTTTTTAAAAAGGGAAGTGCCGTATTCAATTTTAATATAGCCTCGTCATATTTTTTTTGTTTAATGTATAATTGCACATAGGATTGATTCAAAAATTTGCGTAATTTTTTTGGAAAATCCTTGTCGCCATCCTCTCTATCGAGCAATGCCTTGGCATCTTCAAATTTGTTAAGTTGAACATAGGTTAATGCCAACCATATCGTGGCTTCGTACTTAATAAAACTCCACGTATATTCTTTTACTATATATTCAAAATTTTCTTCGGCAGCATACCAGTCGTGTTCAATAAAATTTGCTTTTCCGTGCATTAGCCATGCATCATCAACCCAGTTGCAAAATTCACTGCGATTATAAAAATCTCTTTCTTTTTGCGTTTGACTGCCACTTTTACGTTTGGGTTTTACCGTAATGGAATGTTTTTTAATTACAATGGCAGCTTTTTCTTTTGTTCTTGTCATTTCCGACGATGCTTGTTTAGTGGCGTCGTTGTTTATTATTGGTAATAAATTTAATACAAGGGAATAATCATCACCAGGATTGGAATTAATTTTTTTTATTCCTTGCTTATAAGCATCGTTGCCATTAAAGTATGCATTGTAGTGAGAGGTTAAATTGTGATACGTTCTCGACACAAAAGTGTTTCGCTTGGTGGAACAACTTACAACAACCACCGTAAGCACAGATAAAACTACAACGTAATAATGACGTTTCATGCGTTAAAAAAACTTGTACAAAATAACTGATTTTTTATCAATTTATTGCATGTACATAATAAAAAAGGGCAAGCTTCTTATATCGCACCGCTACAACCTCCTACCCTTGCTTTCTTCCGAACCTGGGGGAGTTTGGAGGGAGCTGGTCGTATAAGACTTGCCCGCTGCAAAGATAATGTTTTTTTTAATATAAAAATGTAAAAATCTTATCACGTCAATAATGACAAAATCGGTATTCAATTATAATGTTCTTGTGTAGATAAATCTTATTCTAATAAGCGACACAGCCTATTTACTTATTAAAATTTTCAAGTGCTCTGCTACCGTATTGGTCGTCACTTTCGGTGGCATTAAAATTATACATGCTATTGTTTCTACTACTTAGGCGGCGTTCCCAATTGGGGTCATAAACTTCGCCTCGCACATCGGAATGCAAAAGTGTGTAATCGTTTCCGACCAACGATGGATTGTAAAATACAAAATGACGGTTACGCTGATTTCCGATGACATAATATTGCCACATTTCATAAGGATAAGCCGAAGGTTCGTGTTTGCTTTCTATGACCTGGTCGGGTGCCCCATATTGCAAATATACCCTGCCTCTATCGGTAGCATATCCTTTCTTTACTTTTGAGCCATACAATTTATTTACATAGTCCACATTTTCCTTGTATTTTGCCCATTCCGATTCCGGGTCAAGGCTGTTACGGCTTTGCCAAAAAACAACGATAAACTGTTTCCATTGCTGAGGTTCGTTCGTTGCTAAAACTGTTTCGGCTTTATTCCATTCATTAGGGTTGGCAATAGGAGCAAGGCATTTGATAAAATCTTTCAGACTATCTGAATTGTTATACATATTGATAAAAGAGCTCTTTAAATCAATAGAAGTCAGGTTATCCCATTTTTTTTCAACATTAGTATTGTTGCGATAAAAAAATACTTTCTGGCTGGCAACGGTTTTATTTTCTTTATTGATGAACTCCAATACCAGATTATAGTTGCCCGATGGCAGTAAACTAATATCAAACGATGCAAACACGGGAATAATTTTTTCGCTTTTAATTTTTTTAGAAACAACATACGATTCCAAAGGTTCTTTTTTAGTTACCATACTGATATAATAACGCAGTAAGAAGGATTCATCGCTTAACTGCGTATTATAAATTTCGGCATACGTTTGAATTTTTTTAATCTCCGTCGGAAAATAATCTGATATGTATGGTTTAAGGTCATATCCACTTTTAGAAAAAATATTTTCAGATACGGTTGGTGCTACGCTTTCCAAAAATTCAATATCCGAAAACTGAATGTCATTTTTCAACGGTTGAATGGTTAACACATCAAAGTAATGATTCTCGCTTAATTTTGCTCTATTCAGTGTATCCTTGACAATAATTTCGAGATTATAGATGCCGGGTTCTATAAAAAAACGATGAACAAATAGAAAATCTTTTTTGCTGAGTGTATCATCCCATTGTGGACTGTTTACATTAAATTTTTGAAATTGTTTGATGGTATCATTTTGTTTAAACAGCATTATCACCTGTACTGTTCCCATATATTTGCCGTTCACGTTTTGGTATTTAATGGAATTTCCAGCAAAGGTAAAATAGGTTTCTATATATGGCTTACCTTCTTGATTGTAAAAGGTGGCGTAATAAAAATT
>Ga0302253_1000103_pt1 | contig 91339 bp, 91 predicted proteins | sample AAG_RA_Trp_MG_FD_193537 | JGI IMG/M metagenome (GOLD analysis project Ga0302253, IMG submission 193537) | Enriched activated sludge microbial communities from anaerobic digester in WTTP, New Holstein, Wisconsin, United States - AAG_RA_Trp | ecosystem: Engineered > Bioreactor > Anaerobic >... | reverse complement strand
GCCGGAGCTCGATGTCATTGCAGAACGCGGTGCCGTGGAAGTGGTGGCAGCCGATCGCCTCGATAATGTCGTGCGTGAGGTTGGCGCCGGTCGAGACGAGGACGTCAATGTGGCCGGCTTTGATCAGGTCTGAGACGATCCCGCCCATGCCCGCGGGGACCATTGCACCGGCAAGCCCGAAGAACTTCGTTGCCTCCCGGTCTCTCAACATCTGCTCCCAGATATCCGCGGCGCGGGCGAGCGATCCGCCGTTGTAGGCGCCGGCCTCGCTCATCGCCACCACCAGTTCGTTCACCGTCATCTTCGGCTTCACGTGGAGCTGGGTGACCGGCATCTCGCAGGGTTGTGTCATGGTTGTTGCACTTCCACTTGTTGCTAAAAGATTGGTGTTCAGTACAGATAACTGTGCTTCAGGGCCGGCCGGCAGAGATATGCCGGGTTGTGGGGAAGGTATATACCTTTTCACTGTCGTTTTTCCTCTATGCAGGAGATCCGGTTATCCTTACGGAAACGGGCGTTCCCGAGCGAAGGGCGGGCGCGGCTCAACGCAGCCCACCTCCCCGAACTCGGGATCACCGAAGGGGATCAGGTGGACCTTGTCAACGAGGCGACCGGTACCAGCGTGACCGTCACGATCGTTGCCGACACTCTCGTCCTCGAGGGGCAGGTGCGCGTGAGTGCAGAAGACCTCACGGCACTCGGCCTCTCCGAGAACGAGACCGTCCTTGTCAGAAAGTCCCCCCCGCTGGACGAGAAGATCAAAAAAGCCGCCAGGGAAGCGGGTGTCGTTGTTCAGAAAAGCGTTGACTCGCTTGACCGGGCGCTGACAAAGGCTGCCGGTGATGTGAAGGCGGGGGCCGGGAAGGCCACAGAAACGATCGGCACCGCGGCGAAGAAGACCGCCGATGGTGTTAAGGATGTTGCCCGGAAAGTTTCCGGTAAGGACGATCTCTGAACATCCCCTAAAAACAGCAGCACAAAAATTCTGGTGAAACCATGGCATCCGATATGATCATCAGCGACACGATGCTTGCAGGACTGATCGTTGTCCTCGGCATGGTGGTCGTCTACCTTATCATCCGCGAGATACGGATCATGAAGACCTCCAACCGGGCGCTTGAGCTGAGCCTTGAGAAGGACAAGCTTGCGCTTCTCCAGCAGCACGAGGCAAAGAAGGCGTTCCCGTTCACCCGGCTCTCCCCGGAGCAGACCGCGGAGATCCGGCAGGTGCAGGAGGACAATGCCGCAATCGAGACAACGGTCTTTGCAAAAGAGAAACTGCTCGAGGCCCGGCTGGCGCGGCTGGAGAGCATCGTGAAGGCAAAGAAGCTCGACAACCTCCTGGTGAACGCAACAGAGCAGGAGAAGAAGGTGAAGTGAGATGAACCCGACAGTATTCCATGCACCGGAACAGGACCTGACCAGCGGATCGTTCTGGGACGAGCTCTCGCAGGTCCCCACCACAATCGGCTCCCGGCTCCCGACGTTTGACCGGTCGCTTGACGCCTACTTCGACCGGCACTTCGCAGCCATCATCGAGGAATGGGACCTTGTGACCGGAAGCGATCTCAAAAACCTCGAAAACCGGCTGGACCGGGTGAGCAGCGAGATCAGCCGCATGTATGAAGGAAAGATGGTCCTTGAGTCGCGGGCACAGGAGCTCGACCGGATGATCTCATCCCTGGAGCGATCGAAATGATCGGCATGGACTCGTACCTCAATGCCTACGTGGACCGGCGGATGAAGTACCTTGTCGAAGAGTACGACCTCTCCACGCAGGGCGAGCTTGCGGACTTCACGGCACGGCTGGCGTCAATCGAGCGGGAAATCCCGGCACTCGCATCCTTTGAAAAGGAAGCGGCAGACAAACTTTCAGCGCTCGAGGCCCGGGCAGCGGCCCTGAAGGGGAGGCGGTGACATGGACCTCTTCACGTTCCTTGTCCTCGTCCTCATCCTTGTCGTGGTCCTCTTCATCGTGTACTGGTTCTTCCACGGCGCAAAGGGCAATATCTCACTCTCCCGGCCGGTGGAGAGCCGGGTGGACGAGTACCTGGACCGCAGGTTCCAGGAGATGATCGCGGAATGGGAGCTGGTCCCCGGCCCGCAGCTCCGGCGGTTCACGGAAGAGCACTCCCGCGATCTTGCACAGGAAGAGGCCCGGCTCAGTGAGCTGAAACAGTTCGAATCCGGTATGCGGACAACGCTTTCAACCCTGGAGGCACGGCTTGACACTCTGGAAAAGGAACTCGCCGGCGGCGCAGCAAAAAAATAAGGGGTCTCCCGAGAAGTTCCGCGAGCTGAAAAAAGAGATCGCGGTGATGCGGAAACAGGGGGAGGCGCCCGTAAAGGACCCCCACACCTTTGCGCAGTTCATGTGTGACCTCTGCACAACGCCGCACCCGGTCTCGGGCCTCCGGCAGTGTGTGCTCTGCGGGCGCTGGGCGTGCGATGCCTGCTGGAAGGACGAGTACTATACCTGTAAGTCCTGTGCCGGCCTGATCCGGATCCATTCTCTGGTAGGGAAGGAATAATTTTTTGCAGAGTTTTTCGCGCAGTCTTACGACCCTGCCGGACGGATACGGATCTCCATCTCCGCAATCCGGCGGTACACTTTTGCAGTAACGCTCTGGGTCCACCGGTCGAAGACCAGCGACTGGAACGGCTGCCAGATCGTGACCCAGCAGAAGATGATGAGCACGTTCTCGATCACTTCAATGAGCGGGTCTCCTTTGAACTGCGAGCAGGCCGCGATGCCGATGAAGGAGGGAACGCAGACCGCGACCGTCAGCCGGATCTCGCGGATGCCGGCCCGCTGCGTGAGCCGCATGCTCTGCTGCACCTCTTCGGCCCGGAGCCGGAAGTGTGCCCGGACTGCCGAGACAATGGAGCTGTCACGGCCCGGTGCGAGATCGGATGTGGGGAGGGTGATCTCGATTGCCTCCCGTAATTCCCGGCGGGAACCTTTCGCCTTGTCGACCACGGAACGGAAGATCTGCCCCTCGGCCCGGTCCGAGAGCTCCCGGCGGTCTTCCGGTGAAGGGTCGTCTGTATCGTACAGATGCGCAATAGTCCTGAAGGCTACCTGTGCTGTTATGCTGTCTCGATCTTGTGTCTCCGGCATGGCGGGTCACTGATACCTGCGTATCGTACGGGATTTTTGCGATCGGGTGGCATAACCATTTCCCTCAATCAGCCGGATGCATCCTGCACGAGGATTCTTAAGGCAACAGGCCGACTCACGATAGAAAGGAACTGTACTATGGCCGGAACCGAATCCTCCCGGAAGATGAGTCCCCGGGACCTCATGATCGTCATCGTCATCGCGCTCGGCTCGTTCATGGCCGGTCTCGATGCCACCATCGTCAATATCGCGCTCCCTGACATTGCGAAATATTTCCATGTCTCCACGGTCGCCGTCACGTGGGTGCTCAACGCCTACCTCATCATTCTCGTCAGCCTCCTGCTTGCGGCCTCGCGCCTCGGGGATATGAAGGGCTACCGGAATATCTTCCTGGGAGGGTTTGCCCTCTTCACGGCAGGGTCAGCGCTCTGCGGCCTCTCCCCGTCGCTTGATGTGCTCGTCATCTCACGGATGGTACAGGCTGTCGGGGGTGCAGTCATCGCTGCGCTCGGGGCCGTGATGGTGACCTCGTACCTTTCGGCCTCGCTCCGCGGCCAGGCGCTCGGGATCGTTGCCATGTTCACGATGCTCGGTGCTGCGCTCGGGCCGGTAGTGGGCGGGTTCCTGACAAGCGCCTTCTCGTGGCAGTACATCTTCTTCGTGAACCTGCCGGTTGGCATCGTCGCCATACTCCTTGGTATGAAGATCCTCCCGCGGCTCCCCCCAAGCACCCCGGCGGCGAGAATAGACACGCCCGGAATCCTGCTGATCTTTGTCGCGCTCTCCACCCTGATCGTTGGCCTGACTTCGGTTCAGGGCAGCAACACCTCCTTCGGCCTTGCGGCTCTCGTGGTCTCTCTGATCTTCTGGCTGCTCTTCATCGTTCAGGAACGCCGGTCATCCGAACCGCTCGTGAACCTGGCGCTCTTTAAAAACCGCGGGTATTTCCTCCAGAACATCAATGTCCTGCTCATCCAGATGGCGATGGCCGGGGTCATGGTCATCATGCCCTTCTACCTGGAGATCGTCAAGGAGATCCCGACCGATAATGCCGGGACCATCCTTCTCGCGCTGCCCGTGGGTATGATCCTGACGGCTCCGCTCGCGGGGAAGTTCTCGGATGTGATCGGCACAAAAAAACCGATCATCGCCGGCTTTATTCTCTGCACGGCCGCACTCTTCCTCCTTTCCACCCTCTCCCCAACAACGAGCATCGGCCACATCGTCCTCTATCTCTTCCTGCTCGGTGCCGGCACCGGCATCGCCTTCTCCCCCCTCAACAGTGCCGTCATGGGTGAGTGCGAAGCAAAGGACCGTGGCTCCACAAGCGGGCTTGTCAAGATGATGACAAACCTCGGGTCGTCGCTCGGGGTTGCGTGCGTGATGCTCGTTGCAACGGTTGCGGCCGGCCCGCGGCTTGCCGAGTATACCGCTCACGCGATCGAGGGAGCCGCCCTTGCCTCAGCATTTGACCTGGCATTCCTCTTCTGCATGGGCCTTGAGGTCATCGGCATCGTGCTGATGCTTGCGGTCAAAGAGAAAGGGCCCGCGGAAACGGGTGATTCGGAAGTCGGGATTGGGATCTGAAAAAAAATTATTCCGACTCGATCTCCTCGATGAGTTTCCGGATATCAAGCCAGATGATGAGCTCGCTGGTCTCCTTATCGGCGATCCTGACCTTCTTCTTGATGATGCCGAGGATAGCCGTGTCTTCGCTGTTCATGGCCCCCGATGCATAGTCCACCTGCGCAGTCCCGAACGTGGAGACGGACGTGACATCATCGACCAGGATCCCGGTCTTGACCCTTGTGACTGTGTTGTCCAGCACAATAATCCGCGAGTTCTCGTTTGCCTCGCCGCTGCCCTCTTTGAGGCTGAGCCGGTTCCGTAAATCGATGATGGTGGTGATCTCGCCGCGGAGGTCGAGGATCCCCCGGATATAGGCCGGGACATTGGGGAGTTTCGTTATGGTCGAATATTCGACCACCTCCTTGACATCGAAGAGATCGATCGCAAACTGCTCGTTTGCGAGGGCAAAGACAACGACCTCGAAGGATTTTGCCTGCGCTCCTGCGGCCTCCGCTTTCCTGGCGGCGACTGCGGGTTTTGCCGGGGCCGCCACCGGTGCAGGTTCCGGTTGAGCCGGGGCGGCCGGCGTTTTGGCAGGGGCCGGTGCACGTGCGGGCCCGGGCGGTGCAGGAACTTCCGGCACGCCCGCCGCTTCCGGTCCTTGTTGCGGCCCCGGTTTTTTGGGAGCTTCCTGCACAGGTGCCGCACTCCTGCCTGCCTTATTTTTCGCTGGTCTCTTTGCTGACATGTCCTCTCCTCCGATCCGGTGACTGTACAAATACGGTGATTCCCTTGTTGTCATGGAAGCTCTTTAACTGTTGTGTCGCGGGAACGTCCCGGTGGGGTAGAGCAAAGGCGGAGAAACGGCATGTTCACGGAGCCAAAGCACATCCCTCCCCCCGTTTCTCCCACGCTCTGCCACACCCTTATCGCCATCCGGATCCATTATTTACTCAAATGGCTGGACACGCTGAGTCGGAACGTGCGGGGCCGGCCCCCCTCTCCCCTGCCGGGGCGGCCCTGTTCGCTGAACTGGAGTCCTCCCGCGACCTCATTGCCCGCCGGTTTGTCCGCGATGTTCACGCGATCACTGATCACGACCTCAATTACCTGACCGTTACGCCTCTTCTCCAGATCCTCTTCCTGAAATGTGGTGAAGATTGCGGGTTCGCTGAACCCGGCACGCTCGCGGCACTCGCCGGGTGTGACGGGATCGCAAAACGCATGGGGCGTGCATGCTCCGATGCCGGGCTTGATCCGGAACGCTTTTTCGAGAAAGGGCCTGCGGGATTCCGTTCCCTTCCTGTTATTCCTGACGAGCCGCTTCGTGCAGCGATAGGCAGGCTGGACAGGACGGAGATCGCTGCCCCGATAACAGGACTTCCGCTCGAAGAACTTGCAGCAGTCCTCGAACATTTAATTGCAACCCGCCTGCAGGTGGGCGAAGGCTACCGGGTTGCCCGGGCCGGGAAATCTGCGCTGCTCTATACGGGGTGTATCGATGTTCCCCCACAGGAAGTTGTTGAACAGGTTATAACAAGTGCGATTCATGATGCAGGCGCGAGCGCTCCGGCAGCGATGCGGGAGATCCGGGTCCTTGATATGGCCTGCGGCGCCGGCCTCTTCCTTCTGGCACTGGTTCGCAGCCTTGTCCGGAAAAAACAGGGCCGGAAAAACCGGGCACTGACATATCCGGAGCTGCTGGAGATCCCCGGGACCTCCGTCTTCGGCACCGATATCGATCCGGAATCCGTGAGCGCAGCACGCCTGGTCCTCCTGCTGGCATACATTGAGGAATGCCGGACGTTATCCAGCCCTGCGGCACCTGCTGCGGATCAGGTTGCGGCTGCCTGTGATGCTCTCGCGCAAACGATCCGGTGCGGCAATGCCCTGATCGCTCCGGATTATTTTTCCGGCAAACCCGTCTTCCCGTTCAATGCCGAAGAGCGCCGGCGCGTGAACGCATTTGACTGGCAGGCCGCATTCCCGGCGATCATGGCAGATGGAGGGTTCGATGCGGTTATCGGCGCCCCGCCACCGTACCGGCCATTCGCGGTCAAAGCACGCGAGGAGTATTTCCAGACGCACTACGATTCGTACGCGGCATCCGCCGGCCTGTACAGCTACTTCATCGAGCGCGGGCTCTCGCTCCTCCGGCCCGGTGGCACGGTTGCTTTCCTTGTGCCCGGGACGTTTTTGCGTTCAGAACCTGCCCGGCCGTTCCGGCGCTTCCTGCTCTCACGCCAGATCCATCAGATCACCGACACTAAAAGGACGCGGGCATTACCGGAGGGGAACATCCCCGTGTATCTCCTTACGCTGAAAAACCAACCGGCCTTTGAATCTTTCACGGTATCTCCGGATATTTTTTCGGGCCGGAACGATTTCCGGATCGACCAGCGCCAGCTGGATGATGGCGGCTGGAGACTGGAGGACACCCGCACGGAAAAGATCCTTGAGAAGGTCCGGGCACAGGGGACGTTTCTTGAAGAGTATGTCATGGGAGAGATCGGGACGGGGACGCACACCGCCCGGGACAATCCTCATGTCGTGGACCGGGAGACACGGAACCGTCTGACAAAGAATGCATGGTGGGCCCGGCGTTTTTTCGTACCGCTGCTCTGCCCGGCAGATATCCGGTGCTATGTTCCGGAAAAACCATCGCGGTTTGTGATCACCGGGACGGGCAGCAGAAAAATCCAAAAATGCCGGGCACTGGCAGAATATCTTGATGGTGGACAGGATCGTGCGGGCACGGCGGCCGGTCAGGAAATTCTCCATGATGAGGCAGAACGTGCAGAGGTACATACTCAGGAATATTTCGTTCCGGAAAAACCGATGCAAAAAATCATTTTTGCACTCCATCAGCTCAGCCCGGCATTCTGTCTTGATCACAAGGGCACGCACGCCATGACGAGCACGCTCTGTGCAATTCTCCGGAACAATCCGTATCTCGTGGCGATCCTGAACTCATCGCTCGGCCGGTTCGTGATCATCCACACCTGCCCGTACACCGACCACGGATATTGTGTGAGCCCGCAAGCGATCGGGAAATTTCCGGTCATCGTGCCGGACTTTGAAAAATTTTCAGAGAAAAAAATTCATGAAAAGATCGTTCTGCTGGTCTCGCAGATGATCTCGCTGCACGAGTATCTCCCCAAAACAAGAACCGACCAGGAGCGCCGGCTCGTCCAGCAGGAGATCGATGCAACGGATGTCCGGATCGATGCGCTGGTGTACGAGCTGTACGGTCTGACACCGGAGGAGATCGCGGTGGTTGAAGAGGGATCTGCCTGAACGGAAGAGCGATTGAAAAAGAGCGGAGTTCTCCGACTGGCCCCTACCCCGTGATCCTTGGCAAATCTATAACTCTCCGGAGAAGAGATAAACCAGCGGGCACAACACTGAGAAGAGAGGAAAGGGATCATGGACCAGATGAGTTACCGGGTTTTACTCCGGAAAGAACCTGAAGGCGGGTACACCGCTATCGTCCCCACGCTTCCCGGATGCATCACTTTTGGGGATTCCATAGAAGAAGCCATAACCATGGCAAAAGAAGCGATCGAACTGTATCTTGAAAGCCTTCGTGCTCACGGGGATGAGATCCCTACTGAGGAAGGCGTGCTCGAATATACAGTCATGGTAAAGGCAAATGCCTAAACTGCCAACCCTGACACCAGAGAAGGTTATTGGCATTATCAAAAACCGGGGATTTATTCTTGACCGGTCAAGGGAAGCCATCACATCTTTTTTCATCCGGAAATAAAACGACGTGTCATCGTCCCTGTCCACCGGAAAGATCTGCCGGTGGGGACACTCATTGAGATCCTGAAACAGGCTGGTATTGAAAGGGACGAGCTCCGCGATCTTCTGTAACATTTTTATAAACGAATTCTGGCGCAACAGACGTCTGGATCGATGCACTGGTGTACGAGCTGAATGGGCTGATGCCGGAGGTGATCGCGGTGGTGGAAGCGGGATCTGCCTGACAGGCAGATCGAGCCGGAGAAGAAGTATTATCTCTTCGATGAGGGGAGCGCATCCAGAAACGTCACATTGGATCAGGGGACACTGTTTCAGCACCAATTCCCGATAGCCCCCCCGGAAAACGTTCGGATCCCCATTCCGGCCCACCCCTTGGCAAAACACTACTCTGGATAGGGAATCGATCTCCTGCTGGAACTCTTCTCTACTCTCCGGTTATTCTCAACGCAAATCCATCGGGTTGACAAAAGGAAGACGATACGCGATTTTCGAAAAAAACTCCCGACAAAAAAGGGCAATACTATCCGGTTATGCCGGACCAGAAAATGGGAATCGGAGCCTTTTTCAGGCTCGGATTTCCGTATCCGGGGGATACGGGGCGGGGAGCCCTGCCTGTCACGAAATGCGAACAGTCCTGTCGGGAACCCCCTGGATCAGGTAATGGAGAAAACTATCCCCCGCCCGGGAAGATCCGCCACATCTCCCGTGGCACCGTGATCTCGAACCGGGCACCAACGCCCACGTACCCGGTCTCGCGGATCGTGATGCCGGTGGTTGCTAAAATCTCCCGGGCAAGGAAGAGACCAAAGCCGGTGTGCTTACCGAACCCTTTCTCGAAGATCTTCTCTTTCTCTTCCGGTACAACACCCGTCCCGTCGTCTTCCACGAAGATGACAAGGCCGTCCGGCGCCCGCTCGCACCGGATCCCGATCGTTGTCACGTGCTCCCCGTGCCGGATCGCGTTGTCGAACAGGTTAAAGAAAACACGCTCGATCATCGGGTCGGCGAAGACCTCGATGGCCCGGCAGGTATTGGAGAAGGAGACCCCGGGCCGCGCGTTCCTCTCGACAATCTCCTGGAGCCGGAACCACGCGGGGGTCTTCTCCCCCAGCTCCTGGTAGGCCTTCGTGAACTCGATCTGGCCGGCAATCGTGTCACTGGCGGCCTCGATCTTCTGCAGGAAATCGAGGACAACTGGGTCCGGGTTGCTCAGTTCGGCCAGCTGGGCGTATCCCCGCAGCGCGGTCAGCTGGTTTGCGACATCGTGGCGCGTGATGCTGTTTAAGAGACTGAGCTTCTTGTTCGTATCCTGGATGGCCTGCTCCAGTGCCGTGCGTTCTGTAACGTCACGGATGATCCCCTCGGTACCGATAAGTCGTCCATCCTCTCCCCGTATTGCCTGTACATTGATTGATGCCCAGAATGTTGTGCTGTCCATGCGCAGCATCATTTCGACAACATCGGCAACCCTTTCATCCTTCTCGAGTTTCGTCACGATCTCCTGCCGTTTTGCAGGATCAACATAGAGGGCAGCGACCGGAATCCCGTGCATTTCCTGGGGAGACGCATACTTAAACATGCGGGCTGCCGAAGGGTTCACCATGATGATCTTCCCCCCCGCATCCAAGCGGATGTAGGCATCCTGCATGGTGTCGAGGATCCGGCGGTATTCAGCTTCACTTTCCCGGCGTGCCTGCTCGGCTTTTTTCCGGTCGGTGATGTCCCAGATGAAGACTAGTGCGCCGTCTTTTCCCTTGTAACGGAACGGGACGGATGAGACCTCCGCCTCCACCTCGCTCCCGTCAAGCCTCAGGTACACCTCTTCAAGCGGTGGCGCGGCCACGCGGTCGCCATAGAGGCCGAGTACCCGCTCCCGAATGGCATCGTGGAATTTTGGGTGGATCCGGTCCATGAACGGCGTCCCGATGAGGGTTTCTCCGGAAGATGCCCCGAAGAGCCGGAGTGCGGCCGGGTTCAGGTACTGGAAGTTCCACTCCGCACCGATGTAGATCGCTTCGGGCGCTCCCTCGATCACACTGCGGAAGGTTGCTTCACTCTCCTGCAATGCAGCCTCTGCCCATTTCCGCTCCGTGATGTTGGTCATGAGGCTCAACGTTGCCGGCTCCCCCTTCCATGATATTGCTGCGATTGAATTGGAAACCCAGACCGGTTTTTCCCCGGCTCCGATAATCCGGAAATCGTACGTCTCCGGTGCCGGTTCACCCGTAACCCGTGTCCTGTGGAGACTCTTCATACGCTCGCGGTCTTCGGGCCAGATGAAATCCATGAAGGGCCGGCCCGTAAGTTCGGTTGATGTTGTGCCAAGGACCCTGGCACCCTGCCTGTTGACAAAGACAATTTTCCAGTCCTGAACAATGGCGATGACCTCGCTTGCATTCTCGACAAGGGTGCGGTATTTCTCTTCGCTCTCTATCAGAGCCTCCTCGGTCTTTTTCCTCTTTGTGATATCCCGGTCAACACCCCGGTACCCGGCAAAGGCACCGTTCCGGTCAAAGAATGGAGCGGCACTGGTCTCAATGATGACCGTTGATCCGTCCTTGTGGAGGTTTTCGTTCACCAGACCTGAAAACGGCTCTTCTCTCTTCACATAGTCCGAGAATTCAGCCTCGATACGGGCAGCAGCAGACGGGGTCATCAGATCAAACGGTGTTTTGCCGATGATCTCTTCCGGCTCAAAGCCGAGCATATCGCGGATCTTCGGGCTGATGTACGTATACCTCCCCCCCGTGTCAACTTCCCAGATGAAATCGCTCGTTGTCTCGACCAGCAACCGGTATTTCTCCTCGCTCTCTCTCAGAGCCTCCTGGCTCCGCTTGTAATCGGTGATATCCTCGTACGTCCCGAGGACGCCAACAACATTCCCTTCTTTGTCACGGAGCGGGACCTTGCTTGTACGAAGCCATGCTGTGCTTCCGTCCGGCCGTACCTGGGGCTCTTCATAATTTATCCTTCCCTCTCCGGTCGTCATCACCTGCCGATCGTCGGCCCGGTAGAGTTCCGCGGTTTCCCGGAAGGAATTATCGTAATCGGTCTTCCCGATAATTCCGGATGGATCGGAGAGACCGGCATCCTGCGCAAGCGATTTATTACAGCCAAGGAACACAGAGTGTGTATCTTTCCAGAAGACCCGCTGGGGGATGGTGTCAAGGACGGTCTGGAGCATCTGCCGGGAGTCAAAGAGAGCGTCCTTTGCTTTTTTCTGCTCGGTGATGTCCCGCATGAGAACCATTATCGAAGGGAGGCCCTGGAAATTGACCGGCTTTGCCGCGATCTCTACGGTCAGCATCTCCCCGTCGACAGCCACAATTCGCTGCTCCTGGGGGGGAAGCATAACCCCCTCTTCCGACATTTTCCTGATTGCGCCCAGTGTCCTCTCCTGGTAATCGGGACTGACAAACGTGAGGATTTCTTTCCCGATGATATCCTCAGAAACTTTTGCTTTAATCATGCGGACCGCCTCAGGGTTTGCGTACACGTTCTTCCCGTCCCGGTGAACAACGATGGCAATCGGGGCAAGCTCGATGAGCGACCGGTAATTTTCCTCGCTCTCCCTGAGTGCCTCTTCCGCCTTCTTCTGGATGGATATGTCCCGGAAGGTCACGTACGTTGCCGGTCTTCCCTGCCACGTGCAGGGCGTTGTTGCAACATCGACATGCATGATGCTGCCATCAGCCCGCAGGAATCGTTCGTGAATGAGTTCCAGTGACTGTTCCGGAGAAATCCGGATCCGCTCCGCTATCAGCGCACGGTCATCGGGATGAATGATCTCGATAGCCGGCCTCCCGATGAGACCGGCCGGATCGGACAGTCCCATCATCCGGACTCCCGTCTGGTTGACAAAGACAAGTTTCCCGTCCTGGTGAATGGCAATCCCGTCGAATGACGAATCTACGAGCGTCCGATACCGCTCCTCGCTCTCGGCCAGGGTCTGCTCGGTGCGTTTTCGCCCGGTGATGTCCCTGACATACGCGAAACTATACTCCCGGTCACCCTTATTGACATAGACTGCAAGGATCTCAACATTGAGGATGGTCCCGTCTTTTCTTTGGTGGCGGGTCTGGAAGAACTGGATCTTTCTCTCGCGCAGGTCATTGACCGATGCATTCCAGATCTCAGGGGGGAAGTCCGGGTCCAGTTCAAAGAGTTTCATGGCAAGAAGTTCTTCCCGTGAATACCCGGTGACCTGGCACGCGGAATCGTTTACGTACAGAATTGAACCGGAGAAATCCATCCAGAAAACTTCATCGGATGAACGGTCCACTGCGATCTTCAGAAGTTCGAGTTCCTCCTCGGCCTGTTTGCGGTCGGAGATGTCCCTGACCGAGACAAGCACGGTCAGCTGCCCGTCGAGATCGAACGCCGAGATCAGGGTATCGGCAGGAAAGGTGCTCCCGTCTTTTCTCTTATGTACCCATTCAAAGTGTTCGCTCCCCGCCTTCAGGATCCTGCGGAACAGATCGGCTGCGGTTTCTTGTGAGTCACGCCCGTCCGGCTGGGTTGACGGAAAGAGGTCTTTTGGGTGAAGACCGATGATCTCGTCTTTTCCATCGTACCCGAACAGGCTGACTGCCTTCTGGTTGCAGTCAATACACCTCCCGTCCGATAAGACAAGGTGGGCATCGTGGCTCTTCTCAAAGATGCCCCGGAACTTCGCCTCGCTCTCGCGGATCCGTTTCTCTCCCAGGGCCAGTTCCTCGTACTGCCCCCGGAGTTCCTCCTCCGATGCCGTGAGCTGTTCGTAGGAGAACCTGAGCTCCCGGTTCTTTTGCGCGATCTCCTCCTCCGCCGTTATCCGGTCGGTGATGTCGCGTCCGTGGAAGAGAAGGCCCTGGATTCCCTTCACGTCCGCCAGGTAGGTGACTGTCCCTTCGATGAATACGGTCTTCCCAGAAACATCCCGTACCCGGAACGGGGGCACCGGTACCGGCACACCCCGCTCTTTTATGGCCCTCCTCCCGCTCGCAAGGATTACTTCCTCGTCCTCCTGGACAATCCCGAAAAAGGAACTCATCCCGTCGTATTTTTTCCCCAGCAGGGTATCCGGGCCCTGCCCGGTGATCCGCCGGATTGACGGGCTGATGTACAGGTAATTCCCGTCCACATCAGAGATGGTCGTAAGGTCGGGGATATTTTCCGTGAACGCCCGGAACTTCTCTTCCGAGATCTTGAGCGCTTCCTGCTTAGCCGTCAGTTCGTCCAGCTGCTGCCGGAGTTCCTCCTCGTTTGCCGCGATCTGCTCGTACGAGGCATTGAGTTCGTCGCTCTTTTTCTGCAGTTCGTGTTCCGCCCGCTTATGGTTGACCGCATACCGGATCTTGTTGGCAAGCTCGGCGAACTGTGCCTTCGGGTCCCCGCCTTTCTGGATGTAGAAGTCTGCGCCGTTGTTGAGCGCCTCGATGACGATCTCTTCACGGCCCCGGCCGGTGAAGAGGAGGAACGGGAGACCGGCTGACCGCTTCCGGATCTCTTTGAGAAACGTAATCCCGTCCATGCCCGGCATCTGGTAATCGGAGAGGATGGCATCGAACGTGAGGATCTCCGGGCTGCAAAGGGCATCTTCCGCCGAAGCCGAGGTCCGGACCTGAAACTCTCCTGACTGCTCCAGGTAGATCTTTGCCAGTTCCAGAAGATCCGGCTCGTCGTCGACATAGAGGATTAAGATCATGTGTGCAGGTACCGGTCCGTTGGTAATCTAGAGAAGAGTATGATAATATAAAAAAGATCGTGTCCGCCTGACAGATGGGGAATTGGGATTACCCTGCTGCGCTATCCGGGAATTCTTTGCAAACCTCTATAGTTTTCCGCATCCCCGGACTGCTATGAAGAAGTGCCCGGAGTGCGGGGCGTCGAGATCTCCGCCCATGTCTTTGCCGCCACCCAGTCGCTTGTTGAGATGTACGGTGGCATTCTCGATGATATCGGGAAGCCGGTGTCATAACCCGCGTACGCTCTTTTACGAGCCTGCCGTCATCCCTCATCCAGCCCGGTGACCCGGGACCGGTATGCACCTTTCGGCACCGTGATCTCGAACCGTGCGCCCTTCCCCGGCTCGCCAGTCTCCCGGATCAGGATGTTTGTCAAGGAGAGGATCTCCCGTGCAAGGAACATCCCGAGGCCGGTATTCTTGCCAAAGCCGCGCCGGAAGATATGCTCCTTGTCATCCTGGTCGATACCCGCCCCGTTGTCCTCCCAGACGATCACGAGGTCATCTCCGGACGTGCGGGTGGTGACATGGATCTCCGTGACGTGCTCCCCGTGACGGATGGAATTGTCGATTAAGTTGAAGAAGACCTTCTCCAGCATAGGGTCGGCTAAAATCTCGATGTCCTGCACCTCCGTCTTCATGGTCACCGATGGCGGGACATGCGGGCGGGGCATGACGGAGTCAAGAGCGATCCACTGCGGTTCGTGAGTGCCGAGGTTCTGGTAGACCCGGGTAAACTCTATCTGGGATTTGATTGCGTTTGTGGCATACCGTATCTTTGTGAGGTGCTCCTGTTCCTCCGGGGATGCACACATCTTTTCTGCCATCTTCAGGTTCCCAAGAATGACCGTGATCTTGTTTAAGAGGTCATGCCGGGTGATGCTGCCCAGCAGGTTGAGCTGGCGGTTCGCCCGCTTGAGGGCCTCTTCAGCCTTCTTGCGCCGGGTGGTGTCATAGGCAACTCCCCGGAACCCGGTCACGTTGCCGTCGATGCCGGTAACTCGTGAAGGCCGGATCTCAAGCACCAGGTCCCGGCCGTCACGGTGGCGGGCAATGATCTCGAAGGGGAGGAGCAGCCCGGCGGATGTAGAGGCCATGGTGGCCAGCGTCTTAAGGAAGATCGGCCGCAGCTGTTTCAGCACCAGTTCATGGAATTTTTGTCCCACGAGCCCTTCCGGTTCGTACCCCAGCACCTCCTTCACCATGGGGCTGATATAGTGGATTTTTCCCGCTATGTCGATCTCCCAGATGATACCGGGAGACGTCTCGACAAGGGAGCGGAACTTCTCTTCGCTCTCGAGGAGCGCGTTCTCGACCTGTTTTCTCTGGGTGATGTCGCGGATGACCCCGACAACCCCGGCCGGCCTCCGGTTGTTGTCAAAGGCAAGGGCGATGATGGTCTCGGTCCAGACCGTGGAACCGTCCTTACGGTAAAATTCCAGCTCCATGGTGTAACTGGGAAGAACCGCATTCTCCTCTTTCAGGCCTTCAATTCCTGTTTCCCGGGATCTCATTATTACTTCATAAGATGTCGGGGTGAGGGCGCTGGAGAGGGGCTGCGCCATTGCCTCTTCCGGGCTGCAGCCCCGCAGTACCTGTACCGACGGGGAGATGTATGTCAGGCGCATGTCCATGTCGGCCGTGAAGATCACATCATGGACATTCTCCGCGAGGAGCCGGTATTTTGCCTCGCTCTGCCGGACCGCTTCCTCCGCCTTGCGGGTATCCGTGATATCCTGGTTCGCCCCATGAGTCCTGACGGTTTTTCCATCCGCGTCCTTTTCGAGCCGGATCTTCACAACGATGTGCCTTACTGCCCCATCCCTCCTGATAATCCGGTGCTCGATCTCGGAGAAGTACTTCGGGTCGGTTGCTGTCAGTGCCCGCTTTACTTCCTCTCCTACCATGTGGCGGTCGTCCGGATGAACGAACTCGCGGGCATAGGTCTCTGAGGACATCCGGGTACCCCCTTCCCGCTCCGCTGTCGTGCCGTACAGGGCATAGAAACGGTCGTTGAAGGTGAACAGGTCAGATGCAACATCGTACTCCCAGTTCACCAGGTGGGCAAGATCCATTGCCTCTGCGAGCAACTGCTGGCTCCGGTTTAATGCCTCTTCTGCCCGTTTACGCTCGGTGATCTCCCTGATGGAGATAAGATCGGCAGACCGTCCTTCGTACATGATCATCTTGCCGATGCTTTCGATATAGATCTCCTTTGCCTTGCCGGTAATTACCTTGTATTGCGCGAGATAGGAATCGTGGCCTTTTGCCACCTCGGTGTAATCCCGCATGGCATCCGGCTGCGATTCGGGAGCAACAAACTCCATCACGTTCCTGCCGCAGAGAGCCGCACCCCCGCCCTGAATTTCCAGCGTCTGCGCGGCAGCGTTGTTCGCGAAGAGGACAGTGCCGGACAAATCGGTGATCAGGATCCCTTCAAGTGCGTATTCCACGAGCGAGCGGAACTTCTGTTCGCTCTCCTGAAGGGCCCGGGTCATCTGCATGCTTTTAATCTCCGCTGCAGCTTTCACGGCAATGATCTCCATGATCTCCTGCATGGAAGGGATGGCAGGCAACGGGTTCCTTGAAAGTGCGCAGAGGATCCCAAAGACATTCCCCGCAGAGTCGCGGAGCGGGGTGCCGGCATAACTCCGGATATTGAGTTCGACGATGTCTTTTGCATGGGGAAACAGGCTGACCGCATTGTCAGGATAGTAACAGAACCCTTTCCCCCTCACGTCCTCGCAGGGCGTGCCTTCGAGTGTATACGAGAAGTCCTCAACCCGGTTTCCGTCAAGGACCATGGCAAGGACCCGGACCTTCTTCTGGTCAGGAAGGATCTCCCCGACCATGACGCACTCCATCGCCAGCCAGGAACTGACGCTTTCGGCAATCTGCCAGAGCGAGTCAAGGCCGGTCGTCCCGACCATGCTTTTTACGATTGCCTGGAACGCTGCTTCTTTTGCCCGCTGCTCTGTGATGTCCTCGTCAACACCGCAATACCCGGCAAAGGCCCCGTTCTCGTCGAAGACCGGAGTACCCCCTGTCCTGAGGAGGACCGGCCTTCCGTCCTTATGGACATTGAGGTTCTCGAGATTCCGGAATGGTTCGCGCCCTTCCATGGCTGCAAACACTTCCCCTTTGAGTTTTTCGCGGATGGTAGGTTCGAAGAGATCATAGAAATGCATCCTGCCTACGATCTCTTCCGGCTTGTACCCCAGGATATTCAGTACAGCAGGGCTGGAGTAGCGGTAGATGCCCTCGGGATCGATCTCCCAGATCCAGGAGCCGGCATTTGCGCTCACCGCAAGCGACCGCAGCTCGTTTCTCCGGAGTTCCCGCTCGGTCTCCTTCTGCCGCGTGATATCGGTGACTATCCCTTCAAGGGCCACGGTGCGGCCTTCAGAATCCGTGACAAGCATGTTCCTCTGGTTGAGCCAGCGGGACTGCCCTGCCCGGTCAATGATCTGGAATTCGTATGTTGGCGGGACACTGCCTGCTTTCAGGGCATCCCACTGCATCCGGAAGTATTCCTGCCACGAGGGATGGATCAGCGTGCGGAGGAGTTCCGGGCGCTCATAGAACTCTTCCGGGGTATACCCCGTGAGTGCAAGCGATGCGGGGCTGATGTACTCGTACTTTCCTTCAGGGAACGACATCCGGAAGATGGTATCCGGGGCATTGTCAGCGATCCGGCGGAGCTTGCTCTCACTCTCCTGTAATGCCTCTTCCGCCTTCTTGCGTTCCGTGATGTCTTCAATCGTGGAGAGGATGTGGGGCTTTCCCGCCATTACGATGGGGCGGGCAGAGAAGAGACAGGCCTTGATCTCACCGGATCTGCTCCGGCAGGCAACCAGCATTCCTGAGATATCCTGCCCGCTCCGGAAAAGCGAGATGAGCTTCTCCCGCTCACCGGCATCCGGGAAGAGTTGCAGTTGATCCGTCGTTTTACCGATTGCCTCTTCATGCGAGTACCCGGTATTGCGGACGAAGGCATCATTGACATCGATGATGATCCCATCCGTTGCCGAGACAAGGGTATGATCCACGGGGCTGTACTTGAAGACCGTGGCGAACTTGTTCTCTGACTCCCTGAGTGCTGCTTCGGCCTTCTTGCGGTCGGTAATATCCCTAACAATCCCCTGGATACAATAGGATCCCCCAATGAGGATCCGGTTCAGGCTTATCTCTGCATCGAAAGGGGTGCGATCGTACCTGAGGTGTGTCCACTCAAAAACCAGGGGTTTGCCTGAGAGGGCTGCATCGATCTTCTCCCGCGCTATCTCACGGGAGGGCAGCCCGCCCGGCTGAAGTTCCGGGGAAAAATCCAGGAGAGTGTGGTTGATGAGCAGGTCCCGGGAACAGCCAAACAGCTCTTCGGCGCTGTGGTTGCAGTTGAGGAAGGTTTTCCGGTCTGCGATGAAGATAGCATCGTTTGCGCTTTCAAACAGTGTCTTGTACTGTTCTTCGCTCTCGGCAACGACCTTTCTGCTTTGTGCAATCTCCTCTTCCACCCGTTTACGGTCACTGATCGGCCGGATCGTTATCACGATTCCGTTGATCTCCGGCACGTCCAGCAGGTTATTTGCCAGCGCCTCAACAGAAACATAGTGACCGTCGGCATGGCGGATACGGTACTCCGTCGGGGAGTGCTGGTGCCCCTCCTGCATCGCTTCTGCAAGTGCTCTCCGGACCGGCTCCCTGTCGTCGGGATGCAGGTATTCGAACGGGTCCTTTCCTACCAGATCGGAAGGATCGTATCCCAGGATTCTCTTTGTCGAGGGGGTGGTGTAGGAGATCAGCCCGTCAGGGCCGATGATCCGGATCATGTCGGTTGAATTCTGGATTAAGAACCGGAACCACTTCTCGCTCCTCTGGAGTTCTCGTGTGGCTCTCTTCAGTTCGGTGATATCTCGGATGGATTCAATTGCGCCGACAATCTCCCCCTGCTGGTTGTAAAGGGGACTTGCCTTGACCATGATCGTGATTGTCTGGTCGCCAGGCCGGGGAAGCGTTGTCTCGGCAATGAACGTGTCTTTTTCCTGGATGAGGTTTGCGTAGCGATCCGGGATGTCCGTACCGGGTTGGAAGATCAGGTCGATGAGGACCGGCTGGCGTTTCCCATAGAGCGGGATCGCATATTCGTACTCGCCTTTGCCGAGGATGTCTCCCGACAAGACTCCGGTCAACTCCTCTATCGCCCGGTTCCAGGCTATGACGTGACCGGTTTTGTCAATTGCGAACGTGGCATCGGGAAGGAAGTTGATGATATCGGCAAGGCGCTTCTCCGATTCCTGGAGCGATTGTTCGGCGTGTCGCCTCTTGACGGCCTGGTGGATCCGGTGTGCAAGTTCAGCGAACTGGGTGTTCGGGTCGGCGCCTTTCTGCAGGTAGGAATCTGCGCCATTGTTGATGGCCTCAATAACCACCTCTTCACGCCCTCGGCCGGTGAAGAGGATGAACGGGATGTCCCCGTACTGCCGGCGCACGGCTTTTAAGAATGCGATCCCGTCCATACCCGGCATCAGGTAATCGGAGACGATGGCATCAAATGATCCAATATCCTGGTCGAGGGCCTCCTTTGCGGAAAGCATTGTGGTGACCGTTATATCGTCTCCCAGTTCGAGGAAGAGTTTTGTCACTTCAAGAAGGTCCCGTTCATCGTCAACATAGAGGACAGAGATCATTATACTGACCGTGAGATATTGATGATCTACAGAAGAGTACGCAGATAGAAAAAGATTGCCGTGGTGTGCTGCTGCCAGCACTCCCGCGGATTCTCCGGGCGCGGTTACCCGATCGGAGGTCCCCGGCAGAGGGGCCGGGCAAGGTGCCTGCGTGCTGTTGGAGGTACTTCATACCACCCGGGTTTCAGCGTGCGGGGGACCTCCCGCACCTCCGGCGTATCTGCCCGGGCCCCGCATTTTTTGCATTTCCAGCCCTTCCCCCTGCCATCGCTGGTCATCCGCTTGTTGCATGCCGTGCAGACCGGGGGCCGGACTGTCGTGGCGGTCACCTGGGCAATCACGTTGATCTTTTCCAGGTTGATACTCCCTTTCTTGAAACTCCCGCATGCAAGGATCTCGTCGCCGGGCCGGAGCTCACGGATAACCTGCCGGAAGTTCTTGGTGGGTTCGTACGCCATGCACCGTACCTGGTGAGCCTCGTCGCCCATCGTGAACGAGACATGGCCGCCTGTCCCGGTCTTCGGGTGATCTAAAACCATGCCGCGGACACGGTACGAGAGCCCTTCCCGCAGGTCGGCAATACCTGCATCCAGCAGGTGGGCATCGGTGCCCTGGTTTGTCACCCAGATCTGTTCGAGTGCCGGAGGTTCTGACCGGATCAACTGTCGGGCGGTCATCACCCAGTGCGCACTCTCGCCCCGGATCCCAAAGAGGACCGGATCCGGCGTGTGCGGGACGCAGACTACGACATCGTTTGCGGTATCGACCGTGTCCCAGGTATGCGGGAATGTTGCGGCATCGGCCTCGAACAGGCTCTGACGGTCGACAAAACGGGGCGTGCCGAACCGCTCTTCCTGCCGGTACACCAGGATCTCGGAGGTCCGGTCCGAAAGCTCGCTTGCTACGGCTGCCGTTGCCCCGATGAGCCCGCGCCGGTTCTTCCAGCCGCGGTACTGTGCTCCACAAACACCGAGAATGGCTGTTGCCTCGTCGATTGTGCAGAAGTCCGTAACGGCTTTCCGGTAAAAAGCCGGATCGGGCTTCCGTTCAGTGACGACAAGGCCAGGGTTGGTGTTCTCGCAGGACTGGTCGGCGAGTTCCTCCACAAGGTTGCAGGCAATGGAATACGCCCGGTCAGGATCTCCTTTTACATCGAGCATGACCGCGGCATTGCCCCGGGTCTTGAACGTGACATTTGGATTGAGCCGGACGAGCCGGGCCTCGCGTACCTGCATGTGTTCCCGGATCAACCGGCGTGCGAGCACGGCCCCGAGGTAGGTTGTGCACATTCCCTGCGGTGAGTCCGTGTCATCAATCCCGATCAGCATGTCTATATTAATATATGGGGGCGCTTAATCCATTTGTATCCACATGTCCCAGGACCGCCAGCTCCAGCTGGTCACCAGTGTAATGATCACAGCGGGCTTCGATGTCTCCGAGCGCTTCACGCTCCGCCCGCGGAGTTTCGACCTTATCGCGCGCAACAACGAGACGCTGCTTGTCATCAAGGTTGTCTCGCACATCGACTCCGTGAGCGAGGAGGTGGCCTTTGACCTTGAGCTGATCTCCCGGCTCCTGGGCGGCATCCCGCTCATTATCGGGGAACGTGCCCGCGATGCCGAGCTGGAGCGGGGGGCGGTCTATGTCCGGTACGGGATCTATGCGATCAGTCCCGCCACGCTGTACGATTATTTCGTGGAGAAGATCCCTCCGCTCGTCTATGCCTCCCCCGGGGGCCTGTATGTCAACATCAATGGCGATGCCTTAAAGGACCTCCGCGAGAAGCGGAACATGTCGCTGGGCGATCTCGGCACCGTGCTCGGCGTGTCCAGGCGCACCATCAGCAAGTACGAGAGCGGAATGGGGACCACGCTCGATGTCGCGATCCGGATCGAGGAGTTCTTTGACACGGGAGTGGTCGAAGCAATCGACCTGGTCCGGCATGAACCCCCGCCCCCGGCAATGGAATCCGAGAAGAAGGAGGACGGGGAGCACCTCCAGAGCCCGATGGAGTTCCTCCAGCAGATCGGCGTCTCGCTTCATACACTTCACGGTGCGCCCTTCCAGGCTCTTCTCACGTTCGATAAGCACACGATCCTCACGGGCTATGGCCCGGCACAGAAAGTGGTCAAGCGGGCTGCCCTGATCGGCAACCTCTCGCAGATCGCAAAGAAGCACGCAATGTGCGTCATCACCGACTCAGCAAAGGAGAAGAAGATCGGCCGGACGCTCGTGATCAGCGAAAAACGCCTCCACCGGGTCGAGGACGGCTTCGAGCTCCTCGACCTGCTCGGCGAATGAGGGTTCAACAAACTTTATATAGAACCACAAACCAATTTTAGTGCTAAATCTAGTGCAAAACGTGGTGATTTTAATGTCACAGCAACTTGGAGGACAACAGATTCTAATTCTCAAGGAAGGCAGCACCCGTACCCGCGGCCGCGACGCCCAGGGTATGAACATCACCGCCGCAAAGGCAGTGGCAGCTGCAGTCAGGACCACCCTTGGCCCCAAAGGTATGGACAAGATGCTCGTCGACACCATCGGGGATGTCGTCATCACCAACGATGGCGTGACGATCCTCAAAGAGATGGACATCGAACACCCGGCCGCAAAGATGATGGTTGAGGTCGCAAAGACCCAGGACGACGAAGTCGGCGACGGGACCACCTCAGCGGTCGTTATTGCCGGGGAGCTCTTAAAGAAGGCAGAGGATCTCCTCGAGCAGGACGTCCACCCGACGGTCATCACCCACGGGTACCGCATGGCAGCAGAGAAGGCCCAGGCATTCTTAAAGGATATTGCCATCGATGTCAAGGCAACCGACAAGGCACTCTTAAAGAATATTGCCGGGACTGCAATGACCGGCAAGAGTGCAGAGGCGAGCAAGGAGAAGCTCTGCGACCTCGTTGTCAAGGCAGTCACCATGGTGGCTGACAATGATGGCAGCGTAGACATCGAGAATATCAAGGTCGAGAAGAAGAACGGTGGATCCATTGAGGACTCCGAGATCGTCGAGGGTGTCCTCATTGACAAGGAGCGCGTCCACCCCGCGATGCCGAAGAAGGTCACCAGTGCAAAGATCCTCCTGCTCAACGCAGCAGTCGAGTTCAAGAAGACCGAAGTCGATGCCGAGATCGCCATCACTTCCCCCGACCAGCTCCAGGCATTCCTCGATGAGGAAGAGCGCATGGTCAAGGGCATTGTCGACAAGATTGTTGCAAGCGGCGCAAACGTCCTCTTCTGCCAGAAGGGTATCGACGACATCGCCCAGCACTACCTGGCAAAGGCAGGCATCTTTGCCACCCGCCGTGTCAAGAAGAGCGACATGGAGAAGCTCGTCCGGGCAACCGGTGCAACCCTTGTTTCGTCCATCGACGCGATCAGCAAGGAAGAGCTCGGCAAGGCCGGACTCGTTGAGGAGCGCAAGGTCGGCGGCGAAGAGATGACCTTTGTCGAACAGTGCAAGAACCCGAAGGCGGTCTCCATCATCATCAAGGGCGGAACCGAGCACGTTGTCGACGAGCTCGAGCGCGCCATCCACGATGCACTCCGCGTTGTCGGTGTCGTTGTCGAGGACAAGAAGGTCGTTGCCGGTGGCGGTGCACCCGAGACCGAACTCTCGCTCCGTCTCCGCGAGTACGCAGCAACCGTTGGTGGCAAGGAACAGCTTGCCATCGAGGCCTTTGCAAGCGCACTTGAGATCATCCCCCGCACCCTTGCGGAGAACGCTGGTCTTGACCCCATCGACATGCTGGTCGAGATCCGTGCATCCCACGAGAAGGGCAAGAAGACCTACGGCTTAAACGTGTTCGAAGGCAAGGCAGTCGACATGAAGGCAGCCGGTGTTGTCGAGCCGCTCCGCGTCAAGACCCAGGCAATCTCATCCGCAGCAGAAGCAGCGGTCATGATCCTGCGCATTGACGATGTCATCGCCTCGTCCAAGTCCCCCGAGCCCGCAGGCGGCATGCCCCCGGGCGGTATGGGTGGCATGGGCGGTATGCCCCCCGGCATGGGCGGCGACTTCTAAACCCGATACCTCTTTTTTCCGGATTATTTCTGTCTGAATTTTTTCGCTGTTTTTCTTCACATCATCCGGTTCGTATTCTGCCAGAGCAACACCAGACCGAAGGTGCAACAGTATACCCAATCCCGGAAGCACTTGCTCCGCTCTTCGATCAACTATCTGCAGGAACTACCTGTTTGACCGGGCCGCCCATCCGTGGATCAGGTCAGAACCGAAAAAAGAAAGGGAAAAATGGTATTACCAGGTGGCGTTGCTGGTCATATAGGTTGTCGGGGTCCCCATGCCATAGAAGGACTCGCCCTTCTTGACGATGATGACACCGGTCATGTTCAGGTCGTAGCCATCGGCATACTCAAAGGTGCCTTCGTTCTCGCCAAAGTCATAGCCCCACTGGGCGGTGGGTGCGATATCCATGGAGTTGAACTTCCCTGCAATGGCGCCGACTGCCTTGACCGAGTGGACTTTTGTGTCTGAATTGATCCAGGTAATCCGTGTCCCGGGGAGGACCATCAGGACAGAGGGAGTGAAGGTATTGTTCGCAATGTGGATCACGGTGATCTTGGTGGATGGGGTCATTCCGGCGGTCACAATTGCGGTCTTCGTTGCCGTTACTTCGGCAGTTGTTTCCGTGGTGGTCGGGATGGCTGTGGTAGCGGCAGGTGTGGTCTCGGCAACAGCAGGTTCTGTCGTGGCAACAGGTGTCGCCTCAACAGTTGTCTCAATGACCGTCGGGACTGCGGTTGGTGCTTCAGTTGTAACGGTCGTCGTTACCGGGGGCGTCGATTGGGGCAGGGTACATCCGCTGGCTGCGACAAGGGCGATAACCAGAATAAGAAGTCCAAGGATTTTCTTCATGGTATGTAGTATTATTTCTCCCTATGATTAAATTTACTTATCAGATCTCCGTTCGTTTTCTGTTAGAGGCGCGATTTTTCTTTTAACCGGGAAATCCTGCGTTTCTCTCTGCTTTACGATAATCACGGATCCAAGGACTGCGTGGAGCCGTTTACTTCCAGGATCGACTCCCGCAAGTAAGATTTCCTCTGAGAGAACCGCAGCGTATGTTCAACAGGTTAATGAACCCGGACGGATCCAGTATCACTCATGAGCGACCGGTTCATCTCAACGAAATATCGGACAGACTGTTATCATTGCAGGGAAACAGCAGACCAGATCATTACCGCAGTACCGTACCAGGCGCAGGTGGTCTGCGATCATTGTGGTGCGACCCGGGTCTTCATTCCCCGGATCGAAGATGTTGATCCTTCCGGAAAACTGGGCAAGGGACTGAAGTATCCGGTCTGGGAACTTGTGCAGGATGCGACATGCCGGAACTGCCACGTAACCGGTCCCCATGATATTTTCGTCAGTTCGCGCATCCTCACGGTCCGGTGCCGGAACTGCCAGTTCACGCACTTCTATAAGTTTGATCTCGAGTACATGGCAGGCGATGAAGAAAAAGGCATGTGAAACCGGCGGCCTGCGTGCTTTGCCGGGGTAAAAAAGGTTATTTCTCTTCCCTGACCATGGCTATGGCCTTCTTCGGGCATTCGTTGGCACAGATGCCACAGCCCTTGCAGAAGTCCAGGTCGATTACCAGTTCTTCATCAATCACGCCGTCCGGGCAGTAGGTTTGGCAGAGCCCGCAGGCATTGCACTTCTCCTTGTCGACGACCGGGCGGAAGACCCGCCATGTGCCGGTCTTGCCGGCTGCTCCCTGGACCGGCCTGTTGATTGCCAGTCGCTCGCGTGCCTGTGAGGGGGTCATGCGCTCATCTCCTGGTATGCTGCCTCGGCAGCTTTCACGTTCCGCTCGTCGGAGAACATCTCCTTGATGGCCTTCTTTGCGGACTCCGCAGAGACCAGCCCCTGCTTTGCAAGGGCGCCGATGACCGGGGTGTTGAGAATCGGGCTGCCCGAGACCACAAGGTTCTCCCGCAAGGCGATGCCGGTAAGGTCGACATTGCTTGACGAGAACCCGGGGAAGTCCTTCTTCTGCTGGCTGTTGATCAGAACTTTTCCCCCTTCTTTCAGCCCCTGCAGGACATCGACCACGTCCATGACGCTTGCGTCGAGCACAATCACCATGTCCGGCTTTTTGATCTGGCTGTAGATCCGGATAGGTTTGTCATCGATCCGGACAAACGAGACGATCGGTGCGCCCCTGCGCTCGGCCCCGTAGAACGGTGCTGCCGTGGCGTACCTGCCATCATGGATTGCTGCAAGCGCGAGGAGCCGGGCTGCCGTAACGCCGCCCTGCCCGCCCCGGGAATGGATGCGGATCTCAAACATTGCTGTTCACCCCGAACCAGAACTCTTCTCCTATGCGTCGGTTGCGGACAAACCCGGCAATGTCCTCATAGGTGACTTCCTGGCCTCCAAGGCCGGCAATCACGCTGAAGACCGGCTCTCTTGTCTGTGCTACAATCTCGGTTGCGAGGATTCCTCCGCGCCCGAACGAGTAGTCGCGGTCAATGACAACGACCTGCCTGCCTTTGAGGTCCAGCGTCGGGAACGGTCGCAGCCAGCGCATGCGCATGGACCCGGCCTTTATCCCCTCGTTCCGGAGGAGGTCGACTGCTACTTCTGCCTCCTTCCCAAGGGTGCCCAAAGCCACGATCACGACCTCTGCATCCGCACACTGGTAGTCTTCCGTAAACCCGTATTTGCGGCCAAACCGCTTTGCAAACTCCTTCTCGGTCTCCTCGATTACCTTTACCGAGTCACGGATCGAGCGTTCAATATCCCAGCGGAACCGGAACTGCTGGTCCGGGCCGGTAAGGCAGCCATAGCCTGCCGGGTTCTTTACATCGATAGCATGCGGGAGGTGGATGGGAGGGATGAAATCCCCAAGGTCAACGGTGTCAAGTGGCTGCATGATGTGGGAGAGCAGGAAACCGTCAAGGTTCACCATCACGGGGAGGAGGACATCGTTGTGCTCCGCGATCCGGAATGCCATCAGCATTGCATCGTAAGCTTCCTGAACCGTGCTGACATAGACCTGCAGCCAGCCGGTGTCCCGCTCCTGCAGGGCATCGGTGTGTTCCGCCCAGATATTCCAGCCGGGGCCGAGCGAGCGGTTGACGTTTGCCATCACGATGGGGAGCCGTGCGCCAGCGGCCCAGTTGGTCATCTCGTGCATGTAAAGAAGACCGTGGGAACTCGTTGCGGTGAAGGTGCGGATCCCCGTGATGCTCGCACCAATACAGGCCGCCATTGCCGAATGCTCGCTCTCGACGGCGATGTAGCGGCTTTTCAGCTCGCCGCTGGAGACAAACTCGGCAACCTGCTCAACGACCTCGGTCTGCGGCGTGATGGGATAGGCAGCAACAACCGTCGGTGCAGCCTGCTTTACAGCTTCTGCAACCGCCTTGTTGCCGGTGGCAATCTTCTTCATGACGCTGCCTCCTCTGCTGCCAGCTTTGCAAAGTTCTTTGCAATGCGCTGTTTTAGGATCTCGACGGTCTTTGGATCAATGCCCTTGAACCGTCCCTGCGGTTTGAGATAATCTTCAAGCGGTATCGGCTTTTTCATTGCAACCTTCGATTGCGCGCCGATGGAAAGTTTCCCGTACTCGCGCTCGTACAGCACCCACATGCCGGACTTGACCGCGAGCTTGCCCATCTCCACGCTCTTCTCTGTGGAGTAGCGCCACCCGGGCGGGCAGGGGGCAAGGATGTGGATGAATGACGGGCCCCGGAACGCGAGGGCTTTCTGCACTTTTTTGAACAGGTCCTGCGGGTAGGCTGCGCAGGCGGTTGCCTGGTAGGGCAGGTCATGCGCGGCGGCGATGGCATCGATGTCCTTCTTGGCATCGGTCTTGCCAGCCGGGGTCGTGGTGGTCCGTGCCCCGAGCGGAGTGCCGCTCGAACGCTGCATGCCGGTGTTGCCGTATGCCTCGTTATCGTAACAGATGTAGAGGAAGTCCGTGCCCCGCTCGAATGCCCCGGACATCGCCTGGATGCCGATATCGAGCGTCCCGCCGTCGCCGGCATAAACGATGACGTTGGTCTTTTTCCCGGCTGCCCTGAACGCGTTGCTCATGCCCGAGGCGCATGCAGCTGCAGCGCCGAATGCGATGTTGTAGACGGGGACGTTGAAGGCTGTGTTGGGGTAGATGCCCTGGATGACGCTTGTGCAGCATGCCGGCACAACGAGGACCGTATCTGGCCCTGCTGCCTTGAGCACGTACCGAAGGGAGAGCGAGTCGCTGCACCCGGCACAGGCTGATGTGCACTTCAGGATGTATTCTTCTTTGGGGATTTCTGCGATGATGTCCAACTCCTGCAGGTGGTTGTGAACGATCGAAGAGCGCGGGAAGCGGTCGTAGATCTATCATTATTTATCATCAGGACTGGTGAAAAAAGTATCATAATTGAGCTGAGAATCGTGCAGGAAAATCCGGTTCCGGCTCAAACAAAAAATCGCGATCGCTCGTTCGCAAAAAAATTTTCAATCGACCCCATGCCCCCTGCCGAAAATTTTTCAACCGACCCCCGGCCTCATTGATTGCACCATCACGCCGGAGAACCAAAAATTTTGTAGCATGTACATACAGATTGTAGGATAATTATCCGATTGTAGCCTCATCAACTAACACCTCATGATCGCGATGAAAAAATTTCAAACGCGATCGTGACCGCGAAAAATTTTTTCCAGCAGGGTCTGTGCCAAAAAAAACGTGTCCAAAACGTTTGGAAAAACGATCCCGGGCCCTGTCTTAAGCCCCCTCCAGCATGCTCCTGACCAGCGAACCGGTTGCAGGATCGGAAAAGAACCGGAAGGCAGTCTCCCCGGCTTCCGTAATCCGGTAGCTCTTCTCTTTCCGGCTGTCCGGAGTGTATTCCTCCAAGACAAGCCCGGCATCGCGGAGGGTGCCCATGAACCCGGAGAATGTTGCGTGAGATAATTCTGCGGCCGGTGCCCGGCCTTTCCTCTCGCGGGTGGCCGGTCCCGGGGCATCCTCCTCTCCGGCCTTCTTTGTCCGGGTCGGTACATAGGACGAGAAGAGCTGCCCGTACAGGTACTGCCGGGACACCCACACCTCCATGCCTCCGGGAGCCGCTCCCTTTGCAGGGGCCTTTTCCATCCTCTTCCGGTTGAGGAGGATCGCGAGGATCATCTGGTGATTGGGACTGGAAAGCAGGGAACTGACCGGGCGATCCGGCAGCGGGACGTGGCGTGCGGTCTTTTCATCAAAGGAGAGATAGACCTCCCCGTCAAGCCAGGGCGCAAAGGCAAAGAGCGCCATGCAGAGTTCTTTTGACCCTCCCGACAGGTCAAATGTGAACCGTGCACCCGGGTTCTCCCGCCGTATCCTTGTAAGCGCTGACCGGACCGACTCGTATGACGGGGGAAAAACCATCTCCCGGGAAACGGGTATCGAGAGCGATAGAGCGATCTCCTGTACCGCTGCGACCGCATTCCGGACCGCGAGCCGGTGCCTCTCCGTTGCCGGGTCCGCCGATCCCTCATGAACGGTGCTGTCGGTAAACACAATTGTCCGGGAGATGGTCGGGAGTTTTTTGAATAGTGCGGGATACGCGACCTGTATCTTCTCACCGGCGCTGATGATATGGACATGCCCTGGCCGATCCATGGATCAGTGTCCGGCAGGGCAGGTTAAATGGTTGTTTATCTTCCCCCGGCTCCCCCCGTGCAACCGCAGGCAGCGTTCACTTTCACCCCGCCCTCTCCGGGGTTTATACCCCCGGTCTTTCAACAGGGTATGTGGGGAGGGCGACAAACCCCTCAGATGTCAGATGCCAGAAATTACCCGTGCATCGCACCTCCCGACCTCTCAGACCTAAAAAAACCCCTTTTCTTTTTTCGTGCAGCGCCATAACGGCGGTGCACCCCTCTCAAAACCATAATATATTTCAGGATCATTTCTCTAATGTCTCCTATGGCGCTTCGATCGCTGAAACTTCCGGGTGTGGGAACCAAATACGAATTTAGGACCGACAAGGGTGATACGGTCGCAATCTTCTTCACGTCGACCGGGACAATCCAGATGTACACGCTCCAGAAGGGCTGCAAGTCTTCCAGCGCAGCCGAGATGACTCCTGTCGAAGCCCGGCGCCTGGGCAATATTCTCACCGGGGCAATCATCGAAGCCGACCAGGAGAGCGTTGAGATAGCGTTCTCGGCACTTGCCGATCTCCGGGTCACCATCCACACGTTTTACATCCCGGAATCCGTTGCCAAAAAGACAATCGAAGACCTCCAGATCCGTGCGAAGACCGGGGCAACGGTCATCGCGGTCTGCCGTCATGACAAGAATATCATCAACCCGCCGCCATCGTTTGCATTCGAAGAGGGCGATGCGGCACTGGTCATTGGCGAAAGCGACCAGATTAAAAAATTTGAGAGCGAAATACTGGTGAAGTAATGGAAGGCTTCATCATCGCGCTCTTCGTCTGTCTGGTGCTTGCGCTTATTTCCAAATATCTCTCGGTTCCTGCCATCCCGTTTTACATCCTTGCCGGTATTGTGCTCGGCAAGGCCGGCCTCGGGATCGTCCAGTCCGATGAGATCAGCCAGTTCTTCTCGGAGATTGGCCTGCTCTTCCTCCTCTTCTTCATGGGCCTTGGCCTGAAGCTGGACCGGATGATAGCCGATCCCAAAAAGCTGCTCACGGCCGGTATCATTGGCCTTATCGTTGACATGGGGATTGGGTTCACCGCTGCGTACCTGCTCGGCTTCACGCTGATCGAGTCCTTTATCATCGGCACGGCGTTCTACATCACCAGCACGGCGATTGTCATCACAACCCTTATCGAGAACCGGAAGCTGATGATGAAAGAGGCCGAGCTGATCATCTGGCTGGAAGTGTTCGAGGACATTGTCCTGATCGCCATCATCGCCATCCTCTCTTCAGGGGACAAGGACCTCCTGTACTTCTTCCTCAAGATCGTGCTGGCCCTTGGCGTGATGTATGCCATCGCGCACTATGGCAAGGAGTTCCTTGTCTCGATCCTCGATCGCGACGATGAGACCCCCATCCTCTTCACCTTTGCCGCGGTTCTCACCACGGCAGCTCTTGCCCTCGTGTTCGGCATCCCGGACAGCATGATGGTGATCGCTCTTGGTGCAGCCCTTGCCACAACGGATCCTGAGGCATTCGAGCAGCATGCCCGCCCGTTCAAGGATGTATTTTTAGTCATGTTCTTTGTCTTCTTTGGCGTGACAATCAATTTCACCGCGGGCACAGACCTGTTCAGCATCCTGATCCTCTGTCTCCTTGCCGTGGTGAGCAAGTTCATCTCCGGCATGCTTATTGGGATCACGATTTACGGGTCCGCCATGTCCGGGCTGGAAATCTGGGCAAATACCATCAGCCGCGGGGAGTTCTCCATTGCCCTTGCTGTCCTGTATGGTTCGGCCGTTGTCGGAACGGTCATTGCAGCGCTGGTGATCTTCACGACCATTGTCGGTGCGTTCACCGCAAAATACAGCACATGGCTGCGGCGCGGGCTCACTCATCGGAGCCGGAGAAAAGCCCTCATGCACCGGCCCCATAGCAGCAGGTAGCAGGTATCCGCCCATTTTTTATAGAGATTGCCGCCATGGAAACAATCTCCTCCTGCAGCTCCCTATTCCCGGACTCCTCGCACGTGCAGGATTATGGCCGGAGGCGCTGCGGGCGTTTAGAAAAGATACCGGAAGATCCTCGCTCCAGGATCAATTGTCCTTGTGCTCCGGGTGGTGCTGGTCATGGCACCGCTTGTCGAGAATGCGCTGGACGACCAGCCGCGAGCTGCAGAGATCGCCATCGATATATTTCCCGATGCGGACGATCCTTGAGGCGATGCTCCTTGCACGGAGCTGGTCTTCCAGTTTTTGTTCATTGAAGAGCTGGTTGAACCCGATCGTGATGATTTCCGGGCGGATCTCTTCGATAGGCCGGAACAAGTCGGTCTTGTCCCCGAGGATCGCGTGGTCAACCGGTTTTAAGGCTTGCACCATGGCGAGGCGGTGCTCCTCCGTAATGACCGGGCGGGGCTTGTGCTTGACATTAATATCCCGGGCAACGATGACCCAGAGTTCATCGCCGAGTTTTTTCGATTCTTCCAGGTAATAGAGATGCCCCGGGTGGAGGAGATCGAAGGTACCGGTGGCAACAATCCGGCGCCCGGTCACGGGATCACCTCAAGATCGTGTGGCTCCCCGCTCGCAGTGAAGCACCGCCAGTTGTTCTTCCGGTAAGGATAGCCGATGATCAGGTGGTACCGCCCGGTCCGCGGGAAGAAACTGAGATCGGCGTCCGAAGGGAGGATCACACCATTGGGATGGCTGTGGGCACTGCCGGCAACATGGGTATCGAGCGGCATCATATCATAAAAGACGGAAGCAGAGTCCTCGCGCCCGATTGTCCCGGGCAGCAGGTTGAGTTCCTCCATGATCCCGTCCTGCTCGCGGATGATACCCGCAAACTCGTTCGGGTGGTTCTCGCGCCCCATCTGGAGAAGGAGGGAAAGGAGGTCCTGCCGGATTCCACGGATATTCATGTTTCTGTCCCGTCCGGCTTCGCTGGTACCGGATGTACCGGAATTATTGGTCCCGCTTGCTCAAATACACTGTTATTATTAAGAGTGAAAAGGAGTTATTTCTCGACCTTTGCAAGATCAGAACTCAGGTCTCCTGAAAGGTCTGCGCCGGTGAAATCACCGCTTGTAGGAAGCGCCATGGTGAACCCGGGGGTTACATCGTACTCGACGAGCGTGCCCGCAGGCAGGGTGAAATCGAGGATATGCCCGCCCGTTGTCCTGTCATCGCTCAGGTAGTGGAGATGGAAACCGGGGACATTCACACCCTTGAAGAAGACCGGGGTATAGAATCCCACGATAGTCCCTGTTGTTCCGGAAAATGTATAAACGGACTGGTTCTTTACTGCGTCAGAGAGGACCGGGTAGGGCTCCTGCTGTGCCTGGACCGAGCGCACCTTCATGAAGGGGAATGTTCCGTGCATCCGGACCGCATAGATCATGTTGCCGGTCGGGAGCTGCTCTTCCATGGAAGTTGTGAAGACCGAGAGATTCATCGGGTTCTTCGTGGTCACGTTCCGGTCGGCTTCGAAATACGTGACCGTGGCAAATGGCGTAGTCACCGTATCCGGGACCACAACGATCGTGCCGTCAGCCTTTGCCTGGTACACGACCCCGTCCAGCACGATCATTTCTCCATTAAGGGCATCGAACGTCCCGATGCCAAAGTCTCCGCGGGTTTTTACGTCACCGACAGGCTGGATCCCGTCATAGACCCCGAGCAATAATGCATCGATGGTCGAGACCTGGTAGAGGGTGTCGTGATCGGCAGAGGCCGGAGCCGGGACGGACCTGGTATAATGGGTGTATGCAGATACCCCGGCAAATACGATGACGACGGCAAGTCCGATGCCAAGAAAGAATTTGAGATTATCCATAGATGGGTTACCATTCATGGGGATTACTTCTTGCCGGTCACCTTGATGACATGAAACCCGAACTGGGTCTTGACCGGCCCAACCACTTTGCCGACCTCTTCCTCAAAGGCGATCTTCTCGAATTCAGGGACCATCATACCCTTGCCGAACCAGCCGAGATCTCCCCCGTTCTTCCCCGACGGGCAGGAAGAGAACCTCCTCGCAACCTTGTCAAACTCCTCTCCATCAGAGAGGCGCTTCATGATCTGCTTAGCCTGTTCTTCCGTCTTGACAAGAATATGGGATGCGCGAGCCTGTGCTGCCATGCTGTACAGGTGCCCTTTTCTGGCAATAAAGCGTTGGATCCCTGATCAGAACTCCCCGTCCTGCTCAAAGCTGCGGCCGTACCGTATCGCCAGTTCCGCCTTGTAGAGTTCCCGGCCCAGGTACCCTGCATGATCGAGCAGCGAGACATCTCCCTGTGAAAGGATGGTGTGCAGAACATCCTGCCAGCGCGTGCCCTGCACGGCCTTCCCGTGGATAACTGCAATGATCCGGTTGCCCTCGATGCCGATCCGGAAATTCCCTTTCGGATCGTACTCGATCTCATCCGGCATGCTCTTAACGCCAGAAATGGTGTCATATTCCAGCGGGGGCTCGCGACGGCGCCGTTTCTCCTTGAGATGGAGGAGATCGATACCGAGATCCTTGGGGTAGGGCCGGTCTTTCGTAAGGGCCATCATCTCCGTTGCCCTGCGCATTTCATGAACGGATCCCCGGGTTTTATCTGAATGCTCGCTGGTGAAGATCACTGCTGCCCCCACCTCCATCGCCATGCCCGCGAGGAGGGCATTGATCCCGGGAGAGTCGGCGTCGATGAGCTCGGTTATATTGCCGGCGCCGAAGAAGAGGGGGTATTTCTGTTTCCGGAAATTCTTCAGCGAGGAGACTAGGCCGGATCCCACCGGCTGGAGAAGGGGATCGGCAATGATACACCTGATGCCTTCCCGTTTTGCCAGTGCGATGTTCTTTTGGAGCGTGTTCGTTCCCGGAACAATCACTGCTGCTGCACCGGCTTTTGCCACATCCCTGCCGACCTTTGGGATGTTCTCCTCCTGCAGGCTGAGAATGAGATCAGCCCGGACAAGAGCCGCCCGTATCAACGCGGGGTCCTGCGTGTCCGCTGCCAGCGGCCGGTCAATCCCCTCCAGTTCACCGAAGACCCGGGCGACGTCTCCCGGTGTTGCATCGAAGCCAAATCCCAGGTCAACGATATCCGCTCCCGAATCGAAGAACTGCCCGACCCGCTCCCTTATCGTATCGCACCGTTGGGCATCCATGATCTCGGCAAGGACCTTCATCCGCGATCCACCGCCGATTTTCACGTTCCGGATGATGAAATCGCATTCAGCCTCCCGCTCTGTGGCCTCAACACGGGCCATTGCCTCGTTTGCCCTCTGCGAAGCAAGGAAATCGTCTGCGGGGACCGTCTTTGAAAGGGAGATTTTTCCGATCTGGGGGAGGATCAGCGAAAGGTCAGCCGCGTGACGCGGCCCGCGGTACACCGGGACACCGGTATCACGCTCGACCTGTTCGAACGACGCCGTGCTCATACCGGAGACGATCACCATGTCGCGGGTCTTTTTTTGCAGGATCCCCTTCAGCTGGTGCGGTGTTAAGAAGGATGCAATCTCCCCGGTTACGACAACGTCTGCATCATACCCGGCGGCTGCCTGCCGGACAATCGCTTCGGTGGCAGAGCCGGTGGGGAGGAGGATGCGCATAAGTTCCCTTAATACCAGAGAGATAAAAACACTATGATCAGATGCTTGCCTGCGATCTGCACGTGCATACCAGCTATTCCAAGGACGGGGAGAGCAGTGTCGAGGAGATCCTCCGGCAGGCAGAGGCAGAGGGGCTCGATGCGATTGCCATCACGGACCATGATACCGTAGAAGGAGCAAAGAAAGCCCTCACCATCCCAACGTCCGTCCTTGTCATTCCCGGTATCGAGGTGTCCACAAAACAGGGCCATCTTCTCGTACTGGGAGTGACCGAGGCGATACCTGCAGGGCTTGATGTCGTGGCAACGGTGCAGATAGCCCGGGAGATGCATGCCCTTGCCATCCTCCCCCACCCGTACCATGTCTGGCGCCACGGGGTTGCCCGCCGGAAGAAGACGGGAATGAGCGTGGTCGATGCTGTTGAGGTCTTCAACAGCCGGTATATCGTGGGTTCAGCAAACAAGAAGGCAGCCAGGATTGCAAAGCGCCTTGGCAAACCGTGCGTCGGCGGCAGCGATGCCCACAACGCAAAGTTCGTCGGCTTCGGCCGGACCTATGTTGATGCAGAGAAGAATGTCCCGAGCATTCTCGATGCGATCCGGGCAGGAAGAGTATCCTATGGCGGCAGGAAGACGCCGCTGCGCACGTACACGCGCCAGTCGATTAATAACACATGGAGAAAGATCAAGCGGATCACCCGCCACATCCAGCTCCGGTGAGACTCGCGCTCCGGGTCTCCTATCTTGGCAGCCGGTTCTTCGGATCGCAGATGCAGGTCTCCGAGCGGACGGTTGAGGGAGAGTTCGTTGCAGCCTGCCAGCGGCTCAGCCTGTTTTCGGACTGGCGGGCGGCCGGGTTCCTGTTTGCCGGGAGAACCGACCGGGGAGTCCACGCAGTCGGGCAGGTCGCGTCTTTTTCAACGGATGCACCTGAGCGTGCGGTCACCGCCATCAACCTGCAGCTGCCTCCCGACTGCTGGTGCACGGCGTATGCGGAAGTGCCCCCGGCATTCCACCCGCGCTATGATGCAAAGAAACGCACGTACCGGTATTTCTTTTCCCGTGCCCCGCCCCGGACAGATGCCATGGCACGTGCAGCGGGCCGGTTTGTCGGGAATCATGACTTTTCACGGTTTGCACGGCTGGATGGGAGAAACCCGTACCGAACCGTCTTTTCTGCAAAGGTGGTGGACGAGGGAGGTTTTGTCTGCCTTGAGGTAACCGCGGAAAGTTTCCTCTGGCACCAGGTCCGCTGTATGGCGACCGCCCTGCTCCGAATTGGTGAAGGAGAGGAGGACGAGAATTTCATCGACCGTCTCCTGAACTCCGAGGAGACCGAAAAATCCCTTTCCCCGGCACCAGCCGAGGGGCTGGTTCTCTGGGATACCGATTGCGGTATCTGCTGGAAGCCGGTCGCTTCCCGTGAACGGAGCACCGTTTTTCTGGACGATCTTATACGGCACCATTCGCTCATGGAACACGTGTGCCAGGCATTGCAGCAGGGGAGATCGTCTCCCTGAACAATTACCCGATTACCCGTGCGCACCCGCTCTCCACGGCGGCGTTCCGGACCGCTTCAGCAACCGCAGACACAACGCGACGGTTCAGGATGGCGGGCAGGATACGGTCATGGCGCGGGCGTTTCACGAAATCTGCAATGGCGTGGGCTGCTGCGATCTTCATCTCATCCGAGATCCGGGTTGCGCGGGCATCGAGGGCACCCCGGAAGATCCCGGGAAAGGCGAGCGCATAGTTGATCTGGTTGGGATAATCGCTCCGGCCGGTGCCGACGATTGCTGCGCCTGCCTGGAGAGCGTCCCCGGGAAGGATCTCCGGTGTAGGGTGGGCAAGGGCAAAGATGATCGGGTCCTTGTTCATGGAACGGATCATCGAGGGGGTGATGATCCCGGGCACGGAGACGCCGATACAGACATCGGCCCCTTTCAGGGCATCGGCAAGGGACCCGGACCTGCCGGACTTATTGGTTTCCTCGCTGATGATGAACTTGTACTTGTTCGCGTACAGACCGTCACGGCGCCGGTGGATAATTCCGTTCCTGTCGCAGACAATGATATCATTGACGCTGCTGCAAAGATCGGGATTGTAACCGATGCACTTGAGCATACGGGTGATAGCATACCCGGCCGCCCCTGCCCCGGAGACAACGATGTTTAAATCCTCGAACTTCTTGTTTGTCACTTTACAGGCATTGATGAGTGCTGCCAGGACAACGATTGCGGTACCGTGCTGGTCGTCATGCATCACCGGGATGCCGATATCCTGCAATGACTCCTCGAGCTCAAAGCACCGGGGCGCTGCGATATCCTCCAGCGCGATCCCGCCAAAGACCGGCGCAATGTTCCTGATGTCATCGGCAAATTCCATGTGGTACCGCTCGAAGCAGAGCGGGAAGGCATCAATGCCGGCAAGTTTCTTGAAGAGCAGCGCCTTCCCCTCCATAACGGGAATCGCTGCATACCCCCCGATATTCCCGAGCGAGAGGACCCGGGAACCGTCGGTCACGATGGCAATGGTGTTGCCCTTGAGGGTATATTTGTAGGCAAGGTCCTTGTTTTTATGAATCTCCCGGCAGACTTCTGCAACACCGGGAGTATAGGCAAGGGAGAGATCCTTCCGGTTCTTCACCGGGACTTTCGAATAGACCTCTATCTTGCCCTTGTGCTTCCTGTGGAGCTCAAGGGATTCTGTGTAAATGTCAGCCTTCTTTGCCCGTTTCATTGGTACCGGTCCTACTTCAATGAAGGTAATGGCATTTCATCAATCTTGTTGTCGGGTCCTGGGTGTCGGGAGGTTCTGGTGCACCTTGTCTCATACCAAACCAAACGTGGTATCGATCCACGCTGCGATCTCATTCCTGACCCCCCGGTAACCCTCAATGATCTCTTCCTCCGTTCCCGGAGTCAGGTGGGGATCGGCAAATCCACGGTGTATTGTCCTGGTCGCGTTCCGTACGACAGGGCAGACTGCATGCGCATTATCGCAGAGCGTAACGGCAACATCAAAAGAGGTTCCGGACATCGCATCAAGGGTTTTTGACTGGTGATGCGAGATATCGATCCCGATCTCCTGCATCACGGCAATTGCCCGGGTACTGACTCTTGACTGGCGTGTACCGGCGCTATACGCCTCGTACCGGTCGCCGTACCGGGCGCGGAGCAACCCCTCAGCCATCTGGGAGCGGGCTGCGTTTGCAGTACAGATAAAGAGGACCTTTGTTTTGGCCATGCGATCATCTCCCGGGATGTTATCCCTTACCGGGTGTGTGGTATGTCTGCTTGCTGCTTGAAAAGCATTGGCCGGATTATGCCGGATTACCTGTCTTTATGATTACAGCGGTCGTATGAACGATTACCGTATGGTTACATTCACCTGTGACTCCTGTGGCAAGTGCTGTTCCAGCTTTGGATCGTTCATTTCCCTCGAGCGGCAGCTGAATGACCGTGATTACTATTGCCGGTACTCTCTTACCCGCGACCTGTTTCCGGTCCACGTAAACCGGGAATATGCTGACGAGGTCTCCGATCGGTACTCTCGTCAATCCACAACTTCCACATCTCCTAAAAAACCATGCCCGTTCCTCTGCCGCAAACCTGACGGCGAGGGTTTTGACTGCGCCATCTACGACAGCCGGCCCCCCGTCTGCCGGGAATTCCGGTGCTACCGGATGCTCGTGTACGGCAGGGAGAACCAGCTCATCGGGAAGGTGATCGGTGCAGGGGAGATCAGCACTCCTGATGATACGCTGGCCCGGCTCTGGAAGGAACAGATAGCTCCGCTCCCCCATGCACATCCGCCCGGGGGAAATGATCCCGCCTGGGTAAAAAAGGTCACCGCCATCCTCGCGGCACACGCGTTCCGCGGGGATGCAGTGGAATGATCTGTTAATCGAGTGGCCTTACTTCGTTGCAGTTGCCGTTGCGGTAGCGGTGGCTTCCGTGACTGCCGCAGTCGTTGCTGCTGCGGTCGGTTCTGTGTAAGGCTTGCAGCCTTCTCCGCGGAAGAGCGCCCACTCTTCGCAGGTGGTCCCGTTGGTGAACGTGCACATGCCGTACTGGCCGCCATCAGCAGCGGTCTTGATCTCGGTCTGGCCGCCAAGGGTTCCGCAGTTCACTGAGGCAGGATTTGCGATACCGGCAGTTGCTGCAGTTGTCTCAGCAACGGTTGCGCTGGTAGCAGCTGCAGAAGCTGCAGCGGCCGGGGTCTCTGCCGCGGAGGTTGATACCGGTGCAACAGTCGTTGTGGTCGTCACTGCTGTCGTTGTCTGGGGCTGGGTACAGCCCGCGATGAGCATGCCTGCGATGATGCATGCACCAAGAAGTACAAAAATACCTGTTTTGGAAATCATGATAATTCCCCGGTATCATTCGCGGGCGCGATATAAAAAGAGAGTGTTTTAATGGCGTGATTTCCCGATTGCTCAACGGATTGCCTCTTTCATCCGCGTACCATATTCCTTAAGCTCCCGTTCCATTACCCCGGGGTTGCCAAGATTCCGCTCAACAATACTGACAATCGCACTGCCCACGATAACGCCATCAGCACCCGCCGCAGCACAGGTCTTTGCATGTTCCGGTGATGAGATGCCAAAACCCAGGGCCAGCGGGATGTTGGTATGCTTACGGACACGGCTGATCAGCGCAAGCGCTTCTGATGATACTGTATCCCGCACGCCGGTCACCCCCAGCACGGCGACAAGATAGAGGTATCCCCGCGCCTTTTCCACAATCCTGTCGATCCTCTCATCAGATGTCGTCTGGGTGATAAGGAAGATGGGATCGATACCGTACCGTGCAGCCGCTTCGGTGACTTTCGCGGACTCTTCCACCGGCATATCTGCGACAAGGATGCCATCAACACCGGCGTCGTGGGCTTCGTGGTAAAACCGGTCGATTCCTCGTTTGTGGACAATGTTATAGTAGGTCAGGAAGACGATGGGGATAGCGGAGTATTCCCGGACTGCCTTCACAAGCCTGAAGATGGTATCCGGATTCGTGCCGGCAGCCAGTGCCCGTTCGTCGGCCCGCTGGATCACGGGGCCGTCGGCAACCGGATCCGAGAACGGCACGCCGAATTCAAGGATGTCAGTCCCGCCGTCGATGAGTGCCTTGGCGATCCGGAAGGATGTGTTCTCATCCGGGTCCCCGGCAACAGTGAACCCGATGAACGCAGTCTTCCCGCGCTTCTCGAACACACGGTCGATCCGGCTCATACTGCACACCCCTGCATCCGTGCGACTTCTGCCACATCCTTGTCGCCCCGGCCGGAGAGGTTGATGACCACAATGTCATCGCGCTCGAACCGGTCGCGGTTCGTCATCACGTAAGCTACCGCATGGGCCGATTCAAGCGCCGGGATGATCCCTTCGGAACGCGAGAGGAAGCGGAATGCGTCGAGCACATCCGCATCATTGGCTGCGGCGTAGGATACACGGTGGCTGTCTTTCAGCATTGCATGCTCGGGGCCAACGCCCGGGTAGTCGAGCCCGGCAGAAATGCTGTGGGTGGGCAGCACCTGGCCGTCGGGGTCCTGGAGCAGGTACGAGAAAGCGCCGTGCAGCACCCCCGGCTCACCGGCACAGAGCGTTGCTGAGTGCTCTCCGGTCTCGATCCCTTTGCCCCCTGCCTCGACACCTACGAGTTCGACATCGTCCTTTACGAAAGGGTAGAAGATTCCCATCGCATTCGAGCCACCCCCCACGCAGGCAACAATCGTGTCCGGCAGCCGCCCCTCTTTTTCGAGAATCTGTTTTCTGGTCTCCCGGCCGATCACGGCCTGGAAATCGCGGACAATCCGGGGATAGGGGTGCGGGCCGACAACCGATCCGATCAGGTAATACGTATCCCGGACATTGGCAGCCCAGTCGCGGAGCGCTTCGTTTGTTGCATCCTTGAGGGTCCGGGTCCCCGAGCTGACCGGTATGACTTTTGCCCCCATCAGCTCCATCCGGAAGACATTGAGCGCCTGACGCTTTGTATCAACTTCTCCCATGTAGACTTCGACCGGCATCCCGAATGCAGCACCGACGATTGCTGTTGCGACGCCATGCTGCCCCGCACCGGTCTCGGCGATAAGCCGTTTCTTACCCATACGCTTTGCCAGCAGTGCCTGTCCGAGCGTATTGTTCAGTTTATGCGATCCGCCATGCACGAGGTCTTCCCGCTTGAGGTAGATCCTGCACCCGAGTTCCTTTGATGCGTTCGGGCAGAACGTCAGGGGGGTCTCCCTGCCGGCATACTCTTTCTGGAGGGCTGTGAGGTCTGCGGCAAATGTTGCATCGTTAAAAGTCTTCTCGTACGCTGTTTCCAGTTCGAGCAGTGCGCTCATCAGGGTCTCCGAAACGTATTGTCCGCCGTAGTCGCCGTATCGTTTTTCCAGTGTCATGATAGCTGCTCCTGCATATGGCATGCGGCGATAAACGCCTCGATCTTTTTATGGTCCTTGATCCCCGGGGAGACCTCGACTCCGCTCGCCACGTCAACGGCATAGGGCCGGACCTCGCGAATCGCAGCCCCGACATTTTCCGGTGTAAGCCCCCCGGCAAGGATGACCGGAATTTTCGAAGTCCTGAGCGCGTCCCTGGCGTAGGAGCGGTCGAACGTTCTCCCTGTGCCATGGCTGTCGTCAACGATGATGGCATCGCAATCAACAGGCAGGGGTTCTCCTCTGCCAACAACCCGGATGACCTTCACTCCCGGATCTTTGTCAAACCTGAAGGGATGGGATATCTGGATCGCGTCAGGATTGAGCGCGATCATCTTCCGGAGTTCATCTTCCGAGGTTGTGTGCGACACGGCTACCGTTGTGGTGAACGGACCGACGGCGCGAAAGATCCGTTCTGCCTGCTCCAGCGGGACATTCCTGCGGGAAACGTCACCCGAGCAGACAACGATGCCTATCGCGTCGGCTCCGGTGTCTTCCGCAAAGCGTGCATCTTCCGGCCGCGTGATGCCGCAGATCTTTATGCGCATACGAACTCCTCCAGTTTCTTTCCCGGTTGCTTGTCGGACATAATAGATGAACCGATGAGGAACGCATCGCAGTACTCCCGCATCTCGCGGACATCATCGGCGGATCGCATCCCGCTTTCCGATACAATCAGTTTTCCATTTTCCCGTATATTTCCAGACAGGATGCGTGTTGTTGAACGGTCGATGGTCATGGTGGCAAGATTACGGTTGTTGATGCCGATCAGGGTTGCCCGCGTGTCGAGTGCAGATCCGGCTTCAGCGGCATCGTGGACCTCCACCAGCGGTTCGAGATGATAGTCAATCGCCATGTCGACAAATGCCGGGAGGCGCTCCTTCAGCACAGCAGCAATCAGGAGCACGGCATCTGCACCGAGAGCACGCGATTCCGCGATCTGGCGCTCGTCGATGATAAAATCCTTCCGGAGCACCGGAATAGTCACTGTTGATTTGACAAGAGGGATGTCCTGTCCCTTTCCCCCGAAAAAGTATGGTTCGGTCAGTACCGAGAGTCCAATGCATCCCGCCCCTGTAAGTACGCCGGCCATCTGGGCCATGTCAACATTACGCCGGATGATGCCCCGTGAGGGGGATGCACACTTGATCTCCGCGATAACAGCGTTTTTGCCATCGCGTTCCTGTATGGCATTGATCAGGCTGGCATGGTTGTTACGGGATGGTTCCGGAAACGTTTCGGGAAGCAGGGCCACCCGTTTCTCCGTGCGCCTGACGATATCATCAAGGATCATGCGGCACCCCGGGTAGCATCCACCAGTGCATCGAGCCGGGTAAGGGCTTTTCCCGAGTCGATCGATGTTCCGGCCAGAAGTATTCCCTCGTGCAGGTCGCGAGCCATGCCCCCGACATAGATGGCGGCGCCGGCATTCATGAGCACGATGTCCCGCGCCGCACCCCGCTCACCATGGAGAATGTCCCGGATAATGCGTGCATTGGTAGCCGCATCTCCTCCGGACAGATCAGGGACCTGTGCCGGTGCAATGCCATAGGTCCTGCAGTCAATGGAATAATTCCGGATCGAACCTTCCCCGAGCTCCGAAATCACGGTTTCTCCTGTTGTGGTGATCTCATCCAGTCCGCTCCCGTGGACGACCATGGCACGGGAGATCCCAAGGAGCCGTAAGACTTCAGCCATTGTTGGGGTCAGGTCCGGGCGGTACACCCCCAGCACCTGTGCCTGGGCGCCGGCCGGGTTTGCCAGCGGGCCAAGGATGTTGAAGACCGTCCTGCACCCAATCTCCTGCCGGGCCGCCATCACGTGGCGCATGGCCGGGTGGTGCATGGGTGCGAAGAGGAACGCGATACCTGCCTTCTCAAGAATACCTGCCTGCGAACCGGGTTCAAGGGCGATGTTCACCCCGAGCGCTGAAAGGACATCCGCAGAACCGCAGAGGCTGCTGACGCTCCGGTTGCCATGCTTGACCACCGGGATTCCCGCACCCGCGGCAACGAATGCCGACGCTGTACTGATATTGAACGTATGCATGCTGTCGCCCCCGGTGCCGCAGGTGTCGACCAGCAACCGTGTGGTAACCGGCCTGATGGAGACCGCGTGCTGTCGCATGATGCGGGCAAACGCGGCAATCTCATAAGGCCGTTCTCCTTTCATCCGGAGCGCTGCCAGGAACGCACCAATCTGTGCAGGGGTTGCTTTGCCCTCCATGATGATGTCCATGGCTCCTGCCGCCTCGGCCTCGGTAAGGTCCTGCTGGTCCAAAAGCCGCTGGATAATATCCCTGAAGATCACGATCCCACCCCCGCTCCGAAAAGGAAATTCCTGATGATGTGGTCACCCTCCGTTGAGAGGACGCTTTCCGGGTGGAACTGCACCCCATCGATCGGGTAGGACCGGTGGCGAACCCCCATGACATACCCGTCATCAGCGCTGGTTGCGGTGATCTCCAGTTCATCAGGCAGGGTAGCAGTCTTGGCTATCAGGGAGTGGTACCGGGTAGCAACAAAGGGCGTTGGGACCTTGTCGAAGATCCCCGTCCCCCTGTGCCGGATGGCCGAGGTCTTCCCATGCATCAGGTGTGGTGCGCGGACAACCTCGCCTCCAAATGCGGTGCAGATCACCTGGTGGCCAAGGCAGACCCCGAGCGTGGGGATCTTCCGGCTCATCGTCTCCAGCACATCCGGACAAACGCCGGCATCCTGCGGGGTTCCCGGGCCCGGTGAGAGGATGATGCGGTCGCATGGAGTCCCCGTCACTATGTCTATGGGCGTGTCGCAGGGTAGGACAACCGGATCTGCGCCAAACTTTCCCACCTGCTGGTACAGGTTATAGGTGAAACTGTCGTAACAGTCGACTATCAGTACTTTCATGAACAGGCTCCAGAACGTTCGATTGCCCGGACCATTGCCGCCGCCTTGTTTTCGGTCTCCTTCCACTCGTTTTCCGGAACGGAATCCGCAACAATCCCCGCACCGACCTGGACATATGCCCGCCCGTTCATTACCTGTATTGTGCGTATGGCGATGGCGAAATCCAGGTTCCGGTCGAACCCGATGTACCCGACCGCACCGGCATACAGTCCTCTTGTCTCCGGCTCCTGCTCGTCGATGATCTGCATTGCCCGGATCTTGGGGGCGCCCGATACGGTCCCGGCCGGGAAACAGGACTTGAAGGCGTCATAGCAGTCCAGGTTGTCGCGGAGCGTGCCGCTGACCGTTGATACGATATGCTGGACATGGGAGAACTTCTCGATGCCCATGAACTCGCTGACCTGCACCGATCCAAAGCGGCAGACCCGGCCAAGGTCGTTTCGCGCAAGGTCGACGAGCATGGTGTGCTCTGCACGCTCTTTCTTGTCCATCAGCAGCTCCTTCTCCAGCTGCTCATCCTCCGCAGGCGTGCGGCCACGCGGGCGTGTCCCGGCAATCGGAACCGTAGTAACGCGGCGTTTCTCTACCCGCACCAGCATCTCGGGACTTGCCCCGATGATCTTCTCATCACCGAAATCGAGATAGTACATGTAGGGGCTGGGGTTGATCTCGCGCAGCGCAGCATAGACCAAAAAGGGATTTTCCGGAACGGGGAAGTCCAGTTTCCGTGAGAGTACTGCCTGAAAGATATCCCCGGCAACGATGTGGCTCTTGACATCAGTCACTGCCTGCTCAAAGGTTTTTTGTGAAACTGATGTGCCGGCAGGAGATTGCATCGCCGTTCTCTTGTGGAAAAGAGTGTCAGGTTTTTTGGGCACCAGTCCTGTGATACGATCGGCAAGGTCGTGTATCTTACGGGAGCATTTCTCATACTCTGTTCTGAGATCGGAATCATACGTGAGGAACGGGCTGGAGAAAATATACAGCCGCTTGTCCCGGTGATCGATCACGATGCAGTCTTTCGTGAGCATGAACCGGGCATCGGGGTCGCCATCAGGCCGGCCTGCCGGTTTTTTCGCGGTCCGTTTTACCTTTTCAAAAAGCGAGTAAACACAGTCGTATGCGAAATACCCGACCATGCCCCCGAAAAACCGGGGCGCCTTGACATTCATGTAATGGAACCGCGAGAGGATCGACTGTATCCGGTCAACCGGGTTCGTGCCATCAGGATCCCGGGCAATGGAGGTGAAAGGCTCATTTCCGGCAATCTCAACGGTGTCCCGTACCGAGACGATCATCTCCGGCTCTATCCCGATAAAGGAATACCGGGCAAGTTTCTCGCTCCCCTCCATAGATTCCAGCAGGAACCCGCATCCTGTCTTCGTGCCCTCGTACAGGACAAGGGGCGAGATATCCGGGAGCGGCAGTTCCGCACACAGGGGGATGATGAGCGGTTTGGGCTGGGTCTTTACCGCAGTAATGAACTCATCCAGTCCCAAATTGAGTGTCAGTTTTTGCGTCATTTTTCTGGTAACCGATCCGGCCTTTCTGGGGCCGTTTGTTCACTGGTATGAAAATCCACGGAATTTTTATCAGCTTTCTCTGCTGCTTCGCATCAGAGCCCGCTCTGTTGAGAATTCCCGGTTTTTTGTGCAGAAGCATTCCCGCAGAGTGTGAATACATGGTCAACTTTGTACATATTTATACATTATTGTAATTTTTTGGTTATTGTGGTATTTTATATTGCATTTTTTGCGTGCAATGGATCGCTCTGTGAGATCGCGCGGGAATTCAGGATACCGGGGGATCTCAAAATCGCGTGCATCACGATACCGGACACCTGCCCTTCCTCGTCTTAAAAGTTTCCCAAAACGGATGTCCAACACTCTTATAGCCTGCCCACCAACACTGATACGAAATTCCGGGAGGTCACATGATGCGCTGTCGTTCACATTCCTTTGGGTGGGTGTTTGCAACCCGGATGATCGGGATCATCTGCCTTCTGATCGCTATCGTCCTTGCAAATATCCTCACGCATTACGTGGAAAGCCCCATCTTCACTTCCGGCGTAACATTCATCAACGAAAACTTCTGGCTGCTCGTCCTCATTGCGCTGATCCTCATGGTCGGCGACGTTTTTTCAGCATTCCCGTTTCCCTTCAATCTCCCTGCACCGCTCATAACGGCATTTGGCAGCGTTTTTTTCATCATGTTCATGCTCAGGATCTTCCAGTGGACAGACTCCGTTACTTCGACAAGCATCTCTCCCCTGTTCTCGTTCCTGGCGCCGGTTATCGCAACCATTGTGTTTCTCATCGTCCTTGCAAGCGGGTATTATGCGATCCTGCGCCAGCTCTGGTTTCAGTCCCGCGTTGGGGAAACTCCTGTTGAAGGTCAGACTATCCATGCAACCAACACAGAGGAACCGGGGACAACCCTTCAAGAGGTCACGGATGCAAAAACCTGGGAGGAGATCGGGGCAGAATTCCGCCTGATGCTCTACGATATCATCCACCGGTTCCGGCAGGAGATGCGCAAAAATCAATAGGTACAGGGGACTTTGGAACCGGGCCCCTGTCAGTATTACCAATCGCGGTTCTCTGTTCGGAATTGTTTTTCTTTCTTTTCCATATCTTCTGCGCTCAGGTGCGAGGGCATGCAGATACAACGATGCTCGATGAATACCCCTTCTTTAAATGACCCTTGAGTCTCCCCTTCCCGGCATGTCCCGTAGGTCTCGTTGTCACAATCATGGTACACGTGGGACAAGCCTTCCCGTTCTGCACATTCCTTAGCTTCGATCCATGATGCAGCCATAATGGACAATGGCCCGGAGACACGATGAGGTTGTCGGATATGGCATGAGGTGAACAGGAACCATATCTAGGAAGAAATCCGGGAAAAAAAGGAAAAATGATGAAATCAGAACCGGGGTTTCCGGTGCTTGGGCAGGCAGTCCCTGCAATAGACCGGTCTTCCTTCCGTGGGCTTGAACGGGACTTCGCATTCCTTTCCACAGTCTGCGCAGACTGTCTTTGTCATTTCCCTGGGACCGAAATTTCTCGGGCCACCAAAACTCTTTCTCTCCATTGTTTTTACTCATGCAGTGCTTATCTGCAAGTATTCCATTACCTGTCCAGTATAAATACATCTCTATCAAAAAAGGCACTGTTATATACCTGCCCCCATGCGCTGCCTACGGGATAATCTCGCACCCGTTGAACTTCTCATGATGGAATTGTTCGCGGGTAATTGTGCCTTTTAGAAGGAGTTTTCTGACCCGGGGAAGGGCCTCATTTAGTGCTGCATGGAGGTTCTCAACGGTCCCGCAGACAAGGCGTCGTTCGGGCTCACCCCAGGGACGGGTGATGTTGGAATAGAGGCAGCGGCCCCCGCAGAATGACCGGATAGTGCATGTCTCACACTCACCTCCTACTTCGATGCGGTCGAGGTTCTGCGGATCTGCATCCCTGATATGACCAACATAGTACTGTTTCATCCCAATCATCACCGGGCAGGGTGCGATGTGGCCGTCGGTCATGATGGTATAATTAGTATGCCCGGATCCACACCGGAGCAGGGAGGGTCTCCCGAGAAGAAGGTCCTCCATGCAGTCCAGGAACGGGTACCAGCGGAGCACTTCACCTTCTGTCTCCATGTAGTCAACCCAATCGTTCACCAGGGTCCGGATTCCCGGGTTATAGCTTCCATCAGCCCACGCGGCAAACGGCCGTTGGGAAAAGTCCCCGGCAAAGTTGGCATCCAGCTGCCAGTGGATGGAACTGAACGGGAAGTCGGGATTATCCGCAAGCCAGTGAACGGCATCGACGATATCTGTATTTTCTGTTACCGTCATCCGTGCAATCAGTTCTCCGGAGTATCCGTGGGAACGGATATCCCGGACATTCTTCATCACGCGATCGTACACCCTATCCCCCCGGTTTGCATCGGTTAGTTCCCTCCTTCCGTCAAGGGAGACGAGGATGGTAGTGAAGCAGTTGGTTATCGCCGGGGAAAGCCGGTCCAGCAGGAGCCCGTTGGTCTGCATCATGAACCGCTGTGCCGGAGCTTCCGTCACAATCCGCTCGATGAGATCGGCCCGGAGGAGCGGTTCCCCCCCGTAAAATGTCACCGTGGGCGATGGATCCTTCCTGAGGAATGCATACAGGGTATCCAGGTCATATTCCAGTTCAAGGGGAATATTCTCGTCAATTTCCACTGCCCGCTCACTCTCGCTCTCATCAAGCTCAAGGAAGGCCTTGGCCCGGCAGTAACTGCAGCAGAGGTTGCAGTTGTCTGTAAGGATGAGATGGAAATACATGGGATTCCTGTACTGTTGGGGATTGAATGACGATAAAACAGGATACTGCGGGTTCAGTGCCGGCATAATTATAAACCCTTTCTCCTGAAACGATCAGGTATGAAACGGGGAAATGAATGCACGGAGGAGGCACTCACCGGTCTTGGCATCGTCATCCTGATCGGTGTCCTTGTTGCCGGTGCTGCCCTCGTCCTGGTGGTCTTTCCCGGGGGAACTCCCAACCCGCTGCGCACGTTTCCCGGAGGTCTTGTGGCGGAAAGTACGTACATATCCGGCGATAATCTCCAGACGGTTGGTAATGTGTATGGATTCCCGATGACCAGCAGGACAACAGGCCCTCTCCATATCATGACGGAAAGGGAAGATCCAAAACAGCTTGGGGTAGTTCGTTTTACGGTCTCTCTTTTTATCGGGGATACCGGGGCAATAGATATGGATAAGGTCCGGGTTTCCTGGAGCCAGAATCACGCATCGGAAACACTCCGGAAAACACCTCCGCAGATCCTGGTATGCCCGAACTGGACAATCTCGAACAAATACAATATGCTCCCTGGACGAACAGCAGACTCTGATGAATGGCTGGAACCAAATGAGCAATTCGAGATTACTCTCTGTCCCACGACAGGTGTCCAACCCTACGGGCAGTTCACGGTCACCCTTCGGCCCGATGGGGTTGCGGCACCCCTGACACTCCCCCGGATGGCCCCGGCCCGGATCCAGCCGGTCATGAACCTTGGCTGATCCTGCCGCACCCCCCGGTAATCCTGCCAAACAATCCCCCTCCGCGCCGCGCTTCTGTATCCGGTTAATCCGGGTGCAGAAACAGGCATTCCGCAAAGATATAGGGAGATTCTGGCGAAACGGACGTTATATTGAAGATTTTAAAACGGAGGAAATCCTGCGCCAGAATGACCAAAAAAGCCTTAAATAAGTGGCCAAAATCCGGGCTTCGACGGGCTTTCGACGGAAACTTTTTATATTATCAGGCGTCAACTCTCATTATCAAAACCCGATTGCGGTTTTGAGGTGTTTAAATGGGAACTAAAATTGGAAAAGAAAAGATTCAGCGCGAAAAGGGATACCTCTACTTCATTGGCAAGGACGGGTATGTCTGGGCAGCCCCGATGAAGCACAACAAGTCCGGCAAGAAGAAGAAAGTCGGAACTGAGAAGGTAGCCAAGGAAAAGGGCTACATGTACTACATTGGCAAGGACGGATTCGTCGCCAAGGCCAAGATGAAGAACGCATAATCTCACTTTTTCCTTTTGCACGCAGGAATGCCGGCAAACGCCGGCAATCCTGCTCATACTTTTGCCCTGTGGGGGAGTTTCTCCCGGTTGGAATTCCTGCAAGGTCTTTTTTTTACGTGTATACCTCAAGTTTGAAGAGCTGATACAGGTAAGAAGCTGGTATCTGGATATTCCGGATTGGGTAAAGCAATGACTTCTCTGGTTAGTGCATGCTTTCATGACTGGACATTTGGTCTCGACTCCTGCCAGAGCCGAATCTCAATATTTGAACACATACGGGACATCCCTTATTCATTCTCGTTCCGGATGAATAATCCCAAAACCGCACCGGAACAGATCCTGTCCGCGGGAAAAGGATACTGCGGCCCAAAACACTACCTCCTCGCTGCGATGTACCGGAAACTGGGACTCGAAGTCGTTTTTGCCACATTTCCCTTTCTCTGGAATGATCCGGATCTCCGGTATCCCCAGAATCTGCGTGCACTTGCAGCCGCGGTGCCGATTGCCTATCACCTTGCCTGCCGGGTCTGGATCAACGGGAAATGGGTACTGGTGGATGCAACATGGGACACGGCTCTTAAAAAAGGCGGCTTTCCGGTCAACGACTCCTGGGACGGACTCTCTGAAACACGCTGCGCCGTGAAGCCGCTCCAGTCAGCAGTCCGCACCGCATACTGTCGCACGGCAACCAATGAACCCTGCCGTGACAGCGGTTCAAGGGATCTTAACGCACTTGACGGGGAGCAGAACCCCAGGAACGAAGCGGAGCACTCCCGGTATTGTAGCAAAAGAACAGGGATACGGACTCCTGAAGAGATCAACAAGATCTCCTGCTTTTACCCGGCATTTGAGGTATGGCTGCAATCTCTGAGAAATGAACAGGGATGAAGATTGTGCGAAACAGTGCATGTGCAATGCAAGGGCAACCTATTGAGAAATGAAACCCGTCTCTATTGCCCCTTTGTTTCCACTGGAGAATTTTCTGATAACCGGCAGTGCCGTACTATGGTAAAAACCAGAAAATCAGCAATGGGCCCGTCGTGATTCGAACACGAGATCTTCGCCGTGTGAAGGCGACGTCATAGCCAACTAGACCACGAGCCCAAAATGCATCGACCGGGAATCGAACCCGGGCTATAGGCTTGGAAGGCCTAAGTCATGCCTCTAGACCATCGATGCACTGTGCTCTACAATTTTGGCGGGGAGGTGTATTAAGGATTGTTACTGCCTGTTGTCCGGAGCAATGGATGGCACAGCGGCGTTCTGCCGGGGAGTGGATGCTCTGCGCCCGTTGATGAGGGTTCCTCCTGAAGAAGACGAGTTCACAATCCAATGGAGAAAAAGAGGGAATGGTCAGTACCCGCGGAGCTCTGCCTCGACCTTCTGGAGGTTTGCTATCCGCTTCTCAAGGGGCGGGTGAGTGGAAAGGAGTTCCATGATTGAGTTTCCGGAGAGCGCCGGGATGATGTAGAATGCGTTTGCCCCCTCGACCTTTGCCTTGGCTTCCGGTGGGATAACGTCCATCCTCCCGCTGATCTTGTTCAGTGCAGAGATGAGCGCCCGGGGGTTCCGGGTGATCTGGGCGCTGCCCCGGTCCGCGGCGAACTCGCGGTACCGCGAGAGTGCGAGGATCAGGAGCGTGCTGATGGCGTACACGATGATCGAGACGATCCAGATGACAATCCATGCCCCGCCATTCTCCCGGTTGTTGCCGCCGAACAGTGCAGAGAAGAAGAAACTCTGCATGATCATCGAGGCAATCATGGCAATGAAACTGGCGAGTGTCATTGTCAGGATGTCGCGGTTTTTGACATGCGAGAGCTCGTGGGCGAGCACGGCTTCCAGTTCATCCTTGTTCAGGAGGCGCATGATCGAGTCCGTGCAGGCAACAACCGCGTGCTTCGGGCTCCTGCCGGTGGCAAAGGCGTTGGGCACCGGGCTCTGCATGATGGCGATCCTTGGCATCGGCAGGTTGGCCTCCCTGCAGAGTTTCTCGACCATCATGTGCAGTTCGGGGCGCTCATCCGCCTCGATTACCTTGGCCCCGGTGCTCCAGAGCACCAGCTTGTCGGAAAAAAAGTACTGGACAAATCCCATTCCCAGGGCAAGAACGATGATAAACCAGTAACTCACACCGAATGCGAGGAGGATGGTCATGAATACGAGGTACAACAGGAGCAAAAGCAGTCCCGTGAACCAGACCCTGGCAGTTAAGCCCCAGTCGCGTTTCCATTCCATAGTTGGTACATGTTTCTATCGCGCACTCATAAATCAATCGACAGGTGCAATGTGGGGAAATGCCAACCGCTGGTGCAGGAGAAATACAGAAACCTATTTTTTTGTCAACATCGTTTGTGGTACCAATGGCTGAAGCAGATCCCGAAGCACTGGCTGATGTGGCATATGGCATCTTCGAGCACCTGCTGAACCGCGGGCTGCTGGAACGGGGGAAGTACCTCTATGCATTGGTCGAGAGCGGAACCGATTTTACCGCGGACCTTGGCGATATATTCTCGAAGTTCCAGGAGGAATACCCGCAGCTGGCTGAAGCGATGCTCGCCCGTTTCTCCGATGTCGGCACGGTATACCGGATGCTCTGTGAAGGGGAAGGGGTAATCCCCACGAAAACCACGCAGATGTACTGGATTGTGCTGGACGCCCCTGGCAGTGCTCCTGAAGCGATCGAGGACGAAAATGCCGGCAAATGGCTGATCTTCCAGGAGCCGGATGCCGTTGATGCGGCATGGAAGAAGGTAAGGGATGCAACGGTTGCCCATGAGCTCGGGATCTCGGCCAAGGTGAGCACGGCAAAGCCCAATCCCGATTCGCGGGACAACCGGAAAGTCATCTACGTGTACACGAAAGACTGGGCGGACGAGGCTGATGTGATGCGGGCCCGGGAGAAACTCCGGGAACTGGGATTTGTCGACCGCATCGGGTACAAGCGCAATATCGAGACCTTTGCCGGTGAGTACGCATCCAAGGGTAAAAGGGTCACGTATTATTCTGCCTGACTGCATGGGACACCAACAGCTCCTGCATCAGAAAACCCGTGCGCACTGTTTCATGAGGCCTGTCACACAATCCGGTATTCTTTTTCAACGTAATTTCTCGCAGGAAATCGTGTGTGAAAATTTTTCATCGCGATCATGAGGTGTTAGTTCATGAGGCTACAATCGGATAATTATCCTACAAAACGCATGTACATGCTACAAAATTTTTATCTCTCCGGCGTGATGGTTCGTCCCATGATGCCAGGGGTTGCGTGAAAAATTTCATGCAGGGGGCGAGGGGCCGATGAAATTTTTTTTGGCAGGCCCTGCTATCCGGAAAAAATTTGATGACAGCTGATCCTGGTGCACATACGGATCCAGACGCCCGGGCTGCGAAATACCGTTGCGCTGATGATGCCGTTGTGAGAAAACCACCAGTTCGGAATTTCAGAAAAAAGAATAGAATATTGGAATGAAAGATTACGCCTTCCGCTCCTTGTTCTTAGGGCGCAGGTTTGCATAGCCGCACTTGCGGCAGGTGGTTGCGCGGATCGCATTGCGTGCGTTACAGTGCATGCATATTTTCACGTTGAGGAGCCGGGATTCGGCTTCAGGGAACTTAACCATTATTGAACACTCCTATCTGCCCTTATAACAAAGCTGTAAGACATATTAACCGTTTGCGTTTCAGGGAGTAGGGAATTCCTGTACAAACCAGTCATGAAACGCAGCGAGGGCCCGCGCCCGGTGGGATATCCGGCTTTTCTCTTCGAGGGGGATCTCTGCAAGGGTCTTTTCTCCCGTCTCGAAGATGGGATCGTAGCCGAACCCCCCCTCTCCCCGCGGGGCATGTGCAACCCCGCCCTCGATGGTCCCTTTGAAGACACGGACGCCGTTCTCATCGGCGAATGCAATGGCCGTGACAAACCGGGCGCTGCGGTCCTCACGCCCCTCCATCAGTTTCAGGACGCCGCTGTTCCCGATCGTGTTCAGGACATATGCCGCATAGGGGCCAGGGAAGCTGTTCAGTGCATCGATGAAGAAACCCGTGTCATCCACGATGAGGGGAGTCTTCAGCTGTTCGTATGCATACCCGGCCTTGCCCTGGGCGATCTCACCCACGTCATTGGAACGATGCTCGGGCAAATCGAGCGAGATGTGGGTGATCTCCGCAGTGCCATGGAAGAACGCGGCAACTTCTGCGGCCTTGTGCACATTTCCCGTAACGACCGTGATCTTCAGAGATATCTCCCCCGCAATTCAATCTCGTGCTCGCGGGCAATGACCTCATGGGCCCCGGCAAATGTTCCGCGGTACCCTCTGATGAACGCGGTCTTCAGCAAGTCTGCACGTTCCGGCGCGGTGCTCTCGAGCGTCTGGAAGAGGACATGGATATCCACGCCCCGCTGCTCGACCTCGCTCGTTGCCTGCGCAAGGCCGAAATCGATCAGCACGCATTTTTTGTCGCTCTCGCGCAGGATGAGGTTGCTGGTCGTGAGGTCTCCATGCATGATCTCTGCACGGTGGAGCAGGCCGATGACGCGGCCGGCCTCCTGCAGGTTTTTCTCCGAAAGGTCCTCTGTCAGCAGGGTTCCTATAACCTGCTCCATGACAATCGTATCGGGGGTGATATCGGAGATAATGGGTGTCGGCACGCCTCCTTTGCGTGCAGCATGGATGAGCCGTGCCTCTGCCCGGGTCCGCTCCGTTATCAGGCGCCTGTCCAGCGCCGCAACGCGGTAGCGTTTGGATACCCGGTGCTTCTCCGCTTTTCCTTCATGGAAGGTGATGACCGCTTCTGCACCGCATCGCTGGGCACTCGCATTACTGGAGGGGGTATCTTTTCCTGCAGGATCCCTCTTCCAGGTTACTTCAACCTCGTCCGAGCGGAACGAGGGATTGATCCGGGATGATTCAACCGGGGATGACACGCCGCTCTCCAGCATCAGTTTTCCCGTGTAGGCGATCATCGCGCCATTATCCCCAAGATACTTCTGCTCGGGCACGAAGAATTCGGCACCGCGCTCCTCGCACATGACGCGGAGCATCTCCTGCAGCCGGCGATTCGCCCCGACACCCCCGACGAGGAGTACCTCGTTTTTCCCGGAAAGGGACAGCGCACGCTCTGTAACTTCCACGCACATCGCAAAGGCAGTCTCCTGCAGGCTGTAACAGACATCCGGCAGCGGGGCTTTATGATCCTTTGCAGACGAGACAAGGCCGGAGAACGCAAGGTCCATACCCTTCACGGTGTAGGGGAGGTCGACATACGTCCCTTCCCGTGCCTGCGCCTCGATATGCGGGCCGCCCGGGTGCGGGAAATTTTTTGCCCGGGCAAACTTATCGAGAGCATTGCCAATCCCGACATCCAGCGTTTCCCCAAATATCCGGTATCTCCCGTTCAGGTACCCGATGACCTGGGTGTTCGCCCCGCTGGCATAGAGGACTATGGGATCCAGACAGCCGGTAGCAAAGCACCCAATCTCAACATGGGCGACACAGTGGTTCACCCCTACGAGTGGTACGTCAAGGGCAAGGGCGAGAGAGCGGGCAGCGGTGGCAACTGTCCGGAGGCAGGGGCCAAGGCCAGGTCCCTGCGAGAACGCCACGCCTTCAATCTTCTCCGGCTCAGTTAGGACTGTGCCGATCAGTTCTTTCATCGCGGAGGCATGGTGCTGCGCAGCCTCGCGCGGGTGGATACCCCCGGAAACGGGACGGTAGGGCCGAGAAACAAGAGAAACGAGATCGCGATCAAAAAGAGCGGCACTGAGGTTCCAGGCCGTGCCCTCAATCCCCAGTATCTGCCCAAAAACAGGCATTGATGATGCTTACTTTCTGAATTCGGTATATCCACACTTGCCGCAGGTGGTCCGGTCCTTGTGGTCCGCCATCATGACACCGGGTCCGCAGCGCGGGCAGTATTTCTTTTCAGTGGTGACCTTTTCACCCTCGACCTTGAAGTATGCGCCTCTCTTGGGGGCCTTCGAGGCTGCCGCCTTTTTTGCTGCCATGATTATGCCGCCTCTTCCTTGGGCTTGGGCATACCGCGCGCTGCAAGATGCGGGCGCTCGGTCTTGTTCCGGCTCTCCTCGCTCTCGTATACCCGGGCGGAACCGGTGAGTTCTGTCTTGCCAAAGCTGCTGTGCAGGGTGTCAAGGGTGACCTGGTGCTCTTTTACATTGAGCAGGGCGCAGAGTTTCCCGACAATCTGCATACGGGAGGGGGTAGCTCCGTCGTATTTGAGGGTAAACTGAACCTCTCTTCTGGATAAAAGTTCATTCCTTTTATCGCTGGTGATCTCAAAGTCCATCGATATCCTGTAATTATTGGAAACCGGGTTATTTAAAACATGACCTTCGCCAGTCCCCTGAAAAAGCGATGCACGCCTCAATGAATGCGCGGTTGCAGGATTATTCCTCTGAACGGGTAAACCGTTCAAGAAACGCCCGTGCCGTATCCTGCGCACCGGGCGTAACCATGCGGAGGACAACGCCTTCTCCGGGCTGCCCGTAGAGCACGATGGATCCGAGCGGTGCGGCAATTACCATCGGGATAACAGCGAGATCTTCTTCCCCGTCAACAAGTATCGTGACGGGGGGGTGTTCCACGGCATACCCTATCGCCGCAACCAGTTCATCGGTGAGCGTGCCTGCAGGATTTTTCACGCGGATGGATTCACCGGATACCGCAGGCGCCCGGTTACAGGGCGAGCGCATCGTGTACCCGTCAATAATCCCGACTGCAGGGATTATTCCTGCCTTACGCAGGTTGTGGGTTACAACGTCCCCGACACTAAAAACAGTTTTTTGGGAGAGAAGGGGAAGGATATCCGTTATCTCGGGGTACAGTTCGCCAAAGGGGTCCTTGAAGAGCTTACGGTGCTCTTCCGGGAGGGTGAGCATCAGCGGACCTTCAACGCGTACCGGCCGGGGAGCTTGATGTTCATACGCTTGGCCACTTCGGAATTTTCCGGATCGATGATGACCAGGTACCCAGACCAGTCTTCGCTTAAGTTGGAGGTGCCGCAGATAACGCAACTCTCGCCATCGACAACCCGGTGGCAGTCACGACAGACTTTTCCCTGCTTCTTCTTATTCGCCGGCGGCATGCTCCTTCCTCTTGCCCTTCGCCTTCTCGGCTATCTTCTCCTTTCCGGAGCCGGAAGACTGCCCGGACTTTTCCTTTTCTTTCTCTATCTCCTCTTCCAGCCAGAGGGCCGTTCCGAGGCCTGCCTGGCGCATTGTCAGCCCGATCTTGCTGTCGCGGGGCTCGCGCTCGTTTAAGGATAATGTCACGACACGGACGCGGACAACATCGCCGACACCGATGAAGCGTTTGGACTCCTGGCAGATCAGCCGGGCGTTCTTTTCGTCATAGTTGATGTATTCATCGGAGATCTGGCTGACGTGCAGCATGGCGTCTATCGGGCCAAGGCTGACGAATGCGCCAAAGCTGGTGGTCTCGACGACGACCCCTTCAATCACTTCCTGGAGGGCGAGCCGGAGCACCAGTGCCTCGAACTTGACATCGTAATAAACTCCGCCATCGCCGGGGACGAGTTCCCCTTCCCCGACATCCGTCACTTTCGTGACGCAGATAAAGATCCCGATCTCCTTGTCAATACTCCCCTCAAGCTGCTCCTGGAGGACATCAAGGATCACTTTTTCGAGATTCTCCCCCAGTCGCTGCGGGGGGACCCGGACCTTGTCTTCAAGCATCAGTTTGTGATACATCTTTCACCTCATCTCCGCAATAATTCCAGTTTTTTTTGTTTTCTCATAGATATCACACCCGTCCCGCGTGCAAGCAGTGCCTCTCTCAATCCCCGGTCGTTCGTGACTACGGTACAATTATTCCGGACAGCATAATCAATGATCTGCTCATCAACCGGCACCGGTTGCTGGACAGCGGTTTCCGCGATCGTGCACCGCTCGCCGAGCATGAGTCCCATGCGTGCGGCAGCCCCGTTGCGGCCTTTTGCCCGTGCAAGACCGTCCAGTTCATGCATCACGGATGCGAGTACGATGGGTTCGAACCCGCCAAGAAGGTTCCTGATCTCATCGAAGAGATCGATCTGGAACTGGGCCGGCATCATCAGTGCGTTTGCGTCAAGGAGAACCTTTACTCTCCCAGAACGCCCATCCCGATCAGGCGCCAGCGTGCCCCCACCTGCCGGCTGATAGCGATCCTTGAGCCGATTTCAGCACAGACGGGTCGTTTCAGCTGTATTTCGACACTGTCCTTCTTGGTGCTCGTAACAACGCCGACCGTGACTGCGGTCCCTACGGACAACATCAACGGTTCGGAATGCTTCAGCGGCTCAATGACAAGCTCGCTCGTTGCACCGACAACCCGCTCCATGAGAGTTACCCTGCACCGGATCTTTTCCCAGACTGGGGGGAGTTTTCCCTCGTGCCCGAGTACCTGCCCGGCAAGGGCATCGCTTTTTGTCAGCGCCGGGTCAAGCCTGGTGCCAACACCGAGCAGTCCGCCGGGGGTTGCCGTCTCGACGATCTTCGATCCGGCATTGATTGATGTGACGGTCGTCGTGATGGGGATCCATTTGATCCGGTTCTCGACCTGTGTCTGCCTTCCTGGACGGATCTCGATTTTCTCATCGGCGCGGAGGATACCCCGGATAAGAGACCCCCCGACAACACCGCCTTTCACGTCCTTCCAGTTACACCCGGGCTTGTTCACATCGAATGAACGGGCAATCAGCATCACCGGTTCAGCTTCGGGATCGCGTTCAGGCTCCGGGATTACCTCATCAAGCGCCTGCACCAGAGCCCCCATATTGATCCCTTTCTGGGATGAAACCGGGATGATGGGAGCATCTTCCGCAATGGTTCCTTTAACGAATTTTTTAATCTCGTTATAGTTATCCACTGCTTCTTTCTGGCTTACGACATCAATCTTGCTCTGGACGATGACAATCCTCTTGATCCCGACCAGTTCCAGCGCCATCAGGTGCTCCTTGGTCTGGGGCTGCGGGCACTTCTCGCTCGCCGCAATGACAAGCATCGCCCCATCCATCAGCGCGGACCCCGAGAGCATGGTTGCCATAAGGGTCTCGTGGCCGGGTGCATCGACGAATGAGATGGAACGGAAGGGAGTCCCCGTGCCTCCGCAGACCGGGCACTCGGGACGGGTGGAGAAGGCATCGGTGCCTTCGCACCGCTCACAGCGATAGAATGTGGCATCCGCATACCCAAGCCGGATAGAGATGCCCCGCTTCACCTCCTCACTGTGGCGATCTGTCCACATCCCGGTGAGCGCATTGACGAGCGTTGTTTTCCCATGGTCGACATGGCCGACAACCCCGATATTCACACTGGGAACTGTCACATCGTGCAAATGAAATCGAACCTCCTTATTGTATATAGGCCAAACCTACTTATACGTAACCAGTGGAGCCAAGGGAGGTATCCGATGCATTTTATGAGGATATTTATCCCGTGTTTTCCTGATTTTGAAAATGGTAATAATGGAATGGCACCCTGATTCTCTTCTCCAAAAAGCCCGAAGGAATACCTCAGCCGAAAATTGATTTCCTGACTGATCCGGAAAATTCCGTTAAATGTCGTTTTGATGCTCACCGGAAAAGGCGGCGAATGGTATTATCCCCCGCCTTCACAACTCTGGTCAATGTTCTTGAGAGCATCCTGGAATTCGCTGCCTGCCGCGAATTCACGCTCGCGGGCAATGATATTCTTTGCATCTTCCCGGATCGTAGTGCCTGACTTGTGCGTAGCTGTCGCCGGTATCAGTTGATCGACCCGGTACAGGAGGTTCGTGGAATCCAGCTCGGCAAAGGAGACACCCCTGATCTCTTCGATACGGAGAACCTTGCCGGCGGTGCCGGTCCGCGGGTACCGTACCCGCATCCCCAGTGCCATCTCTTCTGCAAGCATACGAGAAAATGGGTATTGTGGGATATAAGGTTTTTTACAGCGTGTCCGGGAAATATTAACCAGATTGTGAGTTGCTGAATGGTCAGAAAAGAAATTATTGAATGGTCAGACCCTGCATGACTGCGGATTCCGGAACATCAAATTCCCGTGCGGATCCAAAGATTTTGTACTTTCCTGTGGCTTTCACATCGTAGGGATTATCAGTTGTTGAGTAGGGAACTATGAACTCCCCGTTGACGCTCTCCTGACGGTAGGTAAAGCTCCTGCCGGTATTGGTAACGAGCGGGAGTTCGATAATTCCTTCCCCTTTGATGTGAGCGCCTTTGACATACTCGAAGATTTTCACATACTTCAGGTCAGTTGTCTCCGATGGTGCCACATCGGTGGGTGATTCGTGGACAAGGCGGTAGTGGCGTAATGCAGGAACCGTATCGATTGGGGCGAGGAGATCCGCACTGTAGACCTTGGCATGGTATCCCGGCATGGGGTTTGTGTTGTACTGTTCGGCTTTCTGCGCTGCGGATGCGGGATCCATCAGGGTGCCTTCAGTGACAACCGGGATACTCTGACCGGTAATGCTGGAGTCTGCATAAACGATGTAATAGACCTTATCCGAAGAGGGAGTCATCGATCCATCAAAGTTGTGGAGCCGCGATACCATGGTGAGGTAATAGGGCTGCTTATTGAGAAGTGCCGAGTTGTACCCGCCGTTCTGGCTGGGTGCAAATACCATGTCGTAATACGGGCCGGCAGCGTCGGTTGCATTGTACCAGGTTGCCATGGCCCAGAATTTCCCCTGGTCCATTTCGATGTCAGTGATAACGTAGCGGGTCCCGAGATAATCAGCGATCCTGTTCGCGTTGTCTTCTGACTGGGACATGAAATAGGCAGCAGAACCATTGCTTCCTGCCACTCCCTGCTGGAAGGGATTGGCATTGGGAATCCGCTTTCCAACGGTTGTGATGATATGCCCGTAGTCCCACCATGACATCACACCGTAGGATTCCTCGGGATATTGGAATATCTCCCTGTCGTACGCAGTGAGATAACCGACACTGGTATCGGGAGTATTATTCACCAGCCATTCAGCGGACTCTTTCCAATCTGGATTCATGTCTGTTCCGTGGCTTGATCCATTTGTGTAACTAATCGAAACCGACGAGTAGATGAAGAGGAGTGATATGCCTGCAACAAGGATCATCGCAGCAACGGGAAGGAAGTGTATGCCGGAGCTGGCGGCCGGAGCTTTTCCGGCCTTTTTGTGCTTTTTCTGCTTGCCCGATGTCTCATTATCCGCCCCGCCGAATTTCTGGTCCGGGGGGCTGGGAAGCACAGTGCCTGAAAAGAGTCTCCTGATGTCCGGCCAACTCTTTTCGAATACAAACCCTGCACACATCGCAGACATCAGCGCCACGTTTACAGCGAGATAGTATTCGTATCTGATGTGCTGCCACGTGGAGAAGAGCATCACGATCGACCAGACGATCGCAAAGACCTGCTCCGGACGCTCATTGCGGAAATTGTTGTAGAGCATGACGAGGAGTCCGCCGGCCATGAGGATAAGTCCGTAACTGAACGTCAACCACGCGCCGTCAATACTCCAGCCACGGGCCTCCTGTACCGTGTCTGTTATCGCAGCCTGACCAAAGAAGGCATACAGTGCAGAAACAAAGAGCGAATAGAGTTGTGGACTGGCAAAGAACAATACGATAGCAACCAGCGCTGCAGAAGCAACAATAGCGGAAATATAGTAGTAATACGGGCGGGATTTCAGGTATTTCTGGAGTGCGTATAGATAGACGGACCCTCCGATAAGCGCAAGATACGCGAGGATGTGGCCCAATGAATAGGTTGATAGATTAATGCCCGGATCTTTTAAACCAAAGAGAAGGAGGCCGATGATTGCGATGCTGAAGACTACCGTGTTGATGATAACCAGGTATTCGCTTGTTCTCTGGCGGATCGAATCGATGATGAACTGGACGACAGTAAAAATACCGACAATCATCGCGAATAGGATCATTGTTGGCATCACAAAGAGGCCGAGCAGGTAGGCAATACCTGTAAGCGCTGCGATGAGTATGGTACTTTTATATGAGCTTATATCCCGGATGTCAACGCTGGTGTCCTTCTCGGAAAGCACCGAGTACATGTAAAACAGGCAGAAGATAACGGAAAAAAGGACTTCTGCAATATGGTGATCCGCATACCCGTACATGGACCGGTAAAAAAACTGGCCGGCTACAATCGCGGAAAATCCGGATGCAAGAACCCCCGTTTTCCAGGTGCCGCATACCTTGCCGACGTAATACATCACGGCGACGGTGGCCGCACACATGAGCGGTGGGACAATGAGAAGGATGTGGATGATTTCCGGGCGGGTGGATGCACCTGTTATTAAGCACCCGATAGCAACGGTGAGCGGGAAGAGGGGCCCCCAATAGATCGATGTCCCCGTCGGGTAGTTTGTCATTGGCTCAAACCACCCGTACTGGAGATTATTTGCAAGGAGAAACTCCACCTGGCGGAGGTTGTAGAGGGGATCATCGCTGGCTACCAGAGAAAGGATATCCGCATTTCCCATATTCAGCATGGGAAGGAGCCGGAGCCAGAGGGCAAAAAGGGAAAAAAATGCAACGAGGGCGAGTATCGTCCAGGTCAAGCGGTTTTTACAATCAACGGATAGCATGGAAACAACCTTTCTTCCGTACTTGGTTTCGGGAGAGACCATTAATAAATTTGGTTGAATGCATCAGGAGATTGTCTTAAAAAGAATTCGCATTTTCTATTATCAATCATTCAACCGTCACGCTCTTGGCAAGGTTTCTTGGCCTGTCGATATCCCGGCCCAGTTTTTCTGCAGTATGATAGGCAATCAGCTGGAGCACCACGGTTGCAGTCAGGATCTGGGTCATGAGGTTTGCCCCCGGAAGGGGAATAAGTAAATCACAAATTTCCGGAAGGTCCGTATCCCCGGCTCTTCCGATTGCTATGACCGGTGATCCCCGTGCTTTCATCTCCTTGATGTTCGAGATCATTACATTATATGTATCTCCTGGCATACAGATTGCAATGACCGGTGTTTTTTCCGACAGAAGTGCAAAGGGCCCGTGTTTGAGCTCCCCTGCAGCATACCCCTCTGCATGAATGTAGGAGATCTCTTTCATCTTCAGGGCGCCCTCAAGGGAGACCGGATAAAAAGGGCCCCTGCCAACATAAAAGATGCTCTGGGCGTTCTCGCATAATCCCACCGTTTCCGAGAGGTCCATCAGGAGGACCTCTTCGATTGCCTTATGCGCATCGAGGAGTGTTTCGGTATGATTGTTCCCGCAGAACCTGTTGACAATTTGCATCAATACCGCCAGCTGGGCAATGAAAGACTTCGTGGCAGCAACGCTGATCTCCGGCCCGGCACGCATGTAGAGTGTTGTGTCAGCAAGTCGTGTCACCGTGCTCCCAAGTACATTGGTGATTGCAAGGGTGTGGCAGTTGTGCGCTTTTGCGAGCCGGAGTGCCATCAGGGTATCTGCCGTTTCACCCGACTGGGTGATCCCGATGACAAGCCCGCTTGCAGGAGAGGGATAATACCGGAATTCTGATGCATAGTCCAGGCGGGCCGGGATCTGGCAGCATTCTTCCAGGAGATACTTAAAGATGAGGCCCGCATGGTAGGATGACCCACATGCCACGACGGTGACAGGATCTTCGAGTCCGCGATACTCCGGCAGGAGGGTATCATCTGTCCCACGGATTGTGTTGTAGAAAACCTGCGGCTGCTCATAGATTTCTTTTACCATATAATGGGCAAAACCACCCTTTTTCCCATCCTCAACACTCCAGTCTATTAATTCAACGGGACGGTCGACGTGCTTCCCATTTTGGTAAATGCTGACATTTTCCCGATTGATGGTCGCGATATCGCCATCTTCAAGAAAGATCACCCTCTCGGTATACTCAAGCATCGGCGTTATATCGGAAGCAATGAATGTTTCCGCATCTCCAATCCCTATGACGAGCGGACTCGCGTTCCTTGCGGCAACGATTTCCTCGTTGTCGGATGCAAGGACAAGGAGTGCATAGGATCCTTTTAATCGGGACACTGCGGTCCTGACGGCTTCCATGAGGTTGTTGCCCTTTGTATATACCTCTTCAACTAAATGGACAATAGCCTCGGTATCCGTTTCAGACCGGAACACATGGCCACGCTGGATCAGTTCGCGCTTCAGCTCGGTATAATTTTCAATGATACCGTTATGGACAAGGGCAATACGGTTTGTGCAATCAGTATGCGGATGGGCGTTTTGATCGTTTGGAACCCCGTGGGTTGCCCAGCGGGTATGCCCGATACCCCTTTTACCTTTCAGGTTCCCAGCAGTTCCGGCATGATTCGATATCCTTCCCTCTTTTTTTACCACAGAGAGAGCACCATCCGCGGTGGCTATCCCGAATGAATCATATCCCCTGTACTCGAGCTTCTTTAATCCTTCAACAAGGATCGGTGCCGCATCCCTCTTCCCGGTATATCCGATAATGCCGCACACGTCAGATCACCAGGGAATTATCCTGGACCTGCCGGGACGAGAGGCTGCTATTGCCTTCAATAGTAACGTTATTTCCGACAAGGGTATTTTTCAGGATAGTGAAGGGCCCGCTGGTAACAGAGTCACCAAGTACTGCACCGAATTCAGATCTTGTTGGGCTTCCCTCGATATCATGAATCCCGGCTACTGTTGAGATCGAGAGATGATCGGCGAGCTTGCAGCGTTCTCCCAGGATCGTATCGATAACCCGGGAATGCGACCCGATCGTGGTATCATCCATGACAATAGCATCGCCGATAACCGTGAACGGCTCAACAATCACCCGTGATCCGATGCTGGTGTTGGGCTGGATGCAACAATTGGGGCCGATCCTGCAGTCATTCCCGATCACTACTGGTCCATTGATAACGGAATTGGGACCGATTGTCGTCCCTTTCCCAATCTGGACTGCCCCATGGATGCTCGCATGGCGGCTGATAGTCCCATCATGTGTCGGGGGAATACTCTTGAGGAACCGATGGTTCATCTTGAGCAGGTCCCAGGGATATATTGCGTCCTGCCAGTCATCAGCCGGAATTCCCTGTATCATTACACCACTGGCAATCAGCGAGGAAACCGCATCAGTCAGGTTGTTTTCCCGGATATGAGAAAAAAAATCCTTTGTCAGCGAATAAATTCCCGTGCTGACCAGGAAACTGGGTGCGTGTGCCGGTTTCTCGATGATCTGGGTCACATGACCGTTGCTGAGCATCACGACCCCGAAGTTTGAGGGGCTGGGATGTTCCCTGACCAGCATCGCATTGGAGTGGTCCCTGATGCGGGCAATGGATGCGGGGTCGATGTAATTATCTCCAGGGAGCACGATGAAGTTGCCCCGGATCTTTGGTTCAGCAGCCAGGAGTGCATGTCCTGTTCCCAGTTGTTTATTCTGGACAACAACCTCTACAGGAATGTCCAGGGTATTCAGATACCGGGTCACCAGCTCCTTACGGTACCCGACAACGACAATGATGTCGCGGATGCCATTTTTTATCAGGGCATCGATGACGTATTCAATGATCGGCCGGTTTGCCACCGGGATCATCGCCTTTGGCCGGTTCTTCGTCAATGGCCGGACACGCCTCCCTTCTCCTGCTGCCAGAATTACTGCCTGCATCATTCACCTACCGAATAATCGTTTTTTCCCCGATACATCCTTCTATCACGGTATTTGGTGCAAACTGCGCCTCACTGCCGATCATTGTCCCGACATTGACAGAACAGTTTATCCCGAATTGCACTCCGTCTCCTATAACCGCACCAAATTTTTTCCTGTGTGTATCTTTCCCGCAGACCCGGACATTTGCATGATCGTGACGGAGATTGGCAATTTTTGTCCCGGCACCAAAATTACACCCGGATCCGACAACGGAATCCCCGATGTAATTGAAGTGAGGGATTTTTGTTCCGTTCATGATGATGGAGTTCTTGAGCTCGGAACAATGGCCGATATGACAATCATCTCCTATGCTGGTTGCACCCCGGATAAAGGCATGAGGCCCGATCCTGCAATTCTTTCCAATCGTGCAGGGTCCCTCGATATAGGTACCGGCTTTGATCACCGAGCCTTCGCCAACCGAGACCGCATTTTTCAGGGTCGCCCCGTCTTCGATGATACCTTCGTTTATTGACGGGATAGTTTCCAGAAACGAGATATTTGCTTCGAGCAGGTCCCATGGATGGCCGACATCCATCCAGTAGGTGAGCGGGTGGGAGTACAACTGCTTATGGGCAATCAGCACCGCAAGTGCATCAGTCAGTTCCAGTTCCCCGCGTGGTGATGGTCGGACTGCATCGATAAGATCGAAAATCTCCGGTGAGAAAAGATACGCCCCTGCATTGATCAGGTTCGATTTCGGATTTCTGGACTTCTCTTCAAGAGCGGTAATGTGCCCGTTCTCAACCATGATCACCCCGTAGTCTTGAGCATGATCCGTGGTCGTTGTGCACATACAGGTTGGTTTCCTGTGACAAAGTGCAGCGATATCCTCTTTTTTTAAAACCATGTCCCCGTTCAGGACAAGGAATGGTCCGGTTACATGGTTCCGGGCAGCTCCAACGGCATCTGCGGTCCCCCGCTGCTGTCGCTGGGTAGCATACTCAATATGGATCCCCAGAGTTGTCCCGTCACCAAAATACCTGCGTATCTCCCGCTCGCCATATCCCACAACAAAGACAAAGTCAGTTATCCCGGCCTCCCGCGCTGCGATGACGAGATGCTCCATCATCGGACGGTTTGCGATGGGGAGCATGACTTTCGGGCGTTTCGCCGTCAGGGGGCGCATCCGTTTCCCCTCCCCTGCAGCGAGGACGACGCATTCCATAGGTACAGCTCTTCTTACAATGTTTAAGCAGTTTTCCCCTGCCGGATGAGTTCCTTTCCTTTTTCGAGCATGGCCTTAGCCTTCTCTTTTGTCCTGCCTTCAGCGGTGATCCGGATTTTTGGTTCGGTACCGCTGGCACGGACAAGGCACCACCCGTCACCGTCAGAGAGCCGTATGCCATCAGTCGGATTCGATGCCCCAAGGGAGGAGATGATCTCCCTTGCAGCATCGGTCTTGAACGACTCACGCAGGACCGGGTAATGGGGCATGGCATCGATCTCTTTGGCAATGTCCCACTCAGACGCAATCTCGCAGAGAAGTGCAGCGGCAAACGGACCATCCGGGCATAAGGAGATCTGCGGGAAGATCCATGCCCCGGAAGGCTCTCCGCCAAAATCTCCCCACGAGATCAATTCCTCGGAAACAAAAGCATCACCGACCGGCGTCCTTCTCACCTCGGCGATCTCATCGATGATCATCGAAGCATCACTTGTTGTTACAACGCGTTTTGCATTAAGGTACCTGGCAAAGAGCATGAGGAGGTGATCTCCCCCGATGTATCTCCCACGGTTGTCAAATGCCATCATCCGGTCGGCATCTCCGTCGTGGACAACGGCACAGTCAGCATTATTCTTTAAAACCATTCCGCGAAGATACCCAAGATATTCCGGCAACGGTTCTGAAGGCCGGGCAAAGGTCCCGGACGGGTTGCAGTTAATCAGAACTGACTCAACTCCAGCATCATCCAGGAGAGACGGAGTGAGGGTAGATCCGGCCCCGTTACCGCAATCGACAATTGCCGATACCCTCCTGCAGAGAGTTACTTTGTCAAGGATTGCTTTCTTATGAGGTGTGCGTGCATCGAAATCATACTCTTTTCCAAGATGCTGCCAGTCTGCATACTTCAGGGACGAGAGTGCATTTTCTGTCTCCTGCTGCTGCGCCCTGGTGAATGACGATCCATCCGGGTTGAAGAGTTTTATTCCATTATATTCCTCGGGATTATGCGATGCAGTAATCATGCAGCCAGAGGTGACAAAACGGGTACTGAATGCGACAGTCGGTGTCGGGACAACTGCGGTAACACGGGCGGTTCCCCCATTACTTACGATACCGGAAATGATAAGGTGAGAGAGGAGGGGGCTTGTTGTTCGCGTGTCCATTCCCAGAAGAACCTCTGACGATCCTGCTGCGAGAACATTTCCGACCCTGAATGCAGTATCTATGAGGGCCTGATCAAACCGTCTCCGTATTCCGGAAGACCCAAAGAGCATACTACCAGATAGGGGTTTTATCCAAAAGGATTTGCCTGTTCGCTCACTCCTGCTCACCCGTCCCGATCAGTCCTGGCAATTGCGCCCGTACGGGCACCAGTGTTCAAGTTCATAAAGGCGGGCTATCCCGGCGGTTGAAGGCCCGACGCAGATGATCCTGCAATGCTCCCGTTTTGCCTCAATGATATTCCCGGTGTCCATAGCGATAAGCCCATCACCGTTGATGATGATCACGTTGGCATTGGAGAGGTTCTGTGTTACATGCCCGAACACAGAAGGCCCGCTCTTTCCCATTGCCCCTACACAATACAGGTTTTTACCGGCAAGTTCCTGGCGGATTGCGTTGTGACAGGCAGCGTGGGACGATTCACGACAGGGATGAAGGACCCGGGACATGCAGAGAAATCCAAGGATCACATTGATAATGGCAACAGCAGCACCCCGGACCGCTGCTGAATCCAGCGGAGCCCCGAACATAAATGCAATTTTCGTTGGCGCCCGTATCGGGTCGAACGTGGTGAAAACGGCGCTTCTCCCACCGAACGTGGCCGACATCGGGGCACCCTGCTCGAACAGGCAGATCTCTGCCTTGGGATTAACATCTAGGATGACGCCCGCGTCTGAGCAAGCGCTGTGTTCCGCAAGTTCCTGAATTTTTTTTACCGCATCGACAATAATGTCCATTATGAACCTCCGTCCTCATCCAGGAGGACAACCCGGGCCGGTGCCCCATCGATACCTGAAAGTTTCAGTGGCAGTGCAACAAGGGTGTAATCTCCCTCGGGCACGCGGGAGAGGTCGAGCAATTCGATGATAAGGCAGCCTGAACCCAGGAGCGCACGGTGCACCGAACCGTCACAATCGAATCCTTCAATGGAGAAGGAATCGATACCAACGCAAAGCGAGCCCTGCGAGATAAGATAGTGTGCTGCACCCGGAGTCAGGGAGGGATAATCCTCTCGGAATGCAGAACACTGTGAGAATCCTGACCTGAGCAGGATCCGTTTGCATCCATCGATCCTCCCCTCGAGATCTGCTACGTCGATAAGGGATCCTGCACCTGACACATCCAGCACCCGGCAGGGTCCTATCAGGTGCGACAGGGGCAGATCATCAACGGTCGCACCCGTTTTCAGGTAATGGATGGGAGCATCAATATGCGTACCGGAATGGCTGCTCATCCAGAGTTCGGAGATCAGGTACAAGCCGGCATCCCGTTGTGAGAACCTGGGGGGCGTGTCACCCGGATAAACGAGGGCATCTCCTGCGAGTGTTCTGGTGATATCGATTATCGTCATCAGGTATCCGTCCATCCATGTACACCGATCAGGGGGACAAACCGCACTCCTCCATGGGATGACTGAACGGTTCTGCCATGGTGTTTTTTCAGGGTTATGAGTTCCTGGATGGCCCTCCCGCCAACAGGTGCCACGAGGATCCCTCCTTCATCCAGCTGATCGATAAGGGGAGGGGGGATTTGCGGCGTGGCCGCAGTGATGATGATCCCGTTATAGGGAGCGTTCTCTTGGTATCCCCCTGTTCCGTCACCCACGAGAATGCTGACGTTTTTCAGCCCGAGGCTGGCAATGTTCTTCCTCGCCAGATCCGCGACAGCTTCAATACGCTCGATCGTTGTGACATGATGGACGAGACGGGCGAGGATTGCTGCCTGGTACCCGCTGCCGGCGCCAATCTCCAAAACCCGGTCTTCAGGTCGTGGTTCGAGAAGATCGGTCATGAGGGCAACGATATAGGGCTGGGAGATAGTCTGCCCGTTTCCTATCGGGAGCGGAGCGTCAATGTATGCAGATGAGGTGTGGGGCGGGGGAACGAAAAGGTGGCGGGGGATCTCCCGCATTGCATCCAGGACCCGGGGATTCGTGATCCCCCGGGCCCAAATCTGCTGCTCCACCATCCGGGAACGCTCGTCAGCTCGGGGGAAGGTCTCCATAGGAATTGGTATCAGAATCCTGATTTTTCCGCCTCATCGATCGAGGCATCGATCTGTTTTTGCAGGGCTTCGGGAAGTCCGGAGATCTTGACATCAAGGAACCCGCGTATGATAGTTGCAGTTGCCTCGTCCTCATCGAGGCCGCGGGACATCAGGTATTCGATCTCTTCGCGGGCAAGTTTCCCGACCGCTGCCTCGTGCGAGAGCTCTGTCCCGACAACAGATCCTTCGATCTCGGGTATCGCGTAGATGACGCCGTCCTTGAGTATGAGACCCTTGCATTCAAGATGTCCACGGGACCCTGCAGTTTTCCCTGCAATATGCCCCCGTGAAATGATAGTCCCTCCTTTAGTGATGGCACGGGTCACCAGTTCTGCGCTGGCACCCTTGCCTTCAAGGACTGCCCGGGACCCGAGATCCATGTACGAACCCTCGGGACAGATGACAACGCTGCTGAACCGGGCAACCGAGTTCTCTCCTTTGAGGGTGGCTGTCGGGTACATCTGGATCTTTTTTACCGGCTGCATGCAGACGTAGTTGGAGAGGAAGATCCCGTTCTCTTCGACAATAGACGCACTGCGCGGGTAGACCTCGATGTTCTCGCTCCAGTTATGAATCATCGTAAAACTGATCTTGGCATTTTTACCAACATAGAATTCCGAGATACCATAATGGGCAGCACCATGGCCTACCTTCTCTCCGCTTGCACAGCCTGAGATAACATGAAGTTCCGCGCCCTCCTCGGCAATGATGATATTATGGACATGCTGGATCTGTTCTTTTCCGACAAAGAGACAGGCTTGGATAGGGAAGATATTGCTGGATCCCTTGTGGGCGATTATCACGTAACCCTTCGGATCCTTCTGGGCTGCGACATGTTTTGTAATGTCGTCCTTTTCAGGAGAGACGACCTTCCAGGCATACTCCTTCAGCCAGTCGTACTTCTCCATCGCTTTCTTGTAGGAGAGGACCTCAATGCCCTGTTCGGAACACTCCGAGTGGACAATGTCCTGGTCCATCTGGAGATAACTGCCGCAGCGGTTCTGCAGGGAGAGGTCGATTCCCGTCTGGGCAAGCCTGTCCCGGTCAGCCTTTGAGATCTCGGGTACTTTTACGGGTTCCGGCATTCAAGACACTCCCTGTACCCCCTCTGCTTGATATCTTTCATGATCTCGCGGGGGTTCCCGTGGCACTTGATCTGCCCGTCGCACATCACGTGGCCGCGATCGGTCTCAAGGTAATCAAGGATATACCCGGTATGGGTGATGATAAGCCCACTCTTCTGGCGCTTGACTATGCGCTTGTCCTTCTCCAGGAGGGAACCGATTGCGTTGCCGATCAATGAAATATTCTCGATATCGACACCGCTCTCCGGTTCGTCAAGCATGATGAAGTCCGGGTTCTGGATCGTCAGCTGGAGCACTTCGCTGCGCTTGATCTCCCCTCCGGAGAATCCCTTGTTGATGTCCCGTTCAAGGAACTTGTCCATATGCAGGGACTGGGCAAGTTCCGGAATATTCTCGCTCTTAGTGCGGGAAATTGCCGTGAGGAGTTTTCCCAGCTTGAGCCCGGAGATGGTCGGGGGACGCTGGAAGAGCATGCCGATCCCACGCTTTGCCCTCTCATGGGCTTTCATCCTTGTCACATCCTCATCTTTGAAGAGGATTTTGCCCTCGGTGATAACGTATTGGGAATACCCCATGATCGTCATCAGGAGTGTTGTCTTCCCCGATCCATTGGGGCCGAGAAGGACATGGGTCTCCCCCTCTCCGATGTGGAGGTTGATGTCGTGCAACACTTCCTTGTCGCCGACCTTCACATGCAGGTCTTCGATATCCAGCATAAGATAATCGTAGACAATATGTCCATAGCTGCATTAAACGCTTTTCACCTTGTCATCCCGGTGGGCGGATTCGGTATGTTTTACTCGTTGTATGATGAAACTACCAATCAGATATGCCACCGGTGCGTCGGGAAAAAGTCAGGGATAAGGCGACAAAGGCGAAGATCCGGAGAGGATCGCAGGATGCCCAGAGTGCCCTTCAATCTGCCGAGCCCCCAGGAATCCGGCCGTTCATTAACAGTGTAATTTGCGGCGATGCGCTGGCTGTCCTTCCGCGGATTCCCGACCAGAGCATCGATCTCATCATCACCTCTCCCCCGTACAATTTCGGGCATTCCTATGCACAGGATCCCCATGACGATACCCACGAATGGAATGAATTTTTCGACCGGCTTTCTGGAGTCTGGCGAGAGTGTGCACGCATCCTCAGGCCCGGCGGGCGGATTGCGGTGAATGTCCAGCCCCTCTTTTCGGATTATGTCCCTACTCATCATATCATATCGCACCAGCTTGCCGGTCTCGGCCTGCTCTGGCGTGCGGAACTTCTCTGGGAGAAGAACAATTACAATGCAAAATACACGGCTTGGGGAAGCTGGAAGTCTCCCTCGATGCCCTACATCAAGTATACCTGGGAGTATATCGAGGTCTTTGACAAGGAATCGCATAAAAAAACCGGTCAGAAATCGGATATCGACATAACCGCCGATGAATTCAAGGAATGGGTCATTGGCAGGTGGACGTTTCCTCCGGAGATTCGGATGAAGGATTACGATCACCCGGCCATGTTTCCCGAAGAACTGCCCCGCCGGCTCATGAAATTGTTTTCCTACAAAAACGATATTGTCCTGGACCCGTTCAACGGTGCCGGAACAACCACGCTGGCAGCCTGGAAACTGGGGCGCCGGTTTATCGGCATAGATATTTCCGAGCAGTATTCCCGCAGAGCGATGGAGCGCCTTGTCTCGGCTGGTGTAACGGTCAGTGAGCCTCCGGGATACCCCGCCCCCTGTTTTTTGCGCTTGAAAGACCTGCCCCGATAACCGCCCTGGCATTACCCTTCGGGCAGGTTTTCCTTCACATACACCCAGGTCCCTTTACGGTCATACTGGTGCTCAAGGATGTAGTTGTGTACTTCTGCATACTTCTGGCGGGTCCTCAGCAGATTATTGTATATCGGAACCCGCTGGTTGTACTTTCCCGCATCGCGGCTTTGGTAATACTGGTCCATCTCGACTTTCAGGGCATCGATCGAGCCGGTAAGTTCGGTCACTCTTCGTTCAGACAGATCGATTACTGAGTTCAGATACAGGGACTCGCTGCAGTGTTGGTAGGGGATATTCCCCTCCCCAATCCTGATAACGAGCGGGGCCGAGAGGAGCCGCGTGTCGTCCCCAAAGGTGTCCGTCGGCACTCCGACAAAGGAGAGGTTTGTGGTCTCGATGAATGCATACCCCGTGCTCTTGTATTCTCCCCCGGGACAGGCCACCCCAACCGCCATATGCGCTTCCGGCGTAAACGAAAGCAGCGACACGTTGAACCCTTCCCGCGAGAGGAGGCCGGCCAGGAGCAGGCTCTTGTCGTCGCAGTCACCGGATTTGTCCACATAGGTTTCAATGGGGAATTTGGGCGGGTTCTCGCTTAAGGATTCATATGGCATCGACTGGACGAAGACTGCCATGAGTTCAAGGTACTCGTCATCATCAAGGTGCTGCTGGCTCCGTATTGAGCGGAACGTAGCAATGAGGGAGGAGTAAAAGGAGTCCTGTGCGGGATCGTTGATCATCGCCAGGTAGGTCTCCCGGATCCAGGTGGAATCCGCGATGTTCCCCCGGACAACGGTCTCCTTTTTCGCCGCTTTTGCCCCGTAATAGACCGCAGGATCAACGGAACCCGAAAGGGATATGGTGACATTTCCAAAAGGAAACGAGTAATCGGGGGAGGGTAATGGCAGGGAAGTCTCCTGTACTTCGATACGCGGGGGAACAACGCCGTCGCGATTGACGATGAAGGTAACACCAATGGCAATAATCAGGAAAATGAGGAGAAGGGGGATGAGATATCTCGCTATCTTGCCCGGGGAAGCCATGATTACCCTTCAAGGATATTCGGTACGTCAGCAACTGACCTGATAATCATATCCGGTACAATTGCGGAGTTATGCAGAAGGTCTTCCCGGAATTTCCCTGTTCTGACGAGAATCCCCGTCATGCCTGCTTGCTTCGCGCCCCTCACGTCCGTGAGGAGATCATCGCCGATCATCGCGACTCGTTCCGGGGGAAGAGCCATATCTTTAAGCGCGAGATCAAAGAACGTTTTCGAGGGCTTTCCCATCAGGATCGCGGTCTTTCCTGTTGCGTATTCAAGCGCAGAAACAAACGGCCCCGCTGAGAGTGCAAGACCGTCCTGTGCCATCCAGTACCGGTCTTTCTCAAGAGCGATGAGCTCTGCTCCCTCCATGAGGAGACGGAATGCGGTATTGAGAGTGGTATAGTTGGCGTTATCCCCGGCATCGCCAACAATTACGTAATCCGCGGATTGTGAGACATGCGCCCCCGTTACGGCAAAATCCTGGTCCACATCTCCCGTCACGATGAGATGAAACCGTGTCTTGTTGTTCTGTCTCATATAGGCTATCGCTGCTTGGGGTGGGGTAAAGATGTGTTCAATGGGTATATCGATGCCCATAGCCGACAACTGTGTGCAGATCGTCTGTCGGCATTTGCGTGTGGTGTTCGAGATACAGCGAAACGGAATATCGTGTTTTGCCAGGTATTCCAGTGTCGTACGGGCCCCGGGGATTGCTTTCCCCCCTTGGTAAATCACGCCATCGAGATCGATCAACAGACCATCTATGTTCATCCTATCATGGCCGGAAGAGGCCCGGCCTGTCGTTGGTAGTTGTGTGTTGAATCGCCCGGCAGATTAAACGTCTCTTTTAGGTCAATGGGATCTCCTGTCACTTTCACCCCGCCCGCCCGGATCTTTAAACCGTCATATTGCGAGGGAGTATCAGGAAGATGTCTATCGTACCGGCCCCCTCACGAATCGGTGCACTCTGGCAGCAGCGGATGCAGTCGATGCGGGAATATTCCATTGTCCGCGACGGGAATGCCTTTGAAGCCGGGTTCTCGGATTCCGTGGTCTTCTCATCAGAGTATGACCGGGCACGGATGTATCTCGACACCCTCCTGGACCGGCATGAAGGACTGGCCTTCGAAACGATCTTTCGCGGGAGGGAGGTTGTCAATGAACGAGGTACCTGTTTTGCCCTGGAATCCCGCCAGGTGTATTCGTTCCCATCGCTGGACAGCGAACGGTTGAGAGCCCGCCTTCTTGGAGACCTGACTCTCGTTCATGGCATCGGTCCCGCGATCCAAAAACGGCTCAATGCACGGGGATACCATTCCATTCTTGACCTTCTTGAGCAGCCCTGTTTCCGACAGCAGGCAAAATCTGTCCTTTCCTGTATCTGTGGCGGGGACAGTTCAGCCATTATAGACCTTGCCGGCAGCCGGCATTCCCGGTCCCATCCATCGGTCCTGGGTGCAGCTACGCTCCATGAGCCGGAAGATTTTGTGTTCCTGGATATCGAGACCCTGGGTCTCTTTTCCCGTCCCATCATCCTCTTCGGTATTGGTGTTATCGAACGCGGGCACCTCATCGTCCACCAGTATCTCCTGCGCGATATTGCCGAAGAGCAGGCAGCGCTTATTGCCACGATGGATCATGTGTCCGGAGACCGGCCGGCCCTGGTCACATTCAATGGCAAATCCTTTGATTTCCCGTATCTTATGGACCGCCTCGCGTATTACGGTCTTGGCTATCCGGCCACGATCCCCCACTTCGATGTCCTCCACTTCAGCCGGCGATGGTGGAGGGGGCAGTTATCCTCCCTGCGTCTTGCGGCTCTTGAACGCGAGATCCTGCATGTAACCCGGGAGGATGATGTCCCCGGCCAGATGGTCCCGGAATTCTACGAGAGCTATCTCCGGTCCGGCAATCCCGGCCCCCTTGTCCCCATCGTGGAACACAACCGCCAGGACGTTGTCTCGCTGGCCCGCCTCTTCTCGTTCCTGCTGGAGGAGGCACATGGCGGTTGCTGATCTCCTCCGGCTCCTTGATACCAATCCGATCTTCCGGGCACGCTGTGTCCACCACGAGGTCTCCGAACCGGAATCCCCGCACTATGGCTCGCTTGCCGCCGCGCTTTCCCCGGCCCTTGAATCCTATCTTGACCAGTGCGGGATCCGGCTCTACTCGCACCAGTGCGAGACGATAAACCATGCCCGGGCCGGACAAAATGTCATCCTTACCACCGCAACAGCCAGCGGCAAGACCCTTGCGTTCAATCTCCCGGTATTCTGCCATCTTGAACAGGATCCGGATGCCCGCGCCCTGTACCTGTACCCGACAAAAGCGCTCGCAAACGACCAGCTCTTGTCGCTCGAACAGATGGCGCAGTACACGGGGATTACAGCAAGATCGGCGGTCTACGATGGTGACACGCCCCAATCAAAGCGGGCCGCGATCCGCGAACACTCGCGGGTGGTAATCTCCAATCCCCACGAGATCCATCACGTCCTTTCCTGGCATGCCAAATGGCAGCCGTTCCTCTCGAACCTGGATTATATCGTCATTGACGAGGCTCACCGGTACCGTGGTGTTTTCGGGTCGCACATAGCGTTCGTGATACGCCGCCTCCTCCGCCTCTGCCGGCACTACGGTGCAAGCCCGCTGTTTATCCTGTCGACAGCGACGCTGGCAAACCCTTTGGAGTATGCAAAAGCCCTTACCGGGCAGGATTTTGTGCTGGTCGATAATGACGGGGCGCCCCATGGCAGGCGGAATTTTGTCCTCTTCAACCCGTTTTACGATGGGATCAGCGAACGCTCCGTCCACCAGGAAACCAAGGACCTCCTGGTCTCCTGCGTGAAAGAGAATCTCCAGACCCTCTGTTTCACCGGGTCGCGCAAGATGGCGGAGCTGGTGACCGTATGGTCACGCGATGATGCGAGGCGTATTTCCCAAAAACTTGCCGACGCGATCTCCGTATATCGCGCGGGGTACCTGCCGGAAGAGCGGCGGGCGATCGAACGACAACTCAAGGAAGGAAGTCTCAAAGGTGTGGTCTCGACCAATGCCCTCGAGCTCGGGATCGATGTCGGATCGCTCGATGCCGTTATCATTTCCGGCTATCCCGGCACCATGATGTCCACCCGCCAGCAGGCAGGACGTGCCGGCAGGAAAGGCGGCGAATCCCTTGCCGTTCTCGTTGCGCAGGCGAACCCGCTCGACCAGTACTTCATGCACCATCCGGACCAGTTCTTCTCCCGCCCGCACGAACTGGCGATTATCGATACCAATAACCCCTATATCGTCTCCGGGCATTTGCTCTGCGCGGCTGCCGAGCTCCCCCTGCGCGAGGACCGCGACAGCGCGGTCTTTGGCGAAAACCTGTCATGCCTCCTGCCGGATCTCGGGGCCGCGGGGCTCCTCCGGAAAACAATCCGCGGGTGGGTCTATGCCGGCCGTGGGAGGGCAGCCGATGCCGTCCGGCTGGACGGTGTTCCCGGGGAGTCCTTCCGGGTCATGTGCCATGGCAGGCTCCTTGAGACCATGGACCGCGGGCAGGCTTATCGCGAAGCGCATAAGGGCGCGATCATGCTCCACCAGGGCGAGACGTACGTGGTCAACGAGATGGACCTCGACACCCACACAATCCGCGTTACGGAGACAGATGTCGACTATTACACGCAGCCGCAAAAAGAAATTGACATATCAATCATCGGGACGCTGGAAACCCGGATGGTTAACAACACCCCGTGCTTCTTTGGCGACGTGGAAGTGACGGAGCAGTACACGGGTTACAAGATCAAACGCAGCGATACGATCATCGGCCTTGAGCCGCTCGCGCTCCCCCCCCTGACCTTCCGGACAAAAGCCTTCTGGTTCATCCCGCAGGAATCTGTTGAACTGACCGTTACAAAATCCGGTGGCGATCTTGGAGGAGGCCTGCATGGTGTTGAGCACGCGACAATCGCGCTTATGCCGCTTTACGTCATGTGCGACCGGTGGGATATCGGCGGGCTCTCTTCACCATCGTTTGGGGATAAGGGAGAGCCCGTGATCTTTGTCTATGATGGGTACGAGGGGGGAATCGGGCTTGCCGAGAAAGCCTTCGGGCTCCTCCCCGAACTTTTTACCGCAGCGCACGAACTGGTCCGCGACTGCCGGTGCGAGAGCGGGTGCCCGTCGTGCATCTACTCGCCCAAGTGCGGGAATGACAACCAGCCTCTTGACAAGGATGCCACGGTGCTTATCCTTCGAAAACTCAGCCACGGACCAAAGGAAGCAGATCATGCTCCCCCAGCGCCTGTAAGAAGTGAGGTTCAGGCAGCACAATCTGGATAGTGTCAGTCCACCAGCACGACCCGGCTCTCAGGCGTCTCGGATTCGTCATCGAAGATGAAGAGCTCATCGATCGTTGCATTCAGGGCCTTTGCAACCTCGTGGGCAAGTTTTAAGGAGGGGTTGTATTTCCCTTGTTCCAGAAAGACAATTGTCTCCCTCCGCACGCCGACCTTTTTTGCAAGATCATCCTGTGTCAGGGAACACTGAGACCGGTACTCTTTGATCCTTGTCCTCATGCCTGCACCCACATTCTGTCAAATACCTTAATCAACATCTCCTTTCCGGAAAAGCCACGCCTGGTACACCACTGCCGAGAGTGCAAGGACTACGACCGAGAGGGCCAACGCGATCTGGGTTGTATGTGTAAGAAGCCCGGTATAGTCCAGCCAGAAGAGCGCGGTCATGAAGAAGAGGCCGGTCAGCCAGGCATAGGATAGTCCGTACGCTCCGATCCTCTTCGACCGTTCGTCCGATTCCGGGTCGTCACCGTATCTCCGGTGGCGGATAATCCCGGTGATCAGGAATGCCAGCCCGGCACAGAGCAGGATGGTGCCGGCAATTGCTTCACCCTGGCTTGCCAGTGCAAGAACAAGGCCGCTCACGGTCATCAACGCCCCGATAATAATCCGGTACATGTTTCTCGGTTTCATCTTCTCAACCAATTTGTTATTTATTTCTAACATTAATGATTATTAATGTTATTTAAATCTAACATTAAACGAATTCCTCACAACACAATGTTATGTTTTTCGAACAAATATCGAGGGGCTGGGTTCCAACCCTTTAATACGGTACCGCATGTCAAGGGTACACAGGCCTATGGATCACGAGATCAACTTCAAGGAAATGATTGCCCACTCTCCCGTTGTCTTCACGATCGGCGTTGCCGGTGACAGCGGGTCGGGAAAGACCACGTTTACGAACGCGATCCGGCAGATATTCGGTCCTGCCCTGGTCTCCACCATTACGCTGGATGACTACCACAAATACGACCGGGAAGAACGGAAGCAGAGGGACATAACGCCACTCCATCCCGATGCCAACAACATTGGCCTGCTGGAGGATCATATTGCACAACTCCGACAGGGGAATACTATCCAAAAACCGGTGTACAACCACCAGGCCGGGACGTTCGATCCCCTGGTCCCGTTTGCGCCCCGGAAGATCCTTATCCTCGAAGGCCTGCACACGCTCTATTCCCCGCGCCTCCGCGAACTCATGGACTTCTCGATCTTTGTCGACCCGGAAAAAGAGGTGAAATATGCCTGGAAACGTCTTCGCGACAAGGAGCGCCGTGGCTATTCCGACGAGCAGGTAACGGAAGAGATCCTCCGGCGCGAGAAGGATTACATGGAATTCATCGCGCCCCAGCGCTGTGAAGCCGATGCCGTGATCCGCATCGCTCACTCAAAGTATGGGAAAGACCTCGGGTCGGAGCGGAACGTGTACAATATCTCCCTCATGCAGAACCGGATGAGAAAGACCATCTCGGATATTGACCTGAGCATAGACCTGTACTCGCTCCTCTCCTTCCATGAGCGGGACTTCTTGATCGAGTTCACCACGCAGTTTGTCGACTGCGCCCGGATGCGGGCCCTGACCTTTGACGGCGAGATGAATTACGAGACAATCCATAAGCTCGAAAAGACCATCGAATACCAGACCGGTGTCCATCCCATTGCCATGTTCGAGGGCAGGAAAACCGTCACACCCACCGATATCGTCCAGCTCATCCTCTCCTGGCGGATCATCCACCGGCGGATCTTCATCCGTGAACGCGCCTGATTCACGGGATGGCTCCGCCCGTCCCGAGGGTGATCGGGTACCAGCAAAACGTTGTTCTGATCCCGCACCCAACCCTCTCTTAACCCGGCCTATGATCTCGCTCCTGCATGTCGATCCCGATGCCGCGCTCCAGAAGAACCTCAAGGATTACTTTGAGAGTTCCGGCGAGATCTGTGTAACTTCGGTTGCTTCGGCGCGGGAAGCCCATTACCTGCTCCGCTCGCAGCGGTTCGACATCATCATCGCGGAATACCAGCTCCCGGTGACGAACGGGCAGGCCTTTCTTGAAGCCCTGCGGCGTAGCCGGAAGAATTCCACGCCGTTTATCTTCTTTGCAAAGAAGGCCGACAACAAGGCGGTCATCAATGCCCTGAACACCGGCGCAACGCATTTCGTACTCAAGGGACGCGACCCGGCAAAAGAGTTCATGGTCTTAAAGCATTTCATCAGCCAGGCCATCCAGCAGGGGCGGCTTGCCGAGGCTCTGCGGGAGCAGGAAATGCAGTACCGGAATGTTGTCGAGGACCAGTCGGAGTTCATCTTCCGGTTCCTGCCGGATGGCACGATTGTCTTTGTCAACGAGGCGTACTGCACCTATTTCAAAAAACCGCGCGATGTGATCCTGGGGCGGAACATCCGTGACAGTATCTCACCGGATTACCGGGAGACCTTCTTCTCCCAGTTAGAGGAACTCACCCGCGAGAATCCGGTGCGTTCCATGGACTCGCGCATGCTTGCCGCTGACGGGTCCATGCTCTGGCAACAATGGAGTTACCGGGCCATCTTCTCTGATCTGCCGGAGCCCACGGGATACCAGGCAGTCGGCAGAGACATTACGGCACAGAAGAATGCCGAGGCTGCTCTCGTGCAGGCCCACCGGAACCTCGGCGTCATGAACACCATCACAAGGCACGACATCCTTAACCAGCTCACCGCGGTATTCGGTTACCTTGAGATCGCCCGGGAGGCCAGCACGGATAATAAGGTCAGCGAGTGCCTGGACAAGGCGTACCATGCAGCCGAGACCATCCGCGGCCAGATTACCTTTACCAAGGAATACCAGGAGATTGGGAGCAATGCCGCCCAGTGGCAGAGCGTGGAGGCGCTGATTAAAAAGGCTGAGTCCTCGCTGAACCTTGCCGGTGTCACGGTTGAGTATTCGCTTGAGAACCTCGGTGTCTTTGCCGACCCGCTCATCGAGAAGGTCTTCTACAACCTGATGGAGAACTCTCTCCGCCACGGGAAGACGGTGACAAAGATCCGGCTCTCCTGGCGGGAAGAGCCGGATGGTCTTGTCATCGTGTATGAGGACAATGGTGTGGGTGTCCCAGAAGGAGTCAAGGAGAAGATCTTCCGGCGGGAATATTTCCAGAACACCGGCCTTGGCCTGTACCTGATCCGCGAGATCCTCTCCATCACCGGCATCCGAATACGGGAATGCGGTATTGAAGGAGGGGGCGCCCGGTTCGAGATGAAAGTCCCGCACGGGAATTACGGATTCAGGACAGAAGGGGACGTCCTGTTACAGGACGGGTAAAAAAGGAGATCAGGGAAGGATCGCGGACCTGACCGAGAGGAAGACCGGCCCCCGCACATCCACTTTCTTTTTGTTGTCGGTGATGAAGCGCATCGCGTACTCATCGACCTTCAGGTTGATGTCACTCGGGAGCTTTGCCATCTTGACCTGGACGGTTGTTTCTTTTCCGCACCGTGCTGCCTCCTCAATACGGGCGGCGGCAAGGGCCGACACCGCGGAAAGGTAGGAGAGGCCGGTGGGGATGCCCTCTGTCCGCACCTGCTTCCACTTCTCGGCGTCCGGCACCCCGAGCACCGATCCTTCGTGCACGAAGATCTCGTTTGCACAGGCCGGCCCGCAGAGTTTCGCATTGGACTCGGTCTCTTCAACCACTACCTTCACGCGGGTGCCGCCAAGAGCCCCTTCCCAGGCATCGAACGAGCAGGGGCCCTGTGCCGAACCGTTCGCTGCCGCAACCTTCGCGATCGCTTTTGCGAGCTGTTTCCCTTCGGGGGATACCGGCTCCTCGCGGAGGTGCACTGCTCGTGCGATCTCCCGGTCCGAGAGCGGCCGGGGGAAGAACTGTGGATACACCATTTGCCGGACATCGTTTGCCCCGTACGCGATCATCGCGAGCCTCTCGACGCCAAGCCCCAGGTTCATAACGGGGACACCGACGCCGTATTCTGCGAGCGCAGATGGCGAGTACATGCCGAACGTCGCCACCTCGACCCATCCATGGACCGGGTGCCGGGCATACACTTCCGTCTGGGTATCCGGCATATAGTATTTCGAGCGTTTCTCGTCTGGCTGGAACCGGAAGTCCGTGTACCCGAACGCCGACAGGAGCGCCTCGCTCACGGCCTTTCCGTCCTCGATCGTCACGTCGTCCCCGGCAATGATACAGGACGCCGAGTGGTATGTCATCAGCCGTGTCGGCCCCTCGGCCTGCTCGCGCCGGAAGCAGCGGTCGACCGAGAACATGCGGATGGGAAGCGGACTCTTGTCCCAGATCGATCCGAGCGTTAAGAACCATCCGCTTGTCATGTGGCTCCGGAGCGTGGAGCGCGAGGACTCGGGAGCAAGCTCGCGGAATTCGGGGAACACTTTGTCAAGGATATGGACAACGACCCCGTCGTCAGTCTCCAGGACCTTGGAGAGTTCGAAGGTCAGTTCGTCGCCGTCGATCTCGGACTTCTTGTACGCGTGGAGCGTCTCGCGGAGTTTCTCTTCAATCGCAGGAGCCATCGTCTTGCCGAGAATCCCGTTGATTGTATCGAGCCGGTCCCGGGCGATCCCCACGTTCGGGCGTGGGAGGCCCCCGAGGTAGAAGACACGGTCGAGCACGGCCATCGCTTCGGGGCCGAACTGCCGGTAGATATCCTTCTCGTCGATGATGACCGGAACCTCGGCCTCGTCAAAGCCCATCGAGAGGTAGGTCTCGCGGAGCCTGTTGATGGTGGCAAAGATCGGGTGGGCCTGGGCCCGCTTGTACACCCGGCACGGGTAGGTCTCCGCGTGGGACGGGGGCGTCAGGACCGACGGCCCCTCGTGCCATGCCCCTTCGAAGTTCTCGTGCGCTTTCTGTTTCCAGTCTTCGGGATTGAATCTCATGTTTTTCGCTCCAGGACTACCACTCTGCTCAGTTCGTTCGCGTCCTTGTACCGGTAATCGCACGCGGCCGCGACCTTCTCCGCAAAGGCGCGGACCGCGGCATGCTCCGGCATGTTCTCTCTGACCAAACGGTTTCTACTGTATCCCAGATACATGTATCCCTTTATCTCAACAAACTGCGCTCCCGAGTCCTGCAGGATCGCAGCATATTGCTCGGGAGCAACATCATTGAGGCCTTTCACGAGCGTGATCCGGACAGCGGACCTCCGCGAACCGAGCAGCCGGAGGCTCTCCTGCACCCGCTCCCAGTAATCTCCCATCGGGCGGCAGACCTTCTCGTAAGTCTCCCTTTCAGGTGCGTCGAGCGAGACGTACATCTGGAACGGATTGCACCGCTTCAGCACCTCCGGGTTTGTACCGTTGCTGACAACGAACGTGGTGTACCCTTTGCTGTTGAAGAGGTCGACAAGTTCCGGGAGCCGGGAGTAGAGCGTTGGCTCTCCCGAGAGCGATATTGCAACATGCTTGGGGTCAAGCGCCTCCTTCCACCGGTCCTCCGTGACAGTGTTGTCGAGCACCGCGTTGTACCCTGCAAGCGCCTTCTTCTGGTACTTATGAATACCGGCAAGGATGATCTCGGGGGTGCACTCTTCCAATTCAACAGGCTCGTGTTCGAACGAGCGCCAGCAGAAGAGGCAGCGCTGGTTGCAGCGCAGCGTCGGGGTCATCTGCACGCAACGGTGGCTGTCGATCCCGTAGAACTGGTGCTTGTAGCACATATCCCCGCCGGCAAGCGCCCGCTTGCACCACATGCAGGGCTTAAGTGCTGCTGTCGAAGACTTTGAAAAAAACTGGTACCCCTGTTTCCTCAGGGGTTCACATGGATCGGATGGCATCAATCCCGAGCGTTTCGAGCGCTTCTTTTAAGGTGTTCTGCACCGCCAGGACGAGTGTCAGCCTACGGTCCCGGATCTTCCCCTCGCTCTTTAACACCTGCTCGAAGTGGTAGAACGAGTTGAAGGTGTCGGCGAGTTCCCGGGCATAGATGGCAAGGAGGTTCGGGCGGAGCTCCGCAACCACTCTCTCGACGATACCTGGGAACCGGGCGATCTGCTTGGCGAGGGCGATCTCCTGTTCGGTCTCGAGCTCGAAGCATTCGGTAAAGTTCCCAGCCTTTTCAAGAATGCTGCAGGCACGGGCATGGGCGTACTGGATGTACGGGCCGCTCTGGCGCTCGAAGTCAAGCGCCTCCTTCCAGTCAAAGACCGTGCTCTTCTCGGGCGAGACCTTGACAATGTCGTACCGGATGGCCGCAAGCCCGACCGCGGCTGCGATCTTCCTGCGCTCATCTTCCGGAAGTTCCGGTCTCCGTACCGTCACCTCATCGAATGCACGCTTTCGTACCTCTGTGATAAGGTCGTCGGCCGAGACAAACTTGCCGGCCCGGGTACTCATCGAGCCCTCGGGAAGCGAGACGAACTCGAAGAAGACGATCTCCGGGACCTTCTCGCCCAGCACTTTCATGGTGCACTGGAGCTGGGCGCCGATGAGCTTGTGGTCGGCGCCGAGCACATCAATGACCCGATCGAAGTTCTTCCCTTTCCACGCATGGAATGCAAGGTCCCGGGCTGCGTAGACCGAGGTGCCGTCGCTCCGGCGGATGACGTACTTGTTCTCGAACCCGAACTCCGAGAGATCGAGGTAGAGCGTCTCGTCCTGCCGGGCCTGCGGCTTCTCTTTGAGCCTGCCAATGATCTCTTCCGTGCTCCCGTTCCGGATGAAGTCGCTCTCCCAGACGAACTTGTCGTGGGCAACGTTGAGGTCCTTCATCGTGACACGGAACCCGTCCAGGCAGCGGGAGACTTCCTTTTTGAACTTCTCCACGGTAGCGGGATCGCCGCTCTCCACGCGCTGCATCAGGACATTGACCTGCTGGGTGATCCCCTCGTCCTTCTCGATCTCGCGGTTTGCCGCAATGTAGATCCGGGCGATGTGGGCGTCCACCTTCTCCCCCGGCAGCTGCGTGTTGTTCAGGTTATTGAATCCCCAGACCACGATGGCGATCTGCCGGCCCATGTCATTGACATAGTACTCGACTTCCAGCGGGTACCCGGCCTTCCGGAACGCCCGGGCGAGCGTGTCACCGATGATCGAGTTCCGGATATGCCCTACATGCAGCGGCCCGTTCGGGTTGGCGCTCGTATGTTCGAGAACAACCCGCTGGGTTTTCTTCTCGAGGTTCCCGTACCCCGGTTTCACTGCTGCCCGGATCACGTCGCTGACATACGCATTCCCGAAGATGAAGTTGATGTACGGCCCTTTTGCCTCGATGGTGATGCTGGCAAGTTCCGGTCTTTTCTTCAGGTCGATAACCAGGTCCTGGGCAATCTTGACCGGCGCCTGTTTTCTCTGCTTGGCTAAGGAAAAGGCAACGGTAGATGCAAGATCAGCGTGCTCTCCTCCTTCAGCAAGGAGCGCGTCCTTCACTCCCGCGGTCTCCCGAATAGCGGAATCAATTATTGCGAACATATCGTCAGGCATTTAGTATCCCGTCCTGTAGCGGAGGATGGCGGCGATCCCGCCAAATGCCGAGAAGAGGATCGAGCCCTCCTCGAAATCGTCCGAGATGAGCTCGACCTTGGAGCTGCTCTGGTCGGCGATCTTGGTCAGCTCGTCGACAATATCGATCTCCTCTTCGATGATGAGGGGCGCCGAGCACTTGGGGCAGTTGCCAAGGGGGATATCGGCAACGGTCTTGCCCGGCTCGATATTGATGGTCTTCTCGGTGGTGTAATCGCAGGTCTGGCATTTGATCTTCAGCCGCGACTTGCGGAGTTTCGAGGAGAGGAGGAGTGTGTCGACTGCGCCGATCCCGAGGTTGTGCCGGATGCTCTCTTCGCCGTAGGCAGCGAGCCCGTCATCCTTGACAAGTTCCTTTAAGAACTTCTCCATGATCGCCTTCTCCTTGATGACGGTCATGCCCTTGAGGGCGTCCTTTGCCGCGTCAACGAGTTCAGCGAGGCCGTCTTCGTTTGTGTAGGCAACGTCGAAGAGGCCGATGATACGCTTCTGGACCTCGTGGTGGAGGTAGTTGCCTTTCTCGAACTCCTCCTTTGTCGGGCTCGGGCCTCCGATCAGGACGCCCTTGAACCGCTCGAAGTAATCCTTCTCGGCAAGGAAGATGGCGCTTGACCGTTCGCCGATCTTGGTGTAGAACTCGTCGATGGCGATCTCCCGGAGCCGGCCGAACCGGGCTGCCGACTGGCCGCCTTTCCTCATCTTGCCGGGAACGGTGGAGTTCGCCCCGCCAATGGGTTCGATGCGGTTGCCGCGTAAAAAGCCCCAGTAGGCCTCGCGCTTGTCGAGCACGAGGAGGCCGTACACGTACTTCTCCTCGAGCATCTGGAGAAGCGGTGCCAGCTCGAAGTTCGAGCTGCACCGGTACATGTAGAGGTTGATGGGCTCGGGCGGCTCGATGATGGTGCACTGGAGGTCGGTCCGGTCGCCGTAGGTCTTCACGGTGCCGCAGAAGACAGCCATGCCCTTCTCGGGCGGCCGCTTGTAGTACTTGAGCCGGGAGAGGATGGAGGAGATGGCGCTCTGGACGTTCGTTCTCGTCTGCTTGCTCTTGATGTTCGCGCACTGGCCGAACTCGTCCTTGAGCTGGCCGGTCACATCATAGATCTGCTTGTCAGGTGGGATGTAGAGCGTGATCAGCTCCGTCCCGTCTCCCTGCTGCGACTGGAGCTTCTCCAGGGTCTTCTTGAACTCGTAGCGCTTCCGCGCATCGTCCATCTCCACAACTTCTTCTGCCATTGCCCGCTCAAACCTCGTTAAAGCTTATAGCTATTCACCTGCTGGTGGCATAAATTTGCGCCCATTGCCTAAGGATCCAGGAATCGACATCCGCATTGATGCCATGGTCCCCCTGGAATTCTGTAAATGTTTTTGGCTCGCCCGCTTGTGCAAAGAACACTTTTCCATTCTCGAAGGGGATGATTGGATCGGTTGCATTGTGAAAGATCCAGACCGGGCGGGGCGCGATTTTCGGTAAATAGGTGCCTGGCTCCAGCGATGCGGCGAACCGGATCGGATCGCCGGTATTCCCCTGCGCCGTGAATGCGTCGAGGATGCCCCAGTCCGATGTCGAGATCCCGATGTACCCTGCGTACTCTTTATCGACCCCCGCCGCTATCGCTGCGTACCGTCCCCCGTTGCTGGAACCGACCGCATACACCGGCACGGAGAACCGGTCCGAGAGCATTTTCCGGGCATTGACAAGATCGCAGATGGTCAGGTAGTACTGCGGCCACTCACCGGCTTTGAACTTCGTAAAGTCCTGCTGGATCAGCTGCTGGCCAAACGGGATCCCGTCCGTCTCCCCGCCCCTGCCCCGGGTGTCCACGAAAAGGAATGCATAACCCGCCTCAGCGTACTGCAGCATGCGTGCCTCGTGCCCTTCCGGCTTCTCACCAGCTCCGGGAACGTACACAACCGCTGCTTTCGGTTGCTTGGGGGCCGAGAGATAGGTGACCACGTCACCGCTTTGCGTGTGCATCACGATCCGGGACTTCGTGTACGTTTCGTTGGAGAAAAGGACCTCCTCACTCGTCGTAACCGGAGCGCACGTGACCGAGAGGACGCCATGGCTGTCCACGGAATACGAGGCTTTCGGACCGGTGCCGGAACACCCGGCGAAGGCTGCTGCTGCGATGAGGATCACAATCAGGACGAGAACAGGGAATACCCGCACTGTTCAGCACCCCAGGCAGCGCTGGATCAGGCAGATCGTCTTCCCGTCAACAATCCTGCCATCGCGGATCATTGCCGGAAGATCCTTTAGCGCGACATCGATCACTTCAATGACCTCGTCCTCGTCCTTCCCATACTCCTGCGAGGGTGAGAGGTCGCGGGCCTCGAACAGGAAGATCTTCTCGTCCGTAAACCCGGGCGTTGTGTAAATGAAGCCTTTCGGCTCGATTGTCTTTGCCGCAAACCCGGTCTCTTCTATCAGTTCACGGCCTGCCGTGGCAAGGGGTTCCTCGCCCTGCTCCATCGTACCCGCCGGCACCTCGATGATGTACTGGTCGATGGCGTACCGGTACTGCTTCAGGAGCTTGCACCGGTCTCCTTCGATGGGAAGGATTGCAACCGCATTGCTCGGGTGGACGATCACTTTTTCGTGTTCGGTCCCGGTGGGGAGCCGGACCCTCTTTGTCTCGATCCAGAGACGCCTGCCGCGGAAGATCTCTGCCATCTTATCCCTCGTACTCGATGGGATCGCGGATCCCGATGGCATCGAATGCCTCTTTGCGGAAGTGGCATGAGCCGCAGGTACCGCAGGCCTTCCCCTCGTTCCGGTAGCAGGACCAGGTATGCTCGTAGGGCACGCAAAGTTTCATCCCGACTCGTAAAATGTCGGTCTTGGTCATATGGATGAACGGTGTCTTGAGTGTGATCTTTGTCGTGTCCTTTGTCCCGAGATCGATGACTTTCTGGAACGCCTCGATGAACTGCGGCCGGCAGTCCGGGTACCCGCTGTAGTCCAGCGACTGGACGCCGATGAAGATCGCATCCGCCCCTTTCGCCTCGGCAAAGCTCGTGGCAATGGAGAGGAGGTTCGCGTTCCGGAACGGGACATAGGTGTTGGGCACGTGCGCCCGGGCGGGGTCGAAAGTTTCAACGGAAATCTCCTTGTCCGTGAGGCTGCTTGCGCCGAACTTCGAGAAGTACCCGACATCAACTTCAACGAATTCCTGTGCGCCCAGCAGGGACGCGATCTTCTTTGCGCAGGTGAGTTCTTTCGTTTGCGTTCTCTGCCCGTAGTTCAGGTGCAGGGCGCAGATATCATACCCCTCGCTCTTTGCAAGGTAGGCAAGCGTGGAGGAGTCCATGCCTCCCGAAAGTAAACAGACTGCCTTCATCATTTCACTCCGATGATCTTATGCAACTGCATCTGCATCCGGACTGGCAGGTTGTTTGTTAACAGGAATTTCGAAATGACCTTGTAGTCCGTACCAAAGACCGGCGAAAAGAAGATCTCGCCCGCAATCGGATACGAGGCAATGACGCCCTGCGCGTACCGGCAGTCCTCATCGTCCTTGACAACGAACTTCACGCTGTCCTGTGCCCGGATCTTCGATAAGAGGGAAAGGTCGCTCTTCTCGCCCGATGACGGGCACTTCACATCCATGCAGACCGATGTATAGGGCTGGAGCCGGGAGAAGTCGACTGTCCCGTTGGTCTCGATATCGATGGCCGATCCCCGCTTGACGAGCGAGGCAAGGAGGGGCTCCAGTTCCTCTGCCTGGAGGAGTGGCTCGCCGCCGGTGACACAGACATAGGGAGGGTTGATGCGCCAGAGATGTTCGAGAACGGTGTCCCTGCTCATCTCCCTGCCGCCGGTCCGCGACTCCGGAGTGTCGCACCACCGGCAGTTCAGGTTGCAGCCGGCAAGCCGGATGAATAAGCAGGGCTTTCCCTGGTTCTTCCCCTCGCCCTGCAGGCTCCGGAATATCTCTGCGACCTTCATCCCTTCATTCCGTTATCTCAGCGCAGGATGTCGGGGATTCCCAGACCCGGATTTTCGTTACCTTTGCCCTGATCCCCATCTCGTGGCAGGTCTTGTGGATGTCGTCGCGGATGAGGACGGCGATCAGTTCGCTCGTGGGGTCACCGGGAGTCGTGATCACCGGGTGGAACTCGGCAATACGGGGGACCATCGGGTCCTCCTTATTCAGGATGATCTGGTGGTCGTACTGTTCCACAACCTTCTTGATTAGGGAATAATCGATCACGATCTGCGTGTCCGGGGCGGGTTCGCCCTCCATCCAGACCTCGATCTTCCACCGGTGCCCGTGGAGGTTGGCACACTTGCCGTGATAGTGGAGCAGGCGGTGGCTCGTGTCGATCTGCACCTCTTTATAGATCCCGGTCTTCATTGCTCAGCATTTGGGTTCCGGAGGATAAAATGTTATTATGGCTGAGGATCAATAGTATAAGACAGGCAGGTGGGCGGCCAAAATTATAAATCGATAACCCGCGCTAGTACATATCCCAGCGTGGATTATAGATAACCACACAATCTAACTTACAGAGGCTATTTAATGGGACAGGGTAAATTCGCAGCCAGAAAACTGGTTCGGGACTCCAATAAGTTCCGGTGGGCAGACAAGAACTACGCCCGCCGTGAACTCAATCTCGATGTAAAGTCGGACCCCCTCGAGGGCGCTCCGCAGGCGAGAGGTATCGTACTTGAGAAGATCGGTGTTGAGGCCAAGCAGCCCAACTCGGCAATCCGGAAGTGCGTGCGCGTCCAGCTCATCAAGAACGGACGACAGGTCAGCGCTTTTGCCGTTGGCGACGGTGCCATCAACTTCATCGATGAACACGATGAGGTCGAGATCGAAGGTATCGGCGGCCGTCTCGGTCGTTCCATGGGAGATATCCCGGGCGTCCGGTTCGTCGTCACCAAGGTGAACAATGTCTGCCTCCACGAGATGGTGATTGGCAGGAAGGAGAAACCGCGCAGGTGATTTAGATGTCAGAAGCCGGAAAGAAACTCCTGTTCAACCTGTATGATGCCTCCGAAGTCAAGGTCACTGACCCCAGCCTCGTGCGCTACGTGAACCTCACGGCGCAGATCATCCCCCACTCCTGCGGCAAGTTCTCCCGCCAGGAATTCGGCAAGAGCAACATGATGATCGTCGAGCGGCTCATCAACCGCCTGATGCAGACCGAGAATAATACCGGAAAGAAGCAGCTTGCGATCCGGATCGTGCGGGATGCATTCGAGATCATCCACCGGAAGACCAAGCGCAACCCGATCGAGGTCCTGGTCGAAGCAATCGGCAACTCAGGTCCCCGCGAAGAGACCGTCCGCTTGAAATACGGTGGGATCAATGTCCCGAAGTCGGTCGACACCGCCCCCATGCGACGGGTCGACACTGCAATTCACTTCCTTGCCGAGGCAACCCTGAAGGGCTCGGGCTCCGGTAAGAAGCGTGCAAGCGCAGTCCTTGCCGACGAGATCATCTCCGCCTCCAAGGGCGACATGAAGTGCTACTCGGTCGGGAAAAAGGAAGAACGCGAGCGGATCGCGAAGTCCGCCCGGTAATCATATCTTTTTTGAGGTCATTTTCATGGTCCGCGGCA
>Ga0302253_1000102_pt1 | contig 92603 bp, 98 predicted proteins | sample AAG_RA_Trp_MG_FD_193537 | JGI IMG/M metagenome (GOLD analysis project Ga0302253, IMG submission 193537) | Enriched activated sludge microbial communities from anaerobic digester in WTTP, New Holstein, Wisconsin, United States - AAG_RA_Trp | ecosystem: Engineered > Bioreactor > Anaerobic >... | reverse complement strand
TCATCGAAACGGTCAAGAAGGTTCTTCGGCAGCGAGATGCCGATACGGGAGAGGTCGTCTTCCATGGCCATAGGGTATCAGTGATGATTGTATGATTGCTGATAGTTCTTCAACATTTTGAAAAAATACCGGAAAAAGTGTTACTAAGTATTAACCGAGGGACTCCAAACGCCGGCAGGCGTGGGGTCTTATAACCCTGTTGCAGACCTCGACACAGCGAAGAATCCTGCGGATTCTTCTCGTGCCTCAGCCCGGCGGGGCTTCGGCAACCAGAAGGGAGGCTATGGCCGACCTTCAGGCACGTAAACGTTAAAGAGACTCTAACCTTCTGCAAGCTTCCAGAAGCGTCTCATCCTTCTTCGAGAATGTAAACCTCAGTTTCGTCTCGCCGCCGTTCGCATAGAACGAGCTTCCCGGCACGGCCGCAACGCCTGCTGTCTCCACCAGGTGGCGGGCAAAGTCCGTGTCGCTCATGCCAAAGGAGCTGATGTCGGTGTACAGGTAATACGCCCCCTCGGGGAGTTCGCAGGCGAACCCGGCCTTCTTCAGGCCCTTGTAGAGGATCTGCCGCTTGCGGTCGTACTCGACGGCAAGTTCCTTGTAGTACGACTCCGGCAGTGCGAGGGCAGCAACACAGGCCCGCTGGAGGGGAGCGGGGGCGCCGACGGTCAGAAAATCGTGGATCTTCCGGATCCGGTCCGTGAGCGCAGCATCCGCAAGGGCATAGCCGACCCGCCAGCCGGTCACGCTGTAGGTCTTCGAGAAACTGCCGATGGTGATCGTCCGGTCCTCCATGCCGGGGAGCGACCCGATCGAGATGTGTTTATGCCCATCGTAAACGATATGCTCGTAGATCTCGTCCGTGATGGCAACCGCGTTGTGCTCAATGCAGAGGTCGGCGATGAACGAGAGTTCCTCTTTGGAGAAGACCTTGCCGGTGGGATTGTTAGGCGTGTTGATGATGATGGCCCGGGTCTTCTTCGAGAACGCGGACTTCCATTTCTCCTCATCGATGGAGAGGTCGTCTGCAAGGGGGACATAGCGCGGGGCAGCCCCCGAGATCTGTGCATCGGGGCCATAGTTCTCGTAGAACGGCTCCGGCACAACCACTTCGTCGCCCGGCTGGATGATGGCAAGCATCGAGGCCATCATTGCCTCGGTAGAACCGCAGGTGACCGTGATCTCCGTCTCGGGATTGAAGGTCATCCTGTTGAACGCCTTCACCCGTTGTGCCAGCGCCTCACGGAGGTCCTTTGCGCCCCAGGTGATCGCGTACTGGTTGATGTCATCCTTCACCGCTTCGCAGGCAGCGGTCTTCAGTTCAGGAGGGCAGGGGAAGTCGGGGAACCCCTGCGCAAGGTTGATCGCGTCATGTTTCAGCGCAAGCCGGGTCATCTCCCGGATCACGGACTCGGTGAAGGTGTCGGCCCGGGACGGGTGGGTGGCAAAGAAGGGGGCCTTGCCCTTCCCCGTTCCGGCTCTCTTGTCCTGCATGTCGATCCGGTTGGCACGCCCGGAAAATATAATGAGAGGATCCAGCTCCCGGAGCCTCTCCCACCTGCGCACCATACAAAAGAAAAGTCCCTTTTGCAGTGCTGTTCATGAGATATGGTGCACCAATTAAGCAAGTTTTATTTACTTAATGCAAGTAAAATTGATCCTGTATTATCATGCACATTATGGAAGGATTCTTACCCTGGCAGTGGTGCGTTATCTGGTGGCTTGTCGCCCTCCCCTGCCTCATGTTCGGTATCTGGCAACTCAAAAAAGTCATCAACGCGGACCGCGAGGCGCTGCCCCTGCTGGGGGTGACGGGCGGTTTCATCTTCATCCTCTCGTCCCTGAAACTCCCGTCAGTCACGGGCAGCTGCTCGCACCCGACCGGTACCGGTCTCTCGGCAATCTGTTTTGGCCCATGGATCACCGCGGTGATCTGTGCGATTGTCCTCCTCTTCCAGAGCCTCTTCCTTGCCCACGGGGGCCTCTCCGTTCTCGGGGCAAACATCGTCTCAATGGGAATTGTCGGCCCGCTGGTCGGGTACACCATCTACCGGCTGCTGAAGGACACCTCCGTGAACATTTTCCTGACGGTATTTCTGGCAACAGCGCTTGCCGACATGTTCACCTACGTGACCACCTCGCTTGAACTGGCGCTTGCCTACCCCGCGGAGGTTGGCGGATTTGCGAGCTCGTTTGTCCTGTTCATGGCAATCTTCGCCGTTACTCAGGTTCCGCTCGCGATTGTCGAAGGTATCGTGCTTGCCCTCGTCTTCAAGTACATCGTGGCCCTCAAGCCCGACATCCTTATCCGGATGAAAATATTCTCCGAAGCACAGATCACGGCAGCACGGGGTGAGGCATAATGGCGAAGAGTTACCTGCTTGAGATCCTGACGGTTGTAGCAATCGCCGCATTCATTGGGATCTTCCTCTTCACCAGTTCGACCATGACTGGCGCCGAGTTCGCCGGTTCCGACAACGTGGGATCGGGCCTGATCGCGGAGCTCTCAGGGAAGGACGTGGAGAGTTTCACCCCGCTCATCCCCCAGTGGGAGCCGCCAAGCGGTGAGATCGAGTCCTGCCTCTTCGCCCTCCAGGCCGCCCTCGGAGGCATCTTCGTGGGCGGGGTCTTCGGGTACTGGCTTGGCCAGCGGAAAGGTTTGAGTGATGCAAAGGTGAACCAGTAAGCTATGTTTGAGGAGCTGCTTGAGGACGTGGCGCAGAAAAACGGCCTGCGCGAGACGAGCACCTGGCTCAAGCTTGCGGCAGGGCTCTCTGCCATCGTCCTCTGCCTTCTCTCTACAGGGTACGCAGCCCCGCTCTTCATCGCCCTCATCCTCTCTCTAGCGATCCTCGTCCTCGCCCGGGTGGACATCCGGACCTACGCGGAGCTCTTCCTTGTCCCGCTCTGGTTTGCCGTAATGAGCGTAGCAGTCATTGTCCTCATCTCGGGCGGGGAGCACGTGTTCTGGAGCTGGGATCCGCTCCCGTTCCTCTCGCTCTCCATAACCCGCGAGAGCATCAATTACGGGTTCTTCGTGCTCTGCCGGGTGATCGGGGGGATGTCAGCCCTCCTCTTCATTGCACTGACTACGCCCATGACCGACCTCTTCGTCGTCATGCGGAAGGTCCGCGTCCCGGATTTTGTCATCGACCTTGCGATGATCATCTACCGGACCATCTTCTTCCTTTTGGACCAGGTGCGGCAGGTCTACCATGCGCAGGTGATGCGCCTCGGGTACTCGGGCTGGAAGGAGTCGGTCCACACCTTCTCGATGCTCTGCGGCTCGGCGTTCATCGCGAGCTGGGACGCAGGCGACGACCTGGTGCGGGCCATGGACGCCCGGTGCTATGAGGGGAAGTTCGCGCTTCTCGGTGAGAACCGCCCGGTGGAACTCCGGCCGCTCTGTGCCCTTGCCCTCTTCCTTGTTGCGGCATCGGCTGCCGTTGTCGCAACGCAGGGCATGACCCTGCTGTAGGAGAGACCATGAGCAGCATTGTCCTTGAAGCACGGGATATCCGGTACCGCTATCCGCGGGGGCAGGAGGCGATCAAAGGGATCAGCTTCCACTTCCGGCGGGGCGAGAAGATCGCGCTCGTGGGTCCGAACGGGGCCGGCAAGTCCACGCTCCTCCAGATGTTCAACGGTATGCTCCGCCCCGATTCGGGGATGATGCTCTTTGACAACAGGCCGATGGAGTACGACCGGGCATCGCTCCGCGAACTCCGGCGGAAGGTCGGGTTCGTGCTCCAGAACCCGGACCGGCAGATCATTGCCCCGACCGTGTACCAGGACGTGGCGTTCGGTCCGACCAACCTCGGGTATTCCGAAGCAGAGGTCAAAGAAGCGGTGACCACCGCCCTCCGGCACGCAGGTCTCTCCGGCTTCGAGCGCCGCCCGCCCCACCAGCTCTCGGGCGGGGAGAAGAAACGGGTCGCGATTGCGGGCGTGCTCGCGATGGACCCGGACGTTCTCGTCTTCGACGAACCAACCAGCGGCCTCGATCCCTCCGGCTCCGAGGACCTGATGGAACTCCTCGATGAGTTGAACCACGAGGGGAAGACCATTGTCATCTCGACGCACGATGTCGAGCTCGCGTACCCGTGGGCCGACCGGGCCATCCTGCTCGCTGACGGCCAGATCATCAAGGAGGACGTGCCGGACGTGGCGTTCGGGAACACCCGGTTCGTCCGCATGGCACACCTCTCGGTCCCAACCCTGCTCGAACTATCAGCAGAATTGGAAAAACGCGGGTTTGCGATCCCCGACCGGAAGCCCCGGAGCGTGCTCGACATGGTCCACATTATCGAGAGCCAGGCGCATGGCTCCTGCGGTCACCCGGCCCCGGGCACGATCACGGTCTGCAATGTCGATACCACTGACGCAGGTGCCATCCCTCTCTGGGTGCAGGCCCGGCCCGGCATCGCGGTCGGCGCCATGGGCACGCGGGCCAAGCAGTGTGCCGCAACCGAGCAGGTTGCACTGGAGTTCACCTACGGGGTCATCGACAAGTGCATCCTCCGGGCCCTGCGAGGAAAGGACTCGCTCATCCTCACCACGGGGAGCATGGTGGGCCGGGTTGCGGAGCGGGTGGAGGCATACGGGAAGGAGAGCGGGAATACGATTACGATCGAATCCATGATAACTGAAAGGAAATGACATGACAGAAGTACAACAGGAACAGCAGGGTGCAATGACGGTGATCTACGATTACACCCAGAAGAACGTGTGGCCGACGCTGGAACACGTCCAGCACCGGTACAGCGGGATCATCCGCGCCTCGGTCCGGTCGCAGATGACCGAGAACCTAGGTATGGTAGTTATGCTCCTTAAGGGGCACGATGACCAATGCGCTTCCCTCCTTGAGCAGCTGAAAGCAAAGAAGGGTGTCCGGTCGGTGAACCTTACCGTGATCCCTCCCGAACAGTAATTCTCTTTTTTCTGGTATTCTGTTGGCTGGCACTTGATACGGGGGATGTGTTTTTCCCATTCTGGTTATTACTAATTTTAGATTTTTTGCTATTTGATGCTACGTTGTGAGACACAAAAATGATCAATTAAAATAGTTTTAAAGCAAGCGTACTTGTGTCAAAAGATCAACGGCATCCGGCATCCCGGAAAATCCGGATACGCGATGCCTTTTCTGAACCTAATTTATGTGAGGCAGATAATGGAACGATCCGTACTTCTTTTTAATGAACGTGCAGTCTCGCCGGTTGTCGGTGTCATGCTGATGCTGGTTGTTGTGATTATCATCGCTGCTGTCGTGAGTGCATTTTCCGGGGGGCTCGCAAAGACTTCGGACAAGGCGCCACAGGTTTCCCTTGATGTAAAGATTGACAGCGTTGAGGACCAGATGACATTCACTCACCTGAGCGGTGATACGCTCAACACCAAAGACCTGGCAATTATCACGTACTATACCAACAAAAGTGGCTACACGTACAAACACACCCAGACCTCATCGAGCAATGTGACGATAATCTCTTCTGGTAAAGATGCACGTGTCCCCTACCTCGGGGATATGTTTACCGGATATGCGCATAGCAATCCGGAGACCAAGGACTTTGGGAATTTTTCGTTGAGAACCGGTGATCTCATGACTACTTACAATCTTCGGGGTACTGCAGAGATCCTTGGAATCGGTTGGACTTCTTCACCTTCGGATGCCTACAATGATCCTGACCTAAAGGCAGGTTCAGTGGTTAATGTAAAAATCCAGCATAAGCCCAGTGGCAAGAACATCTATGACAAGGATGTGACCGTCTCATGATTCATCAACACGATGGAGCTGTATCCCCGGTTGTCGGTGTGATGCTCATGCTGGTTGTCGTAATTATCATTGCCGCCGTCGTCAGTGCCTATGCAGGGGGGATGATGTCCGATCAGCACAAGACACCTCAGGCATCAGTATCAGGAAAAACCGTAATTGAATCTATCAAAGATACTGATACTTCCGACTATATCTCTTCATATCCAGAAGGTTTCACTGCAAGTAATGGTGTACTCTTTGAACACAATGGTGGTGACAGTTTCTCCCTGGATGACATATACGTAGTCCTTCAGAAATCTGATACAAAATATAGCCTCTCATCAGATAACCGCATCAATCGTACCAGCGCCACGTGTCTTCCGGCATCAATCCCTGGGTATCTCAACAAGATCGGTTCAAATGATAAGATGATCAAAAGTGGTGACCGGTTCATGCTGTATGCAGATAATTGTAAGATCACGCGTGACGGCAGTGCAATTACCTGGAAGCCGGAAGGAGCAAGTAAAGATTGCCCTCTCTATATAAATGACAAGATCCAGTACAAGATTGTCGATCGTGTCAGTGGACGTGTGATCACTTCCGGTGAGTTCCTGGTTGAATAACCGGTGCGTGATCAGGTGCACTTCCGACTGAACCGCTGGTTATTGATCCTGATCCTTGTCATCATGGCAGGGATCAGTGCTGTTATCTGTACAGCAGCGGGCCCCGCAGGTATTCCCCTCTTCGGTGGGATGGATGCTGACATGGCGTCTTTAATCCTGACCGAGATCCGGCTCCCGAGAGTGATCGCTGCCCTGCTTGTGGGTGCAGGTCTTGCGGCAGCAGGAACCGCGATGCAGGGGCTCTTCAAAAACCCCCTCGCGGATCCCTATGTTATCGGTACGTCTTCCGGTGCGGCACTCGGTGCGGCGATCTCCTTTATTTTTCTCAACGGGGTCATGCTCCCGTACCTGGCGTTCTCCGGCGCCTGTCTTGCGACCACTGTGGTCTACCTTGCCGGCCAGAGAAATGGCAGGATACCCGTCGAGACCCTCCTTCTTGCCGGTATTGCGGTCTCGCTTTTCTGTTCGGCGATGCTCTCCTTCCTCATTTACAATGCCGGTGAGGACCTTCACATGATCATGTTCTGGCTCATGGGGGGTTTCTCCAACACCAGCTGGGACAATGTCATGACCGGTCTCCTGATTGTTCCTGGTATATGCGCATTTGTCATCCTGGCACGCGAGATCGATATCCTCTCACTTGGTGAAGAGGAAGCTTCAACGCTCGGGGTGAATACCAATCGAATCAAGATCATTCTCCTGGCCATCAGTGCATTTATTACCGGTATTGCCGTCTCGATTGCGGGCACCATTGGTTTTATCGGCCTCATCACACCGCACATTGTCCGGACTATCACCGGCCCCGGTCACCGTTTTCTCCTGCCAACGGTGGTACTTACGGGAGGGCTCATCCTTCTGTGGGCAGACACGGCCAGCCGCACATTCTTCAACGACATGCCTGTGGGAATCATTACGGCGTGCCTTGGTGCCCCGTTCTTCATGTACCTGATCCGGAGGCGAACCCGCATATGACACATCCTGCACTTGATATCAGTGGTCTGGACGTCTTAATCAATTCCAGCAGGATACTCGATCAGGTTGCCTTTAAGGCGGTGAAAGGGCGTTTTGTCGGCATCATCGGGCCGAATGGTTCCGGGAAGAGCACCCTGATCCGCTGCATGAGCCGGACCCTGCAACCGGTCACGGGAACTGTCCTTGTTGATGGGAAAGAGATATCGGTTTTTGGCAGTCGTGAACTTGCGGAAAAAATAAGCGTTGTTCCCCAGGAATCCCCCAGGACCTTTGATTACACGGTTGAGGATGTTGTAGAGATGGGACGCTATGCCCACCAGAGGCCGCTCTCCAGCCTTACCCCAAAAGATCACGGGCTATGTCACGCTGCCATGAAGACCGCCGGTATCCTCCATCTCAACGGGCGGAATATATCGTCACTCTCCGGAGGCGAATGGCAGAGAGTGCTGATCGCCCGGACATTAGCACAGGATACACCGATCATCCTTCTTGACGAACCCACAAGTCACCTTGATATCAGTCACCAGATTGAGATACTCTGTGCACTTCAGTCCCTGTCCCGGAACGGTACAACTGTTATCGGGGTCTTCCATGACCTCAACCTCGCTGCTCATTTCTGTGATGATATCATTGTCATATCCGCAGGTCATGTTGTAGTTACCGGAGATCCCGGGGATGTAATCACCTCTCCGGTTTTGAAAAAGTATTTTGGTCTTGATGCAACGGTGAGGATTCACCCGTCCACCGGAAAACCCCTGGTCGTGCCCTTTTATGTATCGCGACAAACGGGCTCGCGGGGCACGAGAGTGCACGTCATCTGCGGTGGCGGCACCGGTTCAGAAGTCCTCCATGCACTCAGTGCTGCCGGCTGCCATGTCACAACCGGAGTGCTCTCCATGAGCGATTCCGATTACGCGACTGCTGCCGATCTGAACGTACCCTGTATAGCCGAACCACCGTTCACGCCCGTATCAGAAGCTTCGCAGGATACTCTTGCATCAATGCTGAAGAACGCGGAGAGGATTGTTGTCACGCCTATGCCTGTCGGTCAGGGAAATCTCGTAAACCTGAAGATCCTTCAAGAGTCATCCTCGGCTCCCGTTCTGTTTATGACGAGTGGATCGCACCCGGAAATTCCGGACTATTGTGGCGGTGCTGCCAGTGCCATCATTAACGACCTGCTTGTGGGAGACCGGTTACAGGGGTTATCCCTGAATGCTATTATTCATGAATGTGTACAGTGCGGAGTTGTCCCCCCATGAAAAATGCGTTTAGGTGTTTGAACATACTCATAATCTCCCTGATTGCCTGCCTGATCTGTTGTCTGCCTGTGACAGCTGCTATTACGGAATACTCCGGTGATCGCGGGGATTTGACGGTATCAGGCACCGGTGTCATCCTGGTGACAGATTCTCAGGGAACCCTTGTGGCAATAAACGGCACTCCTTCAAGAATCGTGTCACTTGCGCCATCAAATACCGAGCTTCTCGGGTCTTTGGGACTGATGGACCGTGTTGTAGGGGTAACTGAATTCTGTAACTATCCTCCAGAAGCATCAGAAAAACCCACGGTCGGCGGGTTCAGCACGGTTAATGTGGAAAAAGTGGTAGCAGTGCATCCTGACCTGGTTCTGGCTGAAACAAAGAACGGCCAGCAGACCATTGACCGGCTGCGGAAACTGGGTCTCCCCGTTATCGTCCTGAAATCGCGTGACATCAATGAAATTCTCGACAACCTCCGGATTATCGGGGCTGCGACCCGGACCTCGGGAAACGCTGAGATTGTTATTGCCGGACTCCGGCAGCGCCTTAGTGCCGTTGAGAATGCAACGGAATGTTCCCCCACAACGCCGACTGTTGCCCACATCATGTCACAGAATCCCATCTATGTGAGCGGCAACAACACCTACCAGAACGACATCATCCTGCGTGCCGGCGGAAGGAATGCATTTCCGTTGGTTAACGGGTGGGGGACGGTAACCCTTGAGGACCTGCTCCTGGAAGATCCCGATTATATTCTCGTCAATGCCGGGACCGGCATGGTGAATGAAACAACCGGGACAAACCCGGTATACAACTATTTCATCCATGACTCGCGGACACAGCACCTTAAAGCGGTGCGGGAAGGCCACTTCATCCTGGTCGAGACCAATACCCTCAGCCGGGGGGGTGCCAGGACGATTGATGCAACCGAACTGGTTGCCCGTGCCATCCATGCGGATTGTTTCGAAACGAATACCACCTCTCCTCCCGCTACGCCCACACCGGTACGATCATCCGGGTTTACTATTGGGATTTGCTGTGCTGGTGTCATGCTCGGAGTATCATTAGCAAGGAGGAAATTTCGTGCAGTTTTCCGGTAACACCCACCCTGCCACAAATATCCGGGGAGGCAGATCTGGATTACCCGGGACCCGGGGGGATTATCTGTGAGGATGGGGGAACATGTGGAGGTTCACATGAAAAAATGATGAACAGGCAGGCGGTGTTCCGCCCGCGGGAAATGGACCAGCTGGGGATGAGGGAGACCTCACACCTCAACGACATGGAATTAGGCCGGCACAGGATACAGATATCGCAAAAAAATGGAGGTTACCAAATGTCAAAATTTTTCGGTTTGAAGCCCGGGTCTTCGGCCCTGCGGGCAGCAGAGAAATTCGAGAATGATGTAATGATCCGCCACAACAACCAGATGCTCGTGGGTTCGGTTTATGTCGATATGCATGACCTGACCTGGTCGGTTGCGTTTGCCTACAACTTATCCCGCAATCCCGGGCTGCACGGGCACGAGAACGCACTGGAAGCGAAATACTGTTACCGGCCGGGGAAGGACGAAGGGCCGGTCATGTTCAGGTCGGACTCCGCCCAGGATATCGTGCTTGGCGGACAGGTATTCTCCGATCCCGATGCGTTTGTCAATTATGTTATCGACTTTGAACGCACGCTGGTGAACCGTCCGGCATGAAACGTGACGCAGCGGCAGGAGGCCGTGACTGGATAACAGCTCTGACGGAACTGGCAGGCCGGTGATCCCATGATCCAGATTGCGCTCTACGGTAAGGGGGGCATTGGCAAGTCAACGGTTGCCGCAAACCTTTCCGCAGCCCTTGCGCGGGCAGGGAAGCGGGTGCTGCAGGTTGGGTGCGATCCCAAACGAGATTCGACCCGATTGCTCCTGGCCGGGTCCTCTGCGCCCCCGGTCCTCGATTATATCCGGAATGTCCCGGAAAGGGAACGGCACCTTGAGGATATCATGATGACGGGCAGTTTCGGGGTATCCTGTGTCGAGGCAGGCGGCCCGGAACCCGGTGTCGGGTGCGCTGGTCGGGGGATTATCAGCACATTTGAACTTCTCGAAAGTCTCGGCATCCGGCAGATCCCGTTCGATGTGGTCATCTACGATGTGCTCGGCGACGTGGTTTGCGGGGGATTCGCCGTCCCGCTGCGGAAGGGGTATGCGGATGCAGTCATCCTCGTCACGTCGGGGGAGTATATGTCGCTCTATGCGGCAAACAACATCCTGAAGGGGGTTGCAAACTCCTCCAATGCACAACCCCGGGTACTGGGCCTGATCCATAACGGGCGGGGGCTCAGTGATGAGGTTCTGCGGGTGACATCGTTTGCGAAGGCCACGGGACTTCCCATTATTGCATCGATCCCCCGCGATAACCGGTTTGCCGAAGCGGAAAAAGCGGGGTGTACCATTGCAGAAGCGTTTCCACAAACAGAATTATCCGGTTCATTTTCCGATCTTTCCACCTATATCATGGGGATCAGAAGCGGTGTTTCACCTCTGAATCCGGCACAACCCCTTGATGATCAGGTCCTGGAGCAGCGTGTTCTCGGTCGTATAACTGCCCGTATACGGACGGCAACTCCTCGCCCCATGGTGTTCCTGCCCCCTCAATCGCCCGAACCGGCGCATCAACCGGTTAATCCCGGTTCATGCCCGGATCGCGGGGTAACGCCGATCCTCCGCGGCTGTGCATTTGCCGGTGCAATCAGGGCGCTCACGCAGGTTGACGGGGCCTTAGTGGTGGCACATGCCCCCCGCAGCTGTACCCATATCGTGTCACATTTCCTGACCTCTGCGGTACTGCGGAGACTGGAAGCCTGCGGGGGAACTGCCACCCCTTTCGTTCTGCCATCGTTTGTTTCTACCGACATGGACGAGGACTCGGCAATTTTCGGGGGGAGGGAGCTGCTCGAACGTACCCTTCTGTCTGTTGCCGGGCAGGGATGCGACACGGTATTTGTCGTCACATCCTGCACACCTGGCATTATCGGGGACGATACGGATTCTGCAGCCCGTGCGGTCATGAACCGCTATCCCGGCCTGAATGTCTTCTGCCTTCCAGCCGGGGGGAACCTTTCGGGGGATTTTTCCGCAGGCAGCGATGAGGCCTGCCGGCTGGTATCGCATCTTATCGATCCCACCATATCGCAGCAGGTGGGCTGGGTCAATATCGTGGGGGAAATCAGTATTGTATCAAACAGTGAACGGAATTACCAGACCATCAACACCCTCCTCAATCGCCTTGGCCTGCAGGTCAACTGCCGGTTCCTTACCCGGACAAGCCTTGACGCCGTGCGTTCATTTAAAAAAGCCAGTCTCTGTCTCCCTGCCAACGATAATGAAGCAACCCTGCAGATCCAGACCGACCTGCAACGGAAATTTGGAATGGAGTTCTTTCCACACCCTTTCCCGGTGGGTTTTCATGAGACTGCACGCTGGACAACAGCACTTGCGCACTGGTGTGGCAGGGAGGAGGAAGCGGCTCGTATCATTACAGGGGCCAGGCAGCATTACTGGCAGCAGATATCATGCGCCCGGAAGCATCTGCAGGGACGTCGTCTCATCGTGGTCACTGACAGGGAGAGTATGGGATGGGTATCGGACCTTGGCGGGGATCTTGGGATGGTGATTCCCAGAATATACTTGATGAATAACCCGGGAAAATCATTCTCTGGGGATATCACCGGGTCGGATCTCCCGGTATTCAGATTCACCACACTCCAATCCGTTTCGGAAGAAATTGCCAAAACCCAACCGGATCTTGTGCTCTCAACCATTCCCCTCCCGGAAATGCCTGGCGTACGCCACGATATGCTCCCTCTCCATCCGGATGTCGGGTTCATGGCCGGGTTACCGCTTGCATATCGCTGGAGCCACATTATCCGTCTTCCGGCAGTGGATGGATGGCGCCGTTACGGGGGGTGTTCACCCTGACGCTGCATCCTGATTCCCTGACCGGTACACTGCTGTCGCTGGAAGGCATTGCCGATGCACAGATCATCCTCAACGGACCTACCGGGTGCAAGTTGTATCATGCGTTTCTTTCTGAGCGCCAGTATCTCCGGCAATCACGGCCCCCTCAGGCAAGGGAGTTCTCCTGTGGACAGGAACGGATTCCCTGTACGGGTCTTGACGGCAAAGATTACATGAACGGCGCCGTTTTGAAAAATGAAGAGGTTCTTGCTTCCGTTGCCGGCGCTCACTCCGGCCTTCTCGTTATCGTCAATGCTCCCGGTGCTGCCCTAATAGGTGATGACCTTGACCGCTGTATCACGACCTCTGGTCTTTCCCACCGGTGTCTCGCCATTGAAACGCCTCCCGTGTCGCGCCCGGCGTCGGAAGGGTTTTCCGATGCTGCCCAAAAAGTCCTCCGTTATCTCAGTCCGCAACCCTGCGACAGAAAACCAAAAAAAATCAACCTTACCGGAATATCCCTGCTCCAGAAACACTGGGAAGGCGATGTTGCCGAATTGAAGCGGCTCCTCTCCTTAATGGGAATTGAGGTGGGGGCTACACTGGTCGCCGGTTCATCTGCGGAAGAATTGCGGCAGTCATCCGATGCATTCTGCAATCTTGTCATCTGCAGTGAGTATGGTCTTGCGCTGTCGCAGTGGTATCGTTCGGAATATGACATCCCGTTTATTCTGTCGCCTGCAGGAGCGCCGGTTGGTTTCGATGCAACAGAACGGTGGATACGTGAGATTGCTGACAGTACAGGAGCAGATCCGGCACCTGCACTCCTTGAGTCTGATAAGGCACGGGAACGTGCATACCGGTTGCTCCGGTATACACATCTGAACTATGGATACCCGAAGGGAGCAACATTTGCCATTGCTGCAGACAGTTCGGTTGCGCTCCCCCTGACAACGTGGCTCTATTCTTATGCCGGTATGGTGCCTCTTGGTGTAATGACACTTCCCGGGGGTCAGCCTGCCCATGAAGATGCGCTGAAAGAATTTCTCGTATCTCATGGGTTTGAGGAAGCATGGCAGTTGTTTCCCGGTCCGGATTGTGTGGATATTGTCTATTCGGATGGCCACACCGGGGGGTTGTTGATGGGAACAGGAAGGTGCAGGAGTGTTGTGGAGATTTCCCATCCGTCTGAGGATACGATGATGTTCGTGCCCCGGCCGATTATGGGTGTATCCGGTGCGATGAATCTGCTTGAGGAGACCATGAGACGACTTCGGCCCCTGTCCTGAATATCCTGGTGATGGCAGGCATTTACGTCAGCATTGCGGTTGCGGTTCAGGACCACAAGGTGATGAAAAGGTGGGATGCAATCCGGTAAGGGGGGCTTCAGGAAAGATTGTCCTGCCCTTTTACTCTGTTGAACCGGATTGGCTCTCTGTGGTGGATCCCTGCTCGCTACCGTTTTATCACATCTTCGGCGTCCAGATGCCAAAGCCGTTCCCCTCGGTGTCCTGGAGGAGCGCAACGAGGCCGACTCCCTTGATCATGAATTTTGGCATGATGAGCTTCCCGCCGAGTTTCTCCACCTTGGCGACAACCTTGTCGATGTCGTCGACCATCACGTAATTCTTGATGGTCTCGTCTCCCTGCCGCTTGTACATCCCGCCCATGTTGATGGTCCCGAGCGTTGGCTCGCCGAGCGTGATCTCGTTGTACTGGATCGCCTCCATGCTTTTTTTGTCCATCGTCGGGGTTTTGATCGGCTCGATCTTCCAGCCGAGGAGGTTTTTGTAGAAGTGCTTTGCGCGGTCGACATTGTCGGCCGGGATCTCGAAATAGGCAATGTTTGGCATGAGGAGTAGTATTCCTGAAAATGTATTTTACTGTTGGGATGGTGCAGGGGCTCCTTTGGGCTGAGGGATGAGGAGCGGTGAGAACCCGGCAAAGGGGGGTATGCCGGACACCCCCTCCCCCTTTTGCGTTAGGGATCGATCATACCCCCCCAGTATCAGGGTGGGGGGGTGTCCGGGATACCCATCCCCCCTGTTTGCCGGAAGAGGCCCCCCCCTCATCCGAATTTGAGGGGGGTCCGGTTGACAGGTCTCCGTCAGAGACGTGCTCCGGAAATCCCGTGCAATACTGCACGGTTTTCTTTTTTCAGGGTTGGGGGTATCCGGCATACCCCCCCCTTGTTGCGTATCAAACCGATGATACCCCCCGCCGTACGGCAAGGGGGGGATACCTGATACCCCCTTCCTGTCACTTGAAATTGCACGGTTATGGGGGCTGCCGGGCGGTCGCAGGAGGGTGGTTTTACTTCGGGCGAAGAAAGTGAGAAGGTGGGTTGGGGCCGAGACATGGGGTGGGGGGGTATGCGGGAGACCCCCCTTCACTGTAATGACTATTTCATGGTGGGGACGTTTGCCCAGTGCGGGAGCCGCTTACTGCTCATCCACGGGCACACGCACCGGCCCGATGTGTGGAAGGCAGGATTACACCTCATCATTCGTCAAGGAGAGGTATGCCGGCACCTGACCGGCACGAGCACAGTCGCAATCGTTGACGCGGAGAAGCGGGGCGCAGAGATTGTGGAGTTGTAAGAATCCCGGGCCTGTTCATACCCACGGTTTTAACCTGGTCAGCACGATTCCTTCGTTTTTCTTTGTTCCGGTATTCTGTTGTACGCGCACCAGGTAGGTCTTTCCAATGTAGTGAAAAATCTGGGAGAATCAGAAAAAGCGAGGTCATTTCAACCGATTTTTTTGGGGATTCTGATACTATGAGATTTTTCTCTTCAAGATATATTTATATATAAATCTGGTTAACTGGGGGAAACCTTTAGGGTACCCTGCATTCTATACATCACTTATCTCCACTGAAGAAGATGAGAAGGATGAAACAATTTTCTGCAGATGATGCATTTACCGGCCTTGAGGCAGCTATCGTCCTGATTGCCTTTGTCGTTGTTGCCGCGGTGTTCTCGTATGTATTACTCGGTGCAGGGTTCTACACAACCCAGACAGCACAGGAGACCGTGCATAGTGGTGTTGCCCAGGCAAGCTCAAGCCTTGAGATTGTCGGCGACATCATAGCGATAGCAGAGGGTGCTGATCCGACACAGGTTTCCTACATCAATACCTCGGTTGCCCTTACTGCCGGTGGCACTCCCATGGATCTCACCCAGATGGTCATATCATGCTCCGACAGTAATGGCGGCAGGAATCCCAGCATTGCCAACAACACCGACGTAAATTCCTGTGCTGGTGTTTTTACCAATGCGGCTACGGTGGAAGATATGCGGTGGTGCGTCTCCGCGAAGTTCAATGATTTGAACCCCGGGTCACCAAACAACCTGCTCGAGCCCAACGAGATCTGGATCCTCTCCATCAGTATGCCCCCGAGTGCAACGCCGAATACCAAAGGAACGATCAACCTGCAGCCATCGGTTGGTGCTGTTGTTCCCCTTTCCAGAACACTGCCCGGCGCTTTCACAAAAGTTCAGGCAATTCATTAATATTTCACATTTTTTCTTCCGGCAATGCACAATCTGCAGCAGGATCATCGTATCGCTTCTGACCCGACCATGCATACCTTAAAGAGATCGCACACAGTCAGTCTCCTGTATGCAAACGATCCGCTTCGTCTGCATAGTGCTCATTGGCGCAGCCCTTGTATCCGGATGCACCATGCTTCCGGGCTACCATATCATCAGTGATACGCCCGATCCCGTCATCGGCCAGTGGATCAGCGGTGAACCCCCGCAGTATGAGATGCATATCGTCTTTTACGAGAACCGTTCCTATCTCACGGAGAATTATTTCCTCAACCGCGATGCGATCTCTGAATACGGGACATGGATAAAGATCGAGCGGGGCTTTTATTCCGCACAGTCTTCCGATGGCGAAATAACCAACTGGACGTACGACGCATTCACGGATTCCGTATATATCCGGGATATACCGCAGCAGAGATATTTCCGGTACCGCGGCTGAACCAAAAAGCCTGCCGGCAGTAGTATATCATCGGAATCTTTTCCGTTCACCCGTCAGGGCAGTCTCTTACTTTTCTGCCCTGATCGGCATGATCACGGTGGTGATACCGCCATACTGCAGGCGCCGCTGGATAGCAAATGCCGTCTCGTTGTGCAGGTACTTGTGGAACGGGTTCTCGTGCCGGAATACCAGCTGCCCGGTAAAGAACGTGGAGTTCTGGAACTCGCGGGCAATGTCCCGGCAGAGCGGCACGGCTGTATCCACAACGTCGGTGCCAATATCCAAACGATAGTCCGCGGCAAATCCCATCTCCCGTGCCAGGTCGACATATTTTTCCAGCCCCTTCCTGGTTGACTCCGAGAGCGCCTTTAACTCCGCTGCTCCCTTGAACGTGCCGGAGTCGACGACCGCGATCGAGACGAAGATAAAGTTCTCGTAGATCCCCGGGAAGTTTTTGATCACGGAGTAAAACGTGTTGACACCAAAGCCGTGGAAACCGGTAACCAGCTGGACTGCGGTCATCTTGTGGGGATTCACTATATCGGTGTTCTTCGTGCCGGCCACGGGCATGAGATCCAGCAGGATGTCCAGTTTTCGCAAACCCCTTGTGACCTTCTGGTAGTGCCGGTGGATCAGGAAACAGAGCCCGACAAGGGCCGATGTCAGGAAGATCGTGAGCCAGCCCCCCTCGCCCATCTTCTCGAAGATGGTGATGACAAGGATCGTGCTGCAGAGCACGAGCCCGATGAGGTGGATCGGGATATGCCGTTTCCAGTCTTTCTCGGTTACCCGGTTCTTGTAGAAGAACCGGGACATGCCGTACTGGGAGATGGAGAAGGTGAGGAAGACGTTGATGGCATACATGGTGATCAGGATCACGACCGAGCCATGCGTGAAGAGCATGAGAAGGAGCGCTGCGCCCCCCATTAAGAGGATTCCGTTTGTCATGGTGAGGCGCTCCGAGAGCAGCGCAAAGGAGCGGGGGAGCCAGGAGTCGATGGCCATGTTTGCCATGACCCGTGGCCCGTCGATGAACCCCGTCTGGGCGGCCACGCAGAGCAGGGCGGCTTCTGAAAAAATGGTTATCAGGGCGAGAAGACCCCCGAGAGGCCAGCCGGCAAACACGCTGCCGGCAAGGACCGCGTTCAGTGTCTGCCCAGCCATAGGCCGAATATCCCAGAGAAGATAGCAGGCAAAGAGTCCCGCGGAGAGGATCGTTAAGGAGAGTGCCATGTACAGCATTGTCCGCTTGCCGGTCTTTACCCGGGGCTCGCGCATGATCTGCATGCCGTTTGCCACCGCCTCGATGCCGGTGTAGGTGCCGCCGCCAAGCGAGTATGCCCTGAGGAAGACTGCCAGGATCCCGACCAAGCCGATGGCAGCGAGATCGCGGGAGAACCCGGACTGGATTGTCGCGGCAACCGGGACGATCTGCGGGGCGTGGGCAAGGAGGCCGTACCCGAGCAGCAGGGTGTGGGCTGCGATGAATACCAGGAAGATTGGGGCAAGGATGAGAACGGATTCCCGGACGCCTCGCAGGTTGATGACGATCAGGATGAGGATGAGGAAGCAGGCGAACGGGAGCTTATATGGCTGCCACGACAACGGCAGGAACGAGAAGACCGCCTCCCCGCAGGCGGCAATCGAGACCGTGATGGTCAGCATGTAATCGATGAGAAGGGCACTGCCGGAGACCACGCCCGCCCGCTCGCTGATGGTGTGGGTGGCGACGATATACCCCCCGCCACCACTTGGGAAATGTTCGATGATGCGGGTGTAGGCATACGAGATGATGAAGACCGTCAGTGCGGTCCCGATTGCAAGAAAAACAGCAAGATAGGTGTAGGGCCCAAGGGCAATGAACGCTTCAGGGGGACCGTAAGACGATGAGGAGACCCCGTCGGCGCCAAGGCCTATCCAGGCAAGGAGGGGGAAGAGCGCGATCTTATGGAAGAGTGAAGGATCTTCGATATTTTTCCTGGCGCCGATGATGGTCCGCCGGGCGCCATTTTTGAGATCCTCCCAGTTCCATGAGTCGTCAGGTCCCACGGTATCTTCTTCCGGCAGATGGCCGGGCCGTGCTGTGGTGGCGGCAGGGCCAGTCTGCACGATTTTTCTTTATTATCCGGCTGTGGTCTATGCACTCAGGACTGAGATATCCGCACCCGGCTTAATTCGTTTCTGGTTCTGCTTCGGGAACTGCGGTAGCGTTTTTTTGAGAATGTACAGGAACAGATCGCGTTGCCTTTATACTCTGCAGGATGAAGATCTATTTACTGGAGAATATATCGTGGAAAATATTTACGATGCTGCCCTGAAACGGAAGTATACTATCGGACTGACGATCATCTACGCTATCATCATCCTATTTTCCTTTGTCACGATGCAGTTCGTTGTCGGCCTCACCATGGCGTTCCTCGTCTCAATCTTTGCCATCGCGTTCTACTGTATCGACATGACTTCACCGGAAACGGAGAACCAGAAAGCCACCCTGCTCCTTGCCTGCGGGGTTATCGTGGCGGCGATTGCATCGGCCATCGCCCCGTGGCTCCTCTGGGCCGTCGTGCTCGCAGTGCTCTTCCTGCACATCTATGTCCTCTCCAGGATCGAGCAGCGGCTCGCGATGCTCGAGTACCAGAGCACCCGCCGGGTCCTCCGGAGACGCACCCGGGGCGGGGCATCACCGCGTCACCGGGCGTAAGTGCGTCAAGGATCTCCGTGTTGTACTGACGCCTTGGCCGGGCCCCCCCTCCAAAGGAACCCCCCCTATTGCCGAGTGAACGTTACGAAATAGCGTTATTCCTTCGCCGGGGTGCGGTGCTTTCCGGAGGGCACTGTGATCTCGAACCGTGCCCCGTTTCCCCGGTTGCCGGTCTCATGGATCATGATGCCCGTGATGTCGAGGATCTCGCGGGAGATGGCAAGGCCAAACCCGGTGTTCTTTCCCACGCCTGGTGCAAAGATCCGTTCCTTGTCGGAAGGAGGGACGCCGACCCCGTCATCGGAGCAGACAACGATCCGGGCACCGTCATTCTCCTCCAGTGTGAACCGGACCTGCTGGATCGAACCCCCGTGGCGCTTTGCATTGTCCAGGAGGTTGAAGAAGACCTTGGAGATGAGAGGGTCGGCGTAAATATCCAGGTCGCCCGGAAGCAGGTTCTCGCACCGGATGGCCTTTGGCAGCACAGCTTTTTCGGCGGCGGCGACAAGCCCGTGGAGGTTCTGCCAGGCCGGTTCGTGTACGCCGATCATCTCGTACTCCTTCGTGAACTGGATCAGGCTCGAGATCTGTTCAATTGTCCGGCAGATGCGGGAAAAGTCGTCGGCATGCTCCGTTTCGGGGACTTTGTGACGGAGCATTTCGACGTACCCCCCAAGCGCCTGGAGCTGGTTGTTGATGTCGTGCCTCGTTATGCCCGAGAGGATGTTGAGCTTATGGTTGGCCTGCCGCAGCGCCTCTTCCATGTTCTTCCGGTCGGAGATATCGATGACGCTTGAGAGGAGGAAGAGCTCCCCCTGCATGGTTATCAGCGTGGCCGAGTACAGGCAGATCTGGACGGTCCCGTCCTTTGCGCGGAACGGGACTTCCACGGCCTCGATGTGCCGCTCTTTCCGGAGAATGGTGGCAATACGTTCCCCATTTTCCCTGTCGAAAAGGAGCCCGATATCCCACGGGGTTTTCCCGAGCACCTCTTCGCGCGAGTACCCGCTGTTTTTGATGAAGGCATCATTGACAGCATAGAAGGTGTTGTCTTTCACAGAGAGCAGCGTGAGGGCAACAAGGCTGGTCCGGAAGATGGTGGAGAACATCTTCTCGGATTCCCGCATTGCCGTTTCTGACGCCCTCCGCTGGCTGATGTCCCGTGTGAGGCCGATGACTCCGGTGGGGATACCATGCTCTCCCAGCATCGGGGTGATCATCACTTCGGTCCAGACCGTGGAGCCGTCCTTTCTTTTGAACTCCAGTTCCAGGGGACGGTGTGCCGGCATAATCTTCCCGTCCTGGAGATCGCGGGTCGCCTGGCGGTAATGTTCCCGGATAACGGTAAGCGATTCCGGGGTCAGTGCCTCTTCTACGGGCTCGCCAATCGCCTCTTCCGGTGTCATGCCCCGGAGCTCATGGACTGACGGGGTGATGTATGTGAGATGCATATCGAGGTCCGCGGTCCATATCACATCCTTCACGTTGTCTGCAAGGAGACGGTAGCGCGCCTCGCTCTCGCGTAGCACCTCTTTTGCCTCTCTCTGCTCCGTGATGTCCCGGCAGATCCCCATGTAGCTGACAATCTCACCGGAAGCGTTCCGGACCGGGGCAGCGCTCTGGGAGTGCCAGCGCCAGGTACCATCACTGTGCCGGATGCGGTACTCGATGCCATGGATCCGGGTGCCCTTGTCCATGACCGAACGGAACGCCCGGGTATTCTCCGGGAGGTCATCGGGATGGATCAGGGCTGCTGACGATGTCCCGATGAGTGTATGGGGGTCATGCCCCAGGATCTCCGACCATTGTGGTGATATATAGGTGAAATTGCCTGCACGGTCCAGCGAGAAGACGATGTCGCTCGCGTTCTCAACAAGAGAGCGGAACTTCTCCTCGCTCTCGCGGATGCCCTCCTCCATCTTCCGCAGGCCGGAAATGTCGATGGCAACCCCGCGGAAGCCGACAATCTCCTGGTTCCTGAAGATCAGGGATGAATAGACAACAACCGGGAATGTGCTCCTGTCTTTCCGGATTGCCGTATACTCCTTTGGTTCATAGGGAATGCCGGCAAGGATGTTTCTCACGCTCTCCATGAATTGCTCATGCTGACCGGGATCGATAAGGGAGAGGACCGGTTTGTTTGCGGACAGGTCGTCGACAGAGAAGCCGGAGACCGAAGCAGCATGGCGGTTCGCGTAGGTGATCTGGAGATTTCGATCGGTCTCGAAGACCATCTGGGGCAGGTGGTCGGTAAGATCGCGGTACCGTTCCTCGCTCTCTTTCAGCGCCTCCGCCGCTCTCTTCTGCTCGGTGATATTATCGTAACTTCCCAGGATCCCGATGATCCTGCCATCCTGGTCGCGGAGGGGCACCTTGCTGGTACGGAGCCAGATCGTGGTACCATCCGGCAAAACCAGGGGCTCTTCGATGTTCATCTTCGGTTGGCCAGATGCAAGCACTTCGTGGTCGTCTTCGCGGAAATGCTCCGCGAATGCAGACGAGGAATGATCGAAATCTGTTTTTCCCACAAGTTCTGTGGGGTCCAAAAAACCAACATCGGTAGCAAATGCCTTGTTGCACCCGAGATAGACCGAACTCTGGTCTTTCCAGAAGACCCGCTGCGGGATGGTATCGAGGATGCCCTGGAGCATCTGCCGGGACGAAAAAAGGGCATCTTCGGTAGCCTTCCGTTCTGTTATATCGCGGATGGTGCCGATCGCGACCGAGTGGCCGTTTTTGTCTGCTGCATAAATGGTCTTGTCCTCGTACCACCGGTACGTGCCGTCTTTGCACCGGACCCGGAAGTGTTCGGACATGGTAGGCGACCCGATGCGGATATTCCGCGATATCGTCCTGTACAGCCGGTCGGCATCGTCAGTGTGGATGAATCCCTGGAAATTCTTCCCTTCCATCTCGCCTGGCAGGTACCCAAGCTGTTCCGATACCTGGGGACTTACGTACCGGATCGTCCCATCTTCTTCGAGAGAGTAGATGATGTCCTGGTTCACTTCTACGAGCAGCCGGTATTTCTCCTCGCTCTGCCGGATGGCATCTTCGGCCTGCTTCCGCTCGGAGATGTCGATGATAATCCCGCGGTAACCGGCAAGCTTCCCGCTCTTGTACACAAGGTTTGCATAGATGAGCCCGGGGAACGTTGAGCCGTCCTTCCTGATCAGGGTGTATTCTTCGTTTGTGTAGGGCTCCCCGTGGACAAGGCATGCCATATTCTTTTTGAGGCGGGCGTGCTGGGAAGAGGAGATAATCTTCAGCGCATCGAACCCGCCAGCCACTTCCTCAGGAGTATATCCGAACTGGGTAAAGGCGCGGTTATTCACAAACGTGAGTCGGAGATTCTCATCGGTCTCGAATACGATCTGGGGCAGAAGTTCGGCAAAGGTCCGGTGTTTCTCCTCGCTCTCGCGCAGGGCCGCCTCGGCCTGTTTCCTTGCCGAGATGTCTGCAACCACCCCGCGGAACCCGACCATCTGCTTGTTTCGGAAGATAGGAGAGGAATAGACGATGACGGGGAAGGGTTTGCCCTCCTTGTCAAACGCGGTGTATTCCCGGGGTGCGAACGGGATGCCGTACCGGAGGTGGTGGACACTCTCCATGAAGGTGGCGTGCTGGGAGGGATGGATGAAGGTAAGGATGCTCAGGCCGCTGCCCACGGCTTCAGCAGGGAAACCGTACGAGGCGATGGTGTATTTGTTCACGTACGTAATCCGGAGGTCCATGTCCGTCTCGAAGACCATCTGGGGCAGGTGGTCGGCAAAATCCCGGAACTTGCCCTCGCTCTCCTGCAGCTGCTGTTCGCTCCGTGCCAGTTCCTCCTCGGATGCCGTGATCCGGTTATACGCTTCCCGGAGCTCGGCCTGTGCCCTCCGTTTCACAACAGCCTGCCGGATCTTATGGGCAAGTTCGGCAAACTGCGCCCGTGCCGAACCGCCTTTCTGGAGATAGAAGTCAGCCCCGTTGTTGATGGCATCGATCACAACTTCTTCCCGGCCCCTGCCGGTGAAAAGAATGAATGGGATATCGCCATACTGCTCCCGGACGTATTTTAAAAATGCGATCCCGTTCATCACCGGCATTTCGTAATCGGAGACAATGGCATCGTAGGACCGGGCGAGGGGGAGACTGATAACCTCTTTTGCTGACGTGGAAATGCCAACGGAAAACTCGCCGTCCATTTCCAGGAAAATTTTCGCCATCTCGAGGAGTTCGGGCTCGTCATCGACATAGAGAACCCGCAATCCTTCAGCCATATACACAATATTAATGAGTGATCCTATATTTTTGTGATGTTATGCATGGCACACGATGTCCGGAATTGAGGGCGACAGCCTGAAAAGAGGATGCAGGTTTTCCCTGTAACCCCAAAGAGTGCGGTATTGCGGAAACGATAAGGAAGTCTTTTCTCGTTTTCTGTGGAACGGAATGCAATGGATCTTTTCATCGCCTTTGTCATCACGCTCGTCCTCATCACTGCAGTAAGCCTCTGGTACCGTATCTCGCCGTTCTTCACACTGGTCGGCGGGGCGATCCTCTTCGGCCTCCTTTCTGGGATGACCCTTGAGGCAACGCTGGAGGGAATCGTATCCGGCCTTGGTAAGGTGTTTGCCTCCTTTGGCCTCATCATCCTCTGCGGTGCTGTGATTGCGATCCTCCTTAAGGAGCAGCGCCAGGCTGAAGAGATTGTCTCCGATATCCGGCGGGTCGTGAAGAATCCGCCGGCCCTTGCCGGTTTCTCGGGGTATCTCCTCGCTGTCCCTATTACCTGCTGCGTCACGGCATACGTGATGCTCCAGCCGATCCTGGGTTGCATGGAGATGGACAAGGTGAAACGCAACATCCTCCTCTACCTTGCAGCAGTCGGGAGCATCATCTCGTATGCCCTGATCTTCCCAACCCCGGTTGTCATCCCTCTGTTCACGGCATTCGGGGCAGACACCAGTGCGCTGGCGTATGATGCGGTTGCGATTCCGCTTTCCCTTGCCATTCTCGCGGGAGCCATTCTCTTTTACCGCTGGGCCCGTCCGGAGGTGTCTTTCACGGTGAATCCTTTGCAATGCGGGGATACACGGCGGGAGTCAGATCCCCGCATCCACTGGAGGGCGTGGGCGCCGTTCATCGCGATCCTTGCAGCAATCCCGGTCTCCTTCTTCCTGCTCGGCCTTTCCCATGGTGGGATTATCAACTTCATCATGCTGGTCGGAGCTGTCACAGCCATTGCCCTTGCGCCGAATGGGATCCGAGCAACGGGCATGACAAAGAGCGCAAAGCACGCCGGCATGATCATCTTCGACATCTGCGGGGCCGGGGCGCTCGGGTACGTGATTGTGAAGAGCGGTTTCACGGAGGGAGTTCTTGGCCAGCTGGTTATCCTGATCCCGGTTATTCTCGTCCCCTTCATCCTCGCTGCCGTGATCGAGACAGCGCAGGGGTCGCGGGTCGTGACTGCGGTTATCACGGCGGAGGTGCTGGCCGGATCCGCAGTGGTCGGGGCCATTCACCCGCTCCCGCTTATCCTCCTGATCAGTGCCGGTTCCTGTATTGTCTCGTATGTCACCGATCCGTACTTCTGGCTTGTCCAGCGGACGACAGGCGACGATATCAACACGGTGGTGAAGAACTACACGCTGCCGATAGCACTTGCCGGGATTGTTATCCTTGTGGTTGCCGTTGCGCTGGAGTACCTGGTGTTCCGGTGACAGGCAGGAAAGCATGCTGACCAGTCACAAGATCCTCCAGCAGTATTGGCACGATGAGCGCTATGATCCCCGGAAGGTGCGGGTCTGGTATATCGACCGGGGAGCGCCGGAGGATCGCTCGATCGCTGAAGGATCCGACATCAGTCTGGAACCCTACTACCTGAATATCCGGACCTCTGCCGGCGAAAAACAGATCCCCTATCACCGAATCCTTATCATCACCTATCATGGTGCCGTGGTCTTCGAGAACCAGAAGATCCGGGGGCTTTCGGCGCTGATTGCCGGGAATGCAGAAGATATTTGCAACAGTCGGGAGAAGGGGGAGTGATCCTCAGTTCAGACAGGTTTGTCCCTTTTCTGTCAGCGAGTAGATGATCCAGTTGCCGTGGTATTCGCCTTCAATGAGGCCGCTCTCTTTTAAGATGTTCAGGTGATAGGACAGTTTCGAACCGGAGAGGCGCACAAAACGGTTGATGACGCAGACACAGAGCGGCTGGTCGCGGATAAGGTAAAGGATGGAAAGCCGCAGCGGGTCGGAGAGTGCATGGTAGACCCGGCTTCGCTCTTTGAGTTCAGCTTCCGGGGGGATTCGTTGGAAAAGGGTATCCAGGCCGCCGAGCCTGTCAAGTTCCTGCTGGATCTGTTCAGGGATATCCGGGATCTTTCCTTCGGGTTTGTAATTTTCCGTTTTCCCGCAGCAGGAGTGTGTCACGCGATTCATTTCAAAATAATCTGAAATAACAAGATATATAACCTTGCCCTGATTACAATGATTCAACAAAATTTGAAATGAAGGGAGCATTATGGAAGCATATCGTACATCCCGCAGGAACGACACGGTTGTCGTACCCGCCCAGACAATCACGATAGAGTCCCTGCCATGGAACCCGCACCCGAAGTTTACCGGGGTCTCTCTCCGGCACCTGGTGACGGGAAAGGATACCGGTGGACGTTTAAGCCTTCACCATGTCCGGGTCGATCCGGGTTGTGCCATTGGCGACCACGCTCATGCCGGGCAGGAGGAGATCCATAATGTGCTTGCCGGTACCGGGACCTGCACGCTTGCAGGAAGAGTAATCCCTTATACGCCCGGTGTTGTTGGTGTCATGCCGGCCGACCAGGTACACCGGGTTGATGCGGGAAAGGAAGGACTGCTCCTCCTCGCAACGTTTTCTCCACCGTTAGTGTGAGGTGCCAGGATGACAGACCCCGTTACCGGATCCCTCCTGCTTGGCTGGACAACCCTGCTTGATTATCTCATGCAGCACGTTGTTACCTGCCTTGTCCCGGCATTTTTCATAGCCGGGGCCATTGCCTCGTTCATTAAGAAAGATGCAATCCTGAAATACTTCAGCCCGGAGACGAAGAAGACCACCTCGTACGGGATCGCCTCGGTATCGGGTGCAGTTCTTGCCGTGTGCAGCTGCACGATCCTCCCGATGTTTGCCGGGATTCTCAAGAAGGGCAGCGGCCTTGGGCCTGCAATTACCTTCCTGTATGCGGGACCTGCGATCAACATCCTGGCAATTGTCTACACAGCGCAGGTGCTCGGGATCGATCTCGGGATTGCGCGGGCGGTGGCGGCAGTTCTCCTCTCGATTGTCATCGGGCTCATCATGATGAGCCTCTTTCCGCAGCAGGACGAGGAGACAAAGAAGATCCATGCGGCAGCCCGTCGGGCGGTCATGACCAAGGAGGATACCCGGCCGAAATGGGTGATCCCCGCGTTCTTTGTCTTCCTGATCGCGATCCTCCTTGTCGGTACATCTGCCCTTGATGTTTTCCACAGGTTGCTGATTGTTTACTTCCTCTCGATGGCGGTCGCATTCCTGCTGATTTACTACTTCACCCGCGAAGAGATCACCGACTGGGGCCTTGAGATCTGGGACCTGACAAAGAAGATCTTCCCGGTTCTCATTATCGGCACGTTCGCTCTTGGCGTCCTTGCGTTCTTCCTCCCTCCGGAGACATTCAGGCCATTTTTTGGCGACAACTCATTACAGGCGAATTTCCTTGCGGCAATTGTCGGGGCAATCCTGTATATGCCGACGCTCCTTGAGGTTCCTGTCATCGGCACAACCCTCGGGTATCTATCGGGTTCCATGGCAAAGGGACCGGCCCTTGCCCTCCTCCTCACGGGGCCGAGCATCAGCCTGCCAAGTCTGCTGGTGATTTACCGGATCATCGGTATGAAGAAGACAATGGTGTACGCGGGTCTCGTTATCGTCTTCTCGACTATCGCGGGATTTGTCTTCGGCAATATGGGGTGGTGATGATGGCGGATGACAAACCCTGTTGTGCGGCAGAAGCGCTCCGGCGCATCCGGCAAATCCCCGTCAACGGGATCGCAACGGGTATTACCATGCTCGATGAGTGCATCGCGGATGTGAAGATGTTGGACCTGGGAAATGACTCTCTTACCAGCGAAGCGCTGATGAAGAAGATCCGGGTTTACAACTATATTCCGCCACGGGTTGCGGAGGCATATGCCCGGGCGATCATGGATGAGTATAAAAAGACCGGGGTAAAGGAAACGTAATTCAAATGTGCAAAGGACGGAATGTCATGACAAAGATCGAAGTACTCGGGACCGGCTGCGCGAAATGCAAACGGCTTTTTGACAACGTGCAGGCTGCGGTAAAGGAACTCGGTAGTACTGCCGAGGTAGTGAAAGTCGAAGACCTGGATGCAATCGTTGAGGCAGGCGTTATGCTCACCCCTGCTCTCTTCATCAATGGGGAACTTGTTGCGGAAGGCCGGGTGCCGGACGTGAACGAGATCAAATCATTGTTACAGGAGTGAAAAAAATGGCAGACACGCCATCATGCACATGCGGACAGAACGAGAAGAAACTGATCATATTCCCCTGTGCCGGGCAGGCAAACACCGGACAGCTCACGAACCTTGCCGCCATCCAGCTGACTGAGGAAGGCTACGGGAGCATCGCCTGTGTGGCACTGCTCGCAATCGGTTCAGAGAGCCTTGTCGCCAACGCGATGAATGCCGAAGAGGTCGTCATCCTTGACGGCTGCCCGATGCTCTGCGCAAAGAAAATTGCCGGCGCACAGGGTGTTGCAGCAGGACAGCACATCGTCGTGACGGAACTCGGGATCGCAAAAGGGCCTTCAAAGTCCTACACGAGTGAAGATGTCGAGAAGGTGGTCTCGGCCTGCTGGAAAGGTGAAGGTCGGACAATCCCCATGGGAAAACCACCAAAAAGCGATCAGGGAAAAGACGGCGGGTGCGGTTGCAGGTGCAACGGGACCTATTGAGTACGGGATACTATGCCCTGTGCCCTCATTACCTGTTCCGGTGTCTCGAACACCGGGAAACTCACGACGCAGGCCGGGATCCTCCTGATGCAGAGAAAGCCCGGCAGGTTTCTCTGCATGAACTGTAAGCAGTCTGCCGAGACTCTCCGGATGGATGCCGGGGGAGCGGAACGCATTATCGTACTTGACGGGTGCACAGACTGCTGTGCCACAAAGAAACTCACCGCGGCCGGCCTGTCTTGTGATGTCCACATCATCGCCACCGAACTCGGGATCGAGAAGAACGGTATGGCGGATGTGAAGTATGACGAGATTGAAAAAGTGGTCCGGGTAGTCATGGAGTGCGGGAAATCACCATGAAAATCGGGATTGTGAGGCTGGTTTCATGAAAAATACTACTAACAATGGTTCCGTGTGCTCATGTTCGACGGGGCTGCAGGTTTCTTCGTGCGGCTGTCATGATGAAAGATTGGTCAAAGAACCGTTCCGCACAACCGACAGCACGATCACCTTTACCAACCGGCTTGACCACTTCCTTGCCAGATGGAGCTGGAAGCGGGAGGCGCACCGGGTGGTGCCCGGGTTGTATCAGCTCGGAAATCCCACGGCAGAATCGTCGGTTTTTGCATCGGCGAATTATACGCTCAGCTTCGATGCGCTCCGGTCAGCGCTTGCCGGGACAGATGCATGGATCCTCGTGCTGGATACAAAGGGGATCAATGTCTGGTGCGCTGCGGGAAAGGGGACGTTCGGGACGGATGAACTGGTCCGGCGCATCGAGTCTACCAATCTTGCCGGTATTGTCAGCCACCGGAAGGTCATCGTCTCGCAGCTCGGGGCCCCGGGAATCTCCTGGCCGGATGTCGTAAGAAGGACGAAGTTTCTGGTCGAATACGGCCCGGTCCGGGCCCGCGACCTGCCGGAGTACCTTACAACGCATACGGCAACGCCGGCCATGCGCCGGGTGGAGTTCCCGCTCCGTGACCGCCTCGTCCTGACACCGGTGGAATTCATGCACGCGGTACTCCCGACAGCCGCTCTCGCGGCAGCCCTCTGGTTCCTTGCCGGGCCGGTTGCAGCGCTCGCGATTATTGCCTCCGTCCTTGCCGGGACCGTTCTCTTCCCTGCCCTGCTCCCGTTCATCCCCACGCACGACTTCTCGTCAAAGGGACTGATACTGGGCGGTATCATTGCCATCCCCTTTGCGTACGCCTTCGGCACTGCTGCCGGCGTACCGGCTTGGGCGAATGCTACGGGGGCTCTCGCGGCAGTGCTCGTCATGCCCGCGATTACTGCATATCTTGCTCTCAACTTCACGGGCAGTACTACGTTCACATCACGTACCGGGGTAAAGAAGGAAATCTTCCGGTACGTGCCGGTCATGGCAGTGATGGCGGCAGCCGGATCGCTTGCGGCAATCATCCTTGGCGTGAGCCGGCTCCTCGGGGTGATCTGACATGTTCGATTTCCGAAGAACTGAACGAAGCGAAGCTCGAGGAGGAGAAGAGGGGCACCAGCCGCTCTTCGACTCGTATACTGAAACATCCCTGGAACTGCATGCCGATCGCTGCATCAACTGCAAACGTTGTATGCAGGTGTGCCCGCATGCGGTCTTTACCGAAGGCAGGGAGCATGTCATCCTGTCTCGGCCCGCGGCCTGCATGGAGTGCGGGGCCTGTGAAAAGAACTGCCCGGTGCAGGCGATTGAGGTCCAGAGCGGTGTCGGCTGTGCCTGGGCAATGATCGGGGCAGCCCTGCGGGGAAAAGACATGGACACTGAGTGTAGCTGCGGCGGGGAAGACGGCTGCTGTGGCGGGAATTCCCCGACCTGAAAAAGCGGTCCGGAATCCCGCAGGGCACCCGTGATGTGCAGCGGAACGGCGTGGAGCCCGTGATCCTGGAAGACCGGCACGAGACATAAGTTGATGTGTCATGGGCACAAATACATGCCAACACCATTCCGGGTACCGATTAGCTGGCCTGGTTCTCCCTGCCGCATACCATCACGGCATGCAGGGATAAAACGGACACAATACACATATCGATAATCCCGGGCCGGAAACCGGCCCGGCAGAACTGGCGGGAGTCCCGATGATCCACCGTCACGTGGTGACGGCCCCTGCTGCCCTTTGCCGCAAGCGGACGTTTGTCCTGCCCAAACGGCGGGGGATGTTCAGCGGTATGCCGATACGGGCCTGCAACAAGGTTTCCCCTACGAGCCCCGTGGAAGGCTGTTTTTCGGCCCGACGGGTGAAGCAGTCCTGGACAGCGATCAATGGGACTGAAACACAAGGAAACCCGGAATATTGTCCAATCAGGAGATACAACAACCATGGAAATAGAAATTATAGCCGTTGGCGGATACGACGAGGTCGGGCGGAACATGACCGCGGTCCGCTGTGGCAAGGACATTGTCATTTTCGACATGGGCCTTCGCCTGGACCAGCTGATGATCCACGAAGATGCCGAGGTCGACGAGATGCATTCCCTCGACCTGATCAAGATCCGGGCGATACCGGACGACACCGTCCTCCAGAAGGTCGAAGGGGCCGTAAAAGCCATCGTCTGCTCGCACGGGCATCTCGACCATATCGGGGCAATACCAAAACTCGCCCACCGGTACAAGGCACCGATCATCTCCACCCCGTACGCCACGGAACTGATCCGCCAGCAGATCGAAGGAGAGAAGAAATTCGGCGTGGCCAACCGGCTCGTCCCGCTCCGTGCAGGGCAGAAATTTACGATCTCACCGACCCTTGTCCTGGAATTCGTACGCACCCAGCACTCGATCATCGATACCGTGACCCCGGTCCTCCACACCCCTCATGGAGCCGTGGTGTATGCCTGCGACTTCAAGTTCGACCGGACACCGGTCATCGGCGAACCACCGGACTTTGCCCGGATGCGGCAGATCGGAAAGGAGGGTGTCCTCGCACTCATCGTGGAAAGCACGTACATCCACCGACCCGGCCGGTGCCCGAGCGAGCGGATCGCCCGCGATCTGGTCCGGGATGTCATCACCAGTTTCGAGGACGACAAAAACGGCATTGTGGTCTCGACCTTCTCGTCCCACATCTCCCGCTTAAAGACCATCGCGGAATGCGCCCAAGAGATTGGCAGGAAACCGGTATTTCTCGGGCGGTCGATGGAGAAGTATTCCGTCACCGCTGAGCAGATGAAATTCGTCTCGTTCCCGAAAACCGCGAGCGTGTATGGGAACCGGAAGACCGTTGACCGGATGATGCGCCAGATGATGAAGGAAGGAAAAGACAAATTTTTGCCCATCGTCACCGGCCACCAGGGGGAACCCGGCTCCACGCTGACGCGGATTGCCCTCGGGGAGACTCCCTTCCAGATCGCTAAGGGAGATAAGGTGATCTTCTCGGCAAACATTATCCCGAACCCGATGAATGTCGGGAGCCGGTATGCCCTCACTCACCGGCTGAAGTTCGCTGGTGCCCGTGTCTTTGAGGACCTGCATGTCAGCGGCCATGCGTATAGGGAGGACCACTACGAGTTCCTCCAGATCCTGAACCCCCAGCACATCATTCCGGCGCATGCGGATATTACCATGACTGCGGGATATGCGGAATTTGCCGGGGAACTCGGGTACACCGCAAACAGCACGGTCCACCCGGTCAAAAACGGGTCGCGGGTCCGCGTCCACTAACGTATCGCGACATTGGGCTAAAAAGCCCGGATGAAAGGGATCACGAGAAAGATTCTCTTTGGTCCGGGTTCGCATTTTTTTATGATCCAAATTATGCCCTGACCCGAATATAATCCCTTTGTGCTCTGCTTTCACAACCTTGCGATTTTCCCATACCTTCAAGAAACCCGGGCGCCGATGGGTACTAGAGAACACCATGAGCGAGCCCATGGATAAGACATCGGTCGATCGCATCAAGCAGCAGACTGCCCGGCTCTCGGTCATCTCCAACTCCCTTCTTGTCGTGATGAAGTTCGTCATCGGATTTGCCATCGGCTCCGTCAGTATCATCTCCGAAGCGATCCACTCCTCGATGGACCTCATTGCCGCGGTCATCGCGTTCTTTTCAGTGAAAAAATCATCGGAGCCCCCGGATGCCGGCCATGCCTTCGGGCACGGTAAGTTCGAGGACATCTCCGGCCTTGTCGAGGCTATGCTCATTTTCATTGCAGCGATCCTGATCATCATCGAGGCGTCAAAAAAACTGCTGGGCGAACCCACCGAGCACTTCACTCCCGACCTGCTCATCCTCGGCATTGCGATCATGGGCATATCAGGTCTCGTGAACTGGTACGTTTCGAGCCGGCTCATGAAAGTGGCAAAACAGACGGAGTCCATTGCGCTCGAGAGCGATGCCTGGCACTTGCGGACCGATGTGTATACCTCCCTCGGGGTCATGGCCGGGCTTATTCTCATCAAGCTGACGGGTATTCCCCTCTTTGACCCGCTCTTTGCGCTGGGGGTTGCCGTCATCATCATGAAAGCTGCATGGGACTTAACAAAACGATCCTTCTCGGATCTCATCGACCACAGCATTCCTGAAAAAGACGAGCAGCGCATCCGGCAGATCATCTGCGAACATGCCACCGATTACGCGGGGTTCCACGACCTGAAGACCCGCAGGTCCGGCCCAGAGATCTTTATCGAGTTCCACCTGGTGATGCCCGGGGGGATCACCGTCATTGAGTCGCACGATTTTGCCGACCACCTGGAAAATGACCTCATGCTCGAATATCCCCGTTCCACCGTCACGATCCATATCGAACCCTGCAGCGAGGGAAAATGCAACCGGTGCGGGGAGTTCTGTACTTTTTACAAGAAAAACGGCGGTACGGATAAGACGAAGAGCTGAAGCCTCTACCCTATGGGACGGTCTGCTTTTTCTCCATGAGACCTGGCTGTTTTTCTAGAAATCCTGCATGCCAGTGACCCGGCCTTGTTTTTGGATCTCCCGGTGCCATGCGGGAAAATATGCCAGTTTTTATTGCCCGGATCTATACAAAGAACAGTAAAGAACGGGGTTCTCCGGACAGGAAACGTGTCTCATCATGACGGATTCAGCAAAGCAGAGGGTATATGCAATTCTGGAAAGCGGGGCGCTTGATCATCCTGCCGGTCGTTTTATTGCCGGTACGCTGGGCCTTTTGATCTTCCTCAATGTCATCGCCGCGGTCCTTGAGACCGATGCGCAGGTGTTCCAGAGTTACAATCATCTCTTTGATGTGTTTGCGCTCATCTCCGTCACGATATTTGCCGGGGAGTATCTTGTCCGGGTCTGGTGCTGCACGGAAAACCCGCTGTACCGGGACCCGGTGCGGGGCCGGCTGAAGTACATGGCCACACCAGTGGCCCTAATCGATCTTTTCGTCATCCTGCCCTTTCTCCTCCTCCCGTTCGTCGTCATGAATCCGGAAACCCTCGCGTTCATCCGTTTCTTCCGCATCTTCTGGATCCTGAAGATCAGCCATTATTCCCGTGCCCTGAAAACATTCGGCCGTGTGTTTTCGGCTAAACGCGGGGAGATCTTTGTTGCCTTCTTCGTGATGTTCGTCCTCCTGATTCTCGGCTCCGCCCTCATCTATTTCGCGGAACACGATGCCCAGCCGCAGAAATTTTCGAGCGTTCTTGCATCCATGTGGTGGGGGATAGAGACCATGGCAACGATCGGGTACGGCGACATGGTCCCCGTCACTCCTTTGGGAAAGTTCATCGCTGGGATCGTGGCCCTTCTGGGTGTCGGCCTCTTTGCCCTGCCGGCCGGTATCTTCGCATCGGGGTTCATTGAGGAGATCCACAGGAAAAAGAACGATTCGGTATCCTTTCCCTGCCCTCATTGTGGAAAGACCATTACCCGGGATCATGGGGGAGAGGAGGATCCCTGATTGGCCAGGGGTGCGGGGAAGGTCGTTGATATGGCACCGGGTAATATGTATTATTAATTCGAAGAAGTGCTGTGCACTTCTTCTCTTCCTCGATGTGTTGGTATACTTCGAATAGGGATCATTCGAAGAAGTGCTGTGCACTTCTTCTCTTCCTCGATGTGTTGATACACATCTCGGATCATCACGATCGGGAATGTGCGATTGCCGTATCGCTGGATTTATCTGATCGCACCGATATGGTGTAGTTAACGCCATCCACGGATGGAGGTCATGATCATGGCAACAGGTGTCAAGATACCCATCAATTATGCACAGGCAGCCGAATCGCTCAGGACACTCCTGAAGTTGAAAGGCTCTCCGGTTGCGTTCCGGTTCGCGACAAAGAAAGAGGAGATCCCTGCCGGCATGGAGAAGCTCGACAAGACGATCCGGCACTGCTCCATGGTCGGGCTTGCCCGGAACGAGGGAAAGATCTTCTATTCCACGGTGGAAAACCACGAGTGCAATGGGGGTGCCTGGTCCTTGGGCTTGAAGGAGCTCACCGAGACCCTGAAGACCGGTGACTTTTACTTCAAGCTGGGCAAGTTCGAGAGTTCGGCTGCCTGCAAACGGACCATCGACCGGGTCGCCCACTTACAGCCGGGCGACACCTATGCAACGATGTATGCCCCGCTTGATAAGGCACCGTTCGACCCGCAGGTTGTCATCGTTGTGGCAAGTCCCTGGGCAATGCTCAAGCTCTCGCAGAGCACCCTCTTCCGTGTCGGCGGGAGGATCCATGCAGAGTTCGCCGGCATCCAGTCGGTCTGTGCCGATTCCTGTGCCCAGACTTACCTGAACGGGAAGGTTAACTTCTCGCTGGGGTGCGATGGCTCACGGAAGTTCTCCGGCATCGAAGACGGGGAGATGGTAATGGGCATTCCGGCCGAGATTTTGCCCGAACTTGTTGAAGCGCTGAATGTTGTTGCAGCCGCCCCGGGCTCTAAGCCCGGAGCGAAATAACTTTTTTCGCATCCCTGTTATCGATCGGGATAGTACGGTTAAAAAGATCAGATGAGTTTCGAAACCGCGAGGACCTCATCAGAGTCCGAGCGGTGAGGTACTCTTATATGAGTTTCGAGCCCGCCGTTGGCCCGGGTTTGCACTCGAAAACTTCCGTGATCTTTACGATGACGAGCGACCGTGCAGGGAGTTCGGGTCTCTTCCGGTTGATGTCAGCCTTCATTTCATCGTATTCCTTGCCGCTGTTCTTGATTGACGCAACACCCTTGATCTGGAAACAGCCCTTGATCTCCGGTCCCCAGATATAGACCGCAACTTTCGGGTTCGTCCTGATGTTGGTCATACTCTTGTTCATGAAGTTGTCCGTAATCCAGATGGTCTCGTCATCGTGGAGGGAGACCATCGCAAGGGGGACCACGTTCGGTGTCCCGTCCTTCGATGCCGTTGCCACCGGGAAGACCTTCATCTTCGAGAATGCCTCTTTCATGTCTGCGTTCAGCTTCACCATGGTGCTCTCACCAGATTTTCCCAAGGATTCGCAAAACCATATACTTTGTGCATTATATCCGGCATGGGGCCGCCCGGCACCTGCACCCTGCCTGCCACAGGTTGATATGCTGCCGGAGCAAGACCGGTGGAGTGATGACCATGCAGGCAAACCCGATGGAAGTATTCCAGAGCGAGGCGCCCGAAGTTGCTGCCGCGTTCAACGGCCTTATTATGGCTCTTGTTGCATCGAAAGGGCTCGACCAGAAGACAAAACAGCTCATCTATATCGCGATGAAGGCCTCGATGGGCGACACAATGGCCGTAAAAGCTCATGTACCGATGGCAAAGGCGGCCGGGGCAACAAAAGAGGAGGTCGTGGACGCTATCCTCATGACGCTCACGGTCTCCGGGATCCGCGGTGTCGTCACATGCCTGCCGGATGCCGTGAAGCAGTTCGAATAATCCTTCTTTTCCCCCAGTAATACCCGCATCGCTTCTCTTATCTCCTGTTGCGTTCCACTAGTCTGGTGTGATGCTTGATCCGCCGGTCAAGAAGGTGCTGTACTGGTGCGACGAGTGCAACGTGCCGCTCATAGCGAAGAGCTGCGCCTGTGGCCGGGAGGGGAGAAGGATCGAGCTCCTCCAGCCCTACGAGCTCCGCCCCGCACTCTCCGCGGACCATGCGCTGATCCGGCGGCTCATACAGGAGCAGTTCGGCGAGGTTCCGGTAGCCAAGGTCCTTCTCCTGAACAAGACCGGCGGCACCGACCGTGCCGATCTCGTGATCATGCACGGCGAACGGCTCGGCTGGCTGACCTTCGACCCGGTGGGGCGGAAGTTCGTGTTCGACCTTGCTCCCGAATCCCTGCCGTTCCTTGTCCGCCACGCTACCAAGGGTATCGTGGACCTTGACACCTGCACGGATGCCCGGAGAGAAACCGGCCGGATCGGCGGGAAACGCCTTGCCCTGACAAAGCCGGTCCCGAACGGGACCGTGATTGTGAAGTACAAAGGGAAGTACGGGACGGGCGTAGTAAAAGACGGGTCGATCAGGGTAAAGGAGCTCGCTGCCGTTGAACCCCGCACCCGACCGGACCCGGGCTGGGATGTGGTGATTGAGAAGAACCGGTATCACCTCAAGAACCTTGAGCGGAACGCGGTCCGGGCGATAAAACACCACATCTCCGACCGCCCTACTGCGAATGTCTCATTCTCCGGCGGCAAGGACAGCACGGCAGTGCTCCACCTTGCCGGGAAGGCTGGCGTGACAAAGGCATTCTTTATCGATACCGGCCTCGAATTCCCCGAGACGATAGCGTTCGTAAAGTTGCAGGGTGTCGAGATTGTCGGGGGGGCAGGCGACTTCTGGCAGGCCGTGGAGAAGGCCGGGCCCCCGGGGAAGGACAACCGTTGGTGCTGCAAGTTCCAGAAGCTCCGGCCGCTCAAACTCTACCTTGCGAAGGTAGGCCCCTGCGTAACGATCCAGGGAAACCGGTGGTACGAGTCCTGGAACCGGGCGAGCCTTGAGGAGACGAGCCAGAACCCCGACAACCCGCTCCAGCTCAATATCTCGCCTATCCGGAACTGGCGGGCGCTCGAGGTCTTCCTCTACCTCTGGTGGCAAAAGGCAGAGATGAACCCCCTCTACGAACAGGGCATCGAGCGGATCGGCTGCTATCTCTGCCCGTCCATGCTGGAGAGCGAGTACGAGCAGATCCGGGCCACCCACCCCGAGTACGCGAAGCGCTGGGACGACTTTGTGGAACGATGGGCGGCAAAGAAAGGGCTGCCGGAGGAGTACTGCCAGTTGGGTCTCTGGCGGTGGAAGGCGCTCCCGAAGAAGATGAGGGAGATCTGCCGGGAGAAGGGAATTGCGGTGAATGAGGACTTCACCCTGAAACAGACCGAACCCCGGAAGAGGGCTGATGAAATGGTTGATATCGGGAGAGAGAGAACGATGAAGACAGCAATGCAGGAACAGGCTACGGATGACCTCGATGTTAACGGGATAAGAAAAGACTTCCCGCTCGTTTCCGAGGTCGTGTATTTCGACAATGCAGCAACCAGCCTTTCCCCCGAACCGGTCATACAGTCGCAGGCCGAGTTCGAGCGTAATTACCGGGCCAATGTCGGCCGGGGCGTCCACCGCCTCACCCAGATTGCGTCCCAGCGGTACTGGCACGCCCACGAGAAGGTGGCAGAGTTCATCGGGGCAAAAGGAGGCGTCACGGTCTTTACCAAGAGCTCCACCGAGTCGATCAACATGGTGGCGCAGGGATTCCCCTGGAAGGCAGGCGACCGCGTGCTCACGACCGTTCTCGAGCACCATGCAAACATCCTGCCCTGGTACCGGCTGAAAGAACGGGGAGTCGCTGTCGACTTCGCGGACATCCGCGACGATTACACGTTCGATCTTGCAGCATTCGAGGCTGCCATCACGGACCGGACGCAGCTTGTCGCGATCACTCATGCCTCGAACGTGCTGGGTGTTATCACCCCCGTGCAGGAGATCGCGAAGATCTGCCATGACCACGGAGCGCTCCTCCTCGTGGATATGGCCCAGAGCGTCCCGCACATGCCCGTCGACATCATGGCGCTCGGCTGCGACTTTGCGGCCTTCTCCGGCCACAAGATGCTCGGCCCCACGGGTACGGGTGTTCTCTGGATGAAGGAACCGATCATTGAGCCGCTCCTTTTGGGTGGTGGGATCGTGGAGTCCGTCACGCGATCGGGGTATACGCTTGTCGAAGGGTACCAGCGGTACGAGGCCGGGACGGGCAACATTGCCGGGGGGATCGGCCTAGGGGTTGCAGTCGACTACCTGACCCGGCTCGGCATGGACCGGGTGCGGAGGCATGAGCAGGTGCTCACCACGCGGGTCATTGACGGCCTTAAGAAGGTCCCCCGTGTCACAGTCTATGCACCTGACTCCTCCGACAACCGGGTGGGTGTAATCTCCTTCACGGTTGAAGGGCTGCACCCCCACGAGGTGGCCCAGCGCCTTGACGAGACGGCGGACATCATGGTCCGGTCCGGACACCACTGCTGCATGCCCCTCATGGAGCGGCTGGGACTGCCGAACGGGACCGTGCGGGCGAGCCTCGGGTTGTACAATACTTCGGAAGAAGCGGATCTCTTCCTTGCAACAATGGAAGAGATTACCCGGTAACTTCCGCCACGCACATCCTTTTTTTTGAGGACTATTCCTGTTCGTCCCCGTGCCCGATGTATTTATCATGATTTAATATGTAGGAATCACCAAACATCTTCACGCAACCGGGCCCTGCGGCCCATCCGGATGTGATATCCCATGAAGAAACAGCAGATCGCCGACATTTTCGCCCGTGTGAGGGAAAAACGCCCGCTTGTCCACCATATCACGAACTACGTGACGGTCAATGACTGCGCCAACATCACGCTCTCTGCCGGGGGTGCCCCGGTCATGGCTGATGCCGTGGAAGAAGTCGAGGAGATGGCAGCGATAGCAAACGCACTTGTCCTCAACATCGGGACGCTCAACAGGGTCCAGATCGAGTCCATGGAACTGGCTGGTAGTATGGCGAACGAGCGGAAGATCCCGGTTATCCTCGATCCGGTGGGGGTCGGAGCAACGCAGTATCGTACAAAGACCGCACGGCGGCTCCTGGACCGGCTCGATATTGCCGTTCTCAAGGGCAATGCCGGCGAGATCGGTGTGTTGGCCGGTGCTGAAGCAAATGTCAGGGGTGTGGACTCCCACGGGTTGTCCGGTGACCCTGTGGCCATTGCACAGGAGTATGCGGAGGCAGCCGGCCTGACTGTTGCCATCAGCGGTGCAATGGATGTAATCACTGACGGGAAGCACACGCTGCTCGTGGAGAACGGCCACCCGATGATGGGCAGCATCTCCGGCACGGGCTGCATGGCAGCATCCGTTACTGGCGTCTTTACTGCGGAGTCAAAGGACCCGGTCCTTGCAGCGGCAGCAGCCTTTGCCGCGTTCGGCATTGCCGGTGAGCGGTCTGCGGCATCGGCGCGGGGACCCGGCAGTTTCAAGAAAGGACTCTTCGATGAGCTTGCCAACCTCACTCCGGAAGACCTTGCACGGGCAGCAAGGATGAAAACCGTATAACTGTCCCATGAAACTTGACCTGTACGTTATCACCGATGAAGACCTTGCCGGCGGCCTGCCGCACAGCGAGATTGCACGGCGGGCAGTTCTTGGTGGTGCTAACGTCATCCAGCTCCGGGATAAAATCCTCCCCCCCCGCGAGCTCGTCCGGGTTGGCCGCGAGATCCGGGAGATCGCGAGAAAGGCCGGGGCTCTATTCATCGTCAACGACCGGCTGGATCTCGCCCTTGCCTGCGGGGCTGAAGGTGTCCATCTCGGCCAGGACGACATGGGGTGCGGCACAGCACGCCAGCTCTCCCCAACTGGCTTTGTTATCGGTGTGTCGGTAGGGTCCGTTGATGAAGCCCTTGCCGCAGAACAGCAGGGTGCGGATTATGTTGCCGTCAGCCCGGTCTTCTCCACCGGCTCAAAAGCCGATGCGGGCCCGGGGTACGGGCTTGCCACCGTACGGGAGATCCGCGCAGTTGTCAGTATCCCGGTCATCGCCATCGGGGGTGTCGGACCGGCCAATGCTGCCGACGTCATTGGAGCAGGGGCAGACGGGATCGCGGTCATCTCTGCGGTTGTCTCGCAGCCTGATATTACGGCAGCGGCACGCAGGCTTTCTGCGATCATTGCCACGGCAAAACGCGCATGGAGGGGAACGCCATGACGGGCGGTACCGCACCGCGTTTTGTCCTGCACGAGCATTTTGCCCGGCACCACCATTTCGACTTCCGGCTGGAGCATGACGGCGTGCTTGCCAGCTGGGCAGTGCCCAAAGGGCTGCCGGAGAAAGCCGGCGAACGGCGGCTGGCGATCGCAGTCGACGACCATCCCCTCGACTATATCGGATTTGAGGGAACGATCCCGGAAGGGGACTACGGGGCAGGAGAGGTGAAGATCGCCGATACCGGGACGTACGAACCTGTCGAATGGGGGCCAGGGCGCATCGAAATTCTCTTGAGCGGCAGCCGGTATACCGGAAAATACGTTCTCATCCGGTTTAAGAAAGCCGGGGAAAAAGAGTGGCTTGTCCTCCGTGCAAAAGAGTGATCCGGCCCGGGGAACAAATCCATGGGGTAGTTCCGGCAGGTGGATGTGGACAAGGGGGCAACTTATAAGAAATTCCGCACTCCATCTTCAACAGAAGATTAGTGTGCAGGTCCCGATATGAATACCGTGTCACCACGAAACACCCTCTGGCTCTCCGTTACGGGGCTCCTCACCCTGGGGATCATCCTCATCTCGATATACTCATTAAAAAACGGCTTTACCGACATCTTCCCGTACTTCTACATCCTCCCCATCCTGATGGTCGCCTGGTGCTGCCCCCGCTTTGCGGTGTATTTCACCGTTGTCCTCGGCTGGGTATTCCTCGGCATCGTGTACCTGTACGGCCCGGCCAGCATCCAGCTCTACGCAGCGAGCATGGCATTTTTCTATATCTTCGTCTCGCTTGGTGTGGTGCTTGCCGCCTTCTCCACGCAGGTCGTGCAGGAGAGAAAATACCGGGAGATCTTTGAGACCTCGCAGGCCGGCATCCTGACGATCAGCCGCGAGACGCGGAAGATCCTAGCTGCCAACCGCAAGGCGTTATCCATCCTTGGATACGAGCCGGAAGAACTCACGGGACTCGACTTTGGCGACCTCTGGTTCGATTCCAAACAGGAAGTTGCAGCCATCAAGAAGATCCGTGACCAAGGGACGATAGCGGAGATGGAAGTCGCGCTGCGGAAGAAGGACCGGACCGTGATCTGGGTGCTTGTCTCGGCAGCCGTCAGTAAGGAAGGCTTTACCGTGCTCTCGTTCATGGACATCACGGAAGGCAAGCGGATGAAGGATGAGTTGATCGAGTCCGAGCTCCGCTACCGCACCCTTTTCGACGGTGCAAGCGACGCGATCATCCTGCACGACATTGACGGAAAGATCTTCGAAGCCAATGTCATCGCAAGCCGCTACCTCGGGTACACGAAGAAGGAGTTCATGAACAAAAGCCTCTACGATCTCGCCGTTGTTCCCGGCACCATGTTCCCTTCCGACGAAGTAAAGCAGTTCACGGCCCGGGGCCATATCCTCTTTGAATCGGAGCTCAGGAAAAAGGATGGCAGCTCGATGAAAGTCGAGATCAGCAGCCGTATCACCGAGTATTTTGGTATGCCTGCCGTCATGAGCACGATCCGTGATCTCTCGGAACGGAAGAAAGCCTGAGATCGTTCGTATGCAGATGGGAGTGGGTTCCCTGCCGGCAAAGGCGTGGCGGCTGGTTCTGGATTATGGAAAGGGGGGGCTTCTCGGGCTCGCCCTGTACCTGCTCCTCTGTGCCGTTGTCTTCTTTTGCGGGTTCATGACAGCACTGGGCAACGAAACTTCTTGGTCCGGCCCGATTCTTCGGGCAGTCGGAGCGTTCTTTGTTATCGCAAATCTCTTGTGGGGGATTCCCTTGTCCATGATCCTCGGTGCACTCTGCTGTGGTCGGAAATGAGACCGGGCGGGGCGCCGATTATGGGGAAGAAAAACCTGCGTGGGTAATGAAACATTGCAGGAAAAGAATGAAGCCGCCGGAGGGAATTGTATGTCAAAGTTCAATTCATTTACGAAAAACGGGTTAAAGCTTATATAGTAAATCTGAGTTTTCTACAATTGTCCCGGAAACTGATATATAAATTTACCCTGAGGGTTAAAAACACAATTCTGTCTGCTTTTTAATTCTGTTATCGTCGAAGAATTGATAAAAAATATCAGTATCAACACGAAACATATCAAATTCTGTATGTCTACCTTAATTATCCGGTTTGGTGCAAAGATCATATCATCAAAATGGAACATATCAAATTCTGTATGTCTTCTGCAATTATGCGGTTGAGGTGCTCCTCAAATATAGAATCTTCAATATTGAACATATCAAGTTCTGTCTGTCCTTTTTTCCGGGTATTGGGAATATGAGAAAAGATGTTGTATGTCAATTGGCCGAATCGGAGATTCGGTTGGGCCACCAAGTCCCTTTCGAGATTTTAATCATTCCTTAAGTGGCCGTTTCTGATCGCAGGTGAATATCTTCAAGTGTTCGCAGTATTTTTGAATAGCTTCAGTATAAAAGGATTAAATATGATGCAATTTCGAAGGATTGTTAATGATCAATTTTCAAGAAACCGTAAAAAATAACCCCATATCACTTTTTATTTGGGTATTGATAGGAATTTTTGTATTCTTAGTGATTTGTATTATCCTTGCCCTCTTCATCAGTTTTAATCCAACAATAACCACGGTCTCATCTTTTTTTAATACAACGAATATTTCGACGACACAGAGTTTTTTTAATACTCAAATTAATGTCTCACATAACGAAGTAAATACTTCCATAAATAATTCCATTTTTACTAGTACTAATTTTGATTTGATTTCGCCTATCATTGCATTATTGGGTTCTTTCGGTGTATTTGCCTACTTGTTTTATTCAATAAAAGAGGGAACTCTCTCAAAAACCGAGAATAGGAAATTGCTTTATGGTTTTTTGGGTGGGATGGGTATCATAATATTACTTATTGCGATTGTTTTCACATCTTTTTTTCAAGGTAAATATCCCTTTGAAAAATACATAGAAATCGTCAGTTTGCTTTCCCTCTTTTTATTTATGGCAATAATCGCTTATTTTTTCAAGCTCACATTTGATGCAATAGAAGATAACTATACAAATCGTCAAGCACTTATCGATTTCTTGGAAGTTAAGAGTTCAAAGGCGATTATTTGGCAGCCAATTGATAATTTTGCTCGATGTATTGTTTCGGTTCAAGATTATTTTTCTTATAACGTGTTTGTATTAATTTGTCTCATCCCAATCGTCGGCATTCTATTAGGATTAAACCTACTATCGATAATTTTTATCGAGATAATGATCTTCACACTGTTCAGCGGTTTTTGCAGATTGATTAGTTTATGTGAGAATACTTCGAATATTACTCTTAAAAATCGAGTTCGTTCAGAACATATTTCTTTTTCATCTAAACGTTTATCGAATGTTTTCTTTTTACCCTCTCCCGAAGAGGGGTATTTCAAGATTTTAACTAAAAATGGCTATGTTACAATTTTAAAAAATGAAATTCTTACTATACATGATAATGAGGTTATTGTTTTCAAAGGAAAAGAAAATTTATTTCCCCTAAATATCTGGATTAAAAGAAGTGTTCGTTTCGTTCTATCATTGATTCTTGCAGGATTCCTTTATCTACTATTTTTCTTTGGAATTGTTGGGATAGCGATTTTAGTTCAGCCCAACGATTTACTACTAATTTTACAAACGACGATGCCAGGGTTATTGCTAACAATAGAAGGAAACAGCCTGATATTCGCATTTTGTATTATTGGATGGTTCCAAAAAGAAGTTGATGGATATTTAGCGTCTGTAATTGATAAATCAATGATAGTACCTCGTGCATTCGAATTATATGGATAATGAAATAATATGTGGCTAATTGCAGTTAATTATAATTCACTATATCAGTTATGACGATTTCTCATTGTTTTGATTGTGGGGATACTCAATGGGGCACATGTTTTTTTTGAATAGTTATTCAGGAAAGTCATTTATCATCCATGTTTTAATGTCTATATAAGCGGGAAAATGATGACAGAAACGTTAGAATTTCGAGATAGATCAAACCTTGAACACATCAGAGAGAATTTGTTTAAAGGAACTGAATACGGTCGAGCAGCAGTAATGATTGGTGCTGGATTCAGTCGAAATGCCGAAAAGTTTTCCTCTCAAATTCCGAATTTTCCGCTTGCAGCGGATTTGGGTGAAATCTTATACTCAAAAATACATCCAGAGTATGATAGGTCAAAAAAGACTTCAGAAGAGATCAAAAGATTTGGGAATAATTTTGATGAATATGCAAGCGAGTATTCAGAAAAATTCGGACAGGGTGAATTGTATAGTTTATTGATAAAATCAATACCCGACGAAAAATATTTACCGGGGGAACTCCACGAATTATTACTCTCTCTTCCATGGTCTGATGTTTTTACAACAAATTACGATACTCTATTGGAACGCACATTACCAAAAATTTACAATAAAAAATACGATATAATCAAGACCCAGACGCAAATTCCCTTAAGATCGAAACCAAGAATTGTCAAATTACATGGGGACATCCCCTGCAATTCATTCGTTATTACGAAGGAAGATTATGATAATTATGAAAAAGATTTTGCAGCATTTCAGAATCTTGTTCAACAATCTATTCTTGAAAATGTATTTTGTCTCATAGGTTTTGGGGGAAATGATAAAAATTTTATAAAATGGAAAGAATGGGTTAATAAAAATTTAAAAAGTCATTCCCCCCCAATTTATTTGTGTGGTATTTTAGATTTAGACGAAAAAGAACGTTCAGACCTCGAAAAGAAAAAAATAAAAATTGTAGATTTAGGCCCGATTTTTCCAAGAGACAAATTTCACGATAAGAATAGTCGTCATAAAACTGCGATGGAATGGTTGTTAAAAAGTTTAGCTATTGCCAAACCTAACAACAAATTGAGTTGGCCTGAACAGACCTATCAGGATGTATTACCAATAAGAAATCCTCTCGCACCTCCCTTAATCTCGCGTCCATCCAATCTTACGATATCTGCAAATATGCAGTATCACCGTTTAACGCAGAGTAACAATAGTACTATTATTAAGGATATTGAAAATAATTTGAAAATTTGGACAATTGAAAGGGAATCATATCCTGGATGGATTATCGCACCGAAAAAGAATAGAATGGATATTTGGGTAAATACATCTGATTCGATTAATCCTATCCTAAACAATATAGACTCATTCAAATTTCCGACTAATCTTCATCTTCTATTTGAGTTAGTTTGGAGACTTGAGGTTTGTTTATGTCCTTTATTTAGTAATGTTGCAGAATGTATCGAATCTGAAATTAAGAAAATAAACCCGTTTTCAAATTTGCTAACAATTGATGAAGCAATCATCACTCCTGAAAAGGTAGAATATCAGACTTGTAACTGGAATTTAATTAGATCTCAATGGGTCGATTTGGCATACTTTTTAACTCGACATTATCGTGAAAGTAATGATTTTGATAAATATCAATTTTGGATTGACTTATTAGAAAAAATCAATGTTCTCAGTACGATTTGGAAGAATAAATGGTACTATGAGAAGAGTATGTTTTTTATCTTCCGACTTGATCAAGAAAATTTAATAAAACAATTAAGTACGTGGTCAATCGATGATAATCATCCTGAATATTTAATGAAAAAGGCGGGATTATATGCTGAATTGGGCGAACTTGAGAATGCTAATACTATCGCCGAACACGCTCTTAATGTAATTCGGTTTCATCTTCACTCGAATCGTGACGATTTTTACCTTCTTTCATTGGAGGGTTGGTGTCTATTCCTTCTCCAATCAATCAATAGTAATATTCACCTCCCTCAAAAGAGAAGCGAGGATTATCAAGGCAGATGGGAACAACTAGCCAAATATAATTGCGATCCTTGGATTGAAATTGAAAAATTTAAAGCTAGCGTGAGTATCCCAAAACCGCGAAGACCGCCAGCGTTTGAAAAAAAGCATGCTTTTGATCCAGGAATTATTACTACGACACATCATCTAAGTTCCGAACCAGATATCGTAAAAATTTTACCGGCCTTTGCATTTTTAAAAATGCTTGATACTGTTGGGTTGCCAATAATTTCTGGACATGTTATCAGATTTAATGAAGAGGTCACATATGCTGCCGAATGGATTGAAACATATGATCCTGTTTGGGCAATAATAATGATCTTAAGATCTGATAACGAGAAAGTTATCAATAATAAGTTCCAGCGTTTATCGATTTTGCGAATAGATGAAAAATTGTTTGATAATTATTACACTCTTGCAATAACCTCGCTAAGGCAGTCCTTAAAATCTTATTACCAAAATGGACATAATCGTAATTTTGACAATACTCTTTCATTCAGGCAGATAAAAATCCAAATGGAATTGTTATCTCGATTGAGCGTTCGATTATCTGATGATCGTCTTGGAGATTTATTGGATATTACAATAAAAATTTATGAGGCCCAAAAAAATACACCAAAATTTAACTTTTATGAAGGGCTTGGTAACTTATTTAAAAGAATCACCTATTCCGCGTCCTCCAATAAATTATTAGAGCGGATGGGCACTCTTCTGAGCCTGCCAATTCCAACTGAAAATCAGTTTACAGTACCAATTTTGGAACATTTTCCTGAACCTTTTGAATATATTTATTTTCAGAGTTCTTTCAAAATTCCCGAAGGATATGACCGGAGTTCATGGGATTCTTCAATTTCGTACTTAATTCATGTTTCTAAAACAGGTGCAACAGATGCAAGAAGACGGTCTCTAATGAGACTTATACGATTATTCAAAATTAACGGATTAAATAAATCTGAAATTGAAGCCTTCAAAGATGCATTATGGCAGAAAACTGATCCGAATTCGCATTTACCTACAGATATCGGTTATCTGAATTTTGTTCTTCTCGGATTACCTGAATTAAGCTCTGGGGATGTGAAAAACAAATACAGGAATTGGCTTATCTCTCAACCTATTCCTCAAGCAATTTCAGGTAAGACAGGTCAAGATGGAAAAATGCATTATACGATGAATGGTGGAGGTGGGCAATTAACTCATTTCATCTATGAGTGGCTTTATTCATCTAAACGTCTGCAAATAGGGAACGATGATGGAGATCAAAATGTTATCGAATGGTCTGAATCTGAAATTCTAACATTATTTAATAATATCAGTAAACTTTGGGAAGAGCAACAAAACTGGCTCTCAGATGCAAAAGAAAGAAATGGTTATTTCTATCCGTATTTACGCGAGCAATTCACTAACCTTTTGTTGCTATTTGAACAAATTATCATATTCAAATTAGATTGTATCACCGATCAAAATGAAGTAAAGCGAATACTAAAAACATTAAATGAATTCTCTAAAAATGATCTATGCATCAATTCAACAATACCTGGGATATTATTAGTTAGACCAGAGGAATCCATCCAAATAAATAACCAACTTCGGATTGGTTTATTTTCATCAAATTCGGAACTCGCAATAAAATCCATTGATGGGATTTACAATTATGCAATATTGGCACATAATGGAAAAGTGCTTTCGATGGAAGAAAAGATAATATCAGATTTTGTTTATTCAATTGTCCTTAGAAAAGAACCCGGTTTATCCCATGCACTAGATATCGCAAGTCAATTAATCAGATATTATCCTGATTTGTTCAAAGAACAACATATTGATGATCTTTGTTTATCGGTAGAAAACAGCCTCTCACCGATTAAAACTAATTTAAAAGAAATTGATTTTCGAGTACGAGAAGATGAAATTCAAGTATCAGATATTGAAGTCGAAGCAATACAAAATAACACTATAGAACTGGTTTCCAGTCTTCAACAATATTACAATAATAAGGGAAAACCTCTCCCCGAATCGATAAAGAAATTTCCGATTAATCTCAACAAATCAATTTAAGATATCTGAATTCGAATCGAATTCCATATCAAATCCGAAAACCTTTTTTTTTAATTCCCTCCCGCACTTCCCACAATACTTGAACGTCGGAGGATTGATCTCCCCACAAACGTTGCACGTCTTATGAGTAAGTGGCCGACCCTTTGGCAAGGATTTGATCTCGACTCCCTGCATCTTGATCACTACCTCGTCAATATCCTTTGGGGATAGATGGGCATAGGTCTGGAACATCTCGGTCTTCAGATTCCCCCACATCATAAGCTTGATGACATCTTCTTTGACCCCTTTCTTGACGAGATGGGTAATTCGCGTGTGCCGGAAAATATGAAGAGTGATCTTTCGTTTGATTCCGGCAATTCTGCCAATGTTCCGAATCTGCCGCTGCATCTGATAGTGGGATAGTGGATTTCCTTCCGGATCCACAAACACATATTTTCCTCCGCGTGTATCACCGGGATAAACTCGTTTCCAGGCAAGTAGGTGCTTTTTACTTTTTACGAGTCGGATATACCGCATGACATCAGTTTTTACATCAGTCCGGATAGCCAGGCCATATTGATCAATGGTGACTTGATTCCAGGTCAGGGTTCCGATCTCCTTTGCCCGAAAGCCTCCTTCGTATAGCATACAGATAACCGCGCGGTACAGAGGTGACCCGGCATTTTTTACTAAAAGCCGGATGTCCTTCATCGTAAGGATATCCTGAGGAGATTTCGTGACTCTCTTGACTGAAGGCTGCTTGATCTTATTTACTCCTTCATGGATTATTGTCGGATGAGCAACGTCTTTTTCAATCAGCCACTTGAAAAAACGCTTGATAAGGAGGATATGATCGTGTAGGGTGTTCTGTTTGTACTTCTTACCATTCGGGGTTTTCGCAACCCTGACAAGAGAGATCGCATGAGTCAGATTTGCGTATGTGGTATCCTTAAACGCCGGTAAAAATTTTCTCCAGAATACCAGACCATAGATCAGCTTATTTCTCCTGGCCAATGAGATGCCTCGGAGTGCAAACAACTCATCGACAAATTCCAGGATTAATTCAGAGTCTTCATCAGTCAGTTGATTGCGTTCGATTGCCTTACGGATCGATGCCTCGCCATACTCAAACTTGACGTAATGAAACTCTGACATGCTAGCCTAGAGCGCTGAAACAAATATTAACTTTGCTAGTTGTTAGAGCCTGAATTTTTACTTAATTTTACGTCGTAAATTATCTCGGAAGTTCAAAGCCGTGTTTTTCCAAAATCACAATAAAAATCGATGATTTTCAGAAAAAGGCTCAATTTTTGGCTCTCGCATTATCATCGAGATTATTAATATATTGTTAACATTTGAATCAATCGGGGTTCAATTTGAACGCATTTTGAGAAAAGAACGAAGAATTGAAGAGATTTCAGTACTAAGCCGCCGGGGGGACTTGAACCCTCGACCTGCTGATTACGAATCAGCCGCTATACCGCTAAGCCACGGCGGCGCAATACCTCACAATATCGGCTTTTGCGTTAATAAAAATATGTGTGGGTTACGAGTAACCGGAGAGCGTTGTCACGTTCTGCGGGCCCTGCTGCTCCTTGGGCGCGATGGTGCCGAACTTGGATTCATAATCGGCAACGCTCTTTTGGAGAACCGCAACGAGGTTCTTCGCGTGCGATGGCGTGATCGAAACGATGGCTTTTGCCCGCGCCTGGTTCACCTGCGGGAGCTGGTGGAGGAAGAGGAAGGTGAACTCATCGTCCTTGTACGCAACCTGGATCATGTTACTGTACACGGGGTCGAGCGTGGGCGGGATATTGACGGATATTTCCTGGGATGCCATGCAACCAGTGTTAACCCTGAAAGATTATCCGTCTTTTCCTGCGAGGCTGTCCCGTAACTATCTTCTTCTCCCGTTCCCACATGCTAGTAAGAGGAATTACCCTGGCTGCCCACACGGACTATTGCACGATCTCCGACCTGGTGCGGGTGCATGCCTGCCCGGTCCGGTATTATTACGAGCGGCACGAGACCCTTGTGGAATCGGACCGCTACGCTGTCTGCAAACAGCTGTCCTACCATCTGGGAACGCCGCTTGAGGCCGATGCCATCTGGCAGGAGGTTACCGCGGTCCGGCCGGGTATCGACTCCTCCTTAAGGGAATTGCTGGACATCAGCATTGCTGCCTGCAACAAGACGAGCTGGAAGCCTGCGTCCGAGACCGATGTAAGGGTAGTCTCCGATATCCAGAAAATGGCCGGCATGATCGACCGCATCGATGCTGAGGGCGCGTTCTCCATCATCCGGGCATCGGGTGCCATGCCGTTTGGGGCCTATGCCGCCGACCGCCTAAGGGTTGCTGCCATCGCGCTCTGCCTTGAGGAGATGACCGGATCGGAATTGAAGGGCGGGAATATTGAATATATCCCCGATGGCGTCTCCCGTTTCCACGAGGTCCAGCCCCGTGACCGCAGGATGGTGATCGCTACTTTGAGGAAATTGCGGGAAATACGCGATGGTGCGATGCCGCAGCACCCGCTTAATGCTCCCTGCAACCGCTGCAGGCACCAGGAGAAGTGCGAGAGCAGCGTGGGGAAGCGGCTGTCGGAATTGTTGTAAGGGCGGTTATTCCGGTTCCCTGCCACACGCTGAACAGCGATAGTGGTGGACATCGATGGTTCCGCCGCACGCTTTGCAGCTCCAGCGTTCCCGTTCGCTTTTCACGAATGCGCGGATGCCATGCCTTTTGATCGCTTCCAGGTTCTCGATCATGCTCATGTGGTATTTTGTCCGGTAGCGTTTGTCCAGCTGCTTCAGCCGTTTGCAGGGAAAGTCGCTGCAGGTGTGATGATACCTGTCCTTCACCTGTCCGCAGGAAGAGATGGTGCAGTTGATGCTGCAAAGCCGGTCCGGGGCGTAACACCCGCCGCAACGGTTCTTCTCCCGCAGGAATGCCATGCAGATCGCGCAGTCCATACTGCAGGGTGCAATGAGCGTTGTCCTGAAGGGGGATTTCCCGGTCATATCCGTGTATGGGGCACGAGCGGAAAAAAACCTGGCGGATGATAGGGCCCGGAGAATTTCTGTGGTTTGGCAGGTGTCCTGCTGGTGCCCACCGAAAAGAAGTACACCGCCCGACCCCCTGCACCAGTGCTTTGCGGCGATGCGATTTTTCTCTCCTGAAGTAATGCACTTTTTGTCAGGATATCAAAGGGGGGTGGGGGGGTCGGACGGTGTACTTAGCAGAAATCTCAAACGCAAGAGGCGTGTATCTTCCTGTTTTTCTGACGACAAATGGATTCATGGCCCGTTTTGCGGCTCAAAAGAAGTACACCGCCCGACCCCCCTTCATCCACGTGTTCGTCACTTTCACCCTCCCCCCTGCTCCCGCTTAAATCGGGAATGGGTGCAACCCATTGGATCCAGAAAGAAGGGAAGTGAAGCAGATGACAGCACACCGAATCGAGACCGGTACAAGAGAAGGCGATGCACTGGGATTCACCGAAGACCTCTTCTCCGGCTGGCTGGAGAGGGAAGCGGGCAACCGGCTCATCCTCCACTACATAATATCCCGGCACAAAAACGAGGGAAACACGCAGGCGCTGATCCGCCAGTGGCTGACCGGCGGGTACGATGTGAGCGTGGTCATGCCCCGCCCGGTCATGCAGCATATCCTCCGGAAATTCCGGTTCGCCCCGGGAACTGCGCGGTTCCCGGACCAGTACGAGGATGCTGTAGAGGTCTGGCACCGTGCCAATTTTCAGGAAAGTCCGGGAGAATGGGAGATCCAGGGAAGTTACGCTGTAAGCGGGTAACAAAGGCCCGCCGGCAGATGCACGTCCCCGGATATCCTTTTTTAGGATTCGAGGAGTGTTTTCGAGACGATATATTCCCCGCGTGCCTCGCGGGTGGTCCCTACGATAAGCCACTGCTCGCTGCCATGCTCTTCGAGGACACCGCAGGCCTCGATTATCTCCCCGGCGAGCGCCTGTCCGCTGTACGTGTGGGTGAACGAGAGGACACGGGATACCGATTCGTGCTCCACCTCGTACACCGCGGGATTGTCGAAAGCGAGTGAAGCGTTGGTCACCGTTGCTTCGATGGTTGCTTTTCCCAGCACCGTCCCCCGCCCGGACGGGGCGCTCTGGATCTCGTCATAGGATCGCGTGTAGAGGATATCGAAGTAGGTGCCCTCGATCTGCCCCCGGTTCCACTTCCGCTGTTCGTGGAGTACGAAGGAATCGTACGCGATCTCGGGCTTGCGTTTCTCGTACACCTTGCGCCACATCTCTTCTGACAGCCCCTCTATCTTTCTCTCGCGGATCCCCTGACGGACCAGAGCCTGCGCAAAAAACCAGTTCTTCCCGTACACCACCATATCGATATCCGAACTCTCGTTTGCCAGGTCGCAGAGGAGCGATCCGGTGCAGCCGATTGTTCCCGGTGGCTGCGCAAAGAGACTGACGAGTTTTCGCACACGGGGGTAGGCGGTGGCAATCCTGTCGATCTCCTGGTCGGGTTTGAGGACGCGCTTTACATCTTTGTAGGGGACGCGGTGGAGGAGCCCCGCGTATTCCGGCTTATGCTGCGCTATGTGGGTATATGCTTCCTCAAAGTCGTACTTGGTGTAACGGCGCCCGGAAGGGTGGACGCGTGCGCCGTTCTCCTCGGGAACGTACCGGAGCACGCAGCCGATCCGGTCGGTATTGTCGTACGTGGAGACTGCATAGATCCAGCCGTCCCGGTCTTCGATAAAATCACGCAGGCGGACGGGCATCATACAGAATCACCGGGATCGCAGGAATGCTGCAATCCTCTCGATATCTGCCCCGCTCCGGATAATCTCCCTCTTCTGCAGGTCGATTACCGTGCTCGGTGTGCCGGGCAGTCTACCCCCGTCAATGAGCAGCTCGTGGGGAACCGTGCACTCTTCCGGTGTCTGCGGGTCTTTTGCACCATGGAGGTTGGCGCTCGTTGCCGTGATGGGAGCATCGAACGCAGCGATGAGCTGCAGGGCAAGCGGGTGGGCTGGCATCCGTATTCCGATCAGGCCGGTCCCCCCGGTCAGCACTTCCGGGACGCAGTTCCGTGCAGGGAGGACAACGGTCACCGGGCCGGGCAGGAAGGTTTCGAAGAAGCTGTCCATCCAGGACTCGGTACGGGCGACCGCTCCCAGCATGTCCCGGTCGGAGACCGCGATCGAAACCGGCATTGAAAACGGGCGTTTCTTTGCCTCGTATACCTTCTGGATCGCCTCTTCGGAGAATGCATCGGCGCCAAGGCCGTACACCGTCTCGGTGGGGTAGACCACAAGACCGTCATGCATCAGTACCGAGACGGCCTTCCTGATGATGTCCATGCTCAGAATTCCCGTCCCCGGACCCGGTTGATGTCGAAGACCGCCTTGGAACTGACGTGCATGACGGCAAAGACGCCCGCCTGGATGGGATCGGTCACCACAAGGTCGGCATGCTCCGGCACGGTCCCCGCCATCTTGAGCGCGATGACCGGTATTCCCGCCTCGCGGACACGGTCTACGGCTTTTGAGATCTCGCCCCCCATGATCGATCCCGCGAGGACGAGGATGGTGGCACGGGGCAGGCGGGCGACCGCGTCCACGGCAAGGGCAAGGGTGCGCTCCCCGACAAGGGGGATGGTGTCAACCGATATCCGCTCACCGCGGATATTGTGGCGGTCTGCCTCGTTCACGGCCCCAAGGGCAACCTGCGCAACCTGCGCTCCGCCGCCTATAATGATGACACGGGATCCGAAGATATGGCCAAACGGCTGGTATGCCCTGACGTCCTTGACCGAGTCGATATCGTTTAAGTCTTTTAAGAGCTGGTCGTGATCCCGGGGATCATCGCAGTCATACTCAAAATAGAGCTCGGCCATACCGCAGTACGGGCCGGAATCGAATACCTCCTGGTTGATCATGACGATGTTTGCGTCATGGTTGGCTACTACGGTTGCGATATCCCGCAGGACGCCCCTGCGGTTCTCCGCGATGATCCGGATTGCCGACCGTTTGGGTTCAGACTCCATAAGACTGATGCGATAACCGGGGATCGAACCCGGGTTAGAAGCTTGGGAAGCTCCTGTCCTACCGCTAGACTATTATCGCACGCGTTGCTGCTCTTAATTATTGGGTGAGTTTAACATAAATATATCCCGTTTGCCCGCGGGTTCGTATTATAACCGCAGAAAACAAAATATACACCAAGAAGACTGCGTTTACCGGGAGCAACGGTTCCTGGGAAAAAACTGACGCCGGAGAGATACTATGCGCCTGCGAATCCTGACACTGATCCTGATGGCCTGCCTGCTCGCCCTTGTATGCGTTCCTGCGCAGGGAGCGACCGGCAGTCCTGTTACCGTCCTGTACCAGAACTCGTTTTCGGGCAATCCCCAGTGGGTGACCAACAACCCCTCCCTGGATTACTGGGATCCCGGGCTCCAGATGTACCATTTTGCCATCGAGCCCAGCACCGGTGCCTATGCCTACGCGCTGGTCAAGGGTTACGAGAAGCAGCCGTTCACGCTGGAGTACGATGTTATCCTCAAAAAGGTCGATGAAGGAACCACGTTCCGGCTCGGGTTCTCGGGGGCAGCCATGAACCCGGAGGTTGGGCCGAATGTTCTCACCGAATTCACCAATGCAAAATACGGCCAGATCATGTGGCTCCGGCTGGTCACGCCCGGCAACAAGCTGATGAAAGTCAACAGCGAGTCGGCAGATACGCAGAGCAGTGGCAGTATCGCCTACAAGGGCCCGACGGTGAACTACGAGCTGAACAAGACCTACCGGGTCACGGTGGATTACAACAAGGACCAGCGCACCCTCACTATGAAGGTCAACGAGAAGACGAGCGGGCAGGAGATCTGGGGATATTACATCAACACGGTCGAGGACCTGAGCGGGATGGATCGCATCTACCTGGGCTCGATCGGGGACTATGGCATGATGAACCGGTACGCTGAGGGGTATCTTGACAATGTCCGGCTCACGGTGCCTGCCGAAGCCGAGGTAACAACTGCCGCTGCCGCGGTAACAACAGCCCCGCAGACCCCGACGACACGGCCGACCGCGATAAAGACACCTGTGCAGCAGACCCCGCTTCCGACAACCGCTCCCCAGGAGACCACGCTTCCGGCATCGACAGCCATTATGGCGCTTGGTATTGCAGGAACGTGTATGGCGCTGTTCCTGAACAGGCGGAAATAATCCCCCCGTTTCGTTTTTACCTCTTACGGGGAGACGGTTAGGCAGCACCAGTAAAGACTGCCAGGCAGGATCAGCGGTACAACCTCCTCACGCGGGGATGAGGATATCCTGCTAAAAAGGGTATGGTGGATGGGGTGTGTATGATCTCCGGAGGCATGGTTGCTCTCCGGACCTCTGGAGTGAGTACTGCATCTCTGCCGGTCGTGGCGGCAGCATAAGGCGATAGTGGTGCCGTTTCCCGCTCCCGGATCCCTTAATGGGGTGCATCCGGGGACGTGCTGTTCTGGTCAACGTTCGTTCCGGTGCGTGGCAGGGTTGGTTTTTTGTGGCCATCTCACGATCCGGCAGGCATCCCGTAGCTTTGTGTCCCTTTCCCTCCCCTTGTGGCGGGGTGAGCGGATGTGCTGTTCGTCTCTGCCGGACCGAAACCGTTTGTTCCCTGCGGGGAATCCGGTAGCAGGACGGCGCTGCCACAGCTGCCCTCAGGAAGCGCTGCGGAAACCGGTGACGAGATCAGCCCAACCGAGAGCAGGACAAGGGACAGTCCGATCATGATGATGCCGGTGTTCATGAAGTGGTCTCCTTTTGTTCTGGATGGGTCGGTGACACGCCGAATCAGCTTCGTGCATCACCTGATTTATCCTGTTTTCCTGGCAGGCTGATAAATACCCAGAATTGTCCGGGTTTGTTGACAGAACCCCGAGGTTACAGGAATCAACCTGGTTAGTGTAATTATGAAGAGAACTATAAGGAGAAAATATAAACAGTGATACCCTTATCTTCCGGTAACCAACAGATGGGGTATATCCCCTGGTGGAGCATCATGGACGCCGCTGACAAATCCCCCACACTCATTGTTCACGAGGATTCCGACTCGCTTGAGGAGCTCTCGGAATACCTGGATGTGCTCTCGAGCAGCGCACGGTTACGGATACTGAAATTTCTGGAAAAAAAACCCCGCGATGCCCGTGCCATCTCAAAGGAGATCGAGACGAGCTACGAGAATACCAAGAAACACCTTGACAAGCTGCTGAGCATCGGCGTAATCAAAAAGGAGGCAGGGCTCGGCGCCCCGACGTCGAAAGGGATCCACCCGGTCTGGGAGTATTCCCTGGTCCCCGGGGGACTTGAAGCCATTATCCGGAACCTTGGGCTCTTCTCCAATACCCGGGTACAGGTTGTGGGAAGCGAGATCGCACGCAGGCTTGACGAGGTGAAAGGCACCCTCTCCAAGGAAGTGCTGGGAAATGCGCCGGCAGCCATTGTGCTCGGTGGCCCGGAAGATAAAAAGGTGTTCCTCTTAAAAGGCGACAGTATTGCCGTTGGCAGGAACGACCCGGAGAATGCAGCCTCGTTCCGGCCCGAGAAAGACATTGTCCTTGCCGACAGTTATTCTGCGGTCACCCGTGTCTCCCGCCCCCACGCTAAATTCTCCCATGACAAGAGCGGGTGGTATCTTGAGGACTGCGGCAGCACCGGGGGAACCCAGCTGAACAACCACAAGCTGGAAAAAGGTGTCAAGAGTGCGCTTCATGACGGCGACCTCATTGAACTGGCAAAAGGCATATCCGGTGTCAGGCTCGTCGTGATCCTTCCTGGGGTGCAATGAACTGCCAGAACGGAAGGACACACCTATAAGAACTATCCCCTCAAGTACGAATAAGAGAAGAATTACCTGCCGATCCTCCATGATCCCGCTCTCACGCTGTTGTGGCATCTTTATCATTATCGCGCTTGCCGTTTTTTTCACCAGCCTGCCGGCCGCTGCCGCCGAACATACGGTGGGGCCCAGTGGAGCCGAATTTTCCACGATCAAGGATGCCGTTGACTGGGCGGTTGGCGGTGATACCATCCGTGTTATGAGCGGGACGTACACGGATCCCGTCAGGATTGACAAGAGACTGACCCTGATCGGGGTGGACAGCGGAGGAGGGGCGCCGGTCATCGCATCCCAGCCCACGGCGAATGGCATTGAGATCCATGCTGACGGCTGTTCCGTCCAGGGCTTCACCATAACGGGAAGCGCCGGCGCGAGCGGAATCCGCGTCTCCTCGGACAGCAATTTCATCCGGCAGAACACTATACGGGACAATGGCGAGGGAATCACGCTAATCTCGTCCGACAAGAATTCCCTTGTTGGTAACACGCTCACAGGCAACAACCGGGCGGGGATTGCGCTCACTGCATCGAGCAGCAACACGTTCGATGGCAACACCCTCCAGGAGAATGCCATCGGGATGACTATGGACGCCGAATCGCGATCCAACACGGTCTCCCGGAACATGTTCTTCAACACCCAGAACGTTGTCTCGAAGAGTCCGAGTTCCTTATGGAGCAGCCCCGCCACCTACCAGTACACCTACCTCGGAACGACCGCCCGGAGCCGGATGGGCAATTACTGGAACGACTACCGAGGTAAGGATGCGAACGGTGACGGCATCGGGGATATCCCCTACCAGACGCAGACCAGCATTGCTGCGGGTGGTGGGAACGATCCGTATTCAGCCGACGACTTTCCCCTGATGGATCCGATCACGTATTATACTTCGGTGAGTGTTGACGGCACTCCTGCCGCAACCGGCATCACGGCGTCCCCGTCAATGGTTACTACCCGAATTCCGGTAACGACAGGCCCGGCACAAACGGCTGTACACTCCCCCCTGCCGACACAGCCATCAGCCCCGGGCACTTCAGGGAGTGGTGAGGGGCCTGTACGGATCCTGCAGAACATCCCCCTGACTGCGGTTGTCCTCATTGCCATAGGCCTTGTCCTTGCCGGTATCGGGATCTATCTCTTTGTTTTCCGTTCATCTGATGAGGTGGTCCTCCCTGAAACCCTTGCGCCGGTCACCGCCCGTGCGGCGTCCGTCCTGAAGGGAGCTGTTGACAAGACGTGGGGGCTTGTCACGCGGCCCGCGGAAACGGTGGCGGATTCAGGTGAAGAGACGCGGGCTTCGCCTCTCCCTGCAGCAACGGACCAGAAGAACTACTTCCCCCGTGAGCTGGAGAGCAAGTATACCGACATATCGTTTGTCGGGCGGGGTGGCATTGCCTGGGTCTTCTCGGCATACCGTAAGACTGACGGTGTCCGGGTTGCCGTGAAGATCCCGATCAGTTTCGACGAGGTGACCGGGAAGTGCTTCTTAAACGAGATCGCTGCCTGGGAGACCCTCATGCACCAAAACATCGTCGAGGTCTCTGCAGTGAACATCCTGCCGGTCCCGTACGTGGAAATGGAGTTTGTCCCGGGATCGCTCGAGGCGCTGGAAAAACCCCTTCCGGTCTGGAAGGCAGTCCGTCTCATCAGCGGCGTCACGGAAGGGCTCCGGTACGCCCATGACCACGGGTTCATCCACCGCGACATCAAACCCCACAACGTCCTCCTGACGGACGAACTGGTACCAAAGATAACCGACTGGGGGATGAGCAAGGTGCTCGCTGCCGATGTCAAAAAATCGAGTGTAGCCGGGTTCTCTCTTTCCTATGCAGCCCCCGAACAGGTATCCCCCTCCGAGTTCGGAAGAACGGACGAACGGACGGATATCTACCAGCTCGGCGTTGTCTTCTATGAGCTGGTTACCGGGTCGATCCCCTTTGGCGGCGAGAGCATCGTTGAAGTCGGAAATGCGATCCTGCGGGACCCCCCGATTCCCCCCTCCGAGTATAACCCTGAAGCGGAAGCAGTCGAGAAGATCATCATAAAATGCCTGGAGAAGGACCCGGCACAGCGGTACCAGTCGGCAGAGGAGCTGCTTGCCGCACTCAAAGGGTACCTTGACGAGGATGACGGATGAACCGTGATGTACGAGGTTTACGGCAATGAGCGAACCGGAAAAGACGTTTGAGCCTGCGACCTGCCGCCATTGTGACGGCGAGGGCTGCCTGTACTGCAACAAGACCGGGACCGTCCTTGTCACAGCCCCAAAGACCCTCTGCGGATACTGCGAGGGTGTTGGCTGCATCTATTGCGGGTTCACCGGGTGGGCCGGGCCCAAGAGCCGCTGCGACTGACGTTTTTTTAGCGGAACTTCCCGTCCACTCTTCTCGGGATGACACACTCTTCGTACCGCTTGGCAAAGTAACGGTCGGTCATCCCGGCAATGAAATCCCGCACGAGTTCCGGCAGGGTTGCTGTTTTTAGATAACGCTTGTTCGTCCACCGTGTATTGATGAAGTCCGTGTAGATCTTTGCCGTTGTCTCCTCCTGTTCCAGTGATTCGAGGCAGGAGGAAAAGAGGGTGAAGTACATCCGCTGGATCTTTTTTCGTTCCGCAGTCAGTTTCGGGTTGTCATAGATATGCTGCCGCGAGAATGCCCGCAGGGCGATCAGCGCCTGTTCCACATCATGGCTGTACGAGATGAATCCCTTCTCTTCCGCGTCGCTGTTTTCGAGAAGGTCGTAGATCAGGGTATTGATGATCTCCCGGTTCGTGCTGCCCAGTACATCTTTTGCCTGCGCAGGAATTGCGGTCCGGTCATCGATGAGTCCCACGTCACGGGCGTCCTGTAAATCCCTGCCAATGTAGGCAATGGTGTCAGCGAACTTCACCACGCAGCCTTCGAGCGTCATAGGAGGCCGGGAACGTCTTCCATCGGCATTCTCCTGAACCTTCCGGTCAAATGCAGCCCAGCCGGAGAGGGGTTCGGGTGCGATCCGGATGTCGTCTGCTTCGCCATTGTGGCAGAGGATACCGTCAAGGACCTGCATGGTCAGATCGCAGTCCTCGATCTGGTCTAAGAACCTGACGCTCTGGACATTGTGGGAGAACCTGCCGATCCCGTGCTGTTCGCAAAGGGCGGAGAGGCAGCTCTCCCCGAAGTGGCCGTAGGGGATGTGGCCGATATCGTGCCCGAGGGCTATTGCCTCGATTAGATCCTCGTTGAGCCGGAGCGAGCGGCCGATTGTCCGGGCGATCTTCGAGACCAGCTGGACGTGGATGACCCGGTGCGTGATATGGTCGTTGTCCACAAGATAGAAGACCTGCGTCTTGTCGATGTAGCGGGTATAGGCGCGGGTATGGATGATCCGGTCGGCATCGCGGGAGTACGGGGTACGGATGTCTTCCGGCTCCCGGTCATAACGGCGTACGGCATCTGCGCTGGTCGTAGCCAGGGGCGAGAGGAGATCCTCCCGTTTCATGGTAAGGGCCCTTACAGCGGATGCACGCTCCGGGTCAGGAATGCGTTTCCGGGCCGGTCTCTTCATAAAATCCCGTTTGCGCGGGGAGGTGTTAAGGATGGCGAAACGGGCAGGTGCAGAATGCCTCTCATCCCTGGAACCGCGCTACTAGATGATTGCTCCGATGGTTCATCCCGTATTCCGGAGCTCGTTACCGTGATGCAATCGCAGCGGTCTCACCATACTGGATAACATGTCCTTTCAGGGCCGCGACCAGCGCATGCTTGTCCGCGCCAGGAGGGAGATCAAGCACCGTGTCAAGGACATACACCCTGAACTGGTACCGGATCATGGTCCCCGGGGCAGGGCAGGGGCCGGTATAGCCGATCGTTCCATGGTCTGTAATCCCCTGGACGGCCGGCACTGGTGCGGTCACGATCTCCTCTGGGGGGATGCCTTCCGGGATCACCGGGGATGGGGGGAGGTTCCAGCATATCCATGGCGTGAACGAGCAGCAGGACTTCTCGAAGGGGTTGAAGACCATCACGGCAACCGAGACCGCCGCGGGGGAAATGTTCTTCAGGTGAATCCGGGGCGAGAGGTTCCCGCCATCACATGTGTGCGAAGGGGAGAACTCCAGAAAGTCCAGGGAGACGGTGAGAGGGTCCATAGGGAAAGATGAGCGGACCTCCTGCATGAATATTTCTCCCGCCTCATTCCCGGCAGGCTTTTAACAACAGGGAGATGATGCATCAGTACATGGCAGGCATGAAACAGACTGGAGCAAACCTGGAACTGCACCCTGTCGGGATCATCCACTCTCCCTACCGGAAGCGCGGAGACGCTCCCCGGCAGGGCAGGCTCGCTGATACGGAATCGACAATCGAGATCCTGCCGGCATATACCGAAGCATTGCAGGACATTGAGAAGAATATGCACCTCATCGCCCTATACTGGTTTGACCGTTCGGACCGGACACTCCTGAAGGCAACGCCCCCGGGTTTCGGGGTCGAACATGGGGTCTTTGCCACCCGCTCGCCCGAACGACCCAATCCCATCGGCTTCGCTGTCGTGGACCTTATCGGACGTCAGGGCAACCGGCTCACGGTACGCGGTCTGGATGCATTCGACGGGACGCCGCTTCTCGATCTCAAACCCTACTATCCCGATCTTGACTGCGTCAGGGACTAATGGTTTTTCCGGCAGCCTGCATGGATCTTCCATCTTTATTGTCTTGTGCGCCTAACCTGTACGATTGCTTACTGATACAAGGAGTCAATTCATGGCAAAGAAATCGTTACCCAATACCCCGGCAAAACCGGCTGACGGGGAGTGCAACCAGGAGTGCTCCAGCTGTGCTACTTCCTCGTCCTGCTCGTCTGCAAAGAAGGCACCGGCCGGACTTCCCCCGAAAGTTGAGATGGATGTAAAGCACGTCATCCTGGTTCTTTCCGGCAAGGGTGGTGTCGGGAAATCGACCGTCTCGGTCAACCTCGCATACGCGCTCTCGAACCATGGCAGGAGAGTTGGGCTCCTTGACCTTGACATGCACGGTCCCAACATCCCCAAGATGCTGGGTATAGAAGAGCACAAGCTCACGACGATGGACAACAAGATTGAGCCGGTCCGCGTTACCGGCAAGCTTTCCGTCATCTCTATGGCCTTCCTGCTGCCTGACACCAGCACCCCCATCATCTGGCGTGGCCCGATGAAGATGGCAGCCATCCAGCAGTTCCTCGCAGACGTCAACTGGGGGCCTCTCGATTACCTCGTTGTTGACCTCCCACCGGGCACGGGCGATGAAGCCCTGACCATTGCCCAGCTTGCCCCCAATGTCCGCGGTGCAGTCATTGTCACAACCCCGCAGGACGTTGCAACGCTCGATGCACGGAAGTCTGCAAAATTTATCGAGAAACTCGGGCTCCCGGTCATCGGTGTCGTGGAGAACATGAGCGGCCTTGTCTGCCCCCACTGTGGCGAACAGATCGAACTCTTCGGGAAAGGCGGTGGCAAAAAGATTGCCGATGAATTTGCGGTACCGTATCTTGGGGCAATTCCTCTCGATATTGAGATGCGGAAAGCCGGCGACGAGGGCCGCCCGTTCATTATCCGCCGTGAAGAGAATCCCACGTGGAAGAGCGTGGACGCTGTCATGGAAGAACTCATAAAGGTCGTCGAGGGATAGGTAATGGACTACCAGCGGATTCTTGCGGGAAAGGAGAATCCAATCCCCCTCTACAAGGCAGTTGCCGCCGCCCTCGAGAATCCGCGCTCGTTTCCCGATCTTGTAGAGCCTATCTATAGGGAGGCGATGACCCTTGATGACGAGACCCTTGACCGGTTCCGGTTCTCGCTCATGCGACTCCAGATCTATGCCGATGTCCACCGTAATGAGGACCTCGAACAGGCCATGCATATCCGGTACGTTGCCCAGGTTATCGAGAAGGTGGTCTTCGGTTCGCTTATCATGGAACCGGCCGAACCGCTCGCGGACTGACCGGGTTTTTTGTATCCCGACCATCACGTTTTTATCAGAGAAAGTATGCCGTGGTGATACTCTTATCACCAGACCCGCCAAATATTACGTAACATTCTTTCCATAATCCGAACGCCCGTTTTGGGCGCCCTGTTGAATACCCATATCCATATCCGATACCCGGAGCATACATGACATCACGCATGCAGTCCCCGCACACGACCTGTCCGGGGTGCCAGGAAGAGGTCTTTCTCGACGAGCTCGTGGGGGGGAAATGCCCTCTCTGTGGCTGCACGCTCGAGGATTTCGAGGAGTCGTTTGGCGAGTACGAGGGGATTCTCGACCGCTCCGACCTCTCGTGGCTCATCTTCAATTACTTTGTCTTCAAGAAGTTCGTCGACCTCGGGGTTCCCCCGCACCAGGTCATGGAACTGGTCACCACCTACAGCCAGAATGCCGAGAAACCCCCGGAGGAATGGTCGCGTACAGGCTTTGCCCTTGAGATCCCGATGAGACCCTGGGACCGGATCCTTCCCAAGCACTGTTCAAAATGTCACCGCTGGTTCATTCGCGGCGGGAAGAAGCAGATCCGGGGCGACATGAAGAAGACGTCGCTTGACGTCGGGTTTGTCTGCGACCGGTGCTGAAGTCTTCAGCTTCTCTTTTTTAGTGCCGGTACTCGAGTGCCGTCACGTTCCCTGTCTGGATGTCGACCCAGGCAATCCCCGGTGGCAGTGACGCGTTGGAGCGGAGTAGTTCATCGTCAAAGACGATCTTCCATGCCAGCGGGACAGATCCCGGGCGCGGGATTGTGCCTTTCATCTGCCCGTTGTTCCAGCGCAGATCCGACGAGAGGATACGGACGCTCCCGATCTGTTCCGGGTACACCGCCCTTGCAGCTTCCATGGCAGCATAGGTGGCGTCGTGTCGTGCTATGGTCGGGACAACTGCCTGGGAGAATGCATACTCCGCTGTTGTCCACCTCCTGTCATACCCGATTATCTCCCCGTCAAGGGCGTCGACAACCACGGTGATACCGTCCGTATCCACCGGGTAGTCGAGATACCTGCGTTCCCAGGAGAACGTGTACGCACCTGCCGCAGGCACCGACTCCGTTCCCCATCGGTCATATCGCGAGGAGATGAGGGTGAGGGGAAGGCCACTGGTGCGTGCGGCAACGTATTTTTCAGCAATGCCCTGTGCCGTTTCCTGCGTGACCGCCGGGTCGGCAGACCTCCCATAGAGTGGGATGTTCCGGGCAAACGCCCGGATCTCCCCTTTTATTGCATCCACGCTGCCAGACACAAGCGTCATGTTCCCGGATGCAAGGGTGAACCTCCAGACACTTCCCTCCTTTTGGCTGTCATCGTACCAGATGCCCGGCGTGGAAACCCCCTCGCTCGGGAACTCCGCAAGGATGACTTCGGAAACCATCTCTTTGGGGATTGCGGCAGTCTCTTCCCCTGACGACCAGGGCATCCCACTGACCGAATCGATGAAAACAACCAGGTCCTCCTTCGGGGACTGTCCACCTGCCGTCCGCAGGGTGAACCCGAAAAGGGACCGTGCTGAACCAGCCGAATAATTCACGCTGCTGATGGTGAACATATCTTCAGGGCAATACCTGCGCAGGGCAGCTTCTGCCTGCACAAGAGAGAGGGAGCCGCTGCCTGCCTGTTGTGGGACACCCGGTCCTATGGCATATCCTGCGACAGGCGGGGCTGCGGCAGAGGACGCCGGAGGTACGGATGCCCTTGTTGTACCTTGTGTCGGAGTCCATGTCTGCGAATCCGAAGATACGGTTGTGACCACACCTGGCGGGGGTGCCGGCTGTGAATGGGGAAAGAATGGTGCCGCAGGAAGACCGGCCCATTGCAGCTGGGAAAGGGAGAAAACGAGGATTGCGATCACGACAAGGATGAGGGTAATGGTGAGGATCCTCACCGCCGCACGCCGGCGGTTCTTCTCGCGGATCTTCTGCCGGTACCGCTCCGGAAGATAGGGCTTGTTCTCATCCATACCTGCCATGGTGTATTCCTGGTAGTAGTGTTACATGGAAGGAGGTAAAAAACCGGTGCAGGCATGCCCGGAACACGCAGCACGGAGATAGATGCCTGCGGCGGCGCAGAGGAGATGGTGCACTGACGTCGTCAGTTCTCCTTTTTGTCATCCCGGTTCCGAATACTGACAAACCAGATTACGAGGGCGATGAGGGCTATGGCGAAACATACTGCAAGGAGGCGTGGATCGATGGAAATCCCGATGACACTGGGGCCAAATGCCATGTACCGTGGACCGGGAAGGGTTTCTTCATCGAGTTCGGCCCGGAACAGATCAATTGGTGTCGGCGTCACAGTGAATTCCGTTATCTCTCCCTGACGGGTAAAAGACAGGTTGGTGATATTCGTGCTAACTCCCTGCGTAACCATCATGGACGAATCATTGGGTGCCGGGATTGCACATGCCGGGACAACGAAGGAGCAGAGTAGAAGCAGGATAACGGTAGTGTGGTACTTGCGTTCCTTGCTGGAAGCAGCTTTCATAATACTCTTATTGAGTGTAGATGAGGGACGGAGAACAGGTTTGTGGTCGGAAATGCGATGAAACCGCTTAAGGCGAAGGTGTCATGGTGAGGGATGAAGAATGTGGATGGGTGGTTTACCACTCCACCCGGAACCCGCGGTACTCCCCGGTTGCAGGGCCCGGGAGAATATCGATCTGTTCAACGTGGATCCCCGAGTTGTCACGCGCATGGGCATACCGGATAAAATCCGAAAGCGATGCAGGGGAGCTCTCGGCAACCATCTCAACGGATCCGTCCGGAAGGTTCTTCACGTACCCATGGACACCGGTTGCCCGGGCGCAGGTCTCCACGAAATGCCGGTATCCTACCCCCTGAACCCGGCCCCTGGCAATGGCGGTGATCCGCTCCATACCTAGTTTTCTCTTGATCGGCAGTCATAAATGTTGGCATATTGCGTCCGGGATGACAGGATGAACGATAGAGAAGAAATTATTTCAGGACGGCCTGCCATTCTTCCGTTCACCACTATTTTCTGACAGTTCTCTTCGTGTTTTTTGTATGGAGTAACATGTTTTTATACGATCCAGTCCCCACTTTATCGCAGTACAGAGGCAGAGGTACCTGGCCTTGAGATACCAGTTTTTCATTATCGTGACACTCCTTGTTGCAGCCGTTTTTCTTGCCGGCTGTACCGAGGAAGATATTTCGCCGATTGCAGAAACCCTCTCAGCGGAGCCTCCCCTTCCGGGCCAGGCACTGGTCCTCGTCGGGGACGTGACCGGCGACGGTCTGGCCGGGGGCACCATCGATACCATCGACCTCACGATTACTCTCGTTCCGGGCGCCCGGCCCATTGATATGGAGAAGGTCTCGATTGTCTATGCCGATACCATCAAGACAGAAACCCTGATCCCGGTGGAAGGATACTGGGGCAATCCCCCTATGGGCTGCTGGGGGATCCTGAATGTGGTGGACCAGATCGGTGACCAGAACAACCGGATCGAGGACAAGGAGCAATTCGTGATCCGGCTCAACCCGCGGGCATACCTTCCTGCCAAACGTATGGTGGTCATTGTCGTCCGGGCCCCTGCCGTTGCAACACCCCTGACAATCCGGCGGTTTGCCCCGGCTGAGATTGCAGCGCAGGGTAATATCCTCACGCCCCCGTGAAGATCAGGGAATAAAACCCAATCTCTTTTAAGGTTTGATGCCGGATTACCGTTACCTGTACTGGCGGCGTCATCCATGGACAATGGCAAGAATGCAACTCTCGATATGCAGGAGATGAAAGATCCCGGTTACGAGATCTTCATCATCCTCGTCTCTATCCTCTCTGTTGTCAACCTCGTTGTCTCATGGATCCCGGGCCTGGACCAGGATGCAGTCCGGGTCCTGGAAGTTATTAACTTCTTTCTGACGATCATCTTCCTGTCCGACTTCGTCTTCCGCCTCATGACAGCGGAATCAAAAGCCCACTACTTCTTCCGGAACTGGGGATGGGCAGACCTGCTTGCAAGCATTCCGGCGCTGCGTATCCTCCGTCTTTTCCGGATCTTCAAGGCATACCGGCTCCTGAAGAGGTATGGCGCAAGGAACATTTTCCGGCAACTGAAAAAGCACCGGGCCGAGAGTGTCCTGTTCATCGTCGTCTTCTGTGTCATGCTTGTCATCGAGAGTGGGGCTTTTCTTGTCCTCACGGTTGAGCGCTCCGCGCCGGATGCCAATATCCACTCGGCATCCGAAGCAATGTGGTGGGTGTACGTGACCATTACGACAGTGGGGTACGGAGATCACTACCCGGTAACGAACGCCGGGCGGATGGTGGGTATCATGGTGATGACCATGGGCGTCGGGCTCTTTGGCACCCTTGCCGGTTACATCGCCAACAAGCTCCTTACTCCGGATTCACAGGATATCCCGGACGACGGAGATAAGGATTCAGGGAGTGATACTGTGCTCACTGAGATCCGCGATGCGATACGGGAACAGAACCGGCAGCATGCAGAACTGGCAGCCCGCCTGGATCGGATCGAGGCACATCTGGATGAACAGCCGCCAAAAGGGAACTGACCCTCACTATTCGTAGTACAGAACTGCCCTGCAAGGAAATAAAACGAGAAAAATGAGGCGTAAATGGTTAATAGGTCCGCCCGACAAGTGTTGCCTTGCCCGGTTTACCGCAGACAATGCACTTTCCGTCCGTTGCGGCAACATAGGGCGACCTGACTTCGGTCCCGAGGATGGAAGAGTTTGCTTTTTCCTCGATGGCATCCCCGCACCCGCGTTCGCGGCACCAGTGGACTACTGCAACCTTCCCATCATTTAGGGCGGTATTGAGGGCATCCATGGAGTCAACGGAGCAGAGATGGGATTTCGTGTGCTCTTCGGCCTTCGCACGAATCGCTTCCGTAATCTCCGCAAGCACCCCGGTCACCCCGTCGCAGACTGTTGCGAGCTCGAGGGAGGTCTTCTCTCCCGTCCGCTTCACGGCCATTACCTTTCCGCCGTCGATATCCCTGGGTCCGAGTTCGAGCCGGAGGGGTACGCCCCGGAGTTCCCACCAGTAGTACTTGGCACCGGGCCGCATATCCCGGGTATCCATCTTCACCCGGAACCCGGCGGCCTTCAGGTCGGATTCCAGCTTCTTTGCCGCAGCGAGGACATCCTCGTGACGTTTTCCGATGGTGATCGGGACAATGACTGCCTGGACCGGTGCAACGGCGGGGGGAAGGATGAGCCCCTTGTCATCGCCGTGCAGGGAGATGAGGGCGGCGATCGACCGCTCCGATATACCGTAACAGGTCTGGTTGGCGAGCTGCTGCTCCCCGTTCTTGTCCTCGTAGTTGATGGAGAAGGTCTTCGAGAAGTGCGTCCCGAGGTGGTGGACAGTCCCGATCTGGAGGGTGCGGCCATTGGGCATGATGGCGTCCACCGCGATCGTGTAGTCAGCCCCCGGGAACTTGTCCCAGTCCGGCCGCTTCGAGATGGTGATGGGAATGCACAGGCCGTCGTAGAACTCTTTCGTAAGCCCCAGCTCGTACTCGCACTGCGCCTCTGCTTCGTCCCAGGTGGCATGGACCGTGTGAGACTCCATGAACGAGGTGATCTCGCGGAGGCGGATAAGGGGCCGGGTCTGCTTGGTCTCGTACCGGAACGTGTTGACGATCTGGTAGTATTTCATCGGGAGATCGGCGTGCGAGCGGAGCCAGAGGGCGTACATCGGGTAGATGGCAGTCTCGCTCGTGGGCCTGAGGGCGAGCTTGACATCGAGCGGGGTCGTTCCCCCGTGGGTAACCCAGTACACCTCGTCCTCGAAACCCTTGATGTGCTCGGCCTCCTTCATGAACTCCTGTTCGGGAATGAGCAGCGGGAAGAGCGTCTCCTCGTGGTCACGGTCCAGGAGTTCCCGGAGCCGGTTATAGACGAACTTCCGGATCGCAAACCCGTACGGGTACCAGACATACAGCCCCTTGACCGGGTAGCGGACATCCATGATCTCGGCCCGTGAGAGTATATCATTGAACCATCCGGAAAAGTCCTGCTTCGGCGGCAGGGTGCCTGTATCGTCGTCCATCTCGTGTCCTCTTAAGCTACTAATTGTATGATAACCGGCGTAATAAAAGCCTCGACACATGCAGCAGCGGCAACGAGCGGGAGGACAGAGAGAACAAAGAGCCTCCCGTACCGGGCCGCCTCTTTACCGGTGTCACCCTCGCCGTACCATTCGGCAATGAGGCCCTGTGCAAGGAGTATCCCGAGTGCGCCTGAGATGATGAAGGCCGGGATCTCGAAGATCCCGTGCGGAATGAGGGCGGCAGCGACAAACAGTGGCGAGTGCGTCTCGTGGACAATCTCCATGATCGCCCCGATGACAATACCATTTAAGCTCATGATGAAGATGGTGAGGATCCCAAAGGACGCCCCGCCCAGGAAGAGGAGGATGCAGGCCCCAAGATTGTTGCCGAACAGCTTGGCGCACATGTCCACCGGGTTATCCTTGGTGATCTCTCCTGCAACCTCCTTACTAAAAAGGTCCATGAGCTGCTCTCCTATTGCCGGGTTCTGGGCAGACCCAATCCACCCGACACACATGGTGGAAAAAAAGAGGAGGAGTGTTATTACCAGGGCATTAATCATCGGGGAGTTAGACATAGAGGACCATCCGGACCATGTCGCGGACACCGGGTGCAAAACCGACAACGATCATTGCGAGCAGCACGAGGTGCCAGAATGCCGTGTTTGCCTCCTTGCGATAGAGCTGCATGATGTAGATTGCGGGAAAAAGGACAATGAGTTTCAAGGGATACATGACGAACGCGGTGCCGCTCATGTCGATGAGGTGAGAGCCGACCACATGCTGCTCGATGTACTGGAGCGACGGGTGGAGGTCGATCCCGAAGCTCGTGGCGCTGGCATCGAGGAGCTGACCGAAGAGCAGGGTGATGTACAGCGGATCATTCACATACTCCCACCGGCAGACATAGCGCATGAACGCCCAGACAAGGGCTGTTGCCATAACGGCCATGAGAGGGATCACGCCCAGCACGTAGAAGTCGATGCCGTGGTGGGTCGTGCTCCAGCCGATAAGGATGAGCGAGGCAACAACGACAGAGAAGACACCTGCCCAGAAATAGAACGTGAGGTAGTGCTTCGTGAATCCCTGGAGCGTGAGGTACCGCGAGAGAAAGAGCATACCGATGGTAAAGAAGAAGAGGATGAAATAAATGAGCGGGGTTATCAGGAGATACTTGAAGTCACCGGTGATCATCCCGGTATCTTCGATAACCCGCATAACTCCCCCGAGTATGACATAGGGGATTGTCGAGAGGATGAACGTGGCGTCGATGGTAAACCCGATATCGGAGAGCCACGTGGACGTGGACAACCAGCGGTACAACAGGTAGACACCGACAACGAGTATAAGGGCGTAGGTCAGCGTATCGACAACATTATAGGGCTGGCCGAGCCTGATGGGATCGATGTAGTATTTGTAGATGAAATCACTAATCATCCATGATTACAATGAGCGCAGATGCAATAAAATTACTCAAAGAGAAGGTCTTTGACAAGTCCCGGTGGATGCAGCTGCCCCGCGACGTTGTGATCGGCCATGACGTCTTCCAGCAACTTCCCTCGGTCTGCGAAGATCTGAAACTGGGTAAGAAAGCGCTCCTTATCTCGGGAAAGAATACGATGGAGCTGGCCGGGAACCGTGTCCGGGAGGTCCTTTCGGCGAACCGGACTGTCATCCCGTTCTTTGCCGAGGAGATCAGCCTTCCCCTCATCAAGGAGGCCGAGAAGGCAGCAGCGGATGCGGATTTCCTTATCGGTGTCGGCGGAGGAAGGGTCATCGATACCGCAAAGATCGTCTCGTTCAATCTCGACCGCCCGTTCATATCTGTCCCTACGGCGGCATCGCATGACGGGATCGCCTCGGCCCGGGCATCGGTTGCTGTCGAGGGGGGGCATTCCTCGCTCCAGGCTCACCCGCCCCTTGCCATCGTGGCAGATACCGCGATCATCGCACGCGCTCCCCACCGCCTCCTTGCAGCAGGATGTGCGGACGTTATCTCCAATTATACGGCCATCCTGGACTGGGAACTCGCCCACCGGGTGAAAGGCGAGCAGGTGAGCGAGTATGCAGCCGCCCTCTCCAAGATGACCGCGGAGATTTTAGTGAAGAATGCCCACCTCATCAAACCTTCCAGCGAGGAGTCAGCATGGATCGTAACGAAAGCGCTCGTGTCCAGCGGGGTTGCCATGAGCATTGCCGGATCATCGCGCCCGGCAAGCGGCGGAGAGCACAAGTTCTCCCATGCCCTTGAACGCCTTGCCCCGGGAAAGGCACTCCATGGCGAGAGCTGCGGGATTGGCACGATCATCTCGATGTACCTCCATGGCGGTGACTGGAAGGGGATCCGCGAATCGCTGAAGAGTATCGGGGCGCCGGTCACCCCAAAAGACGTCGGCATTGACGATGCAACGGCGGTGGAAGCGCTCATGATGGCAAAGGATATCCGTCCCGAGCGCTTTACCATATTCGATATGGGGCTGACCCGCGAATCGGCAGAGAACCTGGTACAGATGCTGTACAAGGAATGAGGTGGCTGGCATGACGGACGCGAAGACAAAAGTGACCCTGGTCGGGACGGTGCTTGCAAAGCCGGGGACCGAGTTCATCTACGAAGGGGAGGTTGCTGAATGCAGCACCTGCAAGGTAAAGAAGGCCTGCAATAACCTGCAGAAAGGCCGGAAATACCGTGTTGTCACGGTCAGGACAACCCACCATGACTGCACGGTACACCTCAATGGTGCAACCGCGGTAGAGGTTACGGAAGCCCCCATCACCCTCCTGATCAGCCCGGAGATGGCGATCATCAATTCCAAGATCACGCCCGAGTTCTCCTGCAACAAGCATGACTGCCGGAGTTTTGATCTCTGCCGCCCCGAGGGCATTGTCGAGGGAGAGAAGTATATTGTCGTGGATGTCCTCGGGAATGCGCCGAATATCTGCGAGAAAGGCCGTGTGCTGAAACTCGTGGAGATCAAACCGGCGTAACGCTTCTGTTTTCGATCATTCTCATCCACCAGTGCTAAACGCATCCTCCTGGACTATGAGATGAGTCAACGTCCACCAGCCCCCCAACCCCTTTGTCTGCCGGTACATGCTGGCAGAAAAACCGGCGGGGGGTTTCGTAACGGCCAGGCTCACAGCATTCCGGGTATTCCCCCGGATCCGACAGATTGGTGAATGTCACTTACCGCGGGAAATTGTCCACTCTTGCCGCCCACACCCGCTCTGCCAGTTGTACCAGTCCTTCGTATCCTTCCAGGTCCCGCCGCCATCGTACCGGGATTGCTTCAAGTCCCCAGTACGCACCGGCGAGAGCCCCGGTGCAGGCGCCGACCGTATCCGCATCGCCGCCAAGGTTGATCGCGGAGAGAACCGCCTGCTCAAACGAGCGGGCGTCCATGAAACAGCGAAGTGCCGCATGTGAGCAAAGTACGCAATCTAAGGAAGGATCAGGTTCATGTCGTTCATAGCTGCCCAGGATTGCGTGCACCTCAGGATACTTACAGAGCGAACGGGCGTGCCGGAATGCGGCCTTCCGTGAGACTCCCCTCACCATCTCGCTCACCATCAGGTTCAGGAATGCCGAACAATGCCCTCCCACCGGATCGTGGTGCGTTATGGCAGAGCAGCGGATGCTCATTGAGATGATTTCTGACGGGGGGAAGAAGATACCAAGGGGGAATCCCCGCATCACGCTGCCATTGGACCGGCTGCCATGGTTCTGAGTATGAACGATCCGTGCGGCCCGGTGCGGCGGGGTGCCGGAAAGGACCAGATCGAAAAACCGTGAGGATGTCGGACCATACCATTCCGGGCGTTGTATATATCCCCGCGATAGTTGTTTTATCAGGTCGCCTTCATCATAGCGGCCGCATGCGGCGAGCGATTCCGCAACTGCACCAGCCTGCAGCGTGTCATCCGTGACTTCGCCACGGTTCCGGAAATGGCGCCCTCCGGGCCGCATTTGCGTAAGCCAGCCTTCAGATCTTCGAGATCCTTCCAAGGGCGCACCCAACGCGTCGCCAACAGCGAGCCCAATGAAGGATCCCCCGTGCCGCATTGTTCCTGATATAAACCTCACCAATAAGATATATCTGCCTCACAAAAAAAGGATCTTTTTGGAAAAGGTGATAGTGTGCAAAAGGAAGAGTTGCTGCATTTACATATGCTGATGATCCACATCAAGAAGTACTACGAGGGCGTCAGCAACGAAGAGATCGGAACTGACCGCTACAATTCCCTGGAAATTTCTCCCGTCCACATTCACAAGGATAAGAAAGCCCATAAGGATGCTCTCCTCACGCTCGGGGATGAGATCGTTACCCATATCCACCACCGCCCCGCCCCACCTGTGGTGAACTATTCTCCTGAGTCTGCTTCCCAGAAAGTTGCAGCTGAACATTAATTCTCATGGATGAGGAACCTGCTCTCCGGGAGATCATCTCCCGGCTCCTCACCCTTCCTGAAGGCGCTTGTAACGATGCCACCGTTGTTGCGGCTCACGTTGTTGCTGCTAAGATAGAGACCTGCCGGAAGCATTCCCTGCCGACAGTGCCAAAGAACTCCGCGATCCTTGCCGCTGCACGCCCGGAAGAGTACGAGACCCTCCGGAAGATCCTGCTTGTCAAGCCAACCCGCACCCTGTCCGGAGTTGCACCGGTTGCCGTGATGACATCCCCGTATCCCTGCCCCCACGGCAAATGCCTTCCCTGCCCGGGCGGGCCGGACCACCCGTTTCACTCCCCGCAGAGTTATACCGGGGAGGAGCCGGCGGCAAAGCGCGCCCGCGAGCACGAGTACGACCCGTTCCGGCAGGTCAGGGCCCGGCTGGAACAGTTCGAGATTCTGGGCCACCGCGTGGACAAGGTGGAACTGATCGTGATGGGCGGGACAATGACCGCCCGCCCGGTCGAGTACCAGGAGGAGTTCGTCTCCCGGTGTATCGAGGCCATGAATGTCTACCCGGAAACGACTCTGGCACCGCAGCACCTTGAGGTGAAACAGGTCGAATCGGCCAACGAGGCATCCGCGATCCGCTGTGTTGCCATGACTTTCGAGACCCGGCCCGACTGGTGCCGGCGGGAGCACATCGACCGGATGCTTGACCTTGGCGTAACAAAGGTGGAACTCGGCGTCCAGCATACCGACGATGCGATCCTGGCCTATAACCGGCGGGGCTGCACGGTTGCAGACACGGTGGCGGCGAACACGCTCCTCCGTGACGCCGGACTCAAAGTTGGCTTCCACATGATGCCCAACCTCCCCTCATCTACCATCGATGCGGACCGTCAGATGTTCGAAACACTCTTTGCCGATCCACGCTTCAGGCCCGACTTCCTGAAGATCTACCCGACGCTCGTCACGCCCGGATCTGAGATTGAGGATCTCTGGAAACGGGGCGGATATTCTCCCTATGATGAGGACAAACTTATCGATCTCATCGCCTTTGGGAAGTCGCTCATCCCGGAATATACGCGGCTCCAGCGGATCCAGCGGGATATCCCGGCCAAGCTGATCGTTGCCGGCTCCCCGCACTCCAACTTCCGGCAACTGGCACAGAACCGGTTGAAGGCGCTCGGGAAACGGTGCCGGTGCATCCGGTGCCGGGAGATCGGGCGTCTCCCCTCCCTTGCGGAGGTGGTGATTCGCGTCCTGGAATACGAGGCCTGCGGGGGAAAGGAACACTTCATCTCGGCGGTCTCGGATGATTCACTCATCGGCTTCTCACGGCTCCGGTTCCCGTCGCAGGTCTACCGCCCCGAGCTCGAAGAAGCGGCTGTCATGCGCGAGCTGCACGTGTACGGCAGCCTCGTTCCCGTGGGAAAGGATGCCGAATCCGAGGAGTGGCAGCACCGGAACTTCGGGAAGATGCTCCTTGCACGGGCTGAAGAGATTGCATTGGCCGCCGGTTACCACAACCTTGCCATCATGAGCGGCATCGGTGTCCGCCCGTATTACCGCAGGCAGGGATATGAACGCAGAGGGCCCTATATGATCAAGGGGTTGTCATGAACCCGGCCACAGCCGAATTCCTCCGCCAGCGTTTTACCGAGTATTACAAGAAGACGGTCCTTGTCGCCCCGCCGTCCATCGTGCAACGCGAGTGGGGTTTCATCCTCTTCAACCCGGGTGCAGCCGAGACCCGCATGCGGCGCCATATCGGCTTTCCCGGCAGCGGCGAGATGGTCTCCTTTATCCAGAACCTCATCCCCCAGCACGCCTACTACTCGACGGCATACTATGAGAAGCCCGATGCCGGGACCATGGCCGACAAGGGATGGTGCGGGGCCGACCTGATCTTCGACCTTGACGCGGACCATATTGTGCGGGGCCCGTACGACCAGATGCTCGCCCGGGTCAAGGAAGAGACAGAAAAGCTCCTCTCGATGCTGACAGATGAGTTCGCGATCGATCCAAAGACCATCGACCTGGTCTTCTCGGGCGGCCGGGGCTACCATGTCCACCTCCGCGACATCGCGTTCCGGAACTGGGGGAGTTCCGAACGCCGGGAACTGATCGATTACGTCTGCGGAATTGGCATCGATCCCCCGGCCATGCTCTCGGGCAAACTCACGGGTGCTCCCGGGTGGCCGGACCGGTACCGCGGCGCCCTCATCGAATACCTCGGGTGGATCGGAACACTTCCGGAACCGGAGGCTGTTGCACACCTCACGGCAATCGAAGGGATTGGCAAGGACTCGGCAGCCACATTCCTGAAGAAAAGGGAGGAGATTATGGCAGACATCGCGAACCGGCCCTCCCCAATGATCCTCAAGAACCGTGTCCTCTCCCTTATTGTCCAGCAGCAGGAAGGGGAGTTCAAGAAGCGGCTCCTCTCCCGGGCAGCCCTTGCCGATGAACCGGTCACGACCGACACAAAGCGCCTTATCCGGATGCCGACCTCTCTTCATGGCGGGAGCGGGATGCGGGTGCAGCCCCTTGAGCTCCGCGAGTTACACGATTTCGATCCGCTCACTGACGCGGTCGTGTTCGGGATACGCGACGTGAAGGTGGATGCAAAATTCCCGTTGAAGATGCCGATGCTCGGAAGCACTTATGAGATCCAAAAGGGCATCACTACAGTACCGGAAGCGGTTGCAGTCTTTCTCTGCTGCCGCGGCATAGCGGAAATTGCATAAATAATAGGATCAATATATAATTCTGGGACGAAATCATGAAGCTCGATGACCTGCGCAGCATCCTTCTTTCAGAGCGGGAGACCGGGAGGCTCACGTCCGTCTCTCCTGATTTTTATGAGAAAGGGCATACCGAGCTGGCGTCCATCACCAAAAAAGTCTACGAGTTTGAGGACCCGTTCTCAGACGAGGCACGGTCGCTTATCGATGAGACGCTCTCGATACGGGAGACCCTTGAGGACATCTTCTCCCTCAGGACCCGGAAGATCCTCGCGCTCACGGTGATGCATGCCGAGGGAAATTACTATGACCGCGAAGAGGTGAAGCGGATGATCCCGGCAGAGCGCGAGATGTTCGACCAGATAACGGCCGCGATCGAACAGTCCCAGGGGCTCCTGATAAGGAACCGCCCCCATATGCCGATCACATCCCCACGGCACGCTGCTCCCATCCCGGCTGCAGCACCCGAAGCTGCCCCTATCAGTGATGAGAGTGAGCTGGAAGAAATCTCCGAACCGGCGGAGGTGGCAGAAGAAGCAGATGCCGCGGCAGTACATGCAGAGCCGGTACCGGCTCCTGCGGCAGCAGCCCTGGCCGGGCCGATCACTCATCCCTGTACCCTGGTACGAGTACTCCAGGACATGGATACGTTCATGGGTGTGGATGGGAGAGTTTATACCCTCTCAAAGGGAGATATAGTGACGCTTCCTGAGCGGAATGCTGCGGTCCTTACTGAGCGCAACATAGTCTTAAATATCAACCTCTGCAAATAATATAGGTATTCGTCATCAGGACTATCGGTGAAATTTTCATGAAGATGCCAGCAAAATTTACGACCTACTGCCCCTTCTGCAGGAGCCACCAGGTGCACGAGGTCGAGAAGGTAAAGAAGGGCAAGACAACCGGTCTCCACTGGATTGACCGGCAGAAAGCCCGGAGAAGCAATGTCGGGAACCGGGGTAAGTTCTCCAAGGTGCCCGGTGGCGACAAGCCGACAAAGAAGATCAACGTCCGGTACCGCTGTGTCACCTGCAAGAAGGCGCACCTGCGCAAGGGTTACCGTGTCGCGAAATTCGAGCTGACGGAGTAAACGAACATGGTAAGCCAGATCAGGGAAAACCGGAGCAAATTCTTAAAGGTAAAGTGCCCCGACTGTGAGAACGAACAGGTCCTCTTCGAGAAGGCCAGCACAGTCGTCAAGTGCGTAGTCTGTGGCAGCGAGCTTGCAACACCCGCAGGCGGACGTGCGAACATCAAGGCCGAGATCGTCCAAGAGCTCCAGTGAGTCGTCTCATGGCAGACAGGGAGTGGCCCCAGGAATCGGAACTGGTCGTCTGCACGGTCGAGAACGTCAAGGACTTTGTTGCCTTCGTCTCGCTCGATGAATACGGCGGCCGCCAGGGGCTCATCCCCATATCAGAGATCGCCACCGGCTGGATCAAGTATATCCGCGACCATATCCGCGAGGGCCAGAAGATTGTCTGCAAGGTCCTCAACGTTGACCGGTCCCGCGGCCATATCGACCTTTCTTTAAAAGACGTCAACGAGCACCAGCGCCGCGAGAAGATCCGCGACTGGAAGAACGAGTCCAAGGCAAAGAAGTGGCTCGGTTTTGTCGCGGAACAGACAAGCGAGCCCCTTGCATCGATCGAGGATGTCATCTACAAGAAGTACGGAGCATTCTACCCGGTCTTCGAAGACCTTGTCATTGATCCCGAGACAACGTTGAAGAAACTCGGTTTCTCCAAAAAGATCTCCGAGATCCTCCAGAAAGTGGCCGGCGAGAGTGTCAAGGTCCCCCATGTAGAAGTGACCGGCCACCTTATCCTGGAATCGACCCGTCCGGACGGCGTCGAAGTGGTAAGAAAGGCGCTCGAGAAGGCAAGCGGATCAAAGAGCGCCGGCGCAGAGATTGAACTGTTATACCTTGGCGCACCTACGTACCGCATCAAGGTGAAGGCCCCGGATTACAAGGCAGCCGAAAAAGCGATCGAGAAGTCCGCCAATGCTGCGATTGCGGTCCTCGAGAAGGCCGGTGGCGAGGGGAAGCTCGTCAAGAAACCAAAGTCCGGGAAGTAATACAACAATGACCGGCCGTATACGGCACTGCCCGGCAGACCATATCTATACCCTTTCTTTAACCTGTCCTGCCTGCGGGAAACCGACAACTGTTGCCCACCCGGCGCGTTTTTCACCCGTGGACAAGTACGGCAGGTACCGCAGGCTGGCAAAACATGATTGAGGACATCGCGGTCCGTTATGCCGATGGCTATCCGGAAAAACCCCTTCTTAACCCCATCCTGATTGAAGGGCTCCCGGGCATCGGGCAGGTGGGAAAGCTCGTTGCCGAGTACATGATCCACATGCTCTCGGCCGAAAAGATCGGGGAGATTCACTCCATCTACTTCCCCCCGCAGGTTGTCCTCGAAGAGGATGGCCTTGCACGGCTTGCGAGAAATGAGATCTTTCTCTACCGCGAGGAGGGGAAGCGCGATGTTGTCTTCCTTGTCGGTGACCACCAGAGCACGTCAGGGGAAGGCCACTATATCCTTGCTGACTGCTACTGCGATATCGCAGAGGAACTCGGCGTGAAACAGATTTACACCCTCGGTGGTTTCGGGGTAGGTCACCTCGTCAACGGGCCGCGGGTGCTCGGGGCAGTGAACAAGAAAGAGCTCCGTCCCCCGCTGGAAGCCACCGGTGTCACGTTCGACCGCGATGAACCGGGCGGCGGGATTGTCGGCGCCGCCGGTCTGATCCTTGGTCTCTCCGCAGGGCGGGGGATCGATGCTGTCTGCCTCATGGGTGAGACGAGCGGATATCTCGTGGACCCGATGGCAGCCGCAAACGTCCTGTCGGTGCTCTCGAAACTGATCGACCTCCCCGTTGACCCGACCAAGCTCAACGACCGTGCCGCGGAGATGGAGAAGGCCATCGAGAGCATGGTCGAGGGTGAGAAGGGTAAGGACGAGGAACTGAGTTATATCGGGTGAGGGGCCGGGATGACCGGCCGCCCCGTTGAAGGCTCTTTTTACTTACAGTTGTTGTGGATTATTGTTCCAAGAATGCAATGATCTCCCCGATATCCGGCACTGAGTGCAGAGGATAGATCTTCACAAATACAACCCGCTGCTTCTCATCAACAATGATGTTCGCCCGCTCCGAGAAGCCGTTTGCGTCCCGGAATATCCCGTACTTCATGGCAACAGCGCCGTGAGGCCAGAAATCGCAGAGAAGCGGCGTCTCCTGTATCCCGAGGCTCTGTGCCCATGCTTTTTTGCAGGGAACGGAATCCACGCTGATCCCCACGGGCACGCAGTTGTTTTCGAGGATCACGCTCCGGTTATCTTCGAGCGACTTCATCTGGGCTGCACAGAACTCTGTCCATGCGAGCGGGTGGAACGATGGCAGCACGCGTTTTCCCGCCTGCTCGTACAGATCGAAAGTCTTGTCATTATGGTCCTTGAGAGCGAAGTTCAAGGCCGTGTCACCGGGTTGTATCATGCCTGCCTGCATCAGGATTCACCGTGATTGCGACGTTGTCGCGGGAGGTGATGAGTATTTGGGTGCTGGTAGTTCCCCAAAGGGCATGGTCGGGAAAAAAGGTACACCGTCCGACCCCCCCAGCCCGGAAAATCCTGAAACTGCCCTGATGGCACTCATTCTCTGAAGTAAAAATTATGTCATGGCCTGAATATTCTTGGTTTTTTCAAAGGCTGGTTGGGGGGGTCGGGCGGTGTACTAAAATGTTCAACAGGTCCGGATGCATCCGGTCTCGCACAACGATGCTGGTGTCACGGAGCAGATTACCGTCGGAAATCGTTCCCATCATTTCACCGGATCCCCTCAGGAGCACCAGTCGCGTGCTGTAAGAAGTACACCGCCCGACCCCCCCCTTGCCCATCAATCCTGTCCATTCCCGTCCTGCAGAGCATGTTCCAGATCCCGTTCATGTTCCCGCAGGATCCTGTACCGATACCCTGATATCGGATCATCCGAAATATCCGGGTAGTACCATGACCGATGAGTTCTCCGACATCCCTCTCTTTATGGGCCAGATGGCCGACTCGATCAAGAAGTCCGCGGCTATGATCAACAGGGAGGAGACGTCGGCGTTCTTCAACCGCCTCCTCTCAACACAACGGATTTACATAGCCGGGGCCGGACGGTCCGGCATCATTGCCCGGGCCTTTGCCATGCGCCTGCTCCACCTGGGCTTCGATGTCTACGTTGTCGGGGAGACCATCACCCCCGCCCTCCGCCCGGGCGACACGCTGGTCATGTTCTCCGGATCCGGGGAGACCCACACCATGGCAACGTTCTGTGAGACGGTCAAAGGGCTCGGGGGCATTGTCTGCCTTGTTACGGCATCGCCCGAATCGACCATGAGCCGGATGGCCGATTGTGTCGTGAACCTCGGGGACATTACCGGGTATTACCATGGCGATACCGCGACCTTCGAGGAACGGCAGGTGACCGGGCAGTACCGGTCGGTGGAAGCCTCCTTTGCCCCGCTCGGGACAATGTTCGAGACCCTTGCGCTGGTCTTCTCCGACGCAGTGATCTCTGCACTGATGGAGGCAAGAAAGGAAGGTGCCTTTGAACTGAAAAAACGCCTCTCCAATACCGAATGAGGGCCGGGTTGTTGCAGTTCCCGTCCCGTGGTTTTAACCCCTGTCTTTTCCTATGGTCTGATAATAATGCACGTCACAGCCGACCTCCACATCCACTCCCCCTTCTCTATTGCCGTCTCCCGCTTCATGCAGCCGGAACAGCTGATCCGTGGCTGTGTGACAAAGGGCATACAGGTCCTCGGCACGGGGGATGCCCTCCAGCCGGACTGGCTGAAAGGCTGGGAGCCGTTCTATAACAACGATGCCGGCATCGTGATAGTCCCGCAGGGTGAGATCGAGGACAAAAACCGCGTCCACCACGTGATCCTTGCCGCAGATCCGGACCAGTTCGACCAGCTCCGCGACCTGCTTGCCGGTACCTGCAAGAGCTTTGTCACCGCGGGAAGACCGCATGTCTACCTCAGTGGCGAGGAGATCGCGAATGCAGCCCACGATGTCGGGGCGCTTGTCGGTCCTGCCCATGCCTTCACCCCGTGGACGGCGATGTATGCGTACTTCGACTCTGTTCCGGCCTGTTATGGCAGCGCGAAGATCGATTTCCTCGAGCTTGGTCTCTCCGCGGACAGTTCCTATGGGGCGGCAATCCCGGACCTTTATGATGTGCCCTTCCTGACAAACTCCGACGCCCACAGCCCGTACCCGGACAAGCTCGGGAGGGAGTTTAACCGGATTGCCATCAGCCAGCCATCCGCAAAGGGTGTTCTCGATGCAATCCGTACGGGCACAATCGAGATGAATGCCGGGTTCTTCCCCGAGGAAGGGAAGTACAACCGCACGGCCTGCACCCGCTGTTACACGCAGTATTCCCTTGAGGATGCGGTCCGGCACGCATGGAAGTGCCCGGAGGACGGAGGAATCATCAAGAAGGGGGTGTCCGACCGTGCAAAGGAACTATCGCACGGGAGCGAGGCCCGTCCGCGTCCCCCGTATCTCCGTGTCATCCCGCTCGCGCAGATCATCCAGACCATGGAAGGGGCGTCATCGCCGAACACGAAAAAGTGTAAAGCCATTTATTCCCGGTTCATCGAGACCTTCGGCAATGAGATAGCTGTCCTGATCGATGTCCCCGTTTCCGAGATCCGCGCACTCCACTCAACGGTGGCAGATGCTGTGCAGGCGCTCCGCAGCGGGACGGTGGTCCTGCACCCGGGCGGGGGCGGGAAGTACGGGACATTCTCGCTTTTAAAGTCCAGCTGAATCTCCTGGCAGCATTCATTTTTCCCTTCGCAGGGTGACCGGAACCCTGTCAGCGGGCACATCCTTTTTTTCCGATCCCCGCATCATTAGTAACAGGAAGAGAGACCTGTGGAACTCGGACTCATAGCAAACATCCTGATCGTCTTTGCCGTGGCGCTCTTTGTCGGGATGGTCTTCAACCGGATCAAGGTGCCCCCGCTCGTTGCCTTCATCCTCACCGGCGCGATTGTCGGCCCCTACGGCCTCTCGGTCATCAAGGGGCAGGACCAGGTCGCAAGCCTTGCGGAACTCGGTATCATCCTCCTGCTCTTCACCATCGGCCTCGAGTTCTCCTTCAAGGACCTCTGGAAGATCCGCGCCATCGCTATTGTCGGGGGGATGCTCCAGGTCGTACTCTCGTTTGCCTTCTTCTTTGCCCTGGCATCTTTCATGGGCCTTGCGGTAAACCAGGCCATCCTGATGGGCTTTTTATTCTCATTGTCCAGCACGGCCATCGTCCTCAAGATCCTCCACGAGCGGGGAGAGATGGACTCGCCGCATGGGAGTATCGCCCTTGGGATCCTCATCTTCCAGGACCTGGTGGCCATCCCGATGATCATGGCAATCCCGTTCCTTGCCAGTATCCCCCAGCACAACACAACACCCCTTCTCTCCACGGATGCTCTCATCACTCTCGTCATCGAGGACCTTGTCATTGTTCTCGTCCTCATCGTGCTCGCGAAATGGGTCATCCCCCGCGTGATGCACGAGATTGCGCGGACCCGCAACCAGGAACTCTTCCTTCTCGTGGTCATCCTGACCTGCTTTGGCGTTGCCTGGATGGTCTCGTTCACCGGTATGTCGCTTGCTATCGGGGCACTGCTCGCCGGCCTCATCATATCCGGATCCGAATACAGCCACCAGGCAACGAGCATTGTCCTCCCGTTCCGCGACATCTTCACCAGCTTCTTCTTCATCTCGGTCGGGATGCTGGTCGATATCCGCTTCCTCATTGCCAATATCTGGATTGTTCTCTTCCTGATCGCGATTGCCATTCTCGCAAAAGCGCTGCTTGCCACCGCGGCCCCGCTTGCTCTCGGCTATCCCCTGCGCACGGCAGTCATGACCGGCCTTGCCCTGGCGCAGGTTGGTGAGTTCTCCTTCATTATCGCCCAGAGCGGCTTTGCTGCCGGCATCATCCCTTCCGGGATTTACCAGACATTTCTCATCGTTGCCCTGATGACCATGGCTGCCACGCCGTTTGTGCTGGGGATTGGCCAGCCGCTCACCGGGTGGCTCTGCAGCAAACCGTCGCTGGCCCGGATAGCCCGTGGCACGTGCATCGTGGATGAGAACGGGAAAGGTCCTGAGAAGACCGATCACCTGGTTATCATCGGGTACGGCGTCACCGGCAGGAACCTTGCCCGCACGGCAGCCCGCTCAGGCGTTGCCTATAGCATTGTTGAACTCAATCCCGACCTTGTCAAAGCCGCCCGGAACGAGGGGGAATCCGTTGTCTTTGGCGATGCAACGGCCGAGGGGGTCCTCTCGCATGCCGGCGTCCCGGCAGCCCGGATTGCTGTGGTTGCCATCAACGATCCGGTGGCCACCCGGAAGATTGTTGCCCTCTGCCACAGTCTCAATCCGGCGCTCACCATCATTGTCCGGACCCGGTACGTCAGCGAGGCAAACGATCTCCATTCCCTTGGTGCCGATGAGGTTATTGCCGAGGAGTTTGAGACCTCTGTCGAGATCTTCACGGTGGTGCTGAACAAATATTTCGTGCCGCGGGACCAGATCGAGACCTTCATCCACGATATCCGTGCCGACGGGTACCAGATGCTCCGGAGCGGGAGCAAGACACAAGGGACGCTCAACGACCTCGTGCGCCATATCCCCCATATCACCATCACCTCCCTCACGGTTGAGCCCGGTTCCGCTCTTGACGGTGTAACGCTGGGGGGGTTCAACCTGCGGAAACGGACAAACCTCCTGATCCTGGCAATCCGGCGGGGCGATGCAACCATCACCAGCCTTTCCGGCGAGACACATCTGATGGCAGGGGATAGCGCCATCATCTACGCAACCCCTGAGGACATCGCCCGCCATGCACACCTCTTCTCGCGCTCCCCGTGATCCAAACCCCCCGTCTTCCCTGCATCCTACGACGGTTCCCCCCTCGCGGATATCGTAAACATTAATGGAAGATGCACACCAACATGATCTCTCAATGCTCAAAGTACATCGGGATATCTGTGGATATTGCGGTTGTTGCGTTTCGGTCTGCCCGGAAGGCGCCCTTGAACTGATCGATGCGTACCTGTCCGTTGAAGAGAACTGCACCAGCTGTGGAGTCTGTGCAAAGGTCTGCCCGCTCGGGGCCCTGGAGGTTGTCCATGAAAAGCAGGTATGACGTCCTTGTTATCGGGGGAGGACCTGCCGGCGCACTTGCAGCACAGACTGCCGTGGAGAAAGGCCTTTCTGCCTGTATTGTCGAGAAGCGCCCTGCAATCGGATCACCAGTCCGTTGCGCAGAAGGAATCGGCAAGGAAGCCCTCATGGAGTTCATCGAGCCGGACCCCTGCTGGATATCGGCGGAGATGGCCGGGGCAACCATCGTAGCTCCGGATGGATTCGTCATGCAGCTCTCCTCGAAGATGGCCGGCGGCAAGGTCGGGTATGTCCTTGACCGGAAGATCTTCGACCGCGAGCTGATCTGGCGGGCAGCCGACGCCGGCGCGGACGTTGCCGTCAAGTCCCGTGCAGCAGCACCCATCATGGAGAATGGCGTTGTAAAAGGCGCAAAAATCGACTACGCTGGTAAGGTAACCAGCGTCCGTGCAGAAGTCGTGATCGCTGCTGACGGCGTTGAGTCGAAGTTTTCGAAATGGTGCGGGATCGACACAACCGTGCCAGTCCGGGAGATCATGAGCGGCGTCCAGTACGTGATGACCGGGATTGATATCGACCCGGAATCCACGGTGTTCTATCTCGGTAACGAGGTTGCCCCGGAAGGGTACCTGTGGGTCTTCCCCAAGGGGCCCAGATCGGCGAATGTCGGGATCGGGATCTCCGGCAAGAAGAGCGGGGATGGGCACCGGGCCAAGGACTATCTCGACAAGTTTGTCAAAAAGACATTCCCGAAGGGAAAGACCATCGAATATATCCCCGGCGGCGTCTCGGTCTGCCGGCCGCTCGAATGCACGGTTGCCGACGGCCTGGTGCTGACCGGCGATGCTGCCCGCGTTGTCGACCCCCTGACCGGTGGCGGTATCTATAATGCGATGTTCACCGGGAAACTTGCGGCACAGACAGCGGCGGACTGCATCGGCAAGGGCGATGTGTCGAAGAAGGCCCTCATGGCCTATGACAAGGCCTGGCGTGCCTCCAAGATGGGAAAGACCATCGACCGCAACTACCACATCAAGGAATACTTAATCAAACAGCCCGATGAGAAACTCAACGAGATCATCCACTCGGTCTCGAAGATCGATATGACGGAGTTCACCACCTTAAACCTGATAAAAGAGATTATCCGGGTGAACCCGAAACTGGTTCTGGAACTCGGGGCCCTTGCGGCTTCACTCCGCTGATTTTTTGAGCTGCTTGTTGAGGAGCCGCAGGCAGTCGTCCTCGGCCTCTTTTTTCGTGAACACGGTAAAGATATCGCCCGGCTGGATCTTCACGTTCCCGCTCGGGATGATCAGTTCTCCCCCCACCCTGCGGATGGCGATGAAGACAAAGTCCTTCACCTTGAGCTCACGGATCTCGCGGCCGACAATAGGAGCCCCGGCTTCCGCAACAATCTCGAAGATTGTCCCGCCGGGAATGGATGCGAGCTGCTGGAGCTGCGGGTTCTGGGTCCAGTAATAGAGCCGGGCCGCGACAAGTTCGTCCGGGTTCTCGCTGATCCGGACCCCGACCTCCTTGAAGAAATCGGAGTGGGATGGCTGGTTGACAATGGCGACGACATTGGGGACCCGGAACTTCTTTGCGAGCCAGCAGGTCATCAGGTTGACCGAGTCGTCGCTCGTGGTTGCGATGAGGGCGTCCGCACGGTCGATACCGGCCTCCTCAAGCACGGTCTTGTCCGTGGCATTGCCGGTTACGGCCATGACATCGTAGTGCTCGAGCAGCTCGCTGCACCGGGCCTCGTCCTGGTCGATGACGACGACTGTGTGTGCATGTTCGACTGACTGCCGGGCAAGGTTTCTCCCGATCCCGCCAAGCCCCACGATGACAATATACATGACTACCGGTTACCATCATCGCCATTGAAATATTTTGCGCATCAACCGGTTGGTGTGATCTGCGGGGTCGACGAGGCGGGAAAGGGCTCGGTGCTGGGCCCGATGGTGGTTGCCGCTGTGGGAGCGCGATCGGAGGATGCTCTCGACGACCTCGGGGTGAAGGACTCCAAGCTCCTTTCGGCAAAGGAGCGGGAACGGCTCTACACCCTGATAAAAAAGCGGTGCAAAGTTGCTACGGTCCGGCTTGACGCAAACGAGATCGACGCGATCCGTACCGAGATGACCATGAACGCCGCGGTTGCCCGTGCCCATGCACAGGTCATCACGAAGCTCTCCCCTCACTGTGCCTATGTTGATGCCTGCGATGTCAATATCTTCCGTTACGCGGAGATGGTAAAAAGCCACCTGGAGAACCACTGCGAGATCGTCTCGGAGCACCATGCCGACGAGAAGTTCCCTGTTGTCTCCGCGGCAAGCATCATCGCCAAGGTCACTAGGGACCGGGCGATTGCCACGCTCTCGAAGAAATACGGTGACCTGGGGAGCGGGTATCCGTCCGATCCGGTCACGATCCGGTTCCTCAATACCTGGATTGACGAGCACCGGACGCCGCCCCCGATTGCCCGGAAGAGCTGGAAGACGGTTGGTGCGATCCTTGCCCGGAGATCGCAGAAGAGTCTGATGGATTTCGGCTGAAACCCACTATTAACCCTCGGGTCTGATGACCTGTCGGAACTCGAAGATTTCCCTAACGGGAAATCTTCTCCTGCCTCGGGTTTTCAACCCTCGGCAACTCGAAGAACTTTCGACTCCTTTGCTTTTTCATCTGATTACCTGTTGGTATCAGCAAAAGCCCTTTATCTTTCCGGAACCGCGTTATATGATAATGGACTGGCTGCTGGTCGCTGGCGTTATCATCGCAGTGTATGCGATGATCGCGTATTACATCAAAACATTCCGGTTGTGGGAAGACCATGTGGTTTTCTACGGGCCGATCCTGGCGATCAAGACGGATCGGGTCGGGTTCTTTGACTGGTTCACCCGCTATAGCCGGTTCTTCCGGTTCTACGGGACAATCGGGGTGGTGATGGTCATCGTTGTGTCGGTGCTGATGACCGCAATGCTCGTCCTCTCGCTCCAGACAACGATCGTCCACCAGCCCGAGCCGACAGCGGTCAATGAGCTCAGAAACGTCCTTGCTATTCCCGGGGTCAATGAGTTTATTCCCCTGACCATCGCTGTCCTCCTCGGCCTCATTGTCACCATGGTAGTTCACGAGTTCGGCCACGCCATCCTCTGCCGCATCGAGGGGATCCGCGTGAAATCCATGGGTATTCTCATTCCGGTTATTCCCATTGGCGCTTTTGTGGAGCCGGACGAGGAGGACCAGGAGAAGACAAAAGGCCTTGCAAAGATGCGGATGTTCGGTGCCGGCATCACCAACAATATCGTGCTGGGAATAGCCTGTTTCTGTATTCTAGCAATTCTTCTTGGGACCGCGGTGCCTCTTTCGACGCCGCTCGTCAGCGGGGTCTATCCCGATACCCCGGCATCCCTTGCCGGTGTTCCGGCGAATTCGGTGATCAAGGAAGTGAATGGTATGAAAATTGCGACACGTGACGATGTCGCAACCGTTCTCGATGCTACCCGGCCCGGGGATACTGTAACGCTGCTTGTTGAGAAGGACGGTGTAGCAGTTCCCTATTCGCTGACCCTTTCCGCATGGCCGGCCGCCCTCAGCAACAAGACCAGCGGCTTCATGGGGGTGTCGTATTACGATGCGGGCCAGCTGAAAAAGATCTTTGACAACCTCTTAAGCCCGATTGGATTCCTCGTTCTCCTTGCCATCCCGATCTGGGTGATCCTCGATCCTGCCACGTACGGCTCGTTCATGATCCTGATGAACGACAGCGCCGGTTCGGTGATGTGGAACACACCCTTCCCGCATTTCTGGCTTGTCATCCAGATCCTGTTCTGGTGCGGCTGGTGGAACCTGGTTGTCGGGACCTTCAATGCCCTCCCGCTGGTGCCGCTCGACGGCGGGTATATCATGAAGGAGGGTGTTGACCGGATCCTTGACAAAAAAGGACTGCTGAAATATTCCGGGCACGTGGTTGCGGCGGTCAGTTATGCCATGCTGGTTGTGATCCTCGCGATCTTCCTGCTGCCAAAGATCCTCCATATGTGAGGAACATCGCGCCCCCGGTTTCATTCATAATTATTTTATCACAGCAGGGTGCACCATCATCTCTATGGTTACCTACCGGGGTGTTTTCTCTGTACCGTGGATTGTCCTCGTTATCCTCGTTGTCGCAAGCTGTATGATAGCCGGTTGTTCACAACCCGGCACAAGCGGGCCGGCAGGTGCGGCAAAAGGTCCGGGGGGTTGCGATTCGGCGGCAAGCTGCGCCGCGTACTGCCAGCAGCACACGACTGAATGCGACCAGTTCTGCAGCGCTAATCCGGCAGCCTGCGGCGGGGCAATGGGCGGTGCTCCGAAAGGTGCAGTGTCTGGCACCGGTGAGATGGGCGCAGGAACTTCATGTGCTGATGATGCAATCAAACAGAAGATGGGTGCGGTCATGAACCAGGCACTTGTCAGTCCGCCCGCGCAGGCCCGGGGCATCAACTGGATGACCAAGACCCTTCCCGCGGGGAACCCGTTCGCCGGTACCTACTATGTCATCGGTACGGCATTCGGCCCCGGTGTGGACGAGACCGGGTGGCAGGGTGAGGGAGCCCCGCAGTATAGCGCCGGAAAGATGTACTGTACGTTCGGGTATTGGGACAGCGTCCCAAAGGGAAAAGGTGCAACCTTTGGTCTGGAAACCCCGTCTTCGTTCAGCACGGATAAGTATGACCTGATGGTATTCTGTGCGAACTTCTCGGCTCCATCGCAGGCCGCGATGGCGGCAGCACTCCCCACGCTGACCATGTCAGAGGAGGAGGCACGCCAGTACTTCTATTCGGTGATCCGGAAGGACTTCATCAATATCGACGGCAAGACGATGACAAAGACGGGGAACATGTACCAACTGATGTGGAAGGACTCCCCGGCATCCCATGACCACTGGGAGGTCCAGATCGGGCACGGGTATATCAACATCGGCCAGGGTGCTGTGAATTATGGCGAGACCGAGTACGTGATGTCCCTGCGGGGCCAGGACCCCGGCACCCGCTGGACCTACCATGCCTGCCGGCCCTGCATGAACTGCGGGAAGTGGACCGAAACCACTGAACTGAACAAGGACTGCATACAGAGTAACGATTGTATGGGCGGGCTCTCGTGCAGCGGAGGGTACTGCGTTGACCCGAAGTCGGCAGGGAGTTCATCCACTTCCCCAGCGCCTGCCACGATTGGGGGAGCTGCACCCACGGGAGCCGCCGGTCCCGGGAATACCGGTGCCCCGGGAGCCTCGTGCAGCGGAAGCACCGACTGTGCATCGGGGCTGACCTGCAAGGGCGGGATCTGTGCGATACCGGGCGGGCCGTAACTCCCCAGCCATTCAGTACTCTTTTTTCTGATGCTTCCAGATGGTTCCCGCAATACTGTTGCTGAACCGCTGATGAAAAAACGATAAAAAAAAGGATAGTTCACGACCTTCTCATGTCGTGTTCTTATCTTCACCGTTATTCCGTCGGGGGGACTTTCCGCTTGCTTGTGTCCTTGAGTTCATCCTCGGTGACCTTCGGGACTGCATCCTGGATCTCCTTGAGGATCGCGTCCACCGCTTCCCGTTTCGGGATATCCCCAAGGATAGTGTCATCCATGACCGGCCGGCCCGATATCTCGTCAGCGGTTTCATCCTTTGCGCCAAGGAACTTTGCACCCTGGCGGATCAGCTCGGAGACCTCGAACGGGAAGATGATCTTGGTGGCCTGTCCGTTGGACATGGTTTTGAGTGCGTTCAGTGAGAGGACGGTTATTGCCTTCCGGTCAAGAGGTGCGGCTCCTACCGAGAGGATGCGCAGGCCCTGTGCCTCACCCTGTGACTGGAGGATCCTGCTGAGCCGTTCTCCTTCTGCCCGGAGCACCTTGCTCTGCCGTTCTCCTTCCGCTTCAAGAATCATGCTCTGGCGGAGACCTTCTGCCTTGAGGATTGCGGAACGCTTCTCACCGTCAGCACGGAGGATGGCTGCACGCCTCGCCCGCTCTGCGGCCGTCTGCTCTGTCATCGCGTTCTTGACCTGCTCGACCGGATCGACTTCCTTGATCTCGACGCGCTCGACCTTGACACCCCACTGGTCAGTCTCGCGGTCGAGGATGTCGCGGAGCTTGGTGTTGATGACATCCCTGTTGTAGAGCACCTCGTCGAGTTCCATGTCACCGATGATGCCACGGAGGCTGGTCTGGGCAAGGGCAATGGTTGCAATCCGGTAGTTCGCGACCTCGAAGAATGCCTTTTCGGGATCGATCACGCGGATGTAGACAATCGCATCGACATTTGTCGGGGAGTTGTCCTTGGTGATAACCTCCTGGCTCGGGACGTCCATCACCTGGGTACGGAGGTCGAGCTTGTGGACCTCCGATACGAATGGCACGATCCAGCGGAAGCCGGGGTTCATCCGGCCGATATACTGCCCGAGCCGTATCAGGAGGCCCTGCTCGTATGGCTGGATGATGACGACACCTTTTGCGAAGATCGCGATGATGACAAGTACGAGGAATATGACAATCAGTGTTTCAATGAATGATACCATGTTATGCTACCTCTTCGACGATGATATGGACTCCCTGGGAGTCAACGACTTTCACATTCTTTCCGGGCGGGATGATCAACCCGGTTGATCTTGCACTCCACTCCGTGCTCCCGATCATGACCTTGCCGGAAAGGGAGTCCGGGTCAACGTCCTTGACAACCCGGCCCTCCCTGCCGACAATCGAGTCGCGGCTGATGGTGGTCGGGCTCTCATCCGTTGTGATGCGGCTGTACATCCAGACCGTGAACGCTGCGGCCACAATGGCAACGACAACGCCGATCACGATGCCCCATCCGTTGTTGAAGATATCCATGCCGAGCAGCAGCAGGATCCCAAAGATGATCATGACCGTTGCCGGCACGGTGGCAAAGAACCCGGGGCTGTGGACCTCCACGAGGAGGAGGACTGCCCCGATCACGATCAGGAGCCAGCCAAGGGCGATTCCTTCCAGAAGTACCATGGTTACTGTTCCGTTGCCGGCGGATTTAAAGTATGGGCCGTCATCTTATGTCTATTATTAAAATTTGTGGTTGAAAAGAGAATATCTGCGCCTCTGCCGTGTGAAAGCGCAGATATCCGGTGAAGGAAAGAGGCGTTTTTCACATCCGCAGCTTTGCCACTTTCACGCCAACCGGCACCCCGAGTTCGGCGGCCACCGGGCCGCATTTTGCGGCAAGGAGGTAGGCAACAGGGGGAAGGTCATCCATTTCCGAAATGGACTCAAAGTTTGCCATCCCCTTGGCAATGATGATCGTGCAGGTGTCGATGGCCTTCTTCAGGTCGTCGGGGATGAGGTCACGGTTGAACCCGATCTCTGCCTGCTCACCGCCACCCGATGAGGTGAGATGGTCGACCATCGAATCGAGCCCGAGAGCCCGGGCATCTTCGAGCGTTGCATCGTTTAAGATGGGCGTCTCCTTGACCGCAAGGGTGATGTGTGCACCCTGGGATTTGAGATACCGGATCAGCAATTTGTCGAAGACGATCTCACCGCAGTTGTCGGAAAGATAGACAACCCGCTGGCAGAGGGGGAGAATCTTCTCCGTATCGTCAACATAGAGCTGTTTTTGGATCTCGGCTGTAAAGAACGAATAAAAATCGTCAGTGACCTCATGACCCTTGACCGCATAATCGAAGATGTTTGCGATGACCGCCGCGTGGACATGGTCGCGGAACGTATGCAGGCTTCCCCGCACCTTCTGGCAGACGTCCATGGCCTGCTGGTTGCCGGAGCGCTTGAGTTCATCGAACGGGTCGTTGTTCCCGAGCAGTTCGTATGCCCTGCGGTGGATCCGGCTTGCGATCTGCGGATGCGAGAAGGGCTGGTTCCGGAGTTCTTCCATGACCTGGCGGCAGGCCCGGACGGTCTCTTCAGTCAGGGGGGCGTCCGCTCCGCAGAGGGAACACTCTAAGCTGACGCGGGAGAGAAGGCAATCGTTACAAGTATCGGTAATCTTCATACAGGCAGCACCAAAAAAACAACACGAAAATGGGGCCACTGAGATTTGAACTCAGGTCAGAAGACCCCCAGTCTCCTAGGATGGCCAGGCTACCCTATGGCCCCGCTCTCATACTGTTGGATGATATCACTTATCTATG